>Ga0209573_1003121_pt1 | contig 19145 bp, 15 predicted proteins | sample TNRBio252014_DNA_FD_185870 | JGI IMG/M metagenome (GOLD analysis project Ga0209573, IMG submission 185870) | Wastewater treatment Type I Accumulibacter community from EBPR Bioreactor in Madison, WI, USA - TNR Reactor_6/25/2014_ DNA (SPAdes)... | ecosystem: Engineered > Bioreactor > EBPR >...
CGGCTCGTTGGCACCAGACCCGCAGACTGTCCGGAGAACAGCCAAGCTTCGGCGCAATCGCACGGTACGCAGCATTGTCGCTTGGGTATTCAGAACGGTGTTCTTTGACGAGCCGAACCCCGCGATCACGCAGTTCGGCCGGGTAGGACGGGGTGTAAGGTCTCTTGTTCATAGTGGGCATCCTTGGAGTGTTCTACTCTTCGGGAAACCCGGGACGATTCAGTCCAGGCGCGAGGATAGGTCGAGATGAGCCGAGGTCGAGCGCCGGCCTGTGACGGCTTGACGAGGTAAGCGAAGCAGTCCAGATCGAAGTCAGCGGCGGCGCGGGCCATCGCGACTTACAGATCGGCCGCGTCGACGCTTTCGGCGAGACGATCGACAAAGGTCTGAAAGGTGCGGTGCATCGGTACCCGCCTGGCGGCCCGGTCGGCCTCCGCAACCGGACGACGTCGCCAAATACTCCCGAGCACCAGCGTCGCTTCGCAGGCTCATGACCTCCAATAGTCAGCCAGCAGCAGTACATACACGGTAGACAGCTCAAGGCGACCGAGCAGCATCGCCACCGCCAGGAGCCACTTCGCTGGATCGGGAAAGGTTGAGAAATTGCCGGCCGGCCCGCCGACCTGGCCAAGCCCGGGGCCGGCGTTGGCCATTGCCTGGGCCACGGCGCTTATGCTCGACAGGAAGTCGATGCCCGTCGCCATCACCGCCAGGGACACCGTCAGCAACGTCATCATGTAGAGCACGAAGAAGTTCCGTACCGCTTGAACGGTCTCCTCGTCGATCCGCTGGGCGCCGTATCCAGCGAGCAGTACGCGATGCGGCTGGAACATCCGCTTGAGCTGTCGTCCTATGCCGTCGGCCAGAATCTGCCAGCGGAAGATCTTTATCGCGCCTGAGGTCGAACCGGCGCATCCGCCGATGAGGTAGAGGCTGAAGAACAGGCCGACGGCAAAACTGCCCCAGGCCGAAAAGTCGCTCGTTGCGTATCCGGTGTCGGTCAGGATGGAGGTGACGTTGAAAGCCGAGAGCCTCAGCGCCGTGGCGACGGGCATCCCATTGGCGAGGACGTTCCACACCGTCGCCAGGGCGGCTGCGATTAAAAGGATGGCGAGCAGCACCGGCACCTGCCGGCCTTCGGCCCGGGTCTTCCTGCCGCGCTCCATGATGAGACGGGCATACCAGATAAGCGGCAATGCGCCCGCGACCATGAAGACGATGCCGACCACCTCGATAGGCACTGAGTCGTAATACCCGATCGACGCGTCCCGCGTGGAGTATCCGCCGGTCGACAACGTCGTCATCGCATGGTTGATCGCATCGAAGGCGTTCATCCCGCTCGCGGCGTAGGCGATGGCGCATAGGACGGACAGCCCGACATAGACCGCGATGGTGACACCGGCTATTTGCCGCGTCCGTGACAGCGGCTTGCCGGAGATGTCGGACGATTCCGTGCGGAACAGCTGCATGCCGCCGGTCCGCAGGATCGGCAGGAGCACGATGGCCATGACGACGATGCCGACGCCGCCGATCCATTGCAGGAGCGATCGCCACAACAGCAACCCGGGCGGAAGATCATCGAGCCCGCTTATGATCGTCGAACCCGTTGTCGTCAGACCCGACATGGTCTCGAAGAAGGCGTCGGTGTAGCTGAGACCCAGCCTCGAGAAAAACAACGGGAGGGATGCGAACGCGCCGATCATCACCCAGGCAGATACTGTCAGCAAATAGCCGGTGCGCTGGCCGAGCGGCGGATCTTCCCCGCGCATGGACAGGACGAACATGCCCCCGACGAACAGGGTGAGAACAGCGGAGGCCGCGAATATCTGCCAGTCCGGGTTGCCCGCAGCGAGGTCGACAAGCATCGGAATGGACATCGCGGCTGAGAGCGTGACAAGCAGGATGCCGTCAACGAACAGCACAATGCGGATCCGATGGGTGTCGGTTGGCACCCGACTACTCCTCCGGGACCAGCAGCCGATAGCCGACGCCGGGTTCGTTGAGAATGAATCGGGGGTTCGCCGAATCGTCGCCGAGCTTTTGCCGGAGATGACCGACATAGACCCGGAGGTAATGAACCTCCTGCTCGTGCGCAGGCCCCCAGACCTCGCGCAGCATGTGCTGGTGCGTCACGATCCGCCCGGCATTCAAAGCCAGGAGCCGAAGGATGTCGAACTCCTTGCGCGACAGCTTCACGGTCTCGCCGGCGACCTCGACCTGGTGGCGCGCGAGATCGATCCTGAGCTCGCCCGTAACGATCTCCGAAAGCTGTTCGGCGGCCGTCCCCTTGTGGGTCCGCAAGGCGGCACGCACCCGGGCCAGAAGTTCCGCGATGCCGAAGGGCTTGGTCACATAGTCGTTGGCCCCCCGATCGAGTGCAGCGACCTTCTCGGCTTCTCCTGCACGGACCGAGAGGACGACGATGGGCACCTCCGACCACTCGCGGATCCGATCGATAACTTCCTGTCCATCGATGTCGGGCAGGCCGAGATCGAGGACGACGAGGTCCGGCTGCTCGGTCGCGCACTTATCGATGCCGTCCCGACCGCGTATTGCCTCGACGATGTCGTAGCCGTGCGCCGACAGGCTGATCCGCAGGAACTTCCGTATCTGCGGCTCGTCGTCGACGATCAGAATGCGCGGTCCGGGGTCACTCACGTTTCTCGCGATCCTTCATGTCTTTTGTCTCCTTCGTCTCGTCCTGGATGGGGGGCGCCGGCTCGAGCGGCAGCGTGAACTCGATCACCGTCCCGCGATCGGCAGGACCGGCCCTGGCGACGATGCGGCCACCATGCGCCTCGACCAGTCCACGGCAGATCGACAGACCAAGTCCCGTGCCTGCGGCCTGGCGGTCGCCGGCGCGGACGCGATAGAACACCTCGAACACCGCGTCGCGGGCGTCCGGTGGAATTCCCGGCCCCTCGTCGCAGACCTCTGTAGCGATGGTATTGTCGACCTGGCGCGCACGGAGCATGATGCGGCTATCGCGGGGTGCATACTTCGCGGAGTTGTCGAGCAAGTTCACCAAAACCTGCTCGATCAGGACCGGGTCTACCCGGATCGACGGCAAGTCGGCCGGCACGTCGAGCTCGAGACGGTGAAACTGGAGAAGCTTCTCCAGACGCCGCACTGCGCGGCCGGCGATCTCGCGCAGGTCGGTCCATTCCCTGTTGAGCTGCAGGGCGCCATAGCCGAGACGTGTCATGTCGAGGAGGTTTTGCACGAAGCGGTTCAACCGCTCGCCCTCCTCCAGGATGGTCTGGACGAGCTGGTCGCGGTCGTCGTCGGATAGTTTTCCGCCGCGGCTGGAGAGCGTGGTCGCAGAGCCGATGATCGACACCAGCGGCGTGCGCAGGTCGTGCGACACAGAAGAAAGCAACGCCGAACGAAGCTGCTCGGTCTCGGTCAGGACACGTGCCTCTTCGATGTCGGTGGCGAGATTGGTTCGTTCGATCGCAACCGCCACCTGGTCGACTAGTGCGTTCAGCAATCGGTGCTGCTCGGGCTCCAGCCTAACCTTGTCAGGACTGTTGTCCTTGAAGGATATGCCGAGAACGCCGACGAGACCCCGTTGCGTTTTTAGCGGCAGGAACTGCCAGCCGGCAGCCGGCAAGGTGCCCGATCCCCATCCGGACGTGGCCCCATGCTTCCATGCCCAGTCGGCAGCGGCGCGGTCGGTCGAGGATAAATGGTCCTCCGGCGGGTAGCCGGCGGCAATCTCCAGACCGTGACATCGCTTTGGCAGGAGGATGATCGCCTGACATTGAAGCGTGGACGCAACATGGTGAACGGCCGCCCAGAGCACGTCGTAGAGCGAGGCGGCCGCGACGATCCGTCGGCTGAAGTCGAAGAGGTTCGCCGTCCGCTGGGCCGTTGTGCGCATGGCCTCGACCTGGGCCTTGAGGCGGGCAGCGAGATTGCCAGCAAGGACCGCCACCACCAGGAAGAAGACGATGGTGAGCAGCTCGCCGCGGTAAGACACCGAGAGGGTGAAATAAGGGACGGTGAAGAAATAGTTGTAGGTCAGGAAGCTGACCAGGCAGGTGTAGAGCGAGGGCCACAGGCCGAAGCGTGTCGCCACGAACAGAACCGCCGTCATGAAGACGAGCGAGATGTTCGGCAGCGGCAGCACTTTCTCGACGCCGAAGGCGATCGCCGTCGCAACAGCCACGGTGACTGTCGCCCAGCCATAAGCCTTCCTGTCGAAGCGGATACCGCCCGGCCGTTCCGGATCGATGCGCTGCCCCGGCCCATCCTCGGCGACCGGCGAGACGATCGTGACCTCGAAGGCTTTTGCCTCCTTCATCAGGCGTCCGGCCACATTCTCACGGAACAGGGCAGCCCAGTGGCGTTTGCGCGGCCGGCCCAGCACGATACGCGTAACGTTGCGGCTGCGCGCGAGGCGGATGAGCTCGCCGGCCAAGTCGGATTCGGCCGGCAAGGTGACCACCTCGCCGCCTAGGCTCTCGGCGAGACGCAACGCGTCGGCAATGCGGTCCTTCGCCGCGTCCGGCAAACTCTCGTGATGCGGGGTCTGGGCGTTCACCACGATCCACGGGATACGGGAGCGTTCCGCCATACGCCTGGCCGTCCGCACCAGCTGCTTGGACATTGGCGATTCGTTGATGCAGACCAGCAGCCGTTCCTGGGCTGGCCAGGGCCCGGGGATGGCATGGGTGCGCATGAAGTTGATCATCTGCGCATCGACCCGTTCGGCCGCGACGCGCATGGCCAGCTCGCGGAAGGCCGTCAGGTTGCCCTTCGAGAAGAAGTGCCGGATCGCGCGGCCGATCTGATCGCGGACATAGACCTTACCTTCGCGCAACCGCTGGATCAGATCGTCGGGCGGCAGGTCGATCAGCTCGATCTCGTCGGCCAGTTCCAGCACCTTGTCGGGCAAGGTCTCGCGCACCCGGACGCGCGAGATACGCGCCACCACGTCGTTCAGGCTTTCGAGATGCTGGATGTTGAGGGTTGTGTAGACGTCGATCCCGGCGGCCAGCAGCTCTTCGACGTCCTGCCAGCGTTTGACGTGGCGGCTGCCTTCAACGTTGGAGTGCGCCAGCTCGTCCACGATGGCGAGTCTGGGCTTACGCTGCAGGAGCGCGTCGATGTCCATCTCGCCGAAGACGCGGCCGCGGTAACCGATCTGCTTGCGTGGGACGACGTCAAGACCGTGGAGCAGCCGCTCGGTTTCCTTCCGGCCATGGGTCTCGACGACGGCGACGACCACGTCGAGGCCCTCCCGCCGGCGCGCCTGCGCCGCTTCCAGCATCGAATAGGTCTTCCCGACACCAGGGTAGGCGCCGAGAAAGACCTTCAGACGGCCGCGACCCTCCTTCTTGGCCTCTTCAAGAAGAACGTCCGGCTCCGGTCTGTCCTGTTCTTCCGCCATGTAATTCGCTCGCAAGCATCCAAGTTATCTGTCGTTCGCCACCGCAGTTTCTCATCGCGTATTCGGCCATCTCTCCGCTGACTATATTCCGAAACTTCTCATCATGCCCGCCTCCATCAACTGGACAACTGGTCGAGCGCCAGATTGATTTCCAGGACATTGACCAGGCGCTCGGGCGTCAGAAAGCCGCCAGGCGAGAAGGCGTGCCGGTCGACGAGCGCCTCCACCTGCGACAGCGGCAGACCGCGGGCTTCGGCCACGCGCCCGGCCTGATACCGGGCGGCCTGGAGACTGATATGCGGATCGAGGCCGCCGCCCGACGCCGCCGCGAGGTCGGCGGGTAGCGGGTGCTCGGGTGTCGCGCCGTAGCGCGCGATCAGGGCACGGGCACGGTCCTTGAGGTCCGCGCTGGTCGGTGACTTGTTGCTGCCGGCAGCCGAAGTCGCGTCGTATCCATTGTCACCGGCCGCCGACGGCCTCGGCCAGAAGTAGCGTGGCTCGGTGAAATCCTGGGCGATGAGGCGGCTGCCGATCGCCTTGCCGTCCGCGGCGGCGATGACGGTGCCACGGGCGGTTTCGGGGAAGAGCTGCGCCACCCCGAGAATCGCGGCGGTGTAGCCGGCGACGCAGACCAGCATGCTTGCCGCGACGAGGCGAAGACTGGCGATGAGTATGGGCATGATCGTCTCCCGGATACGTCAGTTCATGAAGGTGAGATGCTCGGCGATCGGTCCGAGCGCGGCCGCAGGGAAGAACGTCAGCGCGCCGAAGACCAGGATCGTCGCGATCAGCATGATCCCGAAGGTGCTGTCCTCCACACCGAGCGTGCCGGCGGTCTGCGCCGTGGGCTTCTTCGACATGAGCGCCCCCGCGATCGCGAGCGGCAGGATGATGGGGATGAAGCGTGCGAGGAGCATGACGACGCCGGTCGCGATGTTCCAGGGGACAGTGTCGTCACCCAGCCCCTCGAAGCCCGAGCCGTTGTTGGCGCTGGCGGAGCTGAACTCGTAGAGGATCTCGCTGAAGCCGTGCGGCCCGACATTGTTCAGCGCCGTCTGGCCCCAGGGCGTCGCGGCGAAGATCGCCGTACCGCCGAGGATGAAGACGGCGTGCGCCAGCAACGCAAAGATGGCGAGCTTGACCTCGAACGCCTCGACGCGCCGACCGAGATATTCCGGGGTCCGGCCGACCATCATGCCGGCCACGAAAACGGCGATGACGATGTAGAGGAACATGTTGATCATGCCGACGCCGACGCCGCCGAAGGTAGCGTTGAGCCACATGCCGACCATTGGAATGAGGCCGGTCATGGGATTCAGGCTGTCCTGCATGGCGCCGACCGAGCCGTTGCTGGTCGAGGTGGTGAGCACGCCCCAGGCCGGCCCGGACGTCGGGCCGAAGCGCAGTTCCTTGCCCTCCAGGTTGCCGACGTCCTGCGTGATCGGCAGGCCGGCGAAGGCCTGGGTGGGCGCCGTCTCGAAATAGACCGCACCGGAGATCTTGACGAGCAGCAGCACGAGCATGACGCCGAACACGACGGCGGCATGACGCGTCCGGCCGACGATCCGCCCGAACATCCAGACGCAGGCCATCGGGATGAGGACGATACAGACCATCTCCAGGCCGTTGGTCCAGAAGCTGGGGTTCTCGAACGGGTGCGTGGAGTTCGGCCCGAAGAAACCGCCGCCGTTGGTGCCGAGCTGCTTGATGGCGACGAAGGCCGCAACCGGTCCCCGCGCGATCGTTTGCGCCGCCCCTTCCAGGGTCGTCGCATGAACCGAGCCCTGCAGGGTCATCGGCATGCCGCCGACCACCATCAGCGCGGCGACGACCAGCGCGACGGGCAACAGCACCAGGAACGACGCCCGTTGCAGGTCGACGAAGAAGTTGCCCATCGACTCCCGGCCAGCCAGCCCGCGGGCGAGCGCGGCCAGGGCGGCGATGCCGGTCGCGGCGGAGACGAACTGGAGCCACATCAGGCCGCCGAGCTGGGACAGGTAGCTCAGCGTGCTCTCGCCGGAATAGTGCTGCAGGTTGGTGTTGGAGGTGAACGAGGCGGCCGTGTTGAAGGTCAGGCTGCCCTCGATCGGTCCCATGCCGTCCGGATTAAGCGGGAGATATTGCTGCAGCGCCAGGATGGCGAAGGCCACCGCGAACATGACCGCGTTGAAGGTCAGCATGGCGACCATGTACTGCTTCCAGGTCTGCGGCGTCCGTGCGAGCGCGCCGCCGATGCGCTGGAAGGACCGTGTCCAGCCGTCCTGGCCGCCGGCGGGCGTCGCCGGGTCCATGGCCCACTTCATGTAGCGGCCGAGCGGCCAGGACAGGACGGCGGCCCCACCCACGATCAGAACAACGAACAGAACGGCGTACATCATCGGTTTGTCTCCAGAAGTCCGAGCGGTCAGGCGCGGTCGACGGCTTCGGTCAGCACGAACAGCAGGCCGAACACCAGGAGTCCGAGAAGCAGGTAGAGCCACATGACGAAGTCCTCCTTCCGTCAGGCCAGGTTCAGGGCCGTCAGGGCCATGTCGATCAGCTTGATCCCGACGAAGGGCACGACGAGGCCGCCGACGCCGTAGACCAGGAGGTTGCGGCGCAACAGCGCGGCGGCGCTCGACGGCACGAACCGCACGCCGCGCAGCGCCAGCGGGATCAGGACGATGATGATCAGGGCGTTGAAGATGACGGCGGACAGGATCGCGCTCTCAGGGCTGGCGAGCCACATCACGTTGAGCCCCTGGAGCGAGGGGTAGGCCGCCACGAAGAGCGCTGGCAGGATGGCAAAGTACTTGGCCACGTCGTTGGAAATCGAGAAGGTGGTGAGTGCGCCGCGGCTGATGAGAAGCTGCTTGCCGATACGTACGACCTCCATCAGCTTGGTGGGGTCGCTGTCGAGGTCGACGATGTTGGCGGCCTCGCGCGCGGCTTGCGTGCCGTCGTTCATGGCAACGCCGATATCGGCCTGAGCAAGCGCCGGCGCATCGTTGGAGCCGTCGCCGCACATGGCGACAAGACGTCCGCCGGCCTGTTCCTTGCGGATCCATTCGAGCTTCTTCTCTGGCGTCGCCTCGGCGAGGAAGTCGTCGACGCCGGCTTCCGCGGCGATCGCCGCCGCGGTCAGAGGGTTGTCACCGGTGATCATCACCGTGCGGATTCCCATACGGCGCAGTTCCGCGAACCGTTGCGAGATGCCCGGCTTGACGATGTCCTTGAGGTGAACGACGCCGAGCACCCGGCGGTCTTTCGCCACCACGATCGGCGTGCCGCCCGACCGCGCGATCGTCTCGATGTCGCGCTTCAGGCCCATCGTCTCGGCGAGATCGGCGTAGGTCAGGATCGCATCTTCGGCGCCCTTGCGGACCTCGCCGTCGTCGAGCTCGGCGCCGCTCATGCGCGTCTCGGCGCTGAACGGAATGAACTTCTTCACCCGGGCCGGATCGGCCGTGAAGCCGTACTTCGTCTTCGCCAGTTCGACGATTGACCGTCCCTCGGGAGTCTCGTCGCTCAGCGAAGCCAGCGCGGCCGCCTCGGCGAGTTCCTGCTCGGTCACGCCGCGCAGCGGTACGAAGGCATCGGCCATGCGGTTGCCGAACGTGATGGTCCCGGTCTTGTCGATGAGCAGCGTGTCGACATTGCCGGCCGCCTCGACGGCACGGCCCGACTTGGCGATGACGTTGGCCTGCACCAGCCGGTCCATGCCGGCGATGCCGATCGCCGACAGAAGACCGCCGATGGTCGTCGGAATGAGCGTGACCAGCAGGGCGATGAGGAAGACCGAGGAGATCGTCGTGCCGGCATAGATTGCGAAGGGCTCGAGGGTCACGACAACGATCAGGAAGATGATCGTCATGCCGACCAGGAGGATGTTGAGAGCGATCTCGTTAGGCGTCTTCTGCCGCTGCGCGCCCTCGACCATGGCGATCATGCGATCGAGAAAGCTTTCGCCGGGTTTCGCGGTCACCCGGACCTTGAGCCAGTCCGACACCACCCGGGTACCGCCCGTGACGGCCGAGCGGTCGCCGCCGCTCTCGCGGATCACCGGGGCGGACTCGCCGGTAATGGCGGACTCGTCGACCGAGGCGATGCCTTCGACCACCTCGCCGTCCGCCGGAATGATGTCGCCCGCCTCGACGAGGACGATGTCGTCGGTCCTGAGTTCGCTGCTGCGCACCGTGTCGTGGTCGGAACCGTCCTGCGACTTCAGCCGCTTCGCCTCGGTCTCCTGATGGGTCGAGCGCAGGCTGTCGGCGCGCGCCGTACCGCGCCCTTCGGCGACGGCTTCGGCGAAGTTTGCGAACAGCACCGTGAACCAGAGCCAGGCTGCGATCTGGCCGACCAGGGCTACGTCATGGCCGCCCGTGATGAGATCGCGCAGGAAGGCGAGCGTCGCCAGAACTGCGACGACCTCGACCACGAACATCACGGGGTTGCGGACGAGCGTACGCGGGTCGAGCTTGCGGACCGCCACCTTCACACCCTGGACCGCGAGCTGACTGTCGAGCAGGACAATATTGCGAGACTTGAGCATGATCGAGTTCCCCTCGTCGCCCGCCTAGAACCGTTCCGGGTGGAGCAGCGCGTAGACGAGATAGCCAAGGAGCGCGAGCGCGACCGCGCCGCCGATCAGGAATTCGATAGCCATGCGTTCACCCTCGTCGAGACATCGGGGCGCGGTGTAATGCGGATCGTGCTTGTCATGCAGCGCTTCTCCTGCCCCGCGCGTCCTGGTTGGCTGTCCCGTGGTGGACGGCGGTATCGATGCCGCAACGCGCCCATCTCGTGACGCCGGCAAGATGATCCAGGGGCGCATCAAAGTGCCATGCGAGTTGCACGGCGCCGCAGACAAAGCTGCGTAAAATGTTGATGGAATTTTTATGCGGGCCGGTGGCTGAGAAGCTTGGATGATCCAAGACCAATCGGCCTCTTCAGGTGACCAAGGGAACGAGCCTACGACGTCAGTCACTTAGACCGACGGGCGCTCGCTAGTTGGTCACACGGCTACACCACGATTGGCCGACTGACGAAGACTCGGGGGTCTACGCAATTCGGTGACAGGAAATCGAACGAATGAGCGGGCATCATGAAACAGGTATTTACCCGAAGAGAGCTCTATGACTTGGTCTGGTCCCAGCCAATGAGGACCATCGCGTCCAGTGTTGGGATCTCCGACGTCGCGCTCGCCAAACAATGCAAAAGGGCCAACATCCCCGTCCCGAGCCGAGGTTATTGGGCTCGCAAGCAGGCCGGAAAACCGGCAATCCAGGTTGCCTTGCCACCACGCTTTCCCGGCGCCTCGGACCGCGTAGGTGGCTCGACGTATGGGGACCACTACTACGGCTCGGACTGGCCGGCGAAGTTCAAGGAACTGCCGGTTCCTCCGGTGCCGATATTCGACGAGGAGATGGCGTCCGTCGACGGGCGTGCACGGAAACTGGTCGGAAAGGTCCGCTGTCCCCGCACGTTCGAGCCGGCGCATCCCCTGGTCGCAAAGCTTTTGGCGCACGACGAGGAGCGACGGCGGGAGTTTCTCAAATGGGGCTCCAGCTATTACGCGCCGAAATACGATGCCGGCATTGAACGGCGACGCCTGCTGATCATCAACGCGGTGTTCATGGCCGCTCACAGGTTGGGGTGCCGGCCCTCGATACGCACTTCGAAATACGTCCAGGACACAGGCAGTGACCGTGACATCAGCGTCACGATCGGTGAGACCCACACATACTTCACCGTCGAGCCGGTCAAGGCGAAGAAAGACGGCCAGCGGGAGCGCCTGCGTCTTGCCCTGGGCACGGCACGGGATCGCGCAAGCGCAGCCAAATCCTGGGAAGACGGCGATAGCGGGAAGCTCGAGAACCAGTTAACGGAAATCCTCGTCGACATGCTGGTCGGCGCTGAAACCTCCTATCGCAACAGCCTGATCCGGCATCGCGAGTGGATCATCGAGCGCAAGGTCGAGGCTGAGGCCGAACTCGAACGACGGCGGCAAGAAGCGGAACGGAGGGCGCGCGAGCTTGAGGAGAAGCTGGCGAGAGAACGCATCAGACGATTGCTCGCCCAGGCCAAGGCGCTGGATCGCGCCCGTCAGATTCGGACCTATGTGGAAACCGTGTCCACGCGGGTCGCAGAGATGCCTGTCGAGCAGGCCGATTTCGAGCGATGGGCGGCATGGGCCTTGTGCGAAGCGGACCGCATCGAACCCGTGAAGAACGGCACGATCAAGCAGGACGTGGAAGAGCATTCAAGCAACTGATCGCAGTACGGCTACGCGCTCGCTGGAGAAGCTTCGACACGTACCCTCTCCAGGCGAATGAGGCTAGCGGCGTTACAAATACCCTATTAATCTATATAGTTGATAGACTAATAGGGTATTACATATGCGGGAGCAAGCCGACCTTGAATGGCTGCTGAACTGGGGAAGAGACACCGTCAGCCCGGTCCGATTGGCCGGATGGACCGGCACATCGCGACGCCCGGGCGGCGGCATGCGTGCGCTGTTGTGGCTAACCACCTCGCGATTTTGCCCGGCGAAACGACTGCTGTCGCTACACCGACCCGTCTTCGTCGAGTGCTTGGACCACGGGTGGATGCTGCGCGAAACCTGCCCACGGTATTTCTTGTGCTGGCGCAATTCGGCGCTCAACCTGGAAAGCCCGTGCACGGTCGCGATCTTTCCTCGCGCCGCATCCGACCTCGAACCGCTAAAGCGTTCGGTCTATCTCACCTTCGAACTCTTGCGTCGCATCGCCCGTATCCGCTTGCTCGATGATGGCAAGCCGCCGTGGGCGGTCGATAGCGCCGACGCCACTGCTACGCTCATGACCGCGGTCGCCCAACAGGTCCTCGGAGCCCCGGAAGAACAGGAACATTGCGCGCGCCTTCTATGCGACGCCGAACTCACGATCCTCGAAGCCGCCGTGGGCTGGCCGATCCGCCGCACCCCGGCGGCGACAGCTTTTCTGCCCAGATACCTGACGCACCAGTAGTATCAGCCGGTCACGCTTGTTGCACCCAAGTCCTACTCCGCCTATAACACGACTCAATCGATAGAGGTTACGGTCATCGGTCGATTGTCCGGGGTTCAGTCAGCACGGTGTCCAGTGGAGCGAAGAAACCGATGATCTCGCAGAAGGCCAAATACGCGCTCAGAGCCCTCCTGGCACTTGCAAAAGAAGACCAAGGCAGCTCACTTCTGATCTCCGAGATCGCCGAAAGCCAAAGCATTCCCAAGAAATTTCTCGAGCAGATCCTCCTCGACCTCAAGCATCATGGCATCGTCATGAGCCGACGGGGCAAGTCGGGCGGCTACCTCCTGCTCAAGCAGCCGGCCGATATCACCTTCGGCGAAGTCTTGCGCATCATCGACGGGCCCATCGCGCCACTGCCATGCCTGAGCAAGATGGCATACAGGCGTTGTGACGACTGTGGAAGCGAGGACGTCTGCGAGGTCCGGCGCGTGTTCGCCCGCGTCGCCACCGCGACTCGCGATGTCCTCGACAAGACCTCGATTGCCGCGGCCGTCGCCGGCCTGGACTCCGGGGACGACGCGGCCCGGATAGCGTCCTGACGCGCCGCACGAACTCCTAACCCCCTGACCACCGGCCTCTTTTCAACTCGGCGCGCTTCCGTGTTGACTATCACGATCTAGTCGATAGAGTTTATGTTGTATTAGGTCATTAACCTTTGGGGAGACCCACCATGCTGCGACGACGAAGTATCCTCGCCCTTGGGGCGTTACTGGCGACCGTCGGCCTGGCGGCAGCGCCGCGCATCGCGCATGCCGACTCCGCACTGCTCAATGTGTCCTACGATCCGACACGCGAGCTCTATAAGGAGTTCAACACAGCCTTCGCGAAGCACTGGAAGGATCAGACCGGCGAGACGGTGACCATCCAGATGTCGCATGGTGGCTCCGGCAAGCAGGCCCGCTCGGTGATCGACGGCCTGCCGGCTGACGTCGTCACGCTGGCGCTCGAAGCCGACATCAACGCGATCGCCGAGAAGACGGGCAAGATTCCGGCCGATTGGCGCGGCCGTCTGCCCAACAACAACGCGCCCTACACCTCGACCATTGTGTTCCTGGTGCGCAAGGGCAATCCCAAGGGCATCCAGGACTGGGGCGACCTGGTCAAGAACGGCATAGAGGTGATCACGCCCAACCCCAAAACCTCCGGGGGTGCGCGCTGGAACTTCCTCGCCGCCTGGGGCTGGGCGCAGAAGGCGTTCGACAACGACGAGGCCAAGGTCAAGGATTACGTCGCCCAGCTTTACAGGCACGTGCCCGTGCTCGACACCGGCGCCCGCGGCTCGACGACGACCTTCGTGCAGCGCGGCATCGGCGACGTGCTGCTCGCCTGGGAGAACGAGGCCTTCCTGGCGCTGGAAGAGCTCGGCCCCGATAAGTTCGAGATCGTCGTGCCCTCCGTCTCCATCAAAGCCGAACCGCCGGTGGCCCTGGTCGACGGGAACGTCGAGGCGAAGGGCTCGCAGGAGGTCGCAAAGGCCTATCTCAAGTATCTTTATTCCGATGTGGGCCAGCGGCTGGCGGCGAAGCACTATTACCGACCGGCCGAGCCGGGCAAGGCGGACCCGGAGGACATGAAACGGTTCCCGGATGTCGAGCTGGTCACCGTCGACGATTTCGGCGGCTGGGCAAAGGCGCAGCCGCACTTCTTCGGCGACGCCGGCGTCTTCGACAGCATCTACAAGCCGGCGCGCTGACCATGCCGGCAACCGCCATGGCCAGCCGGTGGCGTTTCCGGCAGCCGAGTGTCGTCCCCGGGTTCGGGATGGCGCTCGGATTCACGCTCGCCTATCTGGCGCTGATCGTCCTGATCCCGCTGGCCGGGCTGGTCTGGCGCTCGGCCTCGCTCGGCTGGTCCGAGTTCTGGCGGATCGCGATGGACGACCGTACCGTGCGAGCCTTGGAGATCAGCTTCGGCACGTCGCTGATCGCCGCGACCGTCAATGTGCTGTTCGGCACCGTCGTCGCCTGGGTGCTGACTCGCTATCGCTTCCCGGGTCGTCGCGTGCTCGACGCCATGGTGGACCTGCCCTTCGCACTGCCCACGGCCGTTGCGGGTATCGCGTTGACGGCGCTCTATGCCCCGAACGGCTGGATCGGGGCGATGTTCGCCTCGCTCGGCCTCAAGGTCGCGTTCACGCCGGCCGGCATCGTCGTGGCGCTGATCTTCATCGGCCTGCCTTTCGTCGTGCGCACCGTGCAGCCGATTATGGAGGAGATTGATCGCGAGGTCGAAGAGGCCGCGGCGACGCTCGGGGCCACCCGCTGGCACACGATCTGGCGTGTCATCCTGCCGGGCCTGTCACCGGCCATCCTGACCGGGTTCACGCTGGCTTTCGCCCGTGCCGTGGGGGAGTACGGCTCCGTGATCTTCATCGCCGGCAACATTCCCTACGTGTCGGAGATCGCACCGTTACTGATCGTGATCCGCCTGGAAGAATTCAACTACGCCGGTGCGACGGCGGTCGCGGCGATCATGCTCGCCATCTCTTTCACGATCCTGCTGCTCATCAATGTCATTCAGGCCTGGAGCCGGCGGAGGTTTGGCTATGGCGCCTGACACTGCCCTGATGCGCGAGGACGCGACCGCCCGGGTCGCGATGCAGGCAACGACCGAGAGCCGTCGGAGCCGGATCGCGCTGATCCTGTGCGCGACCGGGTTCCTGTTCCTGTTCCTTGTGCTGCCGCTTGCCGCCGTGTTCGTCGAGGCCCTGCGGCAAGGCTTCGGCGCCTATCTCTCGGCATTGACCGAGCCGGACGCGCTCGCGGCAATTCGGCTGACACTGGTCGTCGCGGCCATCGCCGTGCCGTCGAATGCGATCTTCGGTGTCACCGCCGCCTGGGCGATCGCGAAGTTCGAGTTCCGCGGCAAGACGTTCCTCACCACCCTGATCGACCTGCCCTTCTCAGTCTCGCCGGTCATCTCGGGCTTGATCTACGTCCTGCTGTTCGGCGCCGGCAGCGCACTCGGACCCTGGCTCCAGCGCCATGGCATCGAGGTCCTGTTCGCCATCCCCGGGATCGTGCTTGCGACGATCTTCGTCACTTTCCCCTTCGTCGCCCGGGAGCTTATCCCGCTCATGCAGGACCAGGGGACCGCCGATGAGGAAGCAGCCCTGTCGCTCGGCGCCAGCGGCTGGCAGACCTTCTGGCGGGTCACGCTCCCCAACATCAAGTGGGGCCTGCTTTATGGGGTGCTGCTGTGCACCGCCCGCGCCATGGGCGAGTTCGGCGCCGTCTCGGTCGTCTCCGGCCACATCCGGGGGCTGACCAACACGATGCCGCTCTATGTCGAGATTCTCTACAACGAGTACAGCTTCGTGGCGGCCTTCGCCGTCGCCTCGCTGCTTGCGCTGCTCGCGCTGATGACCCTGGTTCTGAAGACGCTGCTGGAGCTCCGCTTCAGCAGTCCCCATGGCGTCGCGCGGCACTAACGAACGAGGTCAAAGGATGGACGTTCGCATTATCAATGTCAGGAAGGAGTTCGGCCGGTTCCCGGCGCTGCACGACGTGTCCCTGGACATCCGCTCCGGCGAGCTCGTCGCGCTCCTCGGCCCGTCGGGTTCGGGCAAGACGACCCTTCTGCGACTCATCGCCGGGCTGGAGTTCCCGACCGGAGGTGCGATCCATTTCGGGGGCGAGGACGCATCTCTGACGCCCGTGCAGGAACGCAATGTCGGGTTCGTGTTCCAGAGCTACGCCCTGTTCCGGCACATGACGGTCCTCGACAACATCGCCTTCGGGCTCCGCGTGCGACCGCGCTCCACCCGCCCTTCGCGGCGGGAGATCCGAGACCGCGCGATGGAGCTCCTTGAGCTGGTCCAGCTACAAGGGCTGGATAAGCGCTTCCCGACGCAGCTGTCGGGCGGACAGCGCCAGCGCGTCGCGCTCGCGCGAGCCTTGGCCATCGAGCCCCGACTCCTGCTGCTCGACGAGCCCTTTGGCGCCCTCGATGCCAAGGTACGCCGCGAGTTGCGTCGCTGGCTCCGCGAGCTGCACGACAAGACCGGTCACACGACGGTGTTCGTGACCCACGACCAGGAAGAGGCCCTGGAACTCGCGGACCGGATCGTCGTCATGAGCCAGGGTCGCATTGAGCAGGTCGGGTCGCCGGACGACATCTACGACCATCCCAACTCGCCCTTCGTGTTCGGCTTCATCGGCGAGTCGAGCGCGCTGCCCGTGCACGTCCAGGACGGCCAGGTGCAGGTCGCCGACCGACCCGTCGGGATCCTTGCCAACGGCTGCGGCGACGGGGACGCGACACTCTTCTTCCGCCCGCAGGAAGTGGAGATCGTCGACGGTCCTGGACCCGTGATCGCGGGCGTCGTCGTCGCAACGCGCCGACGCGAAACGAACCGGCGCGTCGATCTCGAAATCGGCGCCGCGCGCCATCGGATCGAGATCGAAGTTCCTCTGGACCGGGACATCCACGGAAGCGGACGACTCGCGCTGCGCCCGCGGCGCTGGAAGCTGTATCCCGTCGCCGGACCGCGAGAACCAAACGCCGGAAACCAGGTCGAGTTCGTCGATTGAGGACCCAAGCGGCGTTATGGTAGCGGCATTGTCATGATCCACATTTTCCGACCTCGAACCCGATGCTTCGCAACGACGCGGACTCTGGGAAGAGGCGCAAAGAGATTCGTGTGCTTTGACGTTCGATGCGGGCGGAACGCTGACTCTCGACCAGGCTGCCATCATCCTTCTGCTGGTGGCGCTGATGGTCGTGTTCGGCTTCGACCGGTTTCGGATCGAGCTGGTCGCGCTCATCGGCTTGGCCGTCGGCTTTGCGATTGGGCTCGTCCCCGCATCCGGGGTCTTTGCCGGCTTCTCGAACCCCGCTGTCGTGACGGTCGCGGAGATCCTGCTCATCATCCAGGCCCTCGCGCGTTCGCGTGTCGTCGAGCGCCTTTCCGGCCAGGTGACGCGGCTGGTACACGGCGAGACGGCGGCGTTGGCCTTTCTCTGCGGCGTATCCGGCTTCCTGTCCGTCTTCATGAACAATATCGGTGCGCTGGCGCTGATCCTGCCGGTCGCGGTTTCGCTGAGCGCGCATCTCGGCCTGCCGATACGCCGAACGCTGATGCCGGTCTCCTTCGCGACCCTGCTTGGTGGCCTGTGCTCGCTGATCGGCACTCCCGCCAACCTCGTCGTCAGCCAGGCACGCGCTGACCTCGTCGGCCGGTCTTTCGCCTTCTTCGACCTCGCCTGGGTCGGCGCCCCGGTCGCCGTCCTTGGCATCGCCTTCCTCGTCCTCTGGGTGCCTCGCACGTTTGCCATCCAGCAGCACGGACCAATGGGCGAGCAGGGCATACGTCAGCGACGGCTGGTCACGGAGCTGCGGGTGCCCTCCGCCTCTCCGTTCGCCGGCGAACGGGCCTCTCGCGTCGAGGAGTCGACCGGCGCAACGGTCCATTCCGTCGTGCGCGACGGAAAGCATGTTTTCGGTCGACCCGGCGAACAGGTCCTGCAAGAGCAAGACGTCCTGGTAATCGAAGTCACCACGGAAACGTGGGAGTCGCTCATCGAGGCAGGCACGTTCGAACTGGCGCACGCCAACGACAGGCCGGTCTCGGCGGAGAAGCCGATCGATGTCGTGGTCATGCCGCAGAGCATCTTCGTCGGCTCGCGCATCGGCACGCTGGAGCCCCTCGATCAGCTCGGGATTGCTGCGATCGGCATCGTCCCGCAACGGCCCCGCATCGAAGGCCGGCTGGCGGATATGCCCCTCGGAATCGGCGACATCCTGGTGCTGTCCGGACCGGAAGAGGCCATCGCCGAGATCCTCGACGAAGCCGACCTGCTGCGTCTGTCGTCGCGAAGCTCGTCGCCGGCGAAAGAGGCCTCGTATACGGCGCTGGCGGTGTTCACGGCGGGTGTACTTGTCGCCGCCTTCGGACTGATCCCGCCGGAGATCGCGTTCGGTCTCGTCGTCCTGGTCTTGTCCGCGACCGGGTCCATCCGGCTGCGGGAAGCGCTGCAGGGCCTCAACTGGCCCATCCTGATCCTGCTGGCGGCCATGATCCCGCTCGGTGCCGCGGTCGAGACGACCGGCGCGGCGCGCGCGCTCGCCCATGGCCTGCTCGCCGTCGTCCCTGGCGGCGAACCGGTCGCGGTCGTCGGCTGCATGCTGCTGATCGCGGTGCTGCTGACGCCGTTCGTGAACAACATTTCGACGGCCGTCGTGCTGAGCCCGATCGCGGTCGAGGTCGCACATGCCACGGGTCTGCCGGCAGAGCCGCTGCTGGTCGCCGTCGCACTCGGCGCGTCGCTCGACTTCCTCACCCCATTCGGGCACCACAACAACACGCTGGTCATGGGCATCGCCGGCTACCGCTTCACGGACTTCCCCCGGCTGGGCTTCCCGCTCCTCGCCGTAACCTTCGCTGTCGGGCTCGTCGCTATATCACTGGTTTGGCTGTAGAGACCAATGTCCGACGACTTGGGCTGAAGCCACTTCAGAACAACGATAATGTTTAGTGGACCTGCGACGATCGTCCGGGACTGCAGCACGCGGCACGCAAAAAAAACGAGGCAGGGCAAGCCGTTAAGCTTGCCCTGCCTCGTTCATATGGTGATTTCAAGTGAGTTATAACAAATTTGGTTGCGGGGGCAGGATTTGAACCTGCGACCTTCAGGTTATGAGCCTGACGAGCTACCGGGCTGCTCCACCCCGCGGCGGGGAGTGAGAGGTTTTGGGGTGGCGTGTGTTGTTTTTGTTTTATC
>Ga0209573_1003122_pt1 | contig 19142 bp, 17 predicted proteins | sample TNRBio252014_DNA_FD_185870 | JGI IMG/M metagenome (GOLD analysis project Ga0209573, IMG submission 185870) | Wastewater treatment Type I Accumulibacter community from EBPR Bioreactor in Madison, WI, USA - TNR Reactor_6/25/2014_ DNA (SPAdes)... | ecosystem: Engineered > Bioreactor > EBPR >...
CCACGACCGCGATGGTCATGATCGTGGCCGGGTCGGTCTACCGGCTCGACGCCTATCTCGTGGCGTTCCGGCCGGGCTCCCGCTTCTCGTACTTCCCGAGCTTCGCGGAGATCATGGTCACCCTCGGGGTCGTGGCGCTCGAGGTCATCCTGTACGTCGTCCTCGTCAAGCACTTTCCGATCCTGTCGGCGCCGGACGCGGACGCGTCCGCGCGGACGGCACGCGCGTAGGGGGCACGAATGTCGCAGCGAATCGTCGTCGATCCCGTCACCCGCATCGAGGGCCACCTCCGCGTCGACGTGGAGGTGGACGGCGGACGCGTGAAGAACGCCTGGTCCTCGGGCCAGATGTTCCGGGGGATCGAGGAGATCCTGAAGGGGCGCGACCCGCGCGACGCCTGGCTCTTCACGCAGAGGTTCTGCGGCGTCTGCACGACGGTCCACGCGATCGCGTCGGTGAGGACGGTCGAGAACGCGCTGAACCTCGACGTGCCGATGAACGCGCAGTACATCCGGAACCTGATCGTGGGCGCGCACGCGATGCACGACCACATCGTCCACTTCTACCACCTCTCCGCGCTCGACTGGGTCGACGTCGTCTCGGCGCTCAAGGCCGACCCGGCGAAGACGTCGGCGCTCGCCGAGAGCCTCTCGCCGTGGCCGCACAACGGGACGGCCGTCCTGAGGTCGGTCCAGGACCGGCTGAAGGGCTTCGTCGAGGCGGGGCAGCTCGGGATCTTCGCGAACGGCTACTGGGGCCACCCGGCGATGAAGCTGCCGCCCGAGGTGAACCTCCTCGCCGTGTCGCACTACCTGCAGGCGCTCGAGTACCAGCGGAAGGTCAACAAGGTCGTCGCCCTCCTCGGCTCGAAGACCCCGAACATCCAGAACCTCGCGGTCGGAGGGGTGGCGAACGCCATCAACCTCGACAACGAGGCGACGCTCAACATGACCAAGCTCTACTTCGTCAAGGAGGCGCTCGACGAGATCCAGCAGTTCGTGGAGCAGGTCTACTTCCCCGACGTCTGCGCCGTCGGCGCTCTCTACGCCGACTGGCTCCCCTACGGCGCGGGCGTGAAGAACTACCTGGCCGTCCCCGACTTCCCGCTCGACGAGAAGGGAACGCAGTTCGACCTGCCAGGCGGGACGATCATGAACGGCGACCTCGGCACCGTGAAGGAGATCAAGAGCTTCCGGGACGAGTACTTCAAGGCGAACGTGACGGAGTCGATCGCCCGGGCCTGGTACGACGGCGACTGGGAGAAGCACCCGTTCGACGAGGACACCGTCCCGAAGTACGGCAAGTGGGAGGACGACGGGAAGTACTCGTGGGTCAAGGCGCCGCGGTTCCAGGGCAGGCCGATGCAGGTCGGCCCGCTCGCGCAAGTCCTCGTCGGGCTCGCCCTCAAGCACGAGCCGACGGTGCGGTGGGGCACGAAGGCCCTCGAGACGATCGGGGCCGTCGCGAAGACGAAGGTCGGACCCGAGATCCTCCACTCGACCCTCGGCCGGCACGCGGCGCGGATGATCCGCACCTGCATGATCGCCGAGATCACGCAGAAGCACTGGAAGCTCCTCGTCGAGAACATCGGCAAGGGGGATACGGAGATCTTCCGCAAGCCCGAGTTCCCGAGCGGAGAGCAGCGTGGCTACGGGTTCCACGAAGCGCCTCGAGGCACACTCTCACACTGGATCGTCATCAAGGACGGGAAGATCGCAAACTACCAGGCCGTCGTCCCCTCGACCTGGAATGCGGGCCCGCGCGACGCGAAGGGCCAGGTGGGACCGTACGAGGCGTCGCTCATCGGCAACCCGGTCGCCGACGCCGGGAGGCCGCTCGAGGTCCTCCGGACGATCCACTCCTTCGATCCGTGCCTCGCCTGCGCGATTCACACCCTCGACGTCGAGGGGAACGAGATAGGCCGCGTGCGCCTCGCGTAGCGCGCCAGCGGGCATGGCGGGAAGCGGCGAAGACGAAGAGGCCGAAGTCCGGGTCCTCGGCCTCGGGAACGTCCTGATGGGTGACGACGCGGCGGGGCCGTGGGTCGTGGAGCACCTGCGCGCGGGGTACGAGATCGGTGCCGGCGCGTCCCTGACGGACGTCGGTACGCCGGGCCTCGACCTGGTGCCCCACATCGGCGGCGCGCGCGTCGTCGTCCTCGTCGACACGGTGAAGTCCACGGGGTCCGCGGGAGAGCTCCGCCTCTTCCGGAAGGACGAGATCCTGAAGCACCCGCCGGGCCCCAGGACGAGCCCTCACGATCCGGGCGTGAAGGAGACCCTTCTCTACCTCGACATGGCCGGGAGCGGACCCGGGGAGGTCCTCCTCGTCGGGATCGTGCCCGGGCGTGTCGAGAAGGGGCTGGGGCTCACGTCCGCCGTTGCGGCGGCGATACCCGCGGCGGCCGAAGCCGTCGTCGACGAGTTGCGGCGCGTCGGGATTGCTGTCGAGAAGCGCGAGGCTGCTGTCCCGGCCCGTCCCTGGTGGGCTGGGGAGGACGAGGCGGCGACGTGAGCGCGGAGCACGCGGGCTCGCGCCTCCTTTCCGCCTGGGTCGTCCTCGTGGCGCTCCACAGCTACGCGGTCGGGGCGTTTCTGCTCTTCGCGACGGAGTGGGGCGCCCGCTTCGGCGGGTTCGGTGAGGTGTCGCCGCTCTTCTTTGCGAGGCAGGCGGGGATATTCCACTTCGTCCTCGCGACGGCCTACCTCGTGGACTGGTTCGTGCACGGGAGCGTCACCATCCTGCTCACGGCGAAGGCGATGGCGGTCCTCTTTCTCCTCACGATGTGGGCCCTTGGCGTGAACGCGTGGTCGGTCCCGCTTTCGGCCGCCGGGGACGCGGCGATGGGCGCGGCCACGTTCCTCCTGGCCCGGCGGGTGTCGGCGGGCCCGTCCTGACGGGCGAGAACGGGGGGGCGATCAGCCCTCACGGGCGCCGGGCCGGGCCGGGCCGGACCGGGCCGGACCGGGCCTGGCGCGACCGGGCCGCGACCAGCTCGTCGAAGACCTCCTGGATCTCGTCGCACCCGAGACGGAGGGGGCCGGTGACGTACTCCAGGAGCTCCTGCCGCATTCCTTTCGCCTCCGGGTCGCGCCGCACCACACGGTGGACGACGAGGTTCAGGACGAGGAGCGCGCCGCAGAGCTCGTCCGCGGCGAAGCCCTGTTCGAAGCGCCGCGTGGCGAGCTGCCGGCAGTACGAGAGGAGAACGCCCTTGTCGCGCGTCCTCACCGCGTTCTTGAGGTGGCCGAAGACCACACGGTGATTCCAGTCGTGCTCCGCCTCGGTGATCCGCTGATAGTTCGCGAAGCGGATGGGACCGTGCGGTCCGACGAGGTGGCCGTGGTAGGCCGAGATGATGTCGTCCTCGTACCTCTCGAGGAGGCGGTGGAGCCGCAGGTTCGTGGGGAAGTGGACCTCCTTCATGGCGGCCCGGTTTCGCTGGTTCCACTCGAGGGGGTCCATCCTGAGGTTCTCGATCAGGAACGGGAGCCTCCGGATCAGCTCCAGGCGGGGGCGCGGGGCCCAGCCGAGACGCGCCCGGCTGCGGCTCGCGTCGATCGTCATCCTCAGGTCGATGTACTTCGCCATCCAGGGCCGCTCGAACGGCATCTCGCCCGTGAGCCGCCCGAGGAGGGCGCGCGCCCACATCCCGGGCCCGCAGAGGGGGCGAGGCATCAGGATCGGTTGGCGCGCATCCCCGTCGAAATCCCGGGTCGCCTCCTCGAAGAGCTCGCGGTGGCTCGTGGAGCCGTCGGGGCTCGCAATCAGGACCTCGCCCGGGGCGAGGTCTCCCGGGGCCTTCTCGAGGACGAGCCGCAGCGCGGCCGCGACGTCCTTGACGTGAAGGTAGGGGATCGCCGACTCGCCCCGGCCGCCGAGGAGGCTCCGGTTCCACGCGGGGGAGAGCCAGGTCGAGAGGAACATGAAGAGCGGCGGGTACTCGCACCAGTCCGAGAAGAGGGCCGCGAAGCGGACGATCGTCGACGGGAAGGAGTCCGCGTACTCCTTCACCATGGCCTCGCCGGTCGCCTTGGTGCGCGCGTAGACGTGGTCGCCATCGGGGGGGCTGGCCTCGTCGAGGGCCGAGCCGGGAGCCGGAAGCCTGCAGGCGGCGACGGAGCTCGAGAAGATGAACCGGCTCACCCCGAGGTCGCGGGAGAAGTCGAGAGTGTTCCTCAGGCCTTCGACGTTCGTTCGCTGGTACTCGGGGTGCTCCTCTCCGGTGAAATCGTAGTGAGCGGCGAGGTGAACGACGGTCTCGGCTCCGCCGAGGAGGCGGATCATCTTGAAGACCTCGCCGAGGGGCTCGCGCTCGCCGATGTCGACCTGGAACCAGGTGATGTTCGGGTGAATGGGTGCGCCGCACCGGAGCTGGGACCGCCGGGCGATCCCGAAGATCCGGTAGTCCTCGGCGAGCGACTCGAGGAGGTGCCGGCCGACGAAGCCGGACGCCCCGGTCACTACGAGCGCGGGAAGAGACATCGGCGGTCAGGGACCGACGAAGAGGAGCGGGCCCTCGATCCGGGCGGCGAGGACCTTGAGCGGGGCGGGCGGAGGTCCCTCCTTCGGCCTTCCGTGCGGGTCGAACTTGCCTTCGTGGCAGGGGCAGAGGTAGGCGGTCTGGTCGTCGGACCAGTAGACCTCGCACCCCTGGTGCGTGCAGAGGAGAGAGCGCGCGATGACCCCGGAAGAGGACCGGAGGATCTCGACGGGCTGACCGGAGACGCTCACGGTGACCCGGACACCCGTGGGAAACCGCTCGAGCGGCAGCTCGAGCGGTCTCGGACCGGGAGGTTCGGGCGTGGACCTCGTACAGGACGAGACGACCGTGGCACATGCCGCCAGAAAGGCTCGACGGTCGATCGGGTTGGCGGGGACTCCGGGCGCCTCAGGCATGCTCGACTCCTCGGGGCGGAATGAAGAAGTGTAGCGCCCGATGCGGGACGAGGGAACGGACGAACGCGGTGGACACGGGACGAAACGGAGCGCGTAAGCTCACGGTGACCGGTAGGGGGAAAACCGACAGGAGGACGACGATGGCCCAGCCGATCGCGGTTTTCGACGCCCACGGAAAGCACGCCCAGCGCGCCGTTTTCACCGCCGACGGCGAGACGCTCGTCACCTGCGGGCAGGACGCTCGCATCCGGCTCTGGAAGGTCCCCTCGTTTGCGCCCGATGGCGCTTTCGAGGGGCACGAAGCCAGCGTGAACACGCTCTCCTTCTCGGCCGACGGAGGCCTGCTGGCGAGCGGCTCGTCCGACGGTACCGTCCGGATCTGGTCCTTCCCCGGCGGGCGGGAGCTGGACGTCCTCGACGGACAGGTGGCCGCGGCGGTGTCGCCGGCGGGCGGCTTCGCCACGATCTCGACGAAGGCGCGGGCGGTGCTCTGGGACGGCAACTACGACGAGGTGGCGACGCTTCCGCTCCTCGACAGGAGGCTCTTCTCGCTCGTCTTTTCGGCGGACGGCGCCTCGCTGCTGGTCGCCGGGACGGAATCGGTCCACCGCGTCGACGTGAAGGGGCGCGCGAAGACCGGGGCGTATGCGGGTCACCAGACCGCGGTCGCGTCGATGGCTCTCTCGGCGGACGGCGCGCTTCTCGCGACGACCGGCGCCGAGGGTACGCTCCGTCTCCGGCGTGTCGCCGGCGGAGAGGAGCTCTTCGCCGTCCGGCTCGGGCGCCCCGGGGTGATGCAGACGGCTCTCTCGCCGGACGGGACGCGGATCGCGGTGTCGATCGACTTCGCGATCCAGATTCGCTCCGCGGTCGACGGCGCCCTCCTCTCGACGATCGACGTGCCGATCAAGGGGGTCTACGGCCTCGGCTGGTCGCCCGATGGACGGCTTCTCGCGAACGCGGGGGCCGACGGCCGGGTTAGGGTCTGGGCTCTCTGAACCGGCCGGCGGTCCGGGTCCCGTTCCCGGCATGAGCGCGAAGGACAGGTGAAGCGGGACGGCCGAGCCGCTAGACTTCCCGAGTCCCCGGAGGTGTAGACGATGCCGTGCCTGGCGCTCCGATCGAATGGAGAGGTCTCCGCCCTTACCGGGGCGGCGGCCGTGGCGGCGTGACCCTCGCCTCGCCCGACGGGCCGCGGCGGCGAGCCGCGAGGTCCCTCCGCGCGGCGCGCCGGCTCGTCGGGCGCGCCGCGCTGGAGATCGCCGCCGCGCCGGGGTCCTGGGTCCAGGTCGTGGATCGCGTGCGTGCGGAGCTCGGCCGAGAGCCGCTCGGGACGGACGTGGTCGGGCCGCGCGGCTTCTCCCTCCTGTGGGCGGAAGAGGAAGGGCGTCCCGCGCTCCTTCCCCTGGAGCGCCTCGAACCCCTCGGCAAGGGAGGGATGAACTCGGTCTCCCGCTCGGCGGATCTTCTCGCGGGGCGTGCGCTCGTCGTCAGGCGCCTCATCCCGGCCGAGTCGGCCGTGGAGGAAGAGATGCGGCGTCGCCGCAACGAGCTGGTGAGGGAGCGCCTCTCCGTCCTCCACCGCCACCCGGTGCTCCAGCGTTTCTGGGGGAGCGGCTCCGTCGACGGCGAGCCGTGCGAGCTGTTCGATTTCGCTCCCGGAACGACGCTGGCGCGGTACGTCAAGGAGAAGGGCCTGACCTACGGCGTCCTCCTCGACCTCGCCTGGCACGGCGCGCGGGGCCTCCTTCACCTCTCGCGGCACGGGCTCGTCCACGGAGACGTGAAGCCGGAGAACTTCTGCGTCGACGAGAGGCGGACGGGGGGCGACGCGCGGCTGCGCGTCGGCCTCATCGACTTCGACATCGTCTCGACCGTCGACGAGCAGCTCTACCAGTACCGCCTCTCGAACACGCTCGACGGCACTCTCCCGTACATGCCTCCCGAGAACTTCGTCCAGACGGTACCCGAAGACCCCGAGGAGTGCCGCCGGATGGTCCTGACGAAGGACGTCTACGCCCTCGGCATCACCCTCGTCCGCATCGTCAACGGCCGCTTCCCCGAGGGCTTCTACACGAGCATGACGTCGCTCGTCCTGAAGAAGGAGCGACTCGAGGAGATGCCCGTGGCCCTTCCGGCGACGCTGCCGGAGGCTCTTCGGAGCCTCGTTCTCTCGATGTGCGCCATCGACTGGCGGGAGCGTCCTCCGCTCCCGGTCGTCGTCCGGTCTCTCGAGTCGCTGAGGTGCGCCGCCACGCCGGCGGATCGCGCCCGGCTCGTCGCTTCCCCGCGCGTGGAGCCCGTAGTGGAAGCGCCGCCCCGGGCGCCGGAGGAGTTCGTCGGCCCCTACCGGCTCGTCAACGCCGCCTTCGCGGCCCGGACCCCGGGGGACGGCCAGGCGCGGCCTCTCGCGGAGCTGCACGACCCGTTCGGCCGTCGACTCGTCGGCGTCCCGTTCGAGTTCCGTTCCGCGGCCGAGGAGGCCGCGTTCTACGAGCAGAGGCGGTCCCTCCTCGGGGATCTCAACGGGGTGCGTCTCCGGCACCCCGAGCTCTTCCCGGGGAGCTTTCGCGACCTCGTCCGGCAGGGGATCGGCGACGATCTCTTCCTCGTCTGGATCGTCCGGCCGCTTCTCGAAGGGGCGATCGACCTCGACCTCTACCTTTCGACGGAGCGGCCGGATGCCACCCTTCGCGAGCGCGTCGCGATACTGCGTCGCGTGGCCGAGGGCCTCGCGGCCCTCGAGGAGGCGGGCTACACGCTGGCCGCTCTGTCGCCGCAGCTCGTCTTCTTCGTCCCTCCTCCACCGGAGGGAGCCGACGAGCCGTCACCGACCCAGGCGGGGCTGACGCGCCCGGTCGCAGCCCTCTTCGACATTCCGGCGGTCGCCACGGGGCGACCGTTCCGCCAGGAGCTCATGGGAACCGCCTCGGCCGTCAAGGCCACGTCGGACGCGACCGGCCGTGTCGTGGCGGGTTTCTTCGACGTCGCGGCCCGGATGAAGGTCCTCGCGATGCTCGGAGGGGCCGAGAGGGACGCCTTCGTTCAGGTCAGCGATGCCCAGGGCTGGGCGGAACGTGTCGACCTTCTCCGGTGGATCGAGACCCGCCTTCGCTGACGGGGGCCCCGAAGGGCCGCGCACCTCGCTGGCGATCGATGTGCCCCGGCGTCCCGGCCCTCTCGCAGGAGAGAAGAGGATGGGAAAAGAAGGTGTGGACCTGTGTGGAAGGCGGAATGGTGCGGAAAGGAGGTGGGAAGAAGGGGATGGGACTCCTCCGCCAGGTCCGGGAGCCGGGGCAACGATCGATGAGGGTCTTCACGGGTGCCTCCCGGCGTTCCCCGCGGGCGGCACGGGGCCGCGGAGGCTCGCCTTCTGGAGGCGGGGATCGAGGGAGTCGGCGAACCGCTCGAGGGTGAGCGGGTCGAGCGCCGCGAGCGTCGCAATCTCGGCGCGTGTGAGCTCGCAGCCCCTCTCCGCGAGGTCCCGGACGACGCGCCCGGCATTCTCGTGGAACGCACGCCGGAAATCCTCGTCCGTGACGAGCCTTCCGACGATCTTTTCCACGTTCGCCTGGGACATCCGTGTCTGACCTCGCGCGACGGTCTTACAAGAGTCGTGCCAGTCGTGGTCGCGGGTACGGCCCCGGCCCGAACAGGCTCCGTTGTGGCATTGCGACGTGAACCACCGGGATGCGACCGCCCGGGGAGGTGCGGCGAAGCCTTCACTCTGTAGAATTCGCCGCATCGCGATCCGGCGGGCGGCCGTGCCGGCGCACCGTCCGAGCCGCCCCTGCGCGAAGGAGGATTCGTGACTTTGAAGGCGACCCGCACTCTCGTCGTCCTGGGGGCCTGCGCCCTCGTCCTGTCCGTTGGCTGCCGGAAGAAGGAGGCCCCCGAGGCCGAGGGGAAGGAGCTCTCGAAGAACCCCATCGCCGCGTTCGGGCAGATCCAGGACGCCGTGAAGAAGGCCGAGCAGGCAGCGAAGGAATCGGCGGAGATGAAGCCCGTCGAGCCGATCCACTTCTCGAAGCTCATCGAGCTTCTGCCGAAGGCCCCGTCGGGCTTCGAACCCGACGGCGAGCCGCGCGGCGAGACGACGAGCGCCATGGGCTTCAAGGTCTCGATGGCCGAGCAGAGCTACTCGGCGGAGGGCAGGAGCCTGCGGGTGAAGATCACCGACGGGGCCTTCAACGCGCCCCTCTACACCGTCATCACGATGGCCGCGCAGTTCGCCCGTGAGTCGACCGAAGGGTACGAGAAGGGCGTCACGCTCGACGGCAACCCGGGAGTCGAGAAGTGGAGGAAGGACGGCGGTGACGCCGAGCTGAACGTCGTCGTCGGAAAGCGCTTCTTCGTCGAGATCGAAGGATCGGCCATCACTCCAGAGCTCGTCCGCGAGGTCTGGGGCTCGGTCGACCGGGCGAAGCTGGCCGGGCTGAAGTGACGGGGCGCACGATGAACATCGGGATCCCGAAGGAGTGCCGCCCGGACGAGTTCCGCGTCGGCATATCTCCCGTCGGCGTGCGGATGCTCCGTGGCGCCGGGCACACCTGTTTCGTCGAGACCGGCGCCGGCACCGGCTCGGGCTTCACCGACGAGCAATACCGCCAGGCGGGCGCGACGATCGTCCACTCCGCCGAGGAGGCGTGGCGCCGGGCGGACCTCGTCCTCAAGGTGAGCCGACCCACCATGGAGGAGCTGGACTGGCTTCAGTTCGGCAAGGCGCTCATGGCGTACCTCTACCTCGCCGCGGCGCACCCGGGAAAGCTCGACCTTCTCCTCGAAAAAAGGATCTCCGCGGTCGCATACGAGCAGATTCAGATCGCCGACGGGACCCTGCCGGTCCTGAAGCCCCTCAGCCAGATCGGCGGCCGGATGGCGGCCCAGATCGCGGCCCGCCTCCTCCAGAACGACTCGGGCGGCCACGGAAAGCTGATCGGCGGCGTTGCGGGAGTCCCTCCCTCGGAGGTCGTCGTCATCGGGGCCGGCGTTTCGGGAGAGGCTGCTGCACGAGCTTTCCTCGGGATGGGGGCTCACGTCACGGTCCTCGACCGCGATCTCTCCCGTCTCCAGACCCTCGACGAGCTCCTCTCCGGAAGGCTCGTCACGGTGGTCGCGCACCCGTTCCACGTCGCGCGGGCCGCCGAGTATGCCGACGTCGTCGTCGGCGCCGTCATGGTTCCGGGAGAGCGGTCCCCCGTCGTCCTGACTCGGGCGATGCTCCGGAAGATGAAGCCGGGCGCCCTCTTCATCGACCTCTCCATCGACCAGGGCGGGTGCGCCGAGTCCTCGCGCCCGACGACGCACCAGTCGCCGACGTACGTCGAGGAGGGCGTCGTCCACTGCTGCATACCGAACATTCCCGGCGTCGTCGCGCGTACTTCGACGCACGCCTTCCTCAACGCGGCCGCGCCGTGGATCGAGCGCGTCGTCGTCCAGGGTGTGGAGGAGGCCGCCGCGGCCGACCCGGCCCTCGCCCACGGCGTCGTCACCCACGCGGGCGAGCTCCGGAACTTCAGGCGGGTCTCCTACACCCGCCCCGTCGCCTGAGACAGGAAGCGGACACACCACAATGAGCTGGCTTCACAACTACCACAACCGGATCGTCAGCGCCGAAGAAGCGGTCGAGTCGATCCAGTCCGAGAACCGCGTGTTCCTCACCGGGAACAGCTCGGTTCCTCAGGTCATCATGAAGGCCCTCGTCGAGCGGGCCATGTCCCTGTCGAACGTCGAGCTCGTCCAGGTCCTCACGATCGGGAGCGTGAACTACACGGACCCGAGGCTCGAGGGCCACCTCCGCGTGAACACGCTCTTCGTGAGCGAGAACGTGAGGGCGGCCGTGAACGAGGGGCGGGCCGACTTCACGCCGTGCCGCCTCGGGGAGATCCCCCTCCTCTTCTCGTCGGGAGTCCTGCCGCTGGACGTCGCGCTGATCCACGTCACCCCGCCCGACGAGCACGGTTTCTGCTCCTTCGGCGTCGAGGTCGGCGTCACGAAGGCCGCGGCCCAGGCCGCGAAGCTCGTCATCGCCGAGCTGAACCCGAACATGCCGAGGACCCTCGGCGACTCCTTCATCCACATCAGCCGGATCCACAAGATCGTCCCGGTCGACTACCCGCTCACCGAGGCCAAGCTCGGCAAGGCCAACGAGCTGACGATGCGCATCGGCAGGCACGTCGCCGCGATGATCGAGGACGGCTCGACGATGCAGATGGGGATCGGCGCGATCCCCGACGCGGTCCTGAACTTCCTCCACGACAAGAAGGACCTCGGCGTCCACACCGAGCTCTTCTCGGACGGCGTCGTCGAACTCTACGAGCGGGGCGTCATCACGGGGGAGAAGAAGACGATCCACCGCGGGAAGATGATCGCGGGCTTCCTGATCGGCTCCAAGAGGCTCTACGACTTCGTCGACAACAACCCGATCGTCGAGCTCCACCCGACCGAGTACGTCAACGACCCGTACATCATCCGGCAGAACGACAGGCAGGTGGCGATCAACTCGGCCATCGAGGTCGACCTGACGGGCCAGGTCTGCGCAGACTCCATCGGGACCCGGATGTTCTCGGGCGTCGGCGGACAGCTCGACTTCATCCGGGGCGCGGCCCGCTCCCGGGGGGGCAAGCCGATCATCGCCCTGCCGTCCGAGGGCACGACGAAGAAGGGCGAGCGGTACAGCCGGATCGTGCCGACGCTGAAGGTCGGCGCCGGTGTGGTGACGACGCGAAACGACGTCCACTACGTCGTCACGGAGTTCGGTGTCGCGAACCTCTACGGAAAGACGTTCCGGCAGCGCGCGAAGGCCCTGATCGACGTGGCCCACCCCGATTTCCGCGCGGAGCTGGAGCGGAAGGCGATCGAGCTTCGCTACCTCTGAGGCGGCGCCGGGATACACCACGGGAAGGGCCGCCCGGCGCGACGCCGGGCGGCCCTTCGCGCTTCAAGTCCTCGTGTTCCGCTCGTCGGAGCGGATCCTCCCGTCCACCATCGTGAGAATCCGGTCGCAGCGGGCTGCGATCCGCTCGTCGTGCGTGACGACGAGGAACGCCGTCCGGTGCTCGGCGGAGACCCTCCGCAGGAGCTCGAAGACCTGGGCACCCGATTCGGTGTCGAGGTTGCCGGTCGGTTCGTCCGCAAGGACGAGGGGGGGCTCGAGGACGAGCGCTCTCGCCACCGCGACGCGCTGCTGCTGGCCTCCCGAGAGCTTCGTCGCCTTGTAGAGAGCGCGGTCCGCGAGGCCGATCTCCTCGAGAAGGGAGAAGGCCCGTTGCCTCATTCCCTTCTTCTCACGTCCCTGGGCGGCGAGCATCGGCATCATCACGTTTTCCACTGCCGTGAACTCGGGCAGCAGGTGGTGGAACTGGAAGACGAAACCGAGCGTCCGTCCCCGGATGGTGCTCCTCTCGTCATCCGTCAGGCCGGTGGTGTCGCGGCCCGCGAGGAGGATCCGGCCCGAGGTGGGCCGATCGAGGAGGCCGAGGAGGTTCAGGAGGGTGCTCTTGCCGGAGCCGGAGGGGCCGACGAGGGCCGTGAACTCGGCGGGGCGGATCTCGAGGTCGATCCCGTGGAGGATCTCCGTCACGACCTCGGTGCCGAAGGACTTCGTCACCCCCTCGAGGACGACGAGCGGCTCAGCCATAGCGGATCACGTCGGCCGGATCGAGCGACGCCGCCCGTTCGGCCGGTGCGACGGCAGCGAGGAGCCCCGTGAACGTGGCAATGGCGGTCGCCGCGAGGAAGAGCCCGGGCGTGAGGTTCACGGGGAAGGTTGCGGTCCCGTCGGGGTTCTTCGCGAGCGAGGCGAAGAAGAACGAGAGCCCCGCACCGAGGCCGGATCCGAGGAGCGAGCCTCCGAGACCGAGGACGGCTCCCTGGACCAGGAAGATCCGGACGACCTGGGCCGTCCGCGTCCCCATCGCCTTGAGAATCCCGATCTCGCGCGATTTCTGCACGACCGAGACGACGAGGACGCTCGCGATGCCGAGGGCGACGGCGACGACGACGAAGAACTGGATCATCCAGCTCGAGGCGCTCTGGGACCTGAGGCCGGTGAGGAGCTGCTGGTTCAGCTTCATCCAGCTGTCGGCCTGAAGGCCGGTCCGGGCGACGATTTCCTCCGCGACACTCTCGGCGGCGAAGATCTCGTCGACCTTCAGCTCGATCGTCGAGATCCCGCCCGCCAGGTCGAGGAGCGTCTGCGCGGCGCGCAGGGAGACGAAAACCCAGCGCGCATTCAGGTCCTTGTTGCCGACGTCGAAGACGCCCGCGACGAGAAAGACCTCGGAACGGCCGGCGGGCGTCTCGAGGCGCACCTTGTCGCCGACCGAGACGCCCAGATCGGCGGCGAGCTCGACGCCGATCACGGTATTGGTGGCGTCGACGCGGAACTCCCCGGCCGTCATCCGGGGACCCATGTCGATGATCCGCCGGAAGCTGGACGGTTCGATGCCGCGGAGAGCGACCGAGCGGTTCGCCAGTCCCCTCAGAGCGAAAGCGGCGCCGGCAACGGTGGGGGAGGCGGCCCGGACCTGAGGGATGGTGAGGAGCCGCTCGAGCGTCTGCGGCCAGCCGACGATCGAGCGGAGGCGCTGAGCCGGACGCTCGACTCTCGGAGCCACGGCGAGGCCGGGCGAGCTTTCGGTGACGGGCCGGACGAGGTCTTCCGGAGCGCGGACGACGATATGGGCCTGGGTGCCGAGGGTTCTCTCGATGAGCGACTCCTGAAGCCCTCCGATGAGGGCCGACAGGAAGACGATGACCGCGACGCCTACGCCGATTCCCGAAAGGATCAGGATCGTCTGGATCTTTCCCTCCCGCAGGAAGCGGAGGGCGACGAGCACCTCGAACGGCACGTCAGCGTCCTGCCGGGAGGACCGCCCGGACGCGCTGACCGTCACTGGTCTTTCCAGGCTGGCGGACGACCAGATCTCCCTCGGAGAGGCCCTTCACGACCTCGGCGACGGCGCCGCCACGGGCACCGAGAGTGACGGGGGTCCGGACGGCCTTCCGGCCCCGGACCGCGAGGACCCACGGATCGGAGGCCGCGTCACGGACGGCCTCCAGCGGAACGACGATGACGTGTTCGCGTTTCCCGACCTCCAGCTCCACCGAGAGCGTCATGTCGGTCTTCAGTTCGTCGGGGGGAGCGGGGACACTCAGCTTCAAGTCCACGGTCCCCCGGGCGACGTCGACGCCCGGGGAGATCGAGATCACCTCGGCGGGAAACGAACGGTCCGGGAAGGCGTCGGCGGAGGCGCGGGCCCTTTGGCCGACCCGGAGGGCGGGGAGGTTCTTCTCGTCGGGTTGCGCGAGGATCTGCGTCTCGCGGTCCAGCGCAAGCGTCAGAAGAGTCTTGCCGGGTGAAACGACGTCGCCTGGTTCGACGGCGCGGACGAGGACGACGCCAGGTTCGGGCGCGAGGATGCGGAGCTGCGAAAGGCGTGCCTCGGCCGCCGCGACGGCGGCCGAGATGGAGCGTTCGTCTGCTCCGCCGGCGGCGGCGGAGCGGGCCTTCTCCGTTGCGGCGGCGACGGCGCTGCGGGCCAGGTCGCGGGCCTGCCGCGCGGCGTCCTCCTCGCGCTCGCTCACGAAGCCCTCGCTCTTGAGGGCGGCGATGCGCGCGAGCTGGCGCTCCTCGATCGCGAGCTTCAGGACCGCCTGCGTCCTCTCCTCCTCGGCCGACCGGCGGTCCGTGCCGCGCGACTGCTCGAGCCGCGCGCGGGCTTCGGCCAGTGCGGCGGCCGCTTCCCCGTCGTCGAGGCGGACGAGAAGCTGACCGGCGCTTACGCGGTCGCCTTCCTCGACGAGGACCGATTCGACCCTCGCGGTGACCGTCGCGCCGAGGGAGGCCTTGGATCGCGCCAGGACCCTCCCACTGACGACGAGCGTCTCGAGGAGGTCCTGCCGGGCCACTCGGAAGGCCTCGACGGGGCGCCCTCGGAGAGAGCGGATCCCGAGGACGACGAAAACGAGGGAGAGGACGACGGAGCCGGCGAGGGCCGCACGGGATCGCGGGAGGGAAATGGGCATCCCGCGAAGTGTGGCACGGGTGAGGTCAGCCGGAAGACGAAGAGGGGAGCGACCGTGCGGTCGCTCCCCTCGAGGTCATCCGGGTTTCGGGATGGCTTACTTGCCTGCGCGATACGCGTCCCACTGGGCGCGCATGCGGCTGATCTGGCCGCCCGAGAACTGGTACATGCAGGAGTCGTCGGTGTAGTCCATGAAGTTCTCGATCGGGTCGTTCCCGGGGTACCTCGTTCCCGTGCACGTGTCGCGGCCGGTCGGGCAGCCGTAGGCGGCGCTCCGTTCGGCATTCGTGTCGGCAACGTAGTCGCCGCCATTGGTTCCGGTCTTACAGCCGCCCTGGAAGGTGTGGTAGAGGCCCATCCAGTGGCCGACCTCGTGGGTGCCGGTGTCGCCGAGGTTGTAGGGGGCAGCGGAGCCGCCCGGGAGCGACGAGTTCAGAAGGACGACGCCGTCCTTGAGGGGGGCGCTCTGGTAGCTCGAGGGGAAGGTCGCCCAGCCGAGGAGGCCGCCGCCCGGGTTGGCGATGTAGATGTTGAGGTCGTTGGCCGAGCCCTTACGCAGGGCGGTCTTCGCGGCCGTCTCGGCGGAGGAACCCGGGGACATCGTGTACCAGGTGGCGTTCGACGTCCGGTCCGTGGAGACGAGGTTGAAAGAGACGCCGGTGCTGGCATAGGCCGCGTTCAGGACCGAGATCTGGCTGGCGATCATCTGGTCGCTGACGTTGCCGGCGGTTCCGTTCGTGATGACGTGAACGTACGTCGGGATGACCGTCCCGACGGTGAACAGGGCCTCGAACTGGGGCCGCTGGCTCAGCTCGAAGAGGAACTCCTCCTCGAGGGCGGCAGCCGTTTCTTCGTCGGGGTGGAACGTCTGGCACCGGCGGCCGGCCTCGACGAAGTCGCGGTGGCTGGCCCACTCCTCTCCCTCGAACAGGAAGGTCTGGTCGTCGGCACGCCGCTCTTCGGGCGGCCGAACGGCGGTGGCGGTGAGGGCGAGCGGGAGCAACAGGGCGGCCAGAAGGGGCTTGGCGTTCAACGTCTTCTCCTCCTCGATGAACCGGTCGTCCGGTTTTGACTCATATCAGCGAGAAACATGCCAGCTTTCCGACAGCAGAATCCGGCGACAAAGGGTCAGATCCTGCTCTCTCGTACCGATTGACCCGGGGCGAGGATTGACCCCGGGTCGATCGACGACCCTTTTGGGGCGTTCGGTCCGGCCCGAGGTGAGTCAGGTCGGTTGCGCCGTCGCGACCAGAGACTCGAGAAACTTCTTCAGGCGACGGCCGATTCCCTCTGCGTCGAAGGACTCGTGCACTCGCCGTCTGCCGGCTATTCCGAGCGTCGTCGCCAGGTCCCGGTCGAGCAGAAGTGAGATACAGGCGGCTCCAAGAGATTCCGGTCCGTCGGCCAGGAGCATCTCCGTTCCGTCTGCGGCGCCTATCCCGCTCGCACCGAGCCGGGTCGAGACGACCGGGACGCCGAGGGCCATCGCCTCGAGGATCTTGACCCGCATGCCGCCACCCGAGAGGAGCGGGACGACCACTGCCGCACCGGAGGCGAGGAAATCGCAGGCGTTCGGCACGCGGCCGAGGAAGCGGACACCGTCGGTGAGAAGTCGCCCGGCCAGGCCCTCCGGCGGGTTGCTCCCGCCGAGGTGGAAGCGTGCCAGGGGGACCGATCGCCGGACGATCGGCCAGACGCTCTCGAGGAACCACTCCACCGCCTCGAGGTTCGGTCTCCAGTCGAGGGAACCGAGGAAGACGAGGGTGAGAGGGTCTCCTTCTCCGGAACGATCGGGGTACTCGCCCGTCGCGATGGCGACAGGGGCGAGGTGGACGGGGACCCTCGCCCCGAGGCGCGCGTACGTCGCGGCGTCTTCGGGAGTCACGGCGACGATGGCGTCGACGTCATTCAGAGTCGTCAGCTCGAACCGCCGTAGCCGGTGCGCCAGGTGGCCCAGGTAGAGCCGGCGCGCCGGCCGCGACTCGCCGAGGGCGAGCCGCTGCCAGATCTCGTGCTCGACGTTGACGGAGCGCAGGACCAGGGGCGCACGGGTCGTCGCGCGCAGGGCCTGGACGTACGGCACCATGAAGAGGCTCTCGAGGAGGACGACCTCGGGGCGCTCCTCGCGGACGACCTCGATCAGCCGCCGCCTGAACGCCTCGGAGAAGAAGCGGTCGACGTTGTACGAGGTGCCCGTGACGAGGCTCCTCAACGCCCCCGCGACGCTGACCGACGTATCCACGTCGACCGCCTCCAGCCGGAGGTCCCGCGCCTCCTCCGGCAGCGACGAAGGCTCGACGTGATGCTTGCGGGGGTTGAGGCAGAGCGTCCGCACGTCGGCCCCGGCCTGCCGGAGCGAGAGGGCGAGGACGCGCATCGCCACCCGCCCGCCGTCGTCGGGGGGCCACGGGACCTTGGGGCAGAGCTGGAGGATCTTCATCCGATGCCCGCGGAAGCGAAACGGCCCGGCGAGCTGCGCCGGGCCGCCGTGAACGGAGAGGCCCGGGCCGTCACCCGTGGATGTTGTGGCCGCCGACCGCCTCGGCAGCCTCGTGGAGCGCCTCGGTGAGCGTCGGGTGGGCGTGGATCGTCCTGACCATCTCCTCGGTCGTGGCCTCGCAGCGCAGGAAGGCCGCCGCCTGGCCGATCAGCTCGGTGGCGTGGGGGCCCACGATGTGGACTCCGAGGACCTCGTCGTACTTGCCGTCGGAGACGATCTTCACGAACCCCTCGTTCGTGTGCTCCATGGCCGACTTCGCGAGGACCTGGAAGCCGAACCTCCCGACCTTCACCTCGAAGCCGCGCTCCTTCGCCTTCGCCTCCGTGAGGCCGATGGAAGCGACCTCGGGGTCGCAGTAGGTGCAGCCCGGGACCTGGTCGCGGTTGATCGGCACCGTGGGGTGCCCCGCGATCGTCTCGGCGGCGACGATCCCCTCGGCCGAGGCGACGTGCGCGAGCCAGATGGTCGGCGTGCAGTCGCCGATGGCGTAGACGCCGGGGACGTTCGTCCGCTGGTGCGCGTCGACCTTGACGTAGCCGCGGTCGGTCACGACGCCCGCGGCCTCGAGGCCGAGGCCCTCGGTGACGGGGCGGCGGCCGACCGCCAGGATGACCCACTCGACGTCCCAGACCTTCGATACGCCGTCGGCCGTCTTCGCGGCGACCTTGAGCGTCCCGTCCGGGTTCTCGGCCACGGCCTCGACCGCTGTCCCCGTCCAGCACTCGATGCCGCGCTTCTTGAACGACTTCTCGACCTCTTTCGACACCTCCTCGTCCTCGACGGGGAGGAGGCGGGGGAGGACCTCGACGAGGATCGTCTTCGCCCCGTAGCGCGAGTAGCACGACGCGAACTCGGAGCCGACAGCGCCGGAGCCGATGACGAGGACCGACTTCGGGACGTGTGTCGATTTCAGGACGTGGTCGGAGTTGAGGATCTTCACCCCGTCGGCCTTCAGGAACGGCAGGTCACGCGGGGCCGACCCGGTCGCGAGGAGGATGCTCTTGCCCTCGAGGACCCTCTCGCCCTCGGGGCCGGCCACGACGATCCGTCCGGCGCCGTCGAGCCGGCCGAAGCCGGCGACGACGTCGACCTTGTTCTTCTTCATGAGGTATTCGACCCCGCGGGCCCCCTTGACGACGACCTTGTCGCGGAACTTGCGCACGGCGTCGAAATCGAGCTCGACGCCGGAGACCTTCACCCCGAAGTCGGCGGCGTGCCGTACCTCGTCGAACAGGGTCGCCGACTTGAGCATCGCCTTGGTCGGGATGCAGCCGCGGTGGAGGCAGGTGCCGCCGAGGCCGACGCCGGGGGCCCTGGCGTCCTTCTCGACGATCGCGGTCTTCAGGCCGAGCTGGGCGGCGCGGATGGCGGCGACGTAGCCGCCCGGACCGGAGCCGATGACGACGACGTCGTACGACGCGGAGGGAATGCTGCTCATATCACGTGTCTCCCGTGTCTCGTGGGCGGCTCGCCGGCGCGGGTGCGTGTCCGGGGCGCTTTCGCGAGCGGCGATTATAGGGTCCGGCCGGGAGTGACCTGGGCGGCAGCCCGCCTTGCCCGGGCAAGCTCCGAAAACGAGAACGGCGGAGCGCGACTGCGCCCCGCCGTTCCCGCGGATCGGCCAGGAAGGCGGTCGTCAGCTCGACGGAGGCCTCGGAGCGCCCGTACGCCCCGCGCGAGGGCCGGCGCCGGCGCCTGCTCGGCGCATCTGCCGC
>Ga0209573_1003123_pt1 | contig 19139 bp, 13 predicted proteins | sample TNRBio252014_DNA_FD_185870 | JGI IMG/M metagenome (GOLD analysis project Ga0209573, IMG submission 185870) | Wastewater treatment Type I Accumulibacter community from EBPR Bioreactor in Madison, WI, USA - TNR Reactor_6/25/2014_ DNA (SPAdes)... | ecosystem: Engineered > Bioreactor > EBPR >...
CTCCTCCAAACTAGGCATTATCTGGATAGACTATTTACTCCGGTTAGACAACTCCATTCAAAGTTGGTTCACCAGGAATATGGGGATCACTATTAGCAAGACTATAAAGCACGAAAACCATACCCCGGTTGGTGCCTTTAAGGTGCGTGGCGGGTTGGTGTATTTCTCCGACCTTGCCAAGAATCCCAACATCAAGGAAGTGGTAACTGCAACGCGAGGAAACCACGGCCAATCCGTGGCCTTGAGCGCCAGACGCTGTGGGTTGTCCGCCACAATTGTCGTTCCGCTCGGGAACAGCATTGAAAAGAACGCAGCAATGCACGCGCTGGGAGGAACTCTGATTGAGCATGGCAACGATTTTCAAGAGGCAAGAGAGCATGCAATTCGCCTTGCCAACGAATCAGGAGCACATTTGATTCCAGCATTTCATCCACTTTTGCTACAAGGCGTCGCAACTTACGCCGTCGAACTATTTCGCAGCGTAAGTGATCTGGCATGTGTCTACGTCCCTATTGGGCTCGGGTCAGGAATTTGCGGAGTTGCCGCAGTTCGGAACGCTTTGAGCCCAAAGACCAAAATTGTCGGTGTGGTTTCCGCTCATGCACGAGCTTACTCACTTTCGTTCTCTGCAAGGCGTCTTATCGAGGCAGAGGTTACGACACGGCTAGCCGATGGGATGGCATGCCGAACGCCCCAACCCGAGGCGCTTGAAGCAATCTGGCGTTATGTCGACCGCATTGTTGAAGTCACCGATCACGAGGTTGCCGAAGCCATGCGAAGTATCTTTGAATCTACTCACAATTGCGCCGAAGGCGCTGGCGCCGCGCCTCTCGCTGCAGTTGCCAAGGAGACCGCTGTCATCAAAGGACTAAAGATTGCAGTTGTGGTTTCCGGAGGCAATGTTGATCGCCATGTTTTTGCCTCAATTCTTGCAGACCATGCACCCGAGTTCTAACCCCTCGGTCAAGCGGACAGCCCAAAGCTGCGCTTTTACCCTCTGCACCTGCGGCGCTCCGGCTGCCGCTTACCTCAAACGTTAGCTTTCAAAGGAGAAATCATGCTTCAACGCTTCAAAAGATACATAAAGAGAATTGCTGGCCTGAAGGGTAACGAAGGGCTCCCATTTGAATTGAATTCAGAGGATCGTGAATTGATATCTCGCATCCGATCAAAAAAGCTTACCTATTTGCCAGACAAAAAGCTTGCTAGCCTTTCGAGTACATGCCGCTCAATTGAGGAGGCCAGTTTACCCGGCATTTTTCTCGAAGCTGGTTGCGCGCTTGGCGGTTCTGCCATCCTAATTGCAACCATTAAAAGCTCTGAACGTCCGCTTTTTATTTATGACGTATTTGGGATGATTCCTCCGCCAACAAAGGAAGATACACAGGATGTACATGATCGCTATAGGACAATTGTTGAGGGCAAATCAATTGGAATTGGCGGGGATAAATACTATGGTTATCAAGAGAACTTGTATGACGTCGTTCAATCGAACTTAGAAAGCTTTGGAATCGATTGTGAAGAACAATCTGTGTCCCTAGTTAGAGGCTTGATTCAGTATACAATGAGGATCGACCAATCAGTTGCATTTGCACATGTTGATGTCGATTGGTATGAACCAGTAATAACATGCTTGAAACGAGTTTTCCCAAATCTCGTTGTGGGCGGCAGCATCATTCTCGATGATTATCATGATTGGGGTGGCTGTAGAAAGGCGACCGATGAATATTTGCGGGAAGTCACCGGCCAATTTGCTCTCGATGATACTGCAGGTTCGATGAAAATAACTAGGGTGAGGAGCTAATAAGGCGCTCCACCGGACGGCAATTACGCTGCGCCTCACAACCAGCAAATGAGCCGCCCCGTTAGACATCATTTAAGGGATCGCCATGTCCGATTCAATCCCAATTACTATCCATGTGATTACGAAAGGAAACCTCGTTAATCGCTTCGGCAGCGAGATTGGGAATCTGCTGGCCTCCAATCAATCTCCCATTCGGGCAGATGTTCGAGCCTATGACGGACGATGGAAATCGATTGGCGACGGTGAGAAGAAGCTGGAAGCGTTTTCTCGAGGGGGTATGATTATCTATGCCCTTGGCAAACTCATAGATCAGGCGGGTATGAAACACCTCGGATTCATCGCCAACCAGACATGTACGCACGAGATCGTTGTCAACGCAGATTGGGGCAAAGAGGCGTTTCGATTCACCGTGATGAACCAACGCCTCGACGAGGTCGCCAGCGACCTCCGTGCATTTATTGATTGGTGTCGAGATAACCCCGGAGCTACATCAAAAGAATTCCGGGGTGAATTTGGAAATGACCACAGCGGACGAGAGTTTGAGAGCGTAGCCGACCTGTTGGATAACGTCTGTCCCTCTCTCGATCCCAACAGAGATATTTGTGAGAGTGATTCATGGAACGCCGCTTTGGCCTTTTCTGTAATCAAGACTATCCTCGAATTACTTGACTATGCTCGGGCCGAAAGCTGCTGGATCATTTGCGAGCATTGGGGAGGCTTTGAATCTTCATGATTGTAAGTAGATTCAGGCGCAATTTTTTAAATTTCCTCAACACCATAGCACGATGGCCCTGATGACCGGCGAGCCTCACTCCTCGCCATCCGCAATGCGCTGCAACATTTCGCGGTTGCATTCCTGAATATTGGCGCCACGATCGCGCAGCAACCCCTGCCGCCGCAATTCGGCAATCGTGCGGCTGACCGTTTCGGTGGTCAGTCCCACCATCGCGCCGATGTCTTCGCGCCCGAACAATGGCAAATAATGACCCTGCTCGGGGCAGGTCAGCCGCAACAACAGCCGCGCTACCCGTTGACGGGCGGTGCCGGTTGTAAACTGAGTCAGCCAGATATCGGCTTCGCTCAACGCCTGCTGCCAGCGCGCCATCAATTCCCGATACAAGTGTGGCTGCTCATTACCCAACCGTTCGACGACATCAATCGGGATCGCGCAAATCTCGCAATCGGTGAGCGCAATAGCGTCATGCTGGTAAGGCTGACCGACCAACGCCTCCAGGCCCAGGGCATCGCCGTCCTGCAGCAGACGTACAATGCGCTGGCTGCCATCCGGCAGGTATTGCACCAGTTTCATCACCCCGCCGCGTAGAGTGAACAGCGTGCTGCCCCGTTCGTTCATGCGATACAACGACTGGAGAGAACTCAGCGCTACATCCTTGACAGGCTGATGGATATGGCGAAAGTCCCCTTCTTCCAGTCCAGCAAACAGCGCCGAGTTACGGATCGCGCAATAGCGGCACTTCGTCTCGCCCAACCAAATCGCAGGCAATGAAATCGGCTTCATAGGTCATCCACACTCACGCGCTACGGTCATGTTTCGGGAAGCAGCAGGCAGTTTATCCAACTTAAGAGCATCGCATGGCGTTGAATGTTTCATGCGCCCGCTACCTGTCCGTTCCGCATTGTTCTACCAAGCCGTTATCGTCAAGATTCACCGGAAAATTGTTATACCATTTCTATAATTCTCATCTCCATCCCGAGCCTGATCAACGACCCAGCGACCAGGGAGGATCACTTCATGCGCCTGTTACACACTTCGGACTGGCATCTCGGTCAAACCCTGCATGATTTTGACCGAAGTTACGAACATGAACACTTTTTAGGCTGGCTGTTGGACACGCTGGAGATCGAACAGATCGACGCCCTGCTGATCGCCGGCGACGTTTTTGACAATCCCAACCCCTCTGCCGACGCCCAAAGGCAGTTCTACCATTTTCTGACCCAAGCCAAGCGCCGGATTCCGCACCTGGACATCGTCGTCATCGCTGGCAATCACGACTCGGCAGGACGGCTGGAAGCGCCGGCGTCACTGCTGCAAGTCCTTGGCGTCACGGTCGTCGGCTGCTCCCGTAACGCACAAGGCGACCTGGATCTGAGCCGACTGATTGCGCCGCTGCATGACCGACAGGGCGATATAACCGCCTGGTGTCTGGCGATTCCCTTTCTGCGCCCCGGCGATGTTCCGAAAGCCGCGACCGACGGCGACGCTTATCTGAAAGGCGTCCGCCAGCTTTACCGGCAAACGCTGGATCACGCGCTGGAGCGTTGGGAAAACGGGCAGGCCATCGTCGCGCTCGGCCATTGCCATATCAGCGGCGGCCTCACCTCGGAAGATTCGGAGCGGCGCCTCGTCATCGGCGGCGCTGAAGCCCTGCCAGTGGACACCTTCGATCCCGCCATCGCCTATGTCGCTCTGGGGCATTTACATCGCGCCCAGAAAGTCGGCGGTCAGGAACGAGTGCGCTATTCCGGCAGTCCGTTGCCCATGTCCTTCACCGAAATCGACTACCCCCATCAAGTGGCGCGCGTCGATCTCGACGGCGGCGCCGTGCGGAACATTACCCCCCTCCCCGTCCCGCGCCCGGTTGAACTGCTGCGGATTCCCCGACAACCCACACTGATAGATGATGCGATAAATCAACTGAAAGCGTTGAATCTGCCCGACGCGCCTCTGGAAGCGCAACCCTACCTGCAAGTCCGGGTACGATTGACCGCCCCGGAACCGGGATTGCGCGCCAGAGTCGAGGCGGCGCTGGACAAAAAACCGGTGCGACTGGCGCGCATTGAAACCACCTACGGCGACCCTGCCGATCAATCCGCCATTGATCGCCCGCAATCGCTGGACGATCTGGGGCGGTTGCAACCCGACGACATTTTCCAAAAGCTTTACCAGAACAAATACAAGGCCGCACCAAGTGCTGAACTACTGGCGGCTTTCGCCGAACTGCTGATCGCCGACCAGGAGATCGGGTCATGAGAATCCTCGCCATTCGCGGCAAGAATCTGGCCTCGCTCGCTGGCGAATTTGAATTGAATTTCCAGCAGAATCCGCTCGCTGCGGCGGGCCTGTTCGCCATTTGCGGACCGACCGGCTCCGGCAAAAGCACCCTACTCGACGCCTTGTGTCTAGCGCTTTACGATGAAACACCACGCCTGACCAGCGCTGCTGGCAAAGGCGTCAGCTTGCCCGATGTCGGCGAAGACGCCATTACCCCGCAAGATTCCCGCAACCTGCTGCGGCGCGGCGCGGGCGAAGGATTCGCCGAGGTGGATTTCATCGGCAACGACCACCTCGCCTATCGTGCTCGCTGGAGTGTGCGCCGCGCCCGGAGCAAGGCTAGCGGCAAGCTGCAAAACACTGAATTGCTGCTGCAAACTCTGGATGGCGGGCAGATCATCGGCAGGTTGAAGGATGAAGTGCAACAGGCAATCCGCGACCGGTTGGGTCTGTCGTTTCCGCAATTCACCCGCGCCGTACTGCTCGCGCAAAACGAATTCGCCGCGTTCCTCAAGGCCAGGGACAATGAGCGGGCGGAACTGCTGGAAACCCTTACCGGCCTGGACGTTTACACCCGTATTTCCATCCGCGCCTATCACCGCGCTCAGGATGAACAAAACAAGCAATTAGTCCTGCAAACTCAACTCACCGGTCAGCAACCGCTGGACGATGAAGCCCGTACTCAATTGGAACAGGCGCTCACCGCCGCGAAAGCTGAAGCCGCTGCTCTGGAACAGCGCAAGGCCGAACTGGACCAGCAATGGCAATGGCATGAACACTGGCGAAAATTGCAACAGGACGAACAGCAGGCGCATGACGCCCTCCAGCAAACTCGCACGGCGCAGGACGCCGCCGCTCCCCGACAACAGCAGTTAAATCAGGTTGAAGCGGTTCAGGACGCCCGGCTCATCGTGGGCGCGGCGGACGGCGCCAGTGATGAAGTCGCCAAAAAACGCCAGATTGTTCTAAACGCTGAAGGAAAGCGGGACGAGGCGCAGCGCATCCAGCAGCAGGCCGAAGAAGCCCAGATGAACGCGGATCAGGCGTTCAAAACCGCCGAACAGCAACGCACGGACGCCCGAGAAACTCTCAACCGCGCCCGGAGCCTGGATGCCGAAATCAACATCCTCATCCCCGGCCACAACGCGGCAGAAAAAAACCGGGCCGAAGCGCGTCAGGCCGAGGCTGAGGCGCAAAAACGGCTGGACGGCAAACAGACCGAGCGCAATCAGGTTGAGCAGCAGTTGCAAACCGCCCAAGACTGGTTGATGAAGCATCAACCCCTGCGGATTCTGGCCGAGGACTGGCCACGCTGGGATGTCTTGTTGAAGGACGCGGCGACCCTGCAAAACCGTTTGTGCGAAGCCGGGCAGAAGGTTACTGCCGAGCGGCAGGACATGCAGAAAAAACAGCAGGCGCTAAATCAGGCGACGGGCGATTTCGCCAAGGCTGAAACCGCACTGCATACGGCGGAAAACCGGCTGCAAACCGCCCTTGCTCAACTGGCCAACTTTGACGCCGAAGCACTGGCGGATCGACGCAACACAACCGAACATCGCCGCGACCGATTGGCCGAAGCGGAGCGGCTATGGATCATGCTGGACGGCGGTTTGGCGCGACAGCGCGAACTGGCAGGAGAAAGCCGCACTCTCCGGGAAAATATCACGCAAACGGAAACTGTCCTGGCTCAGTTGGCTGCGGAGGAACCGGCGGCCGCCGCCCGGCTGGAACAGGCGGAAAAGTCGCTGAAAACCGCCGAAGCCGCCTGCGCCAGAAACGTGGAAACCTTACGGGCCAGTTTGGAGCCTGACGTTCCCTGCCCGGTCTGCGGCGCAACAGAACATCCTTACGCGGCGGGCGATGCGCCCTCTCGCGCCCTGCTCGCCAGCCTCAAAACGGAAGTCGATGAATGCCGCAAAGCGCTGGACAGCCTGCGCACTCAGGCAACGGCGCATCGCACCCGTCTGGACGCTCATCGCCAGCGGTTGGTCATCGTCGCCAGTGAACAGGATTCTCTAACCGCCGCCCTCCAACGCGACAGCGCCGCCTGGGATGCGCACCCGCTGGCGGCGGAACTGAAAGCGGTTGACCCGGCGCTCCGCTTGACGTGGTTCACCGATCAGCGCCGCATAACCCAGGAACGCCTGACCGTCATCACGCAGGAAGAAAACACCCAACGGCAAGCCGCCAGACAGCGTGACGACGCCCAAAAAGCCCGCGACCGGGCGCAAAAGCAACACTCAACAGCGCGAGAGGCGCTGAACGCCGCGCAAACGGCTTTCAATCAGGCGGAGCAAACCATACAAAACGCCCGAGAACAGCAAACCGATCTTGCCCGCCAATTGCAGGAGCGGCTGATCGATTTAGACGCCGCCTTCGCCGGCCATGATTGGCGTCCGCTCTGGCAAACTGATCCTGTCGCTTTCCACGAGGCCCGGCGACGCAAGGTCGAGCAATGGAACGATCAAAGCCAGCAGGCTGAAAAGCAGCGGCAGCAACTCAACGAGCTGACTATTGAAATCAATAGCCTGACCGAAACCGTCGCAGACCGGGCCGGACAACGGCAATGCGCCGCCGACGCTTTCCAGACCATTGACCGCGACCTGCAAGCCAGGCGTCAGCAACGTCAGGCCCTGTTCAACGGGCGAGCAGTCGCCGAGGTAGAGGCGCAACTTACCAAGACCATTGAAGACGCCCAGTTAAAACTTCAGCAACAGGATAAGGCCGCGCAGAAAGCCGCGCAGGATCAAGCCAGCGCCGCCGCCACACTCGAACGGGAACAGAAAGCGTTGACTGATAGCCAAGAGGCGGCGAAACAGGCGACCGTGACCTTGAAGCAATGGATTGCTGATTTCAACGCCCGCCGCCCCGGCGCAACGCTGGAACTTCCCGCCCTCCGCGCCCTGCTGGCTCATGACAACGCCTGGTTAAAACAGGAGCAGGAGGCGCTGCGAGCGCTGACCGACGCAGTCAGCCAGGCCGAAACGATTCTCAAGGAACGCCGGGAGCAACGGAAAGCGCATGAACAGCGCCGCGCCAGCCCGGATGCGGCGGAAGCGGTGCAGGATGCGCGGAAGCAGGCGCAGGCCGATTGGGAAGCCGTTCAACGCCGTGCGGCGGAAGCGGAAATCGCCTTGCGTCAGGACCAGGACCGACGCGCCAAAACGAAGGACTTGCAGGAAAGCATCGCCAGGCAGGAAGGCGTGACCCGGATCTGGAATCAGTTGGATAGCCTGATCGGCTCGGCGGACGGCAAAAAATTCCGCAACCATGCCCAGCAGTTCACTCTGGATGTGCTGCTCGGCTACGCCAACCGCCATTTAGCCGACGTATCGCGCCGCTACCGGCTGGAGCGGGTCAAAGACACCCTGGCGCTGATGGTGGTCGATCAGGACATGGGCGATGAACGCCGCTCGGTGCATTCCCTGTCTGGCGGCGAATCCTTCCTGGTCTCGCTGGCGCTAGCGCTCGGCCTGGCCTCATTATCCTCCAACCGGGTGCGGGTGGAATCCCTGTTTATCGACGAAGGCTTTGGCAGTCTCGACGCTGACACTTTGCGTGTCGCAATGGATGCGCTGGATCGCCTGCAAGCGCAGGGCCGCAAAGTCGGCGTCATCTCCCATGTGCAGGAAATGACCGAACGCATCGGGGTGCAAATCCATGTCCAGCGCCAATCCGGCGGACAAAGCCGGATTGAAGTGCGAGGGACATAAACCAGCCGCTTGATTATGAACACATTGAATTGTCATACCGATCACGAACGGAAGACTGAAGGGACCCGGACGAAATCCTGACCCTGATTGATCGAAAAAAATACTTTCTGCTCCATGCTCCCCGGCAAACCGGCAAGACGACTTGCCTGCTGGCGCTGGCGGATTATCTGAACCGGGAAGGTCGCTACCGGGCGGTCTACGCCAATATCGAAAGCGCCCAGGCCTACCGCCTTGACCTCGGTACAATAACCAAAGTGGAACGGTCAGGAATTTGAGGCTACGCTTCTGTTCTCCAACACCGTGAATGGCTGGATCAGGCAGACTGCGCTTACCGGAACAGGGCAGCGAATTCTGCGTTAATTAAGTTACACCGCAACAAGAGCGAAAGGTGAGGGTGGCAGATATGGCAAATCATGTCGAAGTACTGGTCCACGCAACAGGCCCCACCATGACATGGGCCAGGGAGTTCTACAGCGCCTATCGGTTTGAGCTTTCCCAAAAAGCTGGCGACGACATGACTCTGGATAAGGTGGTTGATTTGACCGGTGGGAATGCGAAAGCCGCTATCACGTTTATTGATGTGCTGAAAGCGATTTTGGCGTCGGCGGCCGCAGGCTACCAAGAGGTAATGATCGTCGCCCACGGCCACCCGAAGGGATTGATCATGCCGCTGGGACCGGGCCTTGGCAGCGCGGACAAAGACAGTTTGCCATTGCTGACGGTCATGGCTGGCGTCGTTGTGGAGCGGGACCGGATTCAGGCGATCAAAGACGCCAAACAACAGCTCCAGGCATGGCAGAAACTGCTTGGCGACATGTCCGGCAAAACCACCGCCGGCGCGCAGTGGGGGAGTGCTTCATCGAGCGTCATCAGCGCCCTGACGTCTTCTGCAGACGCGCAAGCGTTGCTCGAGACCATGGCGCCGACGATGAAAGGGGTCTCCATGCTCCGAAACAAAACAGTGCTTGAAATCCTGGACCTGCGCAACAAGGTGGCCGCCAAGAAGTTGCAGCGTGTCGAGGTTCGGGCCTGCAACCTGGGTCAGGATGTGGCTGGGATGGTAGCGTTGCGGGAGTTCCTGGGAGCGGCCAGGGTGCTTGCGCCCACGGTCAAGACCTTCTACGGCAAGGTGAATCCGACGACGACCCCCGACGAGGCGGTCTACAAGGCGTGGCTGGCGAAAAATACGCGGTGGTTGCTCAAGGGCGGCAAGGATCCGGCGGGCGTAAGAACCTACCAAGGGGACTCGCTGTACCTCAAGCTGACCGATTCAGACGCGACTCCACTCGCGGTGCTGAAATTGATGCAACCGAATCTCCAAACCTGCGCGGCGCTGGGAGCTAAAAAGCTTCCTTATCGCGCAGTCAAAATTCTGGTGGACACCCACATCAACATCAAGAACAAATCAGGTTATATGAGCGGGCCGTTCTACATAGGCGGATTAGATCCTGTCGCCGGACGGACGGCGTCAAATCCAGCACCTGCGGCGGCGAACGGAAAAGCCTTTGTCCTTGCGTCAGAGCCGGAATATCGCAACTTGATTGTTTCCAACCCCTAGGCCACGTTCACAAAATTGTCAGGCCAAGTTTCCAAAGATGCCGGATGGCGCGGGGACAGGGCTTGACCCTGCGCATTTTTCACCCGCATCCAGCATTAGATCAACCCGGTCATCAAGCCGCCGCCAACCAGCAGCATCATGCCCGCCACGATCCGTTGCACCGTGCGCAGCGTGACCTTCTGGAGCAGGCGCTTGCCAAGCACTGCGCCCACGAACGCGCACAGGATGCTTACCGCGACCGCCGGCGCTAACTCCCGCGACTGGCTGAAGTGTTCCGCCAGGAAGCCGGCCCCGTAGACAATCAGCCGCGAGGCGTCAACCATGACCGCCGAAACCACGCCAGTCGCCACGAAGGCGTCTTTTGAAAGCCCGGCCTTGATCAGAAAGGCCGAGCGCAACGCCCCCTGATGGCCCGACAGGCCGCCGAAAAAACCCGACAGCGCCCCGCCCAGCGGCAGATACCGTTCCGATATCGCCAGCGCCTGAACACGCGGCGATAACTCCAGCCCCACGAAGACGATGATCAACAGTCCGACCAGCGCCTTAACCGCCGTGATTTCATGGACCGCCCCGGCCAGGCGGTATTCCACTATGGGAGGCAGCCGGTCAAACCCGGTCAGCAAACTGGCGCCGATTAAAGCCGTCAGCGCAGCCGGTATGCTGAAGCGAGCCACCACCCGCCAATCGGCCTGTTTCGCCATTAGCCCGAACTTGAACAGGTTGTTGGCGAAATGCGCCACCGCTGTCGCCGCAATGGCAAGCGGCGCCGGGAAAAACAGCGCAAACACCGGCATCAGAATCGTCCCGAGGCCAAACCCCGAGAACAGCGTCAAACCGGAAGCCAGAAGGGCGGCAGCGCCAATCAAAACGAGTTCCATCAGAGAGCCTTTGCCAGGTTATCGAGTTTCGCTACTGTACCCGATACCATAAACCTGTTTGCCCGGAACATTCACCTCAGCAGAATCCCACCCATGCCCAAAATGCGCGCCAGCTTCCAGGGTCTGGTCCGGGTGCTGGCGAAAAGCCTGTACCCGGAGCCGGATGTCTTCATCCGCGAGTTGTTGCAGAACGCCCATGACAGCATTCAACTGCGCCGGGTCAATCACGCCGAATGGGCCGGTGAGATTCGCATTGATGCAGACGAGCGCGAACACGCCCTGAGCTTCAGCGACAACGGGACGGGCATGGATCAGCGGGACATTGAAGAATTCCTGAGCGTCATCGGCAGCACCGGCACCGGCAACCGCGCTCAGGAACTGGCCTCCCGCGAGGTGGCGGTTTCCACCATCGGCCAGTTCGGCATCGGGTTGCTGTCGGCCTTCGTGGTCGCCGAGCGGATTGATGTCTACACCCGCAAGCCGGGAGCGGCGCAGGCCTGGCGCTGGACCAACCACGGCGGTGAAGACTACGAACTGGTTGCCTGGCCCGTGGAAGCGCAACCGCCCGGCACGCGAGTCGTGGTCACGCTGGCGCCGAACCAGACGGCTTTTCTCGACAGCAGCCTCCTGCGTCAAACCGTGCGGCGTTACGCCGACCTGCTGCCGTTCCCAATCCTGCTGAACGGCTTCGGGCCGATCAATGCGATCAACGCGCCCTGGCATGAACTGGACTGGCGCGATCCGGTCGAGCGCGAGCGGCGACTGACTGCGTTTTTGGGCCAGCGTTACGCTGATCCGCCCCTGCTGGTGATTCCCGTGGATTTTCCGCACCCCCGAACGCTGGGCGGCTTGTACGTCGCCGCCCGTTATGCGCCAGTCGGTCAGGCGGGCGGTCTCGTCGATCTGTTTCAGGCGCGCATGTGCATCCGCGTGCAGGATCGTGAACTGCTGCCGGAATGGGCGTCGTTCGTGCGTGGCGTGGTGGACTGCCCGGACTTGCAGCCGACCGCCGCCCGCGACAATGTGCTGCGGGACGACGCCTATCACGCACTGCGTGAAAATCTCGGCAAAACCATCGTCACGGCGCTGCTCGATTTGGCCGCTCATGACCCGCCCCGCTTTCTGCGCCTGTGCGACTGGCATCACGACGCCCTGAAAGGCATGGCGGCGCAGCATCCAGACTTTGGCGCGGCGGTGCTGGACGCCCTGCCCTTCGCCACCAGCCAGGGACAACTGACCCTGCCGGACTATCTGGCTCGCCAGTCGCCGGGAATCAACGGGAAACGGCCCCTGTATTTCTTCACCCACGAGGCTGACGCCAACCAGTTCTATCCGCTCTGTCAGGCGCACGGCGTATTGGGCGTCAACGCCGGGGGGGCTTTTGATGAAACCCTGTTGCGCCGCTACGCCAGCCAGCATTCCGGCCAAGTGGAGCTGAAACCGCTGGATCGCCTCGACGATGCGGCGCTCTACCCCCCACTCGACGCCGCCGCGCAACTTCACTATGCCCCTCTGTTGCGCGCCGTGGATCGGGCGCTGGCCGACGCCAAAGCGCCGGCGCGCACGCAAATCCGCCAGTTCCAGCCCGCCAGCCTGAGCGCCGTAGTGCTGTCCGGTCAACGGCTGACCGCCTTTGACCAGATGGAGCAGATGCTGGAAAAGTCGCTGCTGGTCAATGAGCTGGCGGAACTGGCCGACGAAGTGCGCGACCGCCTGCGCCGCCAGCCGCTGGATTTGCTGCTGAACGCCGCCCACCCTCTGGTGCAGCGACTGGGCGAACTGGCTCATCCCGATCATCCCCGTTATCGCCCGATCCTGACCGGACTGTATTACAGCGCCCTGCTCAACGCCCGGCATCGCCTCACGCCCGCCGCCGCGCGCCGCTTTCACGCCGATTTGCAAGCGTTGCTGGCCTCCCATCTGGATTTGCAGAACAACGATGACTGACCATGACCCTTGATCGCCCCACGCTCGCCCGATTGCGGGAACAAGCCGCTCAGGCGCGGAAAATGGGCGGCTACGCCCAAGCTGCGCACCGGGAACGGCAGGCGGTGGAACTGGCGGGAACGCTGGGGCTGACCGGCGAGCGGACGCGGGCGCTGCTGTGGGAGGGCTACAGCCTGCGACTGGCCGGCGAGGACGATCTGGCGCTGGCCGTCCTGCTGCAAGCGATTCATGAACCGGCGCCGACCGCCGATCCAGCCGACCGGTTCAGCGCCCTGACGACCACTCTACATATTTGCCTGGAGCGCAAATCCGCCCGCTTCTGCCGGGCGCTGCTGGATCAGGGCCGGCGCGACCTGGCCGAATCGCGCCAGCCGTGGTCGACGCTGCTCGATTTCCTGGAAGGCGAACTGGCCTTTCGCCAGGGTGATTTCGCCGCTGCCTGGAATTGGCATGAGCGCGCCTGGGCCGGACGGCGCGACGCTCATCCCCGATTAACGCCAGCCACGCACCTCTGGGCGCTATGCCGCACCGCTTTCCGTCGCCGCAAACCGGCGGAACTGGAACGGTTGACCCGCCAATTGATTCAACTGCGCCCCAACTCAACCCTGGAACAGCAATTGGTCCTGCGGGCGCAATGGCTGGACTGGCGGGCGCAATACGTTTCCACAACCCCCGCTCCCCCCGGAAATTCCGCCCCGGTCGAATCGGCGCGGGTGTTCCTGGCGACAGTTGCCGAAGAACGCGAACCGCATGACTTCGGCGCACGGCTGGAAGCGTTACGGGTGTTGGCTCTGGCCAGCGACTGGGACCGGATCGACGCCTGCTTGCGCCGCCAGCCCCTGCCTCCCGATACTTTCCAGACAGCGCTCGGTCTGGGCGATCTGGCGCTCGGGCGGGCGCGGGCGGCGCTGGGATTGTCGGCGGTCGATGATGATTACGGCGCAATGGACGTTGATGCCGCCGCGCCGGATTCCGCTCAAGCGGCAACGGCGTTCAGCGCAGCGGAGCATGGTTTTCAGGCGGCGGAGCGGTTCGCCGCCGGGCAGGATCAGCGGCTGCAAACCGGCTGGTATGGCGACATCGTACACGAGCGGCAAGCGCGTTTGCGCCGCCTGCGCTCCCGAGCGCAGGCGTGAGCGCCGGAGCCGGTCAACCGGCGAGAGCAGCGCGCGGATCGACGTACTCGTAGCCGAGGTCATCCGCCACCGCCTTGTAGGTGACCTTGCCCTTGCAGACGTTGAGACCCTCCAGAAAACCGGGATTGTCCAGCAACGCCTTTTTGTAGCCTTTATCAGCCAGCGCCAAGGCATAGGGCAACGTGACGTTGTTGAGGGCATAGGTAGAAGTATTAGGCACCGCCCCCGGCATATTGGCGACGCAGTAATGCACCACGCCGTCCACCGTATAGGTCGGTTCGGCATGGGTGGTCGCATGGGAAGTCTCGAAACAACCGCCCTGGTCGATAGCGACATCCACCAGCACTGCGCCGGGCTTCATCCGCCGCACCATGTCGCGGGTCACCAGTTTGGGCGCTTCAGCGCCGGCGATCAGCACTCCACCCACCACCAAATCCGCTTGCAGGACATAATCTTCGAGTGACGCTCTGGTGGAATACACCGTCTTGAGCGCTGCGCCAAAACGTCGCGCCAGCCGCGCCAGGACGCTCACATTCTGGTCGAGAACGGTCACATCAGCGGCCATGCCCAGCGCCATGTAAATGGCGTTTTCACCGACCACGCCGCCGCCGATCACCACAACTTTGGCCGGGGCCACGCCGGGGACGCCGCCTAGCAAAATGCCCCGTCCGCCCCTGGCCCGTTCCAGCGCCGTCGCGCCGGCCTGAATCGACAACCGGCCCGCTACCTGGGACATCGGCGCTAATAATGGCAGTCCACCCTGGCCATCCGTCACGGTTTCATAAGCAATGCAAATTGCGCCACTCTTGACCAGATCGCAGGTTTGATCCGGATCGGGAGCGAGATGCAGGTAGGTGAACAGGATTTGGCCGGGACGCAGCATCAGCCGTTCGACCGCCTGCGGTTCCTTGACCTTCACGATCAGATCGGCCTGGGCAAAAATTTCCGTCGGCGTTGCGGCGATTTGCGCGCCTGCCGTGCGGTAAACCTCGTCCGAACTGCCGATGCCAACGCCAGCGTTGGTTTCCACCAACACCCGGTGGCCGTGAGCAACGAATTCCCGCACGCTGTCCGGGGTCAGACCGACGCGGTACTCATGAACCTTGATTTCCCTGGGTACGCCGACAAGCATGATTTTTGCTCCCGCATAATGGTTGCTGATGATCACCCAAAACCCTGTTATTCCCGCGCCCGCAGGAATTCAGGACATTGATTTCCGGTGCGCTGCAAAATAGTCTGATTGGTTGCCCGAGCCACGGCGAATAAAAAATCCCTGATGCGCCCCGTCGCCAGGCAAGATTACGGTACTATTTCCGGCAGGCGCATTTTGGGCCTGATCGCCTGAAAACAGCACAGGGTTATTACAGGGTTATTACAGGGTTATTACAAGCATGAAAGGGGCCAATCCCTCGTGAATCATCAATCCCAATCCCCCACGCGCACTGCGCTCAGTTACCGCGACGCCGGGGTGAACATCGACGCCGGCAACCGCCTGGTGGATCGTATCAAACCTCATGCCCGGCGCACCGGACGGCCTGGCGTGCTGGGCGGACTGGGCGGCTTCGGCGCTCTGTTTGAGCTGCCGCTGGATCGCTACCGCCAGCCGGTGCTGGTGTCCGGTACGGATGGCGTCGGCACCAAGCTCAAGCTGGCGCTGGAACTCAACCGGCATGACACCATCGGCATTGACCTGGTGGCGATGTGCGTTAACGACGTGCTGGTGGTCGGTGCGGAACCGCTGTTCTTCCTCGATTACTACGCAACCGGCAAGCTGGATGTGGATGTCGCGGCGGACGTCATCAAGGGTATTGCCGATGGCTGCGAACAGGCGGGCGCGGCGCTGGTCGGCGGAGAAACGGCGGAAATGCCGGGGATGTACCACGATGGCGATTACGACCTGGCCGGGTTCTGCGTCGGCGTCGTCGAAAAGGCGCGAATCATTGATGGCAGCCGTGTGCAACCGGGCGATGCGCTGCTGGCGCTGGCCTCCTCCGGCCCGCACTCCAACGGCTATTCGCTGATCCGCAAGATTCTAGCGGTCAGCGATGCGAAGCTGGATCAACCACTGGGGGACGGTCGCACTCTCGGCGAGGCGTTGCTGGCCCCCACCCGCATCTACGTCAAGCCGATGCTGAAATTGCTGGAAACGCTGGACGTGAAAGCCATCGCCCACATCACCGGCGGCGGTTTGACCGAGAACTTGCCGCGTGTTCTGCCCGCCGGCGTCAAGGCGATGATTGATACGCAAAGCTGGCGGCGTCCGGCGATTTTTGACTGGCTGCAACAACAGGGCGGCGTGATTGAGACAGAAATGTGGCGCACCTTTAATTGCGGCGTCGGCATGGTCCTGTGCATCGCTGCGGAACAGGCGGACCAAGCCTTGACCCTGCTGCGGGCAGCGGGCGAAACCGCCTGGCGAATCGGCGGCGTCGCTGCTGGAGATGGCGAACCGTTTGTGGAGTTCCAACTGTGAGCGGGACGCGAAAATGCCGGTTGACGGTGCTGATCTCCGGGCGCGGCAGCAACTTGCAGGCGATTCTCGATCAAGCGGCGAGCGGTGAATTACCGGTCGAAATCGCCGCCGTCATCAGCAACCGGCCTGGCGTTCAGGGTCTGGAACGGGCGCGGCAAGCCGGTGTTCCGGCGCTGGAGTTGGATCACCAGAATTATCCTGGCCGCCCGGAATTTGAGGCGGCGCTGATCGAATTGATCGACCGCCAGCAAACTGATCTGGTGATTCTGGCCGGATTCATGCGCGTGCTGACTGTCGGTTTCACCGAACATTACCGAGGTCGGCTGCTCAATATCCATCCCTCGCTCCTGCCCAAATTCCGGGGATTGCACACCCATGAGCGGGCGCTGGCAGCGGGCGAAATGGAACATGGCGCGACCATTCATTTCGTCACCGCCGAACTGGACGGGGGACCGCTCATCGTGCAGGCGCGGGTTCCCGTGCTGCCCGACGACGACGCCGATACGCTGGCGGCGCGGGTGCTGGCGCAGGAACACTGCCTGTATCCGCTGGCGATTCGCTGGTTCGCCGGGAAACGGCTGCGGCTGGAGGGGGAACAGGTCTGGTTTGACGGCAAACCTCTCGCGCAACCGTTGCGACTGGAGGATTTCGCCACGCCATAAGTCTGGCGCAAGGCGGCAAGCTTTCCAGTTCCGCGCCGCCTTCAAGGGCAAGCCAGGGATGGCGCCTGGCGAGCCAGGGCCGCGCAGGCATCGACGAGGCCAACAACTGAAGCGGCGGGCGGTTTCAGTCCGGGAATCGGCGTAGCGGTCGCTCGCAGCACGGCCTTGACCTGGTCGGGGGTCAGTTGGGGCGCTTGTTGCAACAGGAGGGCGACCAGGCCGGTTACATGGGCGGCGGCCAGCGAACTGCCTGATACGAGGCGGTAGCCGACGGACGGCGCCGGCGCAACAATATCGACGCCGGGCGCCGCCGCGACGAAGGCGACATTGCGCCAGCGGAGCGGAGCGATGCGGCGGTTGGCGTCGCAGGCGAGCGTTGGAATCGCCGTGTCCAGCGATGCAGGAAAACCCGGATCGTCCTGATTGTCCAGGGTCGCGGCCACGACGACGACGCCCCGGCGATGAGCCGCCGTCAGCAGGCGCGTCAGCAAGTCGTCTGGCGGGCCGCCCAAGCTGAGATTTATCACCCGGACGTTGTGGTTGGTAGCGAAATCAACCGCCTTGGCCAACGTCCAACTGCTGCAACGGGCCTTGGAACCGGCCCGGTCTGGATACCAGCACGCCTTGAGCACAGTCAGGCGCGCTTGAGGCGCGATCCCGTCGAAGCCCGCGCCGTCGGCATGCGCGCCGATCACGCCGGCCACCGCTGTGCCGTGCCGATCTGTGTGAAAGGAAGGTTCGCCCCCCTCCACGAACGTCGCCGTTTCGGCAATTCGCCCGCGCAGGTCGGGATGGTCGAGGTCAGCGCCGGTGTCAATCACCGCCACGGCCACGCCCTGGCCGGTGCTAATGCGCCGCGCCCCATCAGCCCGAATCAGCTTCGCCCCGTAGGCCAACCCGGCGTAAGGGTCGTGCGTCACGGTTTGCAACCCTTCAAAGGTCTGATTGGGCTGCGCCAGCTCAACTCGTGGATCGGTTTTCAACCGGGCGATCACAGCGCCCAGCGATTGATCGGCGGGAACCTGGAAAACCAGGCACTGCGCCTTGATGGAATTCAACGGAAACTCGCCGACCGGACGGAGCCGATATTGAGCCTGCAAGGCGCCGGCGATGGCCGCCCAGTCCGAGCGCAGCCGGTCGGGCAGCGCCACGATGATCTGACGCGATTGCAATTGTTTGGGAACGTCAGGTTCGTCGATCACCGCCGCCGGTGGTGAATCGGGCGGGTCCGGCGGGCCGACGCAGCCGCTTAACACCGCCAGCAGCATCGCCGCCGGGCTAATCAACCGCCACCGCGCCGCTAAAGTCATGGCTCACCTCCCCCGGCAACGGGTTCAGCCAGCCTGATTTGATCGAGACCCTGCAAACGGGTCAGGACTTCAGCGAGCGTTGGTTCAGGATGCGCCCCGGCGGGCAAAGCGACAGTATAGACGCCGAGCGCGGTCGGTCCGGCGACGATGCCGCCGTCGATGCTGCGCAAGATTTCCTGAATTTCTCCCATCGTGGCCGCATCGGCAAAGATGACGCGCAGGCGCGGGTTAGCCGACGCGGGCTGTTCGGCGCTGCTTGACAGAGTTTCGTAGTCCGGCGCCGGACGCAACAACGGTAAGGCGACCGCCACCATCAGCCCCGCCACCGCTAGGCTTTCCAGCGCCAGAGTCCAGCCCACCGAATTCGGTGTTGCTCCCAGCCAGTCGCGTAGACGCTGAAGCAGGGTGAGGGAACGGGTTTCCGGCGGCGTGGGCTTCGCTTCCAGGCGGTCGATTTCGGTCATCAGGCGCTCAAAGCCGCTCGGCGACGACTGCCAGATTTCATCCGCGTTGTGTTGGACAGCGGTGGCGAAAGCGACAGTATAGACGCCGAGCGCGGTCGGTCCGGCGACGATGCCGCCGTCGATGCTGCGCAAGATTTCCTGAATTTCTCCCATCGTGGCCGCATCGGCAAAGATGACGCGC
>Ga0209573_1003124_pt1 | contig 19135 bp, 18 predicted proteins | sample TNRBio252014_DNA_FD_185870 | JGI IMG/M metagenome (GOLD analysis project Ga0209573, IMG submission 185870) | Wastewater treatment Type I Accumulibacter community from EBPR Bioreactor in Madison, WI, USA - TNR Reactor_6/25/2014_ DNA (SPAdes)... | ecosystem: Engineered > Bioreactor > EBPR >...
CAGCCGCACCGGCTGACCGATGAGATCGACCCCGCGCGCAACCACTACTGGCACGTCATGGCGCAGCGCAATCTGCGAATCATGGACGAAGTCACCCGGATCGCCGACGAAATGGGCCGGCCCGTCGCCCAGGTGACCCTGCGCTGGCTCATGCAGCAGAAGCCGGTCACCATCCCGGTGTTCTCGGCGCGCACGCTCGAACAGTGCCAGGAGGATTTGGGGTGCGTGGAATTCAGCCTGACCGACGAGCAACTGCAACGGCTCGACCAGGCTTCGCTTCCCGCCTTGACCTCCATCATGCCGGACGCTGGTCCCTATCCCTATCCGATGCTGGAATACGGCAGCCCGGCTTTGCCGGAGTTCTACTCGCGCCTGCTGCTGTTCGGCGCAGTGGAAGACCGGATCATCAATCACCGCCGGCATTACGGTTATCGCTATCACCGCTGACCGACCGGGGAGGCAAAGCGACCATGGGCGAATCCTTCGACTACATCGTCATCGGCGCCGGTACTTCGGGTTGCGTCGTCGCGCATCGGCTTAGCGAGGATGCGAGTTCTCGCGTGCTGCTGCTGGAAGGTGGCGGCCCCGATACCAAACCGGAAATTCACGATCCCGCTTCGCTCTACAAACTCTGGGGGTCGGAGGTGGATTACCTCTACTCCACCGAGGAGGAGCCGGGCATCAATCACCGCCGGATGGTTTGTAACCGGGGCAAGGTGCTGGGCGGCAGCAGCGCCATCCACGCCATGATTCACATTCGCGGCAACCCCCGCGATTTCGATCACTGGAACTATCTGGGCAACGAGGGTTGGAGCTACGAGGAAGTCCTGCCCTACTTCAACAAGTCCGAGGACTATGTGGGAGGCGCTTCGCGCTATCACGGCGCGGGCGGGCCGCTGTCGGTGATCAATCTGCCCGATCCCACGCCGGTAGCGCATGCTTTTGTCGCGGCGGCGCTCGAACTGGGGTTCAAAGGCGGGCCGGACTGGGATTTCAATGGCGCCGAGCACGAAGGCGCGGGTTTCTACCAGTTCACCATCACCCGCGACGGCCAGCGGGCCAGCAGCGCGGTCGCGTTCCTCAACCCGATCAAACAGCGCCCCAGCCTGACCATCGCCACCTTCGCCCAGGCCACCCGCTTGCTGGTGGAAACCGGGCGGGTCAGCGGCGTGGAGTATCGCCAGGATGGGCAAATCAAGCAGGCGCGGGCCAGCCGTGAAGTCATCGTCAGCGCCGGGGCCTACGATTCGCCCAAGCTGCTGATGCTGTCCGGCATCGGTCCCGCCGCCCACCTGCAAGCCCATGGCATTCCGGTTATCGCCGACCGGCCCGGCGTAGGCGGGAACCTGTTGGACCATCTGCGGATGCCGGTCATCTTCAAGAACACCCAGGTTCAGCCCATTCCGACGGTGCTGGCCGAGGCCGGTCTGCTGGTGCATACCCGGCCCCACACCGCCGCCGCCGCGCCCGATCTGCAGATCAATTTCAACGCCGCCGTGCCCGCCCTGGTCCCGCCGGACTATCCCGGCGACCCGCGCCTGACCTACAACTTCATCACCATTCTGGCCCAGCCGCAGAGCCAAGGCGCGGTGACCCTGCGTTCCGCCGATCCCGGCGATCCCCCGGTCATCCGCCACCACTATCTGGAATGCGAGACCGACGTTGAGGTCATGGTTCATTCCATCAAGCTGGCCCGCCGCATGGTGCGCACCCGCGCCATGACGCCGTTTTATACCGGCGAGGTCATGCCCGGCGAGCCGATCCAGCGCGACGAAGATCTCCGCGAGTACGTGCGCAACAACGTGTTCACCATCTGGCATCCGGTCGGTACCTGCAAGATGGGCCGGGACCGGCTGGCGGTGGTTGATCCGCAATTGCGGGTGTATGGCGTGCGGGGCCTGCGAGTCGCCGACGCCTCGATCATGCCGACCATTCCCAGCAGCAATCCCAACGCCGCCTGTTTCATGATTGGCGAAAAGGCCGCTGATTTAATCTGTGGCGCGGATTCGTCCGTCTGTTAACTGGAGGACTGCCAGCCAGGCAGCAGTAGCGGTCTCAATCAATTCGATTGTGGTGAGGAGAGATTATGGCCATTCAACAGTACACCTATTCAGATACCATCGCCGGTTACGTGACGCAGATGGATCGCGCCGCCCGCAGTTTCGATCTCAAAACCAGTGACGGCCGCGAATTCCGAATCCATCTCACTCCTACCACCTACGCGCGCATTAGCCAGAACCTGGAGGAGTCCTACCAGGACTGCACGGCCCGCATCGGGCAAATGCTTCAACCTGGTCAGCATGTCTATGCGTACTGCATCTTTTACCCCCAAGCCGGGGATGTGCGGGTGGAAGCGAAAGCGATGGTCTTTCCGGGCGATGGCCCCGGAATTTACCGCCACGAGGAACCGGACTGGTGGATCAAGCAGATCCGGTCGATTGCCAACAGCTACCTGCGCTGGCAATTCAACTACCCCCATCAATCCATCGACTATCGCAACTACCGCACCATGTTGCACTTGGCGGGCGGCAAGAAAGGCGACTACCTGCAGGAAACCGACACCATTTCCCGCATGATCTACGGAATGGCCTCGGCGTATATGCTCACCGGCGAAGAAAGCTTCCTGGAAGCGGCCGAGAAGGGCACGGAATACCTGCGCGCCCACATGCGCTTCTTCGACTCGGACGAAAACCTCATCTACTGGTATCACGGGGTTCAGGTTTCCGGCGACCGCGAACAAAAGCTGCTGACCTCGGAGTTCGGAGACGACTACGATTCGCTCCCGATGTACGAGCAGATTTACGCCCTGGCCGGCCCGACTCAAACCTATCGTCTGACTGGCGACCCGCGCATCCTGTACGACATCGAGAAAACCATCGAACTGTTCGACAAGTATTACAAGGACAATGAGAAGGAGGGCTATTTCTCCCACATTGATCCCATCAGCCTGGATCCCCGCTCGCCCCTGCTGGACAAGGGCAACAACCGCGCTAAGAAGAACTGGAACTCGGTCGGCGATCACGCTCCGGCTTACCTCATCAATCTCTGGTTGGCCACCGGCGAGGACAAATACGCCGATTTCCTGGCTTATACCGCCGACACCATCGTGACGCATTTTCCCGATTACGAGCATTCTCCTTTTGTCCAGGAGCGTTTCTTCGAGGACTGGAGCCACGATACCACTTGGGGCTGGCAACAGAACCGCGCGGTGGTCGGGCACAATCTCAAGATCGCCTGGAACCTGATGCGCATTCACAGCATTCGCCCCAATGCCGACTATGTCGCCCTGGCGGAAAAAATCGCCCAGTTGATGCCCGAGGTCGGTTCCGATCGAGTCCGCAACGGCTGGTACGACGTGGTCGAGCGGGTGCTCGCCCCCGGCGAGGAGGTTCACCGTTTCGTCTGGCACGACCGCAAGGCGTGGTGGCAGCAGGAGCAGGCTATCCTGGCCTATCTGATCCTGCAAGGCTGCCTGGGCAAGGCGGATTACCAGAAACACGGCCGCGAAGCGACCGCCTTCTACAACGCCTTCTTCCTGGACCACGACGATGGCGGCGTCTACTTCAACGTGCTGGCCAATGGTCTGCCTTATCTGCTCGGCAACGAGCGCTTCAAGGGCAGCCACTCGATGAGCGCCTATCACTCCACCGAATTGTGTTTCCTGTCGGCGACTTATATCAATCTGCTGATCAACAAGCAGCCGATGACCTTCCACTTCAAGCCACGACCGGACGGCTTCCCCGGACGGATCCTGCGGGTCGCCCCGGATATCCTGCCCAAGGGCAGCGTCCGCCTGACCGCCGTCGAGATCGATGGAAGGCCCTACTCGGCTTTCGACGCCGAGGGGCTATCCATCCAATTGCCAGACTCCCGTCAAGACGTGCGGGTCAAGGCGACCCTCACTCCCGTCAAATAACCCAACATTCATCTCACTGAAGGATTCAAGCATATGGCGATCGAGGTTGAGGTTTCCACCCGGGACCGGGTGACGGTCGTCACCGTGGCCGGCGAGATCGACGGCGGTTCGGCGCCCGGATTACAGGCCCGGATTCTGCCTCTCTTGCAACAGGACAGTTCGTTGATCCTGGACTTGAGGAGCGTCACCTATATGTCCAGCGCCGGCCTGCGCGTGCTGCTCCTGCTCTACCGTCAGGCCATGTCGCGCAACGGTCGGGTGGCGCTGGCGGGGGTAGCGGAGACCATCAAGGATACGATGGCGGTCACGGGATTTCTCAAATTCTTCGCCGTGGCCGATACCGTCGATCAGGCCCTGACCACGCTCCAGCAGGCCTGAGTATGGATACCCGCATCGATTTTTATCCGACTCACCAGCATCAGGGTTACAAGCTCCGTCCGGGGCGTCCCGTGCTGTTCGGGGCTACCTTGGTGCCGGGGGGGGTCAATTTCGCCATCTGCTCCCGTTACGCCACCTCGTGTACCTTGGTTCTGTTCGAGAAAGGCGCGCCGGAGCCGATGGTGGAGATCCCTTTCCCCGACTCCTTCCGCATCGGCAACACCTGGTGCATGGTGGTGTTCGATCTCGACTACGAGCGAACCGAGTACGGCTACCGCATGGACGGCCCTTGGGATCCAGCGGCGGGACACCGTTTCGATGCTTCCAAGATCCTGCTCGATCCTTACGCCAAGGCGATCGGCGGGCGCGATGTCTGGGGCAAGCCGCCCGACTGGAACGATCCCTATCCCCACCGGGCCCGACTGATCTTCGAGGATTTCGACTGGGAGGACGACCGTCCCCTGGAAAAGCCGCTCGAGGATTTGGTGGTCTACGAACTGCACACGCGCAGCTTCACCCGCCATCCTTCCGCCGGAGTCAAGCATCCCGGCACCTATGCCGGCATCATCGCCAAAATCCCCTATCTGAACGAGTTGGGGGTGAACTGCGTCGAACTGATGCCCATCTTCGAGTTTGACGAGTTTGAGAACAGTCGTCCCAATCCGGTCACCGGCGAGACCATGTACAACTACTGGGGCTACAGCACGGTGGGTTTCTTCGCCCCCAAGACCGGCTACGCCGCTACCGGGCCGTTCGGGATGCAGGTGGACGAGTTCAAGAACCTGGTTAAGGAGTTGCACCGCAACGGGATCGAAGTCATTCTCGACGTGGTGTTCAACCACACCGCCGAGGGCAACGAGCAGGGTCCGACCCTTTCCTTCCGGGGGATCGACAACCAGACCTACTACATGCTGACGCCGGAGGGGTATTACTTCAACTTCAGCGGCTGCGGCAACACGCTCAATTGCAACAACCCCGTGGTGCGGATGATGGTGCTCGACTGCCTGCGCTACTGGGCGGCGGAATACCACATCGATGGTTTCCGGTTCGACTTGGCCGCCATCCTGGGGCGCGATCCCTGGGGTGCCCCGCTGCCCAATCCCCCGCTACTGGAAAGCTTGGCCTTCGACCCCGTCCTGGCCAAGTGCAAACTGATCGCCGAAGCCTGGGACGCCGGTGGCCTGTATCAGGTTGGCTCCTTCCCCGCCTACGGCCGGTGGGCCGAGTGGAACGGCAAGTACCGCGACGACATCCGCCGTTTCCTGAAAGGAGACGAGGGGATGGTCCCGGTGATTGCCGAGCGCATCCAAGGCTCGCCGGATCTCTACGGCTGGAACAAACGGGGTCCCACGGCCTCGATCAACTTCATCACCTGCCACGACGGCTTCACCCTCTACGATCAGTTCGCCTACAACCACAAGCACAACGAAGCCAACGGCGAGCAAAATCGCGATGGCGGCGACGATAACCATAGCTGGAATTGTGGGGTCGAGGGTGAAACGGACGACACTGAAGTCAACGCCCTGCGCAAGCGCATGATCAAGAACGCCTTGGCCATTCTATTGATGAGCCATGGGGTGCCGATGATCCTGATGGGCGACGAGGTGGGCCGCACCCAGCGGGGCAACAACAATACCTACTGCCACGACAACGACCTGAACTGGTTCGACTGGACCCTGCTGGAACGCAACGCCGACCTGTTCCACTTTGCCCGCCAGATGATCGCCTTGCGCAAGACCCATCCGTTGTTGCGCACCCGCGAGCATTTCGGGACGAGCGCCACCCAGGCCGACATCATCTGGCATGGCACCCAGGCCTGGAACGCCGACTGGTCGCCAGGTTCGCGAACCCTGGCCTGCATGTTCCGCGAACGTCAGGCCGGCCAAGCCGGCAATACCAGTCCGGTGCTCTACATGGCCCTGAACGGTTATTGGGACGCCCTGCCCTTCGAGTTGCCCGAACTGCCGGTCAACTATCGCTGGCATTTATTCGCCAACACCGCTCTGCCGGCGCCCCACGACATCTACGAACCCGGTCACGAGACTCCGTTGGAACCGTATCAGCACAGCTTCCTGGTTGGAGGACGGGCCGTGGTGATCCTGATCGGGCGCCCCTAAATCAACCATCCACCACCACCTTACGTTTGGAGGGATCAATACATGGCATTCAGCGCAAATCTTGAAATGGTCGACTCCGAGGCCCGGATCACTCTCGAGGGGGAACTCGATGCCGCGGTAGCCGATCAGTTCCGCCAAACCGTCGAACACGCCGCTCAGGAGAAGCCCCAGAAGCTCGTCTTGTTCATGGACAAGCTGCAATTCATGGCCAGCGCGGGTCTGCGCGTGCTGGTGTTCGCCAAGCAGCGCATGGGACGGGATGTGGCCATTTACGTCATCGGCGCCACGGGTCCCGTCCTCAACACGATGCAGATGAGCGGCTTTCACCAAGCCGTTTATCTTCAGGAGAGCTATCCCTAGCCCGGCGAGCACCCACCCATGATCCAACACAGCATTCCGGCCAACCTCGCGGCGCTCTCGGACATTCGCCAACTGGTTACGCTAGCTTGTCAAAACGCGAGACTAAGCGAGGAAGCGACTTATCGTCTGGCCTTGGCTGTGGATGAGATCGCCACGAACATCATCACCCACGGCTATGAAGAACAGGGTCTGAGCGGTCGGATTGGGGTTTCCATCGAACGGACCGACCAGAGCCTGACCGTGGTCCTGGAAGATACGGGCGCCGCCTACGATCCGCGCACCCAGAGCCTGCCGACCGCGGAAGACCTCGACAGGCCGCTGGAAGATCGCGAAATTGGGGGCTTGGGAATTTTCCTGGCTCTCCAGGGCGTGGACTGCTTCGATTATCAGCGGTCCAACAACGTCAACCGTAACATCTTTGGAATGAATCTGGCTTAGAGCCACCTGGAGCAATCGACATGGCCAAGAAAGCGTTGTACATCCTCTCGGAATACGGTTACTGGGGCGCGGAACTGCTGGGACCCCTGACCCATCTCGACGCCGCTGGTTACGAAGCGGTGTTCGCCACCCCCAAGGGCAAGCGCGCCCACGCCTTGCCGCCCAGCTACGATCCCACTTATTTCGATCCACCGCTGCGCTGCAACGTCACCGATCCCGATATCGCCGTCAAGGTCAAGGCCCTGGATGAGTCGAGTCGGCTCGATAAGGTCGTCAACTTGTCGGCATGGTTCCCGGAACGTCCCTACTTCAGCGAGCCGGATTTTCTGCGCCAGTTTGAGGCGTACTACAACCGCCGCGCCGAGGTTTGGAAGGAACTGGAGGATTACGCCTGCCTGGTGCTGGTCGGCGGCTCCGGCCCGCTGATCGACATGGCCAACAACCAGCGGGTACATGACGCGATTCTGGGATTTCACAAGCTGGACAAGCCGGTCGCCGGCATCTGCTACGGCGTGACCCCGCTGGCCTTCGCCCGCGAGATTGACACGCGCAAGTCGCTGATCCGGGGCAAGCACGTCACCGGCCACTGCATCGAATACGACTACAAGGATGGCACCGGCTTCCTGAACACCGATCTCAACATGGGCCCACCGCCCTATCCGCTGGAATACCTGTTGAGCGACGCGGTGGGGCCGGACGGGCAGTATCACGGCAATTTCGGGCGGCGCACCTCGGTGATCGTGGACTGGCCGTTCATCACCGCCCGCTCGCTGCAATGCTCCTTCGAGTTTGGCGAGCAACTGGTCAACATGCTCGACAAGGGCTTGCGCCGCTACGGCTGGTGATCCCATGACGACGGCATCCGCTCCCAAGACCGGCCGCCACGCCATCCTCGAACAGTTCCTCGCGGATGGCATGACCCACATGTTCGGCAATCCGGGTACGGTCGAGCAGGGTTTCCTGGACGCCCTGTCCGACTACCCGGACTTCAAGTACATCCTGACCCTCCAGGAATCGGTGGCGGTGATGGCGGCGGACGGTTACGCCCGCGCCACGAAACGGCCCACGCTGGTGCAGATTCACAGCACGCCGGGCCTGGGCAACGCCATCGGGGCGTTGTATCAGGCCAAGCGGGGTCATGCGCCGCTGGTGGTGATCGGCGCCGACTCCGGAGTCAAATACTTCGGCATGGACGCCCAGATGGCGGGTGATCTGGTGGCGTTCGCCGAGCCGGTGACCAAGTATTCGACCTGCGTCTACGATCCGGCTTCGCTGCTGCGGGTATTGCGCCGAGCCATCAAGATCGCCGCCACCCCGCCGATGGGGCCGGTTTACGTGTGCCTGCCCATGGATATTCTGGATGCGCCGGTCAGCGAGGAGGTGTTTCCGACCTTCATTCCCTCCACCCGGGTCGCGCCCGAACCCGAGCTGGTGAACGAAGCAGCGCGGCGGCTGGCGGCGGCGGAACGGCCGATGCTGTTCATCGGCGACGGCATCGCCTACGCGCGGGCGCAGGCTGAACTGACCCACGTTGCCGAACTGCTCGGCGCCGAGGTTTGGGAGGCCAACAACGGCGAGTTGAACATGGACACCACGCACCCGCTGTATCAGGGGGCGACAGGGCACATGTTCGGCGCACAGAGCCTGCCGATCACCCGCAAGGGCGATGTCAACCTGGTCTGCGGCACCTACATGCTGCCTGAGGTGTTCCCGGAACTGGGCGACATCTTCGCGCCGGGGGCGCAGGTTATCCATTTCGATCTGGATGGCTACGAGATCGCCAAGAATCATCGGGTCACGCTGGGCGCGGTCGCTGATCCCAAGTTGTCCCTGGCGGCTCTGGCCGAAGCTTTGGAGCGGACGCTGAACCCGGCGCAACGGGCGGCAGCGCAAGCTCGAAGTCAGGCCATCGGTGCGGCCAAGGCAGCGCGCATCGCCGAGCAGAAAGCCAAGGACGCGGCCAGCCGCGCCGATCTGCCGTTGCACATGGCCCGCTTCATGGAGGAGCTGGCCCCGCGCCTGCCGGAGGATGCGGTGATCTTCGACGAGGCGCTGACCAACTCGCCGCCGATCACCCGCTACTTTCCCCCGCGCCGGCCAGAGCATTACTTCCTGACGCGCGGCGGTTCGCTGGGTCTGGGGTTCCCCGGCGCCATCGGATTGAAACTGGCCCATCCCGACAAGCTGGTGATCGGCTTTTCCGGGGACGGCGGCTGCATGTACACCATCCAGGCGTTGTGGACTGCGGCGCGGCATAAGTTGAATGTCAAGTTCGTGGTGTGCAACAACCTGTCCTACCGGCTGCTGCAACTCAATATTCAGGCCTACTGGCAGGAACGGGACATCGCGCCGCGTCCCTACCCGTTGAGCTTCGATCTGTCCCACCCGCCCCTCGATTTCGTCAAGATGGCCGAAGCGCTGGGGATCGCGGCGACCCGGGTCGAGCGCCCCGAGCAGATTGTTCCCGCTATCGAGCGGATGCTGAACAGTCCCACCAGCTTCCTGATCGATCTGGCGCTGGAGAACGATACCCATCCCGAACTGATCGGCGTCCGGTGCGGCCAATGACGCCCGGCGCCTTCCCCCACGCAGAGAGGAGTTTCCCATGTCTGACCTGAGCAACAGCGAAATCGAACGGTTCGTGGCCGACTGGTACAAGGCGCTGGACGTTCACGAACCGATGGTCAACATCCTGCCCCTGCTGGCCGACGAAGGGCTGGAAATGGTGTTCCCCGAAGCCACCCTGCACGGCAAGGCGGCGTTCGAGGGTTGGTATCAGCGGGTCATCCGGATCTTTTTCGATGAGGATCACCGGGTCAAGTCGGTCACGGTGGATCGCCAGGGCGAGGACTACAACCTGGGCGTGGTGGTCGAGTGGAAGGCCAGCGTCTGGAACCCGCCGGCACCGTACAGTGCCCGCATCATGCTGGACGCCTATCAACGCTGGGTGGTGCGCGCCCATCCGATCACCGGCAAGCCGGTGGTCCGCACCTACATCGTGGATCGGCTGGAGTACCACGAGGGTTCGGCCAAGCTCTAAAGCCCATTTCGCCCCGCGCCCTGCCGGGCGTGGGGCCTTAGAACGCATCCGTCGCCAAGGAGACTCGAGCCATGAAGAAAAACGTACCCGATAGCCCGCTGGGCCAGCTGTACAACGAACATATCGACTTCATCATCGCCCACAATGTCGAGGGCCTGCTCAACCAGTACGCCCCCGACTGCGTGCTGATCAGCAGCATGACCCCGGACAAGCAACCTCTCTACGTGCGCGGCCACCAGGAGCTTGAAGAGTTTTTCCGCTCGCGCATCTTCACCCTCAAGGATCTCACGACCGACATCGCGTTCTGGGCGGAATTGCCCAACGGCCTGATGATGGTCGAGGCCATCGAGTTCGAGGGCATGGATGGCAGCAAGGGCGGCTGCCGCTTCTACGACAACTGGGTGCTGGACGAGAACGGCAAGATCAAAATCCACTTCGCCGGCGTGGTCCAGTACCCCGACGGCAGCGTCGCCTGAGCGGGAGGATCGCCCCATGCCCCTGCACGGCAAAAAGGTCGGCATCCTGATCGAAGGCGACTACTACGAACCGGAAATCTGGTACTACCAGCATCGTTTTGCCGAGGAGGGCATCGAGTTGCATTTGCTCACCCGCCTCTGGGGTCAGCCGATGCTGGAGTTTCTCGGCCACGAGTACCGTGCGCCCTTGCAATGTCGCGAATCCTTCGAGGGGATGAGCGACGTCGAATTGCGAAGCTACGCGGCGATCATCGTGCCTTCGGGCATGGTCGCGGACCGGCTGCGCTACACCGAGGACCCGGAGCAGCCGCCGCCGGCCACCGAGTTTCTGCGGCGCGCGTTCGCGGAACCGACCATCCTCAAGGGTATTATCTGCCATGGCATGTGGCTGGTGGCTCCGATGCCGGAGCTGGTGCGCGGGCGGCGGGTGGTGGTGCATAACAACCTGGTCGGCGATGCGCGCGCCTACGGCGCCGTTTATACCAACGAGGATGTCGTGATCGATGGCGATCTGATCACCGCCCGCAGCGGCGGTCACTGCCATCAGTTCGCCCGCACCCTGATCGACCGCATGTCCCTGGCCTAATTTTGGAGGAGAGCGATCATGTCCACTTTGGCCTTCGCCCATGTCGGGCTGACCTGCAAGGATCCCCTGGCGATCGAGCGTTTCTACACCAAGTATTTCGGCTTCCAGCGGGTGCGCGTTGTCCCGCTGGGGGACGACCAACTGGTCTACACCCGCTCCGGCAACCTGACCCTGGAAATCTTCCCGGCCAAGGAGGAGCGGCCCATCTCCCCGCCGAGCGCGGACGGCTACCCGTGGACCGGGGTACGGCATCTGGCTTTTCAGGTGGACGATGTGGACGCCAAGCTCGCCGAACTGGGCGAGGATGCCCGGATTTCCCTCGGCCCCCTGGAGTTCGACGCCTTCATTCCCGGCTGGAAAACGGTTTGGATCGCTGACCCGGACGGCAACATCATCGAAATCAGCCAGGGTTATACGGACGCCCCTGGTACTCCCCCCCTGCAAGCGTAAACTCGGCTCCAAACGCGCCCAGCGGTCGTCGGGCCGTTCCTGTTCGGTTCCCCCGCCGTGGTGGTTTCGCGCCGGGGAGACGGCCGATCAACCATCAAGAGGGTTTAAAGCGTGTTAACCGTGAACGTGGCCAAGTCGGGCGAGGTAACCGAAATCCTCCTGACCGGAGAACTGGATGGGATGACCTCGCCGCAACTGGAGCAGCAGTTGAACAGCCTGATCGAGGCCGGCGAACGGTGCTTTTTGATCCGGTTCGCCGCGCTGGCCCTGATTACCAGCGCCGGGCTGCGCGTGTTCCTGGGGTTCGCCAAAAAGATGCACAAGCTCAACGGCAAGATGATCCTGTGCGAGATGTCGGCCAACGTGCGCGGCGTGTTCGATACCGCCGGGTTCAGCAACATCATGACCATCAGCGCCACGGCCGCCGAGGGCAAAGCCCTGCTCGAGCCCGAACCGGCGCCGCCGGCCTGACGCCGTCCCGAGCTTCCCGCATCGTTGCCAAGTCCGCTTCGGCCACCGAACGCCCATTAAAACGACCCCATCGGAGAAATTGATGTTCGGTAGTTCAGGCAATGTCTCCAAGGCAGAAGCGGCCCGCACCGCGGTGATCGCCGGCGCCATCGACGTGCTGGTGACCTTGAGCGCCGCGATCGCAGCGCACTCCTCGGTTCTGCTCGCCGACTTTTTCAAGACCAGTCTGGAGTTCGTCGCCGTCCTGCTGTCCTGGCTGGCGATCCGGCGCATCGTCGGCGGGAGCAACCACCAGTTCGACTATGGCATCGGCAAGCTGGAGAATCTGTCCAGCTTGTTCGTGGGCAGCATCATGTTGCTGGGTATGCTAGTAATCGTAGTCAACGCCATCGCCAACATTCTCAATCCTTCCCATATCGAAGGCATCGGCGTGTGGATCAGCCTGGGCGCCCAAATCGTTTTCGGCGCGATCAACAGCGCCTTGAGCTGGCGCAGCTTCCGCACGGCCCGCGCCGAAAATTCCCCGTTGCTAAAATCCCAGGGGCAATTGTTCTTTACCCGCGCCTTCGGCAACGTCTTCATTCTGCTAGCCCTGGGGCTGAGCCTGCTTTTGTCCGGTTTCTCCTGGTCGATTTACATCGATCCGGCCGCCTCGCTGGTCATCGCCGCCAGTATTCTGATCTCGGCGATTGGCGTGCTGTCCAGTTCATTCTACGACTTGCTCGATCGAACCCTGGAAGAAGCCGACCAGATCGTGATCCTGCGCGAACTGGCTCAGCACTTCCACGACTACGAAGCCCTGCATGGCATTCGCTCGCGCCGGGCTGGAGGTGGGGTATTCGTCGAGGTCTTTCTCGAATTCGATCCCGATAAAACCATGGGCGAAATTCAGAACGTGGTGGAAACCTTGTGCCACAGTATCGAAGCACAGATTCCGAGTAGCCAAGTCGCCGTTGCCTTGGCCAGGGAAGCTCGGCGTTAGATCCGCTCCCTTGTTACAGAAAAACTGACAGTGGGATCAAACATGGCCCAATGACTCTCAATGAAGCACTGGCCAATCCGAGGGGGTATTTTATGAATGGAAATCTTGGTGACATCTTGGTCGTTGTCGGTAACGAGACCATCAATAAAACCCTTCTTCAAATACTGACTTCCCTGGAACAACAGGTGAGGGTAGTCAACGAGGCGCGGCAGGCACTGGCTCTGATTGGCGCCGGTTCCGTCGAGCTGGTTTTGTTTTTTGCGCCCCTACCCGATATGACGGCGCAAGAGTTCCTGGCGCGAATTAAAGATACCGGCGGCACGGACGCCGTGGCCACCATCGTCATCGGCGATCCAGATCAAGGCGCGGAATTGGAGCAGTGCCTGCGGGCGGGCGCCGACGATTTTTTGATAACCCCGATCAGTACGGGACTGTTGAAAGCGCGCGTGCAGCTCGTTCTCGAGCACAAACGCTTGCGCCACAAGCACGAGCACCGGATTGAAAGCGAAGAACTTCTGAAAATCGAGCACGATATCCAGATCGCAAGGCGTATCCAAGCTGGCTTTTTGCCTGAAACGCTACCCAACCCGGATGGGTGGAACGTGGCCGCGCGCTTCCAACCCGCGCGCGAGGTGGCAGGCGATTTCTACGATGCCTTCATGCTCTCCCAAAACCGCCGTCTGGGTTTCGTGATCGCTGACGTGGTGGACAAAGGAGTGCCAGCCGCCCTGTTCATGGCACTGGTGCGCAGCCTGACGCGCGCTTTCGCGCAACAGAACTATTCGTTCAATTGGGCCGACATACTCGAGACGAATACCTCGGCCCAACCGTTTGCACGCAAGCAAACACGCACCATTCCATCGACCGGCACCATGGCTTTGAAGAATGCCGTACAACTGACCAATAACTACATTACCGAAAACCATATGCAGGACAATATGTTCGCCACCTTGTTCTTCGGTATGCTGGATCCAGCAACTGGCCAGTTAGCGTATATTAACGCAGGTCACAATCCACCTGTCATCTTTGACGGCAAGGGCAATTTCAAGCTCGAACTGAAACCGACCAACATGGCTGTGGGAATGATGCCAGACACGAAATACTCTATCGAATTTGCCCAGATCGACCCGGGCGATTTCATCTTCTGTTACACTGATGGGGTCACTGAGGCGCGCAATGCGGCTGGTGATTTCTTCATGGAAAATCGTCTCTTTGAAGTGCTGGCCCGGCCGATAAAGACCGCGCAGGAACTCGTTGATCAAGTGTATGCGACGTTGCAGGATTTCGTGGCAGGCGCCGTCCAGTTCGATGATATTACGATGATTGCCTTGATGCGCCAGCCTGAAGATTCAGGCAAACCCTGATGTTCGTCGCCGGCGTATCTCAAGCAACCTGTCGATTGTTTTGTTGCTTATTTCTCTGGCGCCACTCGCAAAAACAAGCGTGCCAAACCGGTTGGCGAAATTATGGAGTCTCGGAGTACTTCATGCGTTCGAGAGCGCAGGCCAGCATTCTGCGCGTCAGATGAACTGATGAACCTATCAAAAGCATCGTAAGGCAAAATTGGAAAGCAACCATGTCAAAAATTGTCTCGGTTCATTCATTTCGCGGCGGCACTGGCAAGTCAAACACAACAGCCAATATAGCGGCGCTTCTGGCCGAGAAGGGAATGCGGGTTGGCGTAGTCGATACAGATATTCTATCGCCGGGTATCCATGTGCTTTTCGGCGTGCAGGAAGAAGCAATGGTCCACAGTCTCAACGACTACCTATGGGGCACATGCAATGTTGAAGATGCGGCAGTCGACGTGACTGCCAATAAAGGCAGTTCGGAAAAAGGAAAAGTCTATCTGATTCCTTCAAGCATGAAGACGGGCGACATTGCCCGCATCCTGCGGGAAGGCTATGATGTTGGCCTACTCAATGATGGTTACGAACGTCTTATCAAACAGCTCAATCTCGATTTTCTCCTCATCGATACCCACCCGGGACTTAATGAGGAAACGTTGCTGTCGATCGCGATTTCAGACGTATTGCTCATCGTCATGCGTCCTGACGCGCAAGACTTCCAGGGAACTGCAGTCACCGTTGAGGTGGCTCGCCAACTGAACGTGCCACTCATGCTGTTGATTGTCAATAAAACACCATCGATCTTTGATAGCCAAATGCTCAAACAGCGTGTTGAAAGTTCGCTGCGGTGCGATGTGGCTGCTATCCTGCCGCACAGTGACGAGATGATGGCGCTGGCCAGCGAAGGGGTCTTTGTCACGAAATACCCCGGACATCCCATGGTTCGCCTGCTAAGGGAAGTTCTTGATCGTTTCCACCAGTAATTTATGGGGCTATCCCCTGTTAGGCACTGCCCGATTGGCCGTTGCCTCCAACTCAACGCGCTCCAAACGTACTCCATGACGGCTTCATCCGTTGACCGAGTTTCCTATTGGGACCGTTTGGCGCGCAATCGGCCAGCCACCGCATTAATACGCTTGAAGTATTCAGATCCCACGATCTCGCTAACCTGTTTAGCAATCTCAGCTTTGTCGATCTCGACGTGCATTTGCTCAACCTGCTTCTTCATCTCGTTCTCGCGGGCATGCACCTCTTGGGCGTTTTGAATGACGGAATAATGAATAATATCCGGGTCCTGTTCGGAAATGATCGGACCCAGAAAAATGATCCCCCGGTCGTGCAGGGTGAACTCCTCGCGTCGAAGGAAGATGCGCGCGCCATCCTTCAACAGTAAATGAGTGCCGTTGACACTCTGATCCACCAAGATAAACTTGCCTTGGCGAAACTCGATGGTGGCATGGCTACGGGATACCTGTTCTCGACCCACCACCAAGTCGTTTCCACTGCCGCGGCCGATCTTGAACACCCGATGATCGGGCACCAACTCGATGTTCCTGCCGCGATATTCCAGAAACAGTCGCGCGAACAGCAAGTTCATCAATACATCCTGATCCTGATAGCTGACAAACTGGGTCTGGCTCGTGGAGTCGCACCAGAGTATCTCGATGATTTCCATCTCATCCTGCTTGCCCGGCACCCATGATTGCCCAAGATCGCGGGTCTTTTGCTTGAGATCGGCCGGCAATAACCCGACGGTCTCCCGCGTGGTAATGATCTGATCGGCCTTGGCCAAGGCAAGCATTCGAGCGGCGACATTCACCTCATCGCCAAACACCTTGTCCTCCTCCACCAGCACTTGGCCGTGATGCAAGCCGATCTTGACAGGGATGTTTAACCCTATCAGCGCTGGATCATCCTTGATGGCCCGATGCATCTCGCAGGCGGCGCGAACCGCACTCTCTGCGTCCAGAAAGCAGATCATGATTTCATTGCCGACCGTTTTGATTGCTGCCCCACCATAAGCATCGGTCTTGGCTGCGAGTACATCCAGCACCCGCGTTTCGATCTGCCGCGCGCGCTGAGCGCCATACTTTTCAACCAAACGGGCGCCGCCGCTATCGGCGAACATCACGGTCGCCGACGCTTGTTGACCTGACGCCAATTGATCGCTGATTCTGGATATCAAGTTGCTAAGGTTCAATTTCATCAACCGCTCCCCCAAATATGATTACCGGCTGAAATGGACCCCATTCTCGAGACAGGATTGACCTGATGTTAAGGTCGATCCTCCAACTCTCCAAGCTTGGTTATGACAGAGTTTGGATATGCCCACCAGCAGACACGGGATTAGAGGTTGAACTGCCGAGCAGGGCGGATAGGCGATGCGAGAGGGCTGCTCACAATGGCCGGACACTGGTTCTGGCGGTCTGCTCGGCAAGCCGTTACGGTCCCAAGGAGCGCGCGTCCGCTGGTCAGAAGGGTTTGACCAGGGTCAAGGTGGTTATCGATCCCTCGGAGCGGTCTCGGGCGCCAAACTCGCGCCAGTGACGCAACTGGAAGCCAAAACCATGCTCGGGAAAAAAGTATTGGACCTCCGGGCCAATGCCAAACACCCGGTCGTGGACGCTGGCATCGTAGCTGATGTCCGCTCCTGTATCGCTGGTGACTTGCCATTGGGCGTAACCGGAGACGCCTACAGTCAGGGTGCCGAAGCTCTTGCCCACACCCCACTCCACGGAGATGTCGCGCCCTGGAGTGATGTCCACATCCTCGCGTTTGCCGTGAAACTCGTAACGGGACAGAAAAGAGGCCGACCAGGTACGCTCTTGATCAAAGAACCAGGTACCGGCCACGATGGGATAATGGGTCCAGAAATCCTTGCCCGGTTCCGCCGGATACTGATCGTCCCGGTCGCCAGTGGGCGCGAACAGACCGTAGCCGATGCCGAAATCCCACTGCGGGCCGCGCCATTCCAGTACCAGCGGCTCCAGGTTCACATCGCCCAGCGCGAAGTCTGAATCGTCGATACCGAAGTTGTTGATCCGGACGCTGCGGTAGACCAGTGGCACGGCCACATTCCAACTGAACTCCGCGCCCAGAAACTTGAGGCGGGTGACATGGATGAGCCGATGGACGTTGGCAAACGCCTTGGCCCTGAAATCCAGGGAGTTACCGTCAGGGGCCAGCGCGGCATGGCCAGCGCTATTCTTCAATCGGTCGGCGTCGTAGAACAGGTTGTACATCAAATAATAAAGGCCCGGACCCGGCACGCTGCCAGCCAGGATGCCGGAAGTGCCATTGGGGTAATGGTTGGTCTCCTGCGCCGTGACCGGCAGCCCGCAAGCCACCAAGAGTAAAGCGACGGGGCCACGCAACCCGAACCGGCGATTCGCTCTCGCGCCTGGCGATCTGCGGCGCGGCGCACCCTTAACCGTTTTATGGGCCGGATAAAAATCAATTGATTGATTCATAAAATCGTATCCCGCAACTCACGCTGTACCCTGGTACTGGGGATCCTAGACTTGGCGCCCGCATCTGGCCTCCACCCAGGTAGGCGGCGCCGAACAAACGTATAGCCCAAAAAACCGACTGAAACAATAGGTAATTATGTAGATAGCGGGATTGTCGCGCGCAATCTTCCAAGACTTTGCTTTAGCCCGACGCAATATACACTGCCGTTCCACTCGCTCGTTCGCGGCCGGGGTCATAATGCCCAAACCCGGCATTTCTGCTACCATGCGCGGCATTTCAGTGCGGTAACGAAGGATGTCCTAACATGTCACGTCCATACAACTTTAGCGCGGGTCCCGCCATGCTGCCCGAGGCGGTTCTGAAACAGGCCAAGGCCGAGATGCTCGACTGGCGCGGTTCCGGCATGTCGGTGATGGAGATGAGTCATCGCGGCAAGGAATTCGTCTCCATCGCCGAACAGGCCGAGGCCGACCTGCGCGAACTGCTCGCCATCCCCGCGAATTACAAGGTGCTGTTCCTGCAAGGCGGCGCGTCCAGCCAGTTCGCCATGGTTCCCATGAACCTGCTGCGCGGCAAAACCAGGGCGGATTATCTCAACACCGGGCAGTGGTCGAAAAAGGCAATTTCCGAAGCCAAGAAATTCTGCCAGGTCAACGTGGTCGCCAGTTCCGAAGCGGTCAATTTCACCACCGTGCCGGCTCGCGACACATGGAAGTGCGACCCGGAAGCCGCTTACCTGCACTACACGCCGAACGAGACCATCGGCGGCGTCGAGATGCACGCGGTTCCCGAAGTCGGCGTGCCCCTGGCGGCGGATTTTTCCTCCACCCTGCTGTCGCGCCCGCTGGACGTGAGCCAGTTCGGCGTCATCTACGCCGGCGCGCAGAAGAACATCGGCCCCGCCGGCCTGACCATCGTCATCGTCCGCGAGGATTTGATGGGCCAGACCGTGGCCGGCACCCCGACCATGCTTGACTACGCCACCATGGCCAAGGAAGGGTCGATGTACAACACCCCACCGACCTATGCCTGGTACATCGCCGGATTGGTGTTCCAGTGGTTGAAGGCGCAGGGTGGACTGGCGGGAATAGCCGCGCGCAA
>Ga0209573_1003125_pt1 | contig 19123 bp, 17 predicted proteins | sample TNRBio252014_DNA_FD_185870 | JGI IMG/M metagenome (GOLD analysis project Ga0209573, IMG submission 185870) | Wastewater treatment Type I Accumulibacter community from EBPR Bioreactor in Madison, WI, USA - TNR Reactor_6/25/2014_ DNA (SPAdes)... | ecosystem: Engineered > Bioreactor > EBPR >...
GATCCTGTATCTCTTCGGCCTGTTCGCGGCCCTTCTGATCGAAGCCGCCCTGTTGTAGAAGCCCGCCATGACCGAAGAAGAGATTGCCGCCCGCAAACGCCGGAACCTGGCTCTTGCCGGAGCCCTGATTCTGTTCGTCGTGCTGGTGTTCACCATCACCGTCCTGCGCCTGACGTCCAACATCGCCGCGAGCGCCGGATGAACCGCAATACGCGCGTGGCGCTGATCTGTGCGGGCGTCTTCGTCCTGATGGTCGGGGCGTCCTTCGCAGCGGTGCCGCTCTATCGCCTGTTCTGCCAGGTTACCGGCTTTGACGGCACCACCCAGCAGGCGGTCGCCGCGCCCGAGCGGGTGCTGGATCGCACCTTGAACATCAATTTCGACACCAACGTCCGGGGTGTGCCGGTCACCTTCCAGGCCGAACAGGTCCGCCAGGTGGTGCGCGTGGGTGAGCCGACCATCGCCTTCTTTCGCGTGACCAACACCTCCGACCATCCGGTAGAGGCCACGGCCGCCTACAATGTCGTGCCCGAGCACGCGGGGGCCTATTTCCTGAAGCTGCAGTGCTTCTGTTTCGAATCGCAGCGGATCGAGCCGGGCCAGACCCTGGAGTTCCCGGTCCAGTATTTCATCGACGAGACCATCGAAACCGAGCCGGAGGGGCGCGGGATCCGTAACGTCACCCTGTCCTACACCTTCTATCCCACCGAGGGGTTCAATCCGCAGGCAGACGCCTCTAGCGGAGCGGCCCCGGCCCCGCTATAGCCGAAACCAGCAGATTCCAGCCGAGCGAGCCCATGGCCCACGACGCCGTCCAACACGACTACCATCTTGTGAACCCCAGCCCCTGGCCGCTGGTGTCCTCCATCGCCGTCATGGTGATGTTCGTGGGTGCCGTGATGTGGATGAAGGGCCTGTTCGGGATGCCGGAAGGCACCCAGTGGCTGTTCTTCGCCGGCCTGGCGGGCGTGCTCTATTCGATGGTCGGCTGGTGGGGCGACGTCATCAAGGAAAGCCGGGGCGGTGATCATACGCCCGTGGTCCAGCTCGGCCTGCGCTACGGCATGATCCTGTTCATCGCCTCGGAGATCATGTTCTTTGTGGCCTTCTTCTGGATGTTCTTCGAAATGGCCCTGTGGAACGAGCACAGGACCCTGTCGTCGATCGAGGAAGTGCGTCAGGCCTGGTCGACCTGGCCGCCCCAGGGCGTCGAGACGCTGAATCCGTGGCATCTGCCGTTCCTCAACACCGTCATCCTCCTGCTGTCAGGCACGACGGTGACCTGGGCTCACCACGCGATTCAGGTCGGCAACCGCAAGGAAGCCAAGTACGGCCTGTTCCTGACGATCGCGCTGGGCGTGCTGTTCACGGCCATCCAGGCCTATGAGTACCAGCACATCATCGGCCACCACCTGTTCTTCAACGAGGAGGCCGCCTCGTCGGGCCTGTACGGCTCGATCTTCTTCATGGCGACGGGCTTCCACGGCTTCCACGTCCTGATCGGCACCCTGTTCCTGATCGTCTGCCTGCTGCGCCTGCTGGCCGGCCAGTTCACCCCCCAGAAGCACTTCGGATTCGAGGCCGCGGCCTGGTACTGGCACTTCGTGGATGTGGTGTGGCTGTTCCTGTTCGCCTTCGTCTATGTGGCGTTCGGCGGAACGGGCGGGGCCTGATCGGCCCCGCCGGTCCCCACATTTCCTTATCCGGCCACTTGCCGTAAAAGGCCGCGATGTCGCCTCCGCCCGCGCGCGCCTTTCCCTGGATCCTGACTGTTGTGACCGCCGCCGTCCTGGCGGTGCTGATCTCGCTCGGCATGTGGCAGGTTCAACGTCTGGCCTGGAAACAGGATCTGATCGCCCGCATCGATGCCGCCCAGGCGGCTCTGCCGATTCCGCTGGATCAGGCCCTGGCGCGACCGGATCCGGAGTTCACGCGCGTGGTCGTCACCTGTCGTGGGCTGGACCGGGCCCGGTTCGTCTTGCTGCGAACCCTGGTCGACGGTGAGCCCGGCGTGCGGCTGGTTTCGCTCTGCTCAGACCAGGAGCCGATCCTGGTGGATCGCGGCTTCGTCGCCGAGGCCATTTCGGCACGGCCTGCTCAGGACGGCGGCACCATGCCGGTGGTGGTGCGCGGGATCCTGCGCCGCGGCGAGCCGTCCAACGCCTTCACCCCGCCCCCCGGCGAGGGTCTGGTCTATGTGCGTGACCTCGGCCTGTTGGCAGATGCCCTTGGCGCGCAGACGTCGCGACGTGATCTGATGATCGTGGCCGAGACCTCGTCCAATCCCGAATGGGCGGCGCTTCGTCCCGTCGCCTTGCCCGAGGGCCTGAGCAACAACCACCTGGGCTATGCCATCACCTGGTTCGGCCTGGCGGCGGCCCTGATCGGCGTCTATCTGGCGCTCCTGTCGCGGCGGCTGCGGGCATGAGTGCGACCCTGCATGTGCTGTCGAGCGGCCTCAAGGTCGTGTGTGATCCGGTTGCGGGCCTGCGGTCTCTGGCGGTCGCGGTTATGGCGGACGGCGGCGCGCGCCACGAAGACGAAGCCCGCTCCGGTTGGTCGCATCTGCTGGAGCATATGGTCTTCAAGGGGGCCGGGGGACGCTCGGCCCGGGAACTGATCGAACGGATCGAGGCCGCCGGCGGCAGCATCAATGCCGCCACCGGTCAGGAACGCACCACCTTCACTGCCCGCGTGCTGGCCGGGGACCTGGAACTCGCCCTGTCGAGCCTGTCGGACCTGGTGTTCCGCCCGACGCTCGATGCCGACGAACTGGAACGCGAGAAGGATGTCGTGGCCCAGGAGATCGCCGAGGCTTTTGACGCGCCCGACGACCATGTCTTTGAGCTGGCGCAGGGCTGCGCCTTTAACGGTCAGCCACTAGGCCGTCCAATCCTGGGCTCGAACGACAGTCTGGCGACGGCGGATCGCGACCAGCTGGAGGCCTGGCGGGCCCGGCTCTATGCGCCCGAGCGGATGGTGGTTTCGGTCTCCGGCGCGGTCAGCGAAGACGAGCTTCTGGCCCTGGCCGAGCGCTGGTTCGGAGAGCCGGCCTGGGGTCAGGTCGCCGATGTCGCGAGCGCCACCTTCATCGGCGGCACGACCGGCGAGACGCGCCGGATCGAACAGGCCAATCTGGTCTTTGCGGTGCCCGGCCTGGCGGTGCGCGATCCCGATCTGAGCGCCCAGGCCCTGCTGATTGAGATCCTGGGCGGCGGCATGGCTTCGCGCCTGTTTCAGGAAGCGCGCGAGGTTCGCGGCCTCGCCTATGCCGTCGACGCCGGCTACGAGACATTTTCCGATGGCGGTCTGATTTCGATCTTTGCGGGAACGGCGGGCGACAAGGCGACCGAAATGGCTGGCCTGGCCGCGTCGGAGCTTCGACGTCTGACCGAGGGCGTCACCGAGGCCGAGCTGTCGCGGGCGCGCGCCCAGTTCCTGGCCGGGCTCTACATGGCCGAGGAAAGCCTCGCCGCGCGGGCCGACCGCCACGCCTGGCTGGCGCTGGTCTGGGATCGGCTGATCCCGTCCAACGAGGTCGCCCAGCGGCTGATGGCGATTGAGCACGCCGACCTGGTCCGGGTGGCCGGTCGTCTGTTCGAACCCGGCCGCGCGGCCTCGGCGGCGATCGGGCCGGGCAGGTCTGCCGCCGCCCCCGAGGCCTTTGCGCGCGCCCTGTTGCCTTAGGCTGCCGCTCGACGCACCTTGTTCCCCGGAGGCGTTCGATGCGGGCCATATCTGCGACCCTGATGTTAGCTGTCTGCCTGGGTCTGGCGGCCTGCGAGCGGGCGGCCGAAGAACCGTCGGCGGCGGGGGCGGGCGCGCCGGCGGCGACCTCGATCAAGGCGACCCAGGCCATGGACCTGATCAACGCTGAGGTCGAGCCCATGATCTGGGACAGCGCGACCCAGGGCGGCCGTGATCGCGGTACGCTGGAGATCGAACTGCATTCGCTGGAGGGGCCTTGGCGCTGGTGGTCGCGTCAGCGGCGGGTGATGAGCGACGGCCAGATCTGGTGGGGCCTGTTCGCAGACGTCACCTTTTCCGTCGCCCCTGAGGACCTGGCGATACCCGTCACGGTCACCCAGGGGGCCGAGGATCGCTGGGATGTGGTCGTAAGCTGTCGATCGGGCACCTGCTTCCGCATGAGCGGTTCGGAGGCCACCGGCGAGGGCACGCTGGAACAGGTGGAGGCCGCCCTGAACGCGCCGTCGCCGACGGATCGGCAGATCGACGCGGTCTATTTTCCCTTCCGCACCCAGGACCAGGCCGATCGTGTCGCCACCGCCATGAACGAGCTCCTGGCCCTGCAGGGAGCGCAGCCGGCCACCACCGCGACCACGACCGGCGAGCCGCGATGAGCCGCCACCGATGATCGCCCTGTTCGACTGGATGAATCCCGATCCGTCGCTGTTCGTGGAGGGTGGCCCGGTGAGCCTGCGCCCGCCGCGCGGATCCGATTACCGGGCCTGGGCCGAGCTTCGAACCCACTCACGGGATTTCCTCCAGCCGTGGGAGCCGGCCTGGCCCCACGATGACCTGACCCCAGCCGCCTTCAAGCGCCGGCTGTCGGTCTATGCCCATGAGATCGAGGTCGGTGGGGCCTATCCTTTCTTCGTGTACCGGGCCGAGGATCAGGCGCTGGTCGGCGGGGTGACCCTGTCGAACATCCGGCGCGGTGTGGCCGAGACGGCGACCCTGGGCTACTGGATCGGGCGGCCCTTCATCCGACGGGGTTACGGGACGGCGGCGGTCCAGGCGATGTGCGCCTTCGGGTTCGAGCGATTGAAGCTTCACCGTATCGAGGCGGCCTGCCTGCCGACCAATACGGCCTCCCGGGCGGTGCTGACGAATTGTGGCTTCGAGCACGAGGGCGAGGCCCGGGCTTATTTGAAAATTAACGGTGAGTGGCGAGATCATCTCCTGTTCGGCCTCATCCGCGATGAGGCCTCTGGATAGGGCTGAGGGCCGCTTGACCGACAGGTCTCGACATCTGGTCTGGGATCAAACGACGTCGCTGGAGGCACTGGCGGCGGCGGGCGTGGCCCTGTGGAGCTGGTCACCGGGCGACAACCTCCTGCGATTTACCGGCGCGACGCGCGCCCTGGGCCTCGGGCCGCTGGCCCCGGACTGCAATTCGGCCGCCTTTTCCGCCCTGGCTATGCCGCAGGACCGGGCCATCGCCGATCAGCTGCTCAAACCCCAGGACGAGGGCACCGAAATCGCCCTGCGCTTTCGGATGCGCGGGGGTGAGGCCTGTCTCTGGCGGGGAGTCTGGCTCGAGGACGGCCTGCGCGCCGCCGGGGTCGCCGCCGTCGAGAGCCGATTTGGGGGGGTCGGCAAGGATACGCTGACCGGCCTGCTGGACCGCCGCTCTTTCCTGGTGCGGGTCGCCGAGGCGCTGATCCAGCCGGGCGAATATGAGCTGGTCGTGGCCGATCTGGACCGGCTTCGCCGTCTGAACGAAGCCCTCGGCCACGAGCGGGCCGATCTGGTGCTGGCGGCGCTGGGGGCACGGCTCGCTTCTGCCTTTGCAGAAGACTGCGCGGCGGCGCGGATCGGTGAGGACGAGTTTGCCATCATCGTCCGGTCCGGACCCAGCCGGCCTTCGGATCGTATGCGCGATGCCCTGGAGCGGCCGCTGCGCGTCGCCGGCTTTGACATCTACCCGACCCTGTCCATCGGGGCCGTGCGCGCCGAGGGCGGTCCCGATGCCTCCGATGCGGCTGAGCTGCTGCGTCGGGCCGAGCTGGCGGTCGAACAGGCCAAGACCGTCGGGCGCGGCGGGGCGGCCGCCTACGGCCGGGCCCTGGAATCCGACAGTCTGTCGCGCCTGGCCCTGGAAGCGGACCTCCGCAATGCCTTCGTGCGCGGCGAAATCGAACCCTATTACCAGCCGATCGTGAACCTGGAGACCGGGGCCGTCGCTGGATTCGAGGCCCTGGCCCGCTGGCGTCATCCCAAGCGCGGGCTGGTCGCCCCGGACGAGTTCCTGACGCTGGCAGCCGAGATGGGCCTGATGAACGACCTCGGCGTGCTGATGATGCGGACCGCCGCACGTCAGCTGGCCGAATGGATCGGTCGGCATCCGACCGCCGACAAGATGTTCGTCAGCGTCAATCTGTCGACCGGCGAGATCGAGCGGCACGGTCTGGTTCAGGATGTGGCGCGCATCATCAGGGAGGCGGGGCTCAGACCGGGTGCGCTCAAGCTCGAAGTGACCGAGAGCGACATCATGCGCGACACCAATCGTGCCGCCTCGACGTTGCTGGCGCTGCGCGAGGCCGGGGCGTCCCTGGCGTTGGACGACTTCGGCACCGGCTTCTCGTCCCTGACCTATCTGGCGCGTCTGCCGTTCGATACGCTGAAGATTGATCGCTATTTCGTTCTGACCATGACCCAGGACGAGGGCTCGGCCAAGATCGTGCGCTCGGTGGTGGCGCTCGGGCGCGACCTGGAGCTGGAAGTGGTCGCCGAGGGCGTCGAGAACGCCGGACTGGCCGAGCAGCTGATGTCGGTGGGATGCCACTACGGCCAGGGCTTCGGCTATGCGCCGGCGCTGGCGGCCCAGGAGGCCGAGGTCTATCTGCACGAGAGCCTGGCGGACGGCTATGCGCCGATCAAGGCGCGGTCTCGGTAGGTTCTAGGTTCTGGGGCCAGGCACGAGACTCTGCTCAGCGCGACGGCATCCCTGGCACCTAGAGCATGATGGTTTTTGTTGGAACCGCGCAGCGGCTCCAACAAAAAGCTGAATCATGCTCGCGCTAATATCTGGAGCCTGATTCACGGCATCAGCGGAATCGCGAAGCGATTCCACCTCAACCGATCAGGCTCTGGAACCTAGTCCCTAAAACCTAATCGCCCTATATCGCGGGCATGACCGAGACCGTCCGCCCGCCCGAGCCCCGCACCTACCACGGCCTGAACTGGGAGGGGTTGAAGACCCTCTATCTGAAGGAGGTCCGGCGCTTCTGGAAGGTCGGGGCCCAGACCGTCTTCGCCCCGGTGGTGACGACGCTGCTGTACATGATGGTCTTTGTGGTCGCGGTCCAAGGCGCGCACCAGCCGATCCCGGGCGTCGATTTCGCCCAGTTCGTCGCGCCCGGCCTGATCATGATGTCAATTCTGAACAATGCCTTCGCCAACGCCTCCTCGTCGCTGATCCAGGCCAAGAGCATGGGCACCATCACCGATGTCCTGACGCCGCCGCTGTCGCCGCTGGAACTGTTGCTGGGGTACGGCCTGGCGGCGGCGACGCGCGGTCTGCTGGTCGGCCTGGCCACGGCGATCTGCATCTGGCCGTTCTCGCACTACGGCGTCCAGCATCTGTGGGCGATCCTGTATTTCTCGGCGATGGCGTCGCTGCTCTTTGCCCTGATCGGCGTCCTGGCGGGGATCTGGGCAGAGAAGTTCGATCATATGGCGGCGGTACAGAATTTCATCGTCATGCCCATGACGTTTCTGTCGGGGACCTTCTACGCCATCGAGGCTTTGCCGGAGCCGTTTGAGACGATCAGCCACTTTAATCCGGTCTTCTATCTGATTGACGGCTTTCGATATGGATTCATCGGCCAGGCCGAAGGAGGCTTGACGATCGGCGTTATCATGTCTCTGGTGTTAACCTTGTTCGCTGGCTTGGCTGCTTTTGAAGTATTCAGGCGAGGCTGGCGGTTGAAGTCCTGAGGGAGACACCGTGTATGCGTAGCTTAATGATTGCCTTGGCCCTGTCGCTGACCACCAGCGTCACAGCCCTGGCCCAGCCGGCGGAGCGTTCCACCTCGGCCGTTCGCTTTGAAGCCGAACAGATCTTGTATAACCGCGCCGCGACCCTGGTGCGGCGGACCCCCGAAGCGCGCGGCGAGGCCGCCATCGCCCTGATTCGCCAGGCCGGCTTCGAACCGGCGGTCGAGAGCTTCATGGGCGGGGACGTCCAAGGCCTGCCGCCGATGGAGGGCCGCAACATCACCTTCGTGGTGCCTGGTCACGGCAATTGCGGCTGCGAGATCTGGCTGACGGCCCACTACGACGCCGTGCGCCTCCAGAACGGCGACCTGGCAGATGGCCTGGTCGACAACGGCGGTTCGGTCGTCGCCGTCATCGAGGCGGCGCGCCAGCTGCGCGATGCCGATCTCTATCACGATGTGCGCGTCATCCTGTTCGACCAGGAAGAACTGGGCCTTCTGGGCTCACGCGCCTGGCTGGCGGCCCATGGCACGAGCCATGCCGTGGCCGTGGTCAACTCCGACGTCGCGGCCTTCGGCGACACCATGATGTACGGCCAGAACAACGGGCGTCCGTCGCTGTTCGTGACCCAGGCCGTCCAGCGCGTCTGTTCCGAGCGCGAGCTTCAGTGCGTGGGCTATCCCAACTATCCGCCCAGCGACGACCGGACCTTCATCACCGACGGCACCCCGGTGGTGTCGCTCGGCTTCCAGACCGAGATCGGGGCCCATCAGATGTGGCTGGCGCTCAATGCCCCCGAGGGTCAGAGCGGCCTGGCTCCCGGCTTCGTGCCCGAGGTCTTCACCGTGATCCATTCGGCCAATGACACCCTCCGTCGCGTCGAGGGCTCGACCCTGTTGCTGGCGGCCGAAACCTATGCGGCGGTGCTGCGCGAGATCGATGAATACATCGAGGAAGAGTGACCCTTCGCGGTGTTGACTAACCGGCCCTGCGGGTCGAAAACCAGAGCCTATCCGCCTCGCCGCTACTAGCGGCGGGGCCCTTTTTCTTTTGGAGCATCCGCCGTGAGCACCGAACACCTGATGGCCGTCTATAACCGCGCACCCCTGCAGGTCGAGCGCGGCCAGGGCGTGCGCCTGTGGTCGACGGAGGGGGTTGAGTATCTGGACTGCGTCCAGGGCATCTCGACCAATGGCCTGGGTCACGCCCACCCCAAGCTGGTTCAGACGGTCAAGGACCAGGCCGAAAAGCTGTGGCATGTCTCCAACATCTTTCGCATCCCGGGCCAGGAAGCCCTGGCCGATGCCCTGACGGCCCGGTCGTTCGCCGATGTCGTCTTCTTCACCAACTCGGGCACCGAGGCGGTCGAATGCGCCCTCAAGACCGCGCGTAAATATCATGTCGCCAACGGCCAGCCCGAGCGCATCGACATCTACGGCTTTGACGGCTCGTTCCACGGCCGGACCTACGGGGCCATAAATGCGGCGGCCAACCCCAGCTACACCGAAGGCTTCGGTCCGCCGATGCAGGGCTTCCACCAGCTGAAGTGGGGCGACAAGGCCGCGCTGGAAGCCGCCATGCGCCAGCCGACGACCGCCGCCATCATCCTGGAACCGGTCCAGGGCGAGGGCGGATGCCGGGCCACGCCGGACGAAGACCTGCGCTGGATGCGCCAGCTGGCCGACGAGACCGGCGTGCTGATCATCTTCGACGAGGTCCAGTGCGGCATGGGCCGCTCCGGCAAGCTGTGGGCCCATGAATGGGCCGGGATGACGCCGGACATCATGGCGGTGGCCAAGGCGCTGGGCGGCGGTTTCCCGATCGGGGCGTGTCTGGCCACGACCGAGGCGGCCAAGGGCATGACCGTGGGCGTCCACGGCTCGACCTTCGGCGGCAATCCGCTGGCCATGGCGGTTGGCCTGGCCGCGCTGGAGGAACTGTCGAGCCCGGCGACCCTGGACAATGTCCGCGAGGTTTCGGGCTATCTGGTGCAGCAATTAGAAGGCCTGAAGGACCGGTTCCCGGACGTCATCGTCGAGGTGCGCGGCAAGGGCCTGTTGCTGGGGGCCAAGCTGGTTCCGAACAACCGCGAATTCATGGGTTGGGCCCGCGACCATGCCCAGCTGCTGGTCGCCGGCGGCGGCGACAATCTGGTGCGGATCCTGCCGCCGCTGAACCTGACGATGCCGGAGGCCCAGGAGGCCATCCGCCGCTTCGAACAGACCTGCGAATACGCCCGCGAACAGATCAAGGCAGCCGGCTGATGGTCCGGCACTTTCTGGACCTCTACCGGCTGACGCCGGATGATCTCCGGTCGATTCTCGATGATGCGCGCGACCGCAAGGCGGCGCGCGCCGGCTGGCCCAAGGGTAAGGTCGACGCCGACGCGCCGGCTCGGGACCGTGTCCTGGCCATGATTTTCGAGAAGAACTCGACGCGCACGCGCTTCTCGTTCGACGCCGGCATCCGCCAGCTCGGCGGCGACGCCATCATCGCCAACGCCGCTGACATGCAGCTTGGACGCGGGGAATCCATCGAGGACACCGCCCGGGTCCTGTCGCGCATGGTCGATCTGGTCATGATCCGCGCCAACAACCACGAGGACGTCGTACGCTTCGCCCAGGCGTCGAGCGTGCCGGTCATCAACGGCCTGACCGACCGTAGCCATCCGTGCCAGATCCTGGCCGATCTGATGACGATCGAAGAGCGTCTCGGTGACATCGCCGGCAAGACCCTGGCCTGGGTCGGCGACGGCAACAACGTCTGCGCCAGCCTGATCCACGCCGCGCCGCTTCTGGGCTACCAGTTCCGCATCGCCTGCCCGGCCGACTACCATCCGGATCTGTTCGACCTTCAGCGCGGCGGCAACAATGTCTGGCTGGGCACCGATCCGGCCGAGGCGGTGGCCGGGGCCGATGTCGTCATTACCGACACCTGGGTTTCGATGGGCGACGAGGATCATGAGGCCCGCCTGGAGGCCTTTGACGACTACGCCGTCGATGAGGCCCTGATGGCGCGCGCCGCCGGCCACGCCATCTTCCTGCACTGTCTGCCGGCGCATCGCGGCGAAGAGGTGACTGACGCGGTCCTCGACGGTCCGCAGTCGGCGGCCTGGGACGAGGCCGAAAACCGGATCCACGCCCAGAAGGCGATCATGGCATGGTGCCTGAAAGGCTGATCTAGCGCCGGCCGGTTTCGAAGCCGGCCAGGTTCAGCAGGTGAACCACCGCAAACAGGGCGATGGCGGCCGCCAGCACCATCAGGAACCGATAGGGCAACATCCGTGGTCCCCGGACCAGGTCCGGCGGCTGGGCACCTCGCCAGCCGAAGAACAGCGTCAAACCGACGGCACAGGCGAGCAGGATGAGGGTGGCACTCAACGACATGGCGGCCAGATGGGACCGATGCCGCGCCGACGCAACAGCTTGTCATGTCGTTAAGGATTTACTCGCCGTTAACCACGTTTGACCGACCAAGGGATATCAAGGGCCGGTGGGCCCCCGAAGGTGGACGGCGGACTGTCCACAAAAAACCTCGGGTGCCCCTAGATATTGGGGTTAACGGTGCGTTTACACCCAAGAAATGGGCGTCTACCGTGACGAAGCAAGCGGTCGGGAGCGAATCAATGAGCGGGGCGGCGCCTTGGAGCGTTAAGGGGATCGAGCCCCGCACCCGGGAGGTCGCCAAGGATCTTGCGCGCCGTTCGGGCATGACGCTGGGCGAATGGCTCTCGGAAATGATCGCCGACAACAGCGCCGATGAGTTTGCGGATGAGCGCCGGCGTCAGCCGCGCCGCTATGACGATGCCTATTCCCTCCGTGGCGAGGATGCGACCGCGGCCCTGCGCTCGATCGAGGCTCTGTCGTCGCGGCTGGAAGGATCCGAGCGTCGTTCACTGGTCGCCATCGACGGCGTCGATCGGGCCGTCGCCGGGCTGGTTCGTCGCATGGAGGAGGCCGAGGCCCAGTCGGCCTCACGGGATCGCCGGCTCGACGAAATGTCGGATTCGATGCGCGAGGGCCGCGCCCGGGTGCGTCAGTTCGAGGACGAGACGGGTCCGCGCTACACCGAAGCCTTCGGCAAGATCGAAGGGGCGATCGGCAAGCTGGCCGGTCAGTTCTATGAGGCCGAGGCGCGCGGGCGCGACGCCTCTCAGGGCCTCCGTGAGCGGATGGATCGCATCGAGCGCGAAGGGCCGTCCGGCGGTGCGATCGAGGGCGTCGTCAGCCGCATCTCCCAGCGTCTCGAGGAAGCCCAGAGCCGCACGACCCAGTCCCTCGCCAAGCTTGAGCAGTCCTTTGCCGACCTCGATCGGCGTCTCGCCCGGGCCGAAACGGGTCCGTCAGAGTCCGGCCAGGCCGCGACCCTGGAGCGGCTGGCCGAAGGCCTGACCCGCAAGGTCGAGGAATCCCGCACCGAAATGATGCGCCGGCTTGATGTCGCCGCCTCGGACGGTCGCATGGACAAGGTCGAGCGCGCCCTGGCCGAACTGGGTGCTCACCTGCAAGCGTCGGAGCGTCGTCAGGCTCAGGCCCTTGAGGCCATGGGCCGCGAGGTCGTCCGCATCGCCTCCAATCTCGACGGTCGACTGAAGGAGGCCGAGCAGGCCCATCAGGAGACGCTGGTCGCTACGCAGGAGAAGGCGCTCAAGGCGGTAGAGACGATGGGGCAGGAGCTGTCGAAGTCGCTGGGGTCGGACGTCGCGCGCGTGGCCGAGGCCATTGAACACCGCCTGCGCCGGGCCGACGATCAGCATGCCATCGGTCTGGAGAAGCTGGGCGGCGAGATCGCCCGGATTTCGGAACGCCTGGCCGAGCGCATCTCTCAGAGCGAGCGCAGCGCCGCCCAGGGCGTCGATGAGCTGAGCGACCGGCTGAACAAGGCCTCCGAGAAGATGGAGGCGCGCTACGAGCGAGCCTCCGGCGAGCTGGCCGAACGGATGCGCCAGTCCGAGGAACGGACCGCCAAGCTCCTGGCCGAAGCGCGCGAGAGCATCGACAAACAGCTGGCCAAGCGGGCGGTCGAGCCGGCGCGAGGCTGGGACAGCGAGGCCTTTCCGTCGGAGACTTTCGATGGCGGCTGGCCGGCCGAGCGGGACGCGGCCTCGGCCCTGGACCCGCTGGACGCCTTCGGCCCGGCCCACGATGTGTTCGCCGATCCGGCCCCGGCCCCGGCCGTGGTCGCCCGCGCAACCGAGGCGCTGACTGGCCATGCGGCGGACCCCTTCGTCGGCCTGGAGCCTGACGCGACGCCGATCGACTCCCGAGCCCCGGTCCAGGTGCCTTTCGCCGGCCAGACCGATCCGGCCGCCGGCCCCTTCGCCGGGCCGTTTGACGACACCTTCGGTGGCGCGGCGGTCGAGCTAGAGGCCTTCGATCCCCCGACCGAATTCCTGACGGACCGGCACGGCCAGGCCGAGCGCCCGTTGAGCACGCGCGAGGCCATCGAGGCGGCCCGCGCCGCGACGCGGCGAGGCGAGGTGGGCGACGAACCCGGCGAAGAGCGCAGGTCGTTCGGCTTCCGGCTCGGAGGCGGGGGCAAGTCCCGTCTCCAGAAGCGGGTGGAAAAGCAGAGCCGCCGCGAGGGTTCGACGCTGGGCAAGGCGCTGGCTGCAACCACCACGGCGGCGGTCATCGTCGGGTTCGGCGTGGCCGGCGTGCTCGGCTATCAGCGGCTGGTTCAGCAGGGTTCGGCGATCCCCGGCATGCCGGCGACGGCCGGTCCCGACCTGGCGGCCGCAGCGACCGCCCCGACCGAGCCCCAGATCGCTCCGCCCTCGGCCCAGGCCCAGGCCGAAGCCCAGGCCCTGTTCGACCAGGCCATGCCCCTGATCGACGCCGGCGATGCCGAAGGTGTGCGGATGATGAGCCGCGCGGCCAATCTCGGCTATCCCGCCGCGCAGCTGACCATGGCCCGCCTCTATGAGACGGGCGAGGGCGGCGTGACCATCGATCTGGCAGAAGCGCGTCGCTGGGCTGAGCGCGCCGCCAACGGTGGCGACGCCAACGCCATGCACTTCCTGGCGATGTATCTGTATCAAGGCACCGGTGGCCCGGTGGATCAGGCCCAGGCCATGACCTGGTTCGGCGAGGCGGCCGACCGCGGTTTCGTCGACAGCCAGTACAATCTGGCGCGCCTGTATGAGCGCGGGATCGACGGCGTGGCTCCGGATCTGACCCGCGCCTACCAGTGGTACATCGTGGCCGGGCGCTCAGGAGATGCCGGGGCTGAGGAGGCGGCGGCGCGCCTGCGCTCCCAGGTGCCGGCCAGCCAGCGCCTGATCGCCGAACGCGAGGCCGACAGCTTCCAGGCTGAAGCCTCGCGGGGCTGACGGTCCGGATCATCCGGCCCGCGTCGAGGCGCGAGCCCCCCATTTGCCGGCGAGGACCTTGGACGTCTATCTGCCCATAGCCGAGGTGTCGGTCAACGCGCCGCTTCTGTTGGCGCTGGGTGCCCTGGTCGGCTTTGTTTCCGGCCTGTTCGGCATTGGCGGTGGCTTCCTGATGGCCCCGGTCCTGGTCTTCATGGGTATTCCGCCGGCCGTGGCTGTCGCCAGCCAGGCCAACCATGTCGTCGCCTCGTCGACTTCCAGCGTGCTGACCTACGGCCGGGCCGGAACCGTCGACTACCGCATGGGCACCGTCATGGCCGTCGGCGGGGCCATCGGTGCCCTTCTGGGCGTGGAGCTGTTCCGCTTTCTGCGCCTGCTCGGCCAGGCCGACCTGGTGGTGGCGGTTTCCTATCTGCTGCTGCTGGGGTCGATCGGAGCCCTGACCCTCAAGGAGAGTCTGACGACCATCCTGGCCCGGCGTCGGGGTGAGGCCCCGCGCCGTGAGCCGACGCGGCGACCGCTGTGGCTCTACGGCCTGCCGCTGCGGATGCGGTTTCCGAGGTCCGGCCTCTACATCTCGGCCATCCCGCCCATGTTGCTGGGCGTGTTTGCCGGCATTCTGTCGGCGATCATGGGTGTCGGCGGCGGCTTCATCCTGGTCCCGGCCATGGTCTATCTGTTGCGGATGCGGGCCTCCGTCGTGGTCGGTACCAGCCTCTTCCAGATCCTCATCACCACGGCCATCACCACGGTGCTGCAGGCCGGACGCAACCAGACCGTCGATGTGGTGCTGTCGACGCTTCTGATGGTCGGCGGCGTCCTGGGGGCCCAGTATGGGGCCAAGGCCTCGGCCCGTTTCCGCGCGGACGAGATGCGGGCGGCGCTGGGGCTGTTGATCCTGCTGGTCGGACTGCAGATGGGCCTGACCCTGTTTCTGCGACCCGACGATCCGTTCGCCCTGGCTCCGGGAGGTGCGGGATGATGGTGCCGCCGCCGCCGCCGCCAGACCCTCCGGCCCAGGTGGCCGCGGCCCCCGTTCCACCCGGGCCGGTGGTTGTCTCGCGCAACCCGAGCATTTCGGCCGGCCTGACGAACTCTCAGATCGATGTGGATTCCGACTATTCGGGCACCTCGCTGGTCATGTACGGGGCGGTGTTCAACCCCGGCGACGACCCGGTCGATGTGGTGCTGGTGGTGCGCGGGCCGGAACGTCCCGTTCGACTGGTTCGCAAGGTCCGGGTGGCGGGTCTATGGCTGAACAGTCGTCCGGTCGTGTTCGAGGGGGCCCCCGCCTTCTACGTCATGGCCTCGACCCGGCCGTTGTCCGACATCGCCAGCTTCGGTGTCCTGCGCCGCATGGGGGTGGGGCTGGACCATATCCGTATCGATGCGCCCGAAGAGGAGCGCACGGTCAATCTCTACGGCGTGCGCGACGTCGTCATCAACCGGCTCGGCGAGGACTATCTGGAATGGCGTCGCGCCGTGATCCGCCTGAAGGAAGATGATGGCCTGTACCAGGCCGATCCGGAGGGCGTCCGCTTCGTCGATCCAGGCCTGTTCCGGGCCGAGATCGTGCTGCCACCCGAGGCCCCGACCGGCGAATACCTGACCGAGGTCTGGCTGTTCCAGAACGGCGAGGCCATCGCCGTGCGGCGTGACACCATCCGCGTGCGGCGCGTCGGCATCGAACGCTGGCTGCACAACTTCGCCTTCTTCCAGCCCTGGCTCTACGGCCTGGTGTCGGTGATGCTGGCGGCTCTGACGGGCTGGGCCGCATCGCGCTGGTTCCGCCGGACCTAGGGCTCAGACCCCGACGGTCAGGCGAGCCACCGGCATCGCATGGACCCGGTCGTCGCCCATGATCAGGGCCGTCGTCGCCTCGGCAAACAGGCCCCGAAAGGCCGGGTCGGTCACGTTCAGCCCCCCGGCATAGGCACCGAAGGCCGGCAGGATCATGCGGCGGCCATCCGTCAGGAAACAGCGGCGGCGCACGCGGGTTCCGTAGCCCCTGACGGTGGCGACCGGATGGAGGTGGCCGGCTACCTCGCCTTCGACGGGATCCGGGCTGGGCTCGTGGGTCAGGATCAGGGATCCGATCCGTATCTGATCGACCGTCTCACCGGCCAGGCCCTCGGGTGGTTCGGGGTCGTGATTGCCACTCAGCCAGACCAGATGCAGGCGCTGCGAAAGACCCTCGAGTCGGGCGACGGCGACCTGATCCAGGCGTCCGACCGCGCCCCGGTCGTGGAAGCTGTCGCCCATCAGGACCAGCCGCTCCGGGGTCAGGGCCTCGACCTCGGCCAGCAGCCGATCCAGGGTCGCGGCCGTGTCATAGGGCGGCAGCAGCTGGCCGCGCGCGCCGAAGGCCGACCCCTTCTCAAGGTGCAGGTCACCCGCCGCCAGGGTCCGGGTCTCGGGCAGCCACAGAGCCCCGGAAACCCGTGCGACCAGGCGCTCGCCCTGGAGGTCGAGCTGACAGCCGCCGCAGGCGCTGCGTCGGAGCGCGTTCATGGATCCAGCTCCATGGCCTCGGCGATCAGATCCTCGGCATTCTCCTGCAACAGGACATCGGCCCAAGTGCCGCCCATGACCGGCTCGCGCCCGATCTCCAGCATGGCCGGCACCGCGAACGGTGAAGGACGCGACAGGGCGGCATGACGAATGCGGCCCTGAATGCGGGCCAGCAACTGGCCGACGCGCGCCACATCCAGCTGGCCCGAGGCCGCGTCGGCGCGCGCGCATCTGAGCAGCAGATGATCCGGCTGATGCCGGCGCAGGACGTCATAGATCAGGTCCGTCGAGAAGGTGACCTGGCGACCGGATTTCTCGTGACCGGGCAGTCGCCGCTGGATCAGGCCGGAGATCGCCGCACACTGGCGAAAGCCGCGCTTCATCATGAAGCTCTCATCGAGCCAGGCCTCCAGATCATCACCCAGCATATCCTGCTGGAACAGGGCCTCTAGATCGACATCGCCCAGCGGTCGCATGGCCCAGATCGCCAGGGCATAGTCATTGGCGACCATGCCGATGGGCAGCCGCCCGGCCCGTTCCAGCCGCCGGGCCAGGAGGTGCCCGAGCGTGCCGTGGCTGATCCGACCGTCAAAGGGATAACAGACCAGATAGTGCCTCTGGCCGCGCTGAAAGGTTTCAACCAGCATCTCATCGGTGGACGGAATGAGCGACCGCGCCCGCTGGATCTCCAGCCATTCGCGGACCTCGTCGGGCAGGCGCGACCATCCAGCCTCATCGGCGATCAGCCGTCGGACGCGGTGCGCCAGATAGGTCGACAGGGCGAATTTTGAGCCACCCCAGCTGGGCACCATCGGGTCGGACCCCGGCGGGGCCGGGCTGACGAAACAGTCTATCTCGACCATTTCGTTGAAGCGCCAGACCTGGCCGGCAAAGGTGAAGGTGTCGCCGGCGGTCAGCTGCGACAGATAGCTCTCTTCCATCTGGCCGATGCGTCGGGCCGGTCGGCGGGGGCTGCCCAGCCGGACGTTCAGCATCGGGATTTCGACGATCGCCCCGACATTCATCCGGTGGCGCTGGGCCGTCTCGGCGTTCCTGACCGTCCAGCGTCCCTCGCGGTCCTGGACGATCCGCCGGAAGCGGTCATAGGTCTGCAGCGCGTAGCCGCCGGAGGACACGAACGCGAGCACCTCGTCGAAATCCGGGCGGGTCAGATCGGCGTAGGGGGCGCTGGTCCTGAATTCGGCGAACACATCGTCGGCCAGAAACGGCTCGGCGCAGGCAAGGCCCATCAGGTGCTGGGCCAGAACATCCAGCGCGCCGGTGCGCGCCGGATCGGCATCCAGATCGTTTTCGGCCACGGCCTCCTTCGCCGCTTCGCACTCCAGCACCTCGAAACGGTGGGCCGGCACCAGCAGCGCCCGGCTCGGCTCGTCCAGCCGATGGTTGGCCCGGCCGATGCGCTGGATCAGGCGCGCTGATCCCTTGGGGGCCGCCAGCTGGATCACCAGATCGACGTCGCCCCAGTCGATGCCCAGATCCAGCGTCGAGGTACAGACCACGGCCCGAAGCTCACCCCGCGCCATGGCGGCCTCAACCTTGCGCCGCTGTTCGGCCGCCAGCGATCCATGATGCAGGGCGATGGGCAGACCCCCATCGTTCATTTCCCACAGCATCTGAAAGGCCATTTCCGCCTGGAAGCGGGTGTTGACGAACACCAGAGCCAGCCGGGCCTGTTCGATCCGCGCATAGACGTCCGCCATGGCGTGGGCCGCGGTCCAGCCCGACCAGGGAATGGTGCCGCTGGTGCGGTCCATGACCTCGACGATGGGCGGCGAGCCGGGGTCACCCAGCACCAGATCGGCCATATCCTCCCCCACTTCGCGGTGGGAGATCGAACGGCTCAGCCAGCGGCGAATTGCGTCGGGGTCCTGCACCGTGGCGGACAGGCCGACGCGCCGCGCCATGGGTGCAAACTGGTTCAGTCGCGCCAGCCCCAGGTTCAACAGGTCGCCCCGCTTGCCCGACCAGATGGCGTGGACCTCGTCGATGATGATGCAGCGCAGGTCGCTGAACCAGTCGCGCCCGCCCTCCCAGGCGCACATCAGGGCCAGCTGTTCGGGCGTGGTCAGAAGGATGTCAGGCGGACTCTGTTTCTGGCGCTGGCGCTTGGAGACGGGGGTGTCGCCGGTGCGGGTCTCGATACGGACGGCCAGGCCCATCTCGCGCACCGGCGTCATCAGATTGCGCTCGACGTCGGTGGTCAGGGCCTTCAGCGGCGAGATGTAGAGCGTATGCAGGCCCGGTGCCGTATTACGCGGTCCCCGCTCAGCCAAGTCGATCAGGCTGGGCAGGAAACCGCCCAGGGTCTTGCCACCGCCGGTCGGCGCGACCAGCAGGACGTCGCGGTCGTTGCGGCCCGCCTCGACCATCTCCAGCTGATGGCGGCGCGGGCTCCAGCCGCGCTGGGCGAACCAGTCTGAAAAGGGGGCGGGAAGGGGCGGGGCCACGACCGCCCATAGCACGTTCCCTTTCTGTTTCCATCCGGCATGGGATGGACGCCCGCCCCCTTTGTATGTGATCACCCGCCCATGATGCCGATGATCGACGACCGATGGATCGAGGGCTGGCGCGGGCCGC
>Ga0209573_1003126_pt1 | contig 19101 bp, 13 predicted proteins | sample TNRBio252014_DNA_FD_185870 | JGI IMG/M metagenome (GOLD analysis project Ga0209573, IMG submission 185870) | Wastewater treatment Type I Accumulibacter community from EBPR Bioreactor in Madison, WI, USA - TNR Reactor_6/25/2014_ DNA (SPAdes)... | ecosystem: Engineered > Bioreactor > EBPR >...
CAGAAAAACCCCGCCCGACGCCATCGGCCCGCTGGGCTTCACGGAATTTGTGGCACTCGAAGACCAACAGTCGCCGCCCCACGTGGCCCTGCACCACCAGGAAAGCTTCGAAGCAGGCAAACCGTTTGTCATTGAAGCAGATGTATACAGCTACCAAAACCCCGAATCCGTCACGCTTTATTACAAAAAAAGCGATGTGCACTGGTTTATGTCCACTCCAATGCAACGCGTATCGGGTTATACCTACCAGGCCCATCTCACCGGCGATAGGCTGGGGGAGGGGTGGATGGACTATTGTATTGTGGTGAAAGCCGATGGGCAAACGATCAATTTCCCCTCGGGAATAGACAAGGCGCCTTACGATTGGGATTACTACAAAAGCAAGTGCTGGGCCTCGAAACTGATAACGCCGACTACTCCTTTGCGCATTCTCGATCCCGAAACTGATATCGATCAACTGAATTTCACTCGCATCGGCGACGGTATCCGCCACGGCATTTTTCAGGTAAAACCCGCCTCCCATTCCGGTGAATCCGCGTTCCGCCTCAGCCTGCCCCTGAGCTACGACAAAACCCTCGACGATTATACCATTTCAGTACCCGTCGGCCATAAAATAAACCCCAGGAAAGAGCACTTGAAACAGGCCAAAACGCTGGTACTTGAAGCCAGAGGCATAAGCCAGCGACAGGATGTCTACATCACTCTGGTAGAAAGCGACGGCACGGCCTGGAGCAAAAAGTTGATGCTCGACCCCAATTGGCAAATCCTGGAAATCCCCCTGAACGAATTAGAACCCGCAAAATCGGCTATGTTGCCGCTGGGCTACCCCGGCCGCTGGAATTACTGGTTTGCCCCTGCCGCCGGCCGCGGCGGCCCAGGCGACCGCTTCCGGCCCGGCAACCTCGAAAGGCTACAGTTGTCGATACGCGCCGCCCCCGGAAATACCGGCAACGCCACAGCCGATTCCTGGATAGAAATTGCGTCTGCGACGCTGGTTTTTGAGTGATGTTATTTTTTTTATTGAAAGAACTTGCCGGGTATTGTTGTTACTTTTTTCATCGCCAAAAAAGTAACCAAAAAGGCTAGACAAATTTAATTGCTCCGCTAAATTTGCCGGCCCACCCGCGCACTGTTTGCATCACTCTAACTCTGTGTCACTCCGTGTTAACTCCGTGAAACTCTGTGGTAAAAAAAACATTGCGTCAAATAAATATTTCAATCATGAAAAATACCTTATTAATAGCTTTTTTCCTCCTGTCTTTTTCAGGCCTAAACAGCCAAAATAAAGTTTACGAAATCGACATCAACGTACCGCCCGTAAAAATAAAATCCGACCACCTGAAATTGGGCGGATCAAACCCGGCAGGCGACCACATCAGCGTCAATAATTATTTTCTTTCGATAAATAACAAACCCTTTATTCCCGTCACCGGCGAATTTCACTATCCCCGTTATCCCAACGCATACTGGGACGAATCCATCAAAAAAATGAAGGCCGGCGGCATCAACGTGGTGGCCACCTACGTCTTCTGGAATATCCACGAAGAAAACGAAGGGCAATTTCTGTGGGAGGGCGACCGCAACCTGCGTCGCTTTGTGGAATTATGCGCCGAAAACGGCGTTTATGCCATCATCCGCATCGGCCCCTTCTGCCACGGTGAAATCCGCAACGGCGGCCTGCCCGACTGGCTGCTGGGAAAACCCCTCACCATACGCTCCAACGACCCGGTTTACCTGCAAGCAGTAGAAAAACTGTACAACGAAATCGGCAGGCAAATCAAGGGTTTGTATTACAAAGACGGCGGCCCCATCATAGGCATCCAGATTGAAAACGAATACCAGCACTCCGCGTCGCCCTGGGGGCTCATGTACCCCGGCCAGCCCTACGACTGGACCGCCGCCGAGCAAGACCTGGCGGTCACCCAGGCAGGCGTGGGCGTAGCAGAAGGAAATAACCCCTACGCCGGCATGGGCAACGACCACATGAAAATACTGAAAACACTGGCCGAAAAAGCGGGCATGATCACTCCGCTTTACACCGCTACCGGCTGGGGATACGCGGCCATCATTCCCAACGAATCCATCCCCGTTACCTCCGCGTATGCTTATCCGTTCTGGACCGAGAAAAAAGACTTGTCGCCGTTGTTTCTGTACAAAAATATGCACGCCGACCCCGATTACTCCCCTGTGCGCTATGTGCCGGAGGATTATCCGGCTTTTGCGGCAGAGCTTGGCTCGGGCATCATGACGGTGTACACCCGCCGGCCTATCGTAGATCACCACAGCATGGACGCCCTCATCAACCGTTGCCTGGGCAGCGGCGCCAACGGACTGGGTTATTACATGTACCACGGAGGCTCCACCTCGCGGGGCGATCAGTATTTCTACAGCGACGAGGCCTATGGATTGCCCAAAGTATCCTACGATTTTCAGGCGCCTATCGGCGAATTCGGGCAGGTAAGGGATGGCTTTCATCGCCTCAAATTGATACATTTTTTCACCGGCGAGTTTGGCCATTTGCTGGCGCCAATGACGGGTATTTTACCAAAAAATACAGCCACATTAACGCCCGATAATTTGACTGAATTGCGTTATGCCGTGCGGGCAAGTGGCGACAGCGGTTTTTTGTTTATCAATAATTTTCAGGATGATGCCGTAATGGCTGATCAATCCAATATTCAAATAAAAATAAAATCAAAAGCAGGAGATTTATTGATTCCTGAAAAAGGCGGGTTTAATTTAAAAAGCGGAGAAAATGCTATTTTTCCTTTTCGGTTTGATTTAAACGGCGCTTTATTAAATTACGCCACCGCGCAATTAATGACCAAAGTAGGCGGAGCGAACGATCCCTGCTACGTATTTTTTGCACCCGAAGGCGTAATCCCCGAATTTGTATTTGCGAAAGCAAAAAATATAAAAATCAGCAATAATTCGGGCTGCACGATTGTATCACAAAAAAATAGTTGGGTAGTAAAAAGTAGTGAAAAAGGAGCGGCCGAATTCACAGTTAGTGTCGGCAAAATCCAGACCAAAGTGCTTGTAATCGACAAAGCGCTGGCGCTGCAATCCTGGCAGGTAGTGATGGATGGCCGTACATACCTGTTTTTTAGCGAGGCGACCGTACTACAAAATGGCAAAACCTTCACCCTGCATAGTGCCGATCATATAACAGATGTGAGGGTATATCCCAAAATAAATAAGTTGCCGGAAGTATCGAAAGATGCCGTGCTGAACGCAGCCGACAACCCGCTTATGACGGCATATCAAATCCGTTTGCCGAAAGTAGTATGGCAGATGAACACACGCGTGGTTGGGCAGCGGAAACACGTAGTGACGCTTCCCCCCAACCTGCCCGCTCACGTTCGCGACGCTTATTTAACCATCGACTACCTGGGCGATACCGCCATGGGCTTTATCGACGGCGAGTTGGTGGCCGATGAATTTTACAAAGGATCCCCCTGGCAAATCGGCCTGCGCAAATTTTATCCCGCAGCGGCGGGAAAAGAAATGGTGTTTTACTTCCGCCCCATCTACAAAGGCGCCACCTACCTGCCCGATTTAAACCGGGAAGACGTGCCCGATTTCAGCAAATCGGACCAGCTTTTTGAAGTCAGAAAAATAAGCCTTAGCCCCGGATACCAGTGCGAAATAAAATTCAACTAGCCATGACCTCAGCGCATGTTTTTGATATAAAAGAACACCCTCACCGGCGGCTCAATCTGCTCACCGGAGAGTGGGTATTGGTATCGCCGCACCGCACCAAAAGGCCCTGGCAGGGCAAAGTAGAAAGCCTTCCGCCGGATAACCGTCCGGCCTACGATCCGGCCTGTTACCTCTGTCCCGGCAACAAACGCGCCGACGGCAGCGCCAATCCGCCGTATACCGGCGCTTTTGCGTTTACCAACGATTTCTCCGCGCTCCTGTCCGATACGCCGCCAGGCAGCTACGAAGTAGGCGGTTTATTGCAGGCCGAAAGCGAAAAAGGCATCTGCCGGGTCATCAGCTTTTCGCCCCGCCACGACCTCACCCTGTCGCAGTTGAGCCTCGAAGCCATCGAACAAGTCATCGACCTGTGGGAAGAAGAATTCCGCAACCTGTCGGCCAACCCTGACATCAGATACATCCAGATCTTCGAAAACAAAGGAGAAATAATGGGTTGCAGCAACCCGCATCCGCACGGACAGATCTGGGCCGAGAGCTCCCTGCCGCAAGAAATCCTCAAAGAAACCGCCCGGCAGTCGGTCTATTTCCAGGAAAAAGGCCGCAGTCTGCTCGGCGACTACCTGGAATTGGAGTGCAAGGAAAAAACCAGGGTCGTCATCGAAAACGATCACTTTGTGGCCCTGGTGCCGTTCTGGGCCGTCTGGCCCTACGAAACCATGATCATCAGTCGCCGGCATGTGCAGACCATATTGCAGTTCACTCCGGAAGAAAAACAAGCATTGGCCGCCATTTTGCAGCAGCTCACCGCGCGCTACGACAGCCTTTTCCAGGTCTCCTTCCCATACTCCGCCGGCATGCACCAGTCGCCCGTCAACCACGGCCCTCACCCGGAATGGCATTGGCACATGCACTTTTATCCGCCCCTGCTGCGCAGCGCCACCGTCAAAAAATTCATGGTCGGCTACGAAATGCTGGCCAACCCCCAGCGGGATATCACGCCGGAATGGGCGGCGGGGAGGATGAGGGGGGGAGGGTGAGAGTGGGGGAGGGAGAGATATTGTAGTAGGGTGAACGTTCACCGTTCACCTGTTCACCATTGTTAATCCGGATCAACCCGTAATTTTTTCGAGTCAATCCGAAAATTTTTCGGATTGATATATGTGCGTATAAAAAAGAATTATTTATTTTCCGACAAAAAATATTGATATTCAATTGTTTATAATCACATGCTGATTTTTCTTTATTCCTGGCATTGTATTGTACGATACAATTTGAAAGACAACAAAACCATGACACATTTCGCATCAAGCATAAACCCATGGCCCGTAATAACGGAGATACTGGAAGAACCCGGCAAAAATGGGCGAATCATCGCGTTACAGGCACTAAGCCCGGAAATTGAAAAACAACTAATCAAACATCTCAATAAGATACAAATTTTTCCTGCCGATAGTTTTATCGCTTACGAGCAACAGCGGAACAGCCATCACGAAAAGCAGTTATTGACGATGTGGAATCCCACCGAATGGAAAGAGTGGGACGGGGGTGATATTTGCTTTTTGGGGAATGTAGCCACATTTATCATAGACAATTCCGATACGGCCACCTACATAGCCGACGAAATTTGGGAAATAAACAAAAACGGCCAGGTGGAAAAGTTCGCCCCGGCCTGCTTGTTTTGAGTTAACCTAATGTTAATTTTTTTGAAAAAGCGGAAAACACGAAAGCGGTGACTTGCGTCATTGGGTAAAATTCCTTTACTTTTACAGTGACCAACCCCTTTCCCTATGCCAACTAACCCTGACGACGATGGCAAGTTTAAGCGCCACCGATTGACCCAAGCCTACGAGCAATTCAATAGGCTTAGCCATGCCGGAAACGGCCAAGTTCCCTTTTTCAAAATACTTGACAGCAAGGTGTACAGCAACGACGGCAAACGCGTCGACCTGCCTATGCGCTGGCGTTTCGCCATCGCCATGCACACCTGGTTGTCAGAAAACGGCGCTCCGAAGCGGAAGCTGCCGCCCGAGTTCTTTGAACAGCAATTGCCCTTTATCCTGGAGGTGATCATCAGCGTGCAGTATTACCACAACCAGATTCTCGACCGCAAGGGCGGAGTTACTACCCATGCGGCCATCAACGACAATCTGATTATGGGGAATCTGCTGAAAGATCAGCTGTATCGTTATATACGCAAGCTTAACTTACCGGAAGCTGATCGGTGGATAGTAGAAAAAGAGGTACGCTCCATTTTTGAATACGTTGATATCGGCCAATATATTGAAAAGAGCTGCAATACCTATGAGGCATACTGCAGCGGACAGTGGTCGCACCCCTTTGGCAACCTCGACGCCCTCGTTGATGCCGATTGCATAAGGGAAGTCACGGAGGTCATCCAAAGCGTACATCCGATACAGCGAACAGACTACCTCCACATCTACCTGCAGCGTATTTACCTGACTAATGCGGTTTTGTTTATAAAAGCTACCGGGTTGATCGCTACCTTGCTTGAAGTTGACCAGGAAATCCAACAGCGGGCTGATCGGTTTGCGGGGTTGTTTGGGATGATGCAGCAGGTGGTGAATGATAACTGTGATTTTGTTCCTTCTATACATGGTGAGGTAACAATAGCCAAAAACAAGGAAGACGCTTTTTGCGATCTTAAAAACAAACTAATTACATTGCCCCTCCTCATTTATCTGCAAAGGCGACACCAGGGACCGATCTATAGATACCTGGGATCGATTGATGAATCTTTTGATGAACGAGCTTGCTTCAATGATATGACTCGATCAACTGTGATATATTATGCGTTAGCAATAGTAAAAAAAGTTAAAAAATTGATTATCAAAAAATTAGATAATAAAGACCTTTCTCAATTGTGCGAAGTGGCGGATAATAACAGGTTCTACAAGTATTATTACGACGAGGCGAGGTATTATACCGTTTACCGGAACAACAGGAAAAAAGCCGGCAGCCTAAACTAATGCTTTGACCAAAGGACTTCTTTCTTCCCAGGAATTTAATATATTTGGGGGTTAACTACATCCAAATATGATTGAAGGAGACAAAAGGAAACGCATACTGCTGATAGATGATAGCCGGGATTTTCAAAGCCTAATGAGTATTGCATTTACAGACAGTTTTCTTTTTGATTCGGTATATAGTCCTGATGAGATTGATGCCGCTATAACAAATGGAGAACAATACGATCTCGTTTTACTCGATTTGGTGCTGGATAATAGTGGTAGATATAGAGGTCTGGAATTGATAGATAAGTTGAAAGGGAGTATTCCTAATACACCTATTGTAATTTTGTCCTTAGAGAAAGAGAGTAATACAATTCGTGAAGCTATTCAAACCGGTGCTGATGATTATATGTATAAGGGCGATTATGATCCCGAAAAATGGGAAAATGCCATTCGTTATGTGATATCAACACAACATACACTTTCGACTAAGCAGTTCGAAGAAGAAACAATCCCTGAGTTTTATTGGCATAATTGGCGGAGATATCCTTTTATAGGTAAATCTGATGGGACATTAAAAATAAAAAAAGAGTTGTTAGCTATTGCTGATCAGCCTGATATTAGCTTGTTAATCAAAGGAGAGATGGGAGTAGGGAAAAGCATTGCTGCACGGTTTATTCACTGTAATAGTAAGAGACGAGAATTTCCTTTTGAGGAAGTTTCAATACCAACGATTGGTAAAGATCACGAATTTGAGAATATTGTTTTTGGTAATAATTCAGGTGTGAATGGTAAAATTAAAAATGCTAATAAAGGTATAGTTTTTTTTCGGGAAATTGCAGAACTAGATTTGAACAAACAAGCCAGATTGATTCCCCTTTTTAGAGAGAATAAGATCAGACGAGTAGGCACCTATGCAGAAGAGCAGGTTAATATTCAGGTCATAGCTTCGACTAGTAAAGACTTGGAGGCAGAGGTAAAGGCAAATAGATTCAGGTCAGATTTGTATCATTCAATAATCAGTAAGGTCGAAATCCCCCCAATTCGCTCCCGTCGTGAAGATATTGGCGATTTGTTGGTGCATTTTTTAAAACTAGCAAGTTCGGATGAACTATATGCTGTATTTGATGATATAGCGCTCAATTTATTAATACATGATTATGAATGGAAGCAATATAATGTGAGAGAACTAGAGAATGTAGCTTTAAATGCAATGTTAAGGAGAAAAAACAATCCTGATAAACGAATACACAGGGAAGACATATTATCCAATCTGTCTACTGGGGGTATAAGTAATGAAAAAGAAGTGATTAATACTATTGATAAAGATTCAAAAAGAAAAGAAATGCAACAGATTTTTGTCTCTGGTGGGTCGCTAAAACCCTTGTTTAATATGCTTGTGGAATATCCAAATTTTCGCTATGAAATTAATACCTTGCAGGCTGAGTTCGAAGACTTGGAACGCGATTATAGATTAGGAATTGTGGATTATGATAAATATATGAAGTACAAGAACAGAATGAGAGTGAAGCTGAAATTTTATATAGACAATGTAGATTAGAGTTGTTTTTAAGATTGTTTCATCTGATTAAAAAGTGAAATGGCTAAAGATAACATTCGAAGGATTATTGCATTTCCTGAAATCGAGGAATTTTATGACATGCTAATGGATAGGTTCCATATGGTATTAGCAGATTATTTTTTAAAAGATAGGTTTACCGTATTCCTTAATGTTATTCCTCGAGACCACGAGGAAGGTACGGCTGTTTATATGGACAGGTTTGAAGATGTTTATCTTATATATGGCGGCTTAAAAATGCAAAAAAAATTATTAGAAAAAACAATTGAAGAAAAGCCGGAATTAGACGAGTATTGGAGGGAGCTAACAAAAGTAAAAAAATTAGATAAAGATCAAACTAAAGTTAGTTATACTGTTTTTTATGAATTGAGGCGGGGGGATTATACACTGAAAGATATAGAACATATCGGTGTTGGCGATCTAAACGATTATTTTCATCCCATACTTTACCCCGAAAAAAATCTTCCGCCTCTTACAAATGTGCAGGTGTCGGAATATCATATTTTAAAAACCTATTTCGATATAAATGAATATCGATACCTGTCACTCCCACTTATTCAATTTAGTGAGTTCGATGGTGTTGTACATGTTATATTGAGTTCTGAAGATTATCAAGATAGTTTTCTTAAAGATGGTCATAGATTTAATCTGAAATCAGTAGGTAATTTGATCAAATCCTTCAGTCGAGAATACGAAGAATTGATATTAAACTGGGATATGTCTGGTGGTGCCAGAATGAGAGAAGAGGCCTTCATAGATGCTCTTAGCACCGATTTGTTTTATACTGAAAATAATAATCCTATTCTTATGGAATTAGGCTATCATGAATATTATTCAAGACATATTGAATATTTTCAAAATAAAATAGCATACGGAAAAAAAATTCCGCGAATAGTAAGGAATGAATATAGACAGTCAGCTATTATGCATATATTAATTGATTCTTATGCACATAATATTAGTGCCCACAGCCTAATTGCCCTAGAATGGATTTTTAAACTAAGAGCAGCTGAAAATTTGGAAAACAATCAAGTTATCAGCGACGTGAAAAAGCTAGAAGTTAGTCATAAGTTTACGCCTCTGGTAGAACGAAATATATCAGCTCCACTCGATACAGAAATAAGTCATTTAATGAGATTCCTGCTGGAAAAAGGAGCCTTTTGGTCTGGGCTAACAAGGAATATCAGCTTTGGAGGCCAGTCTCAGAATTTATTCTATTTGTTTTGGAACAAATTCCTTTCAAATTCATTATATCTGGGTACTATTGCATTTACAGAAAATATTTCTAAGATTAATTTTAACTTTACATTTTTAACTCCAACAAATAATGTACAGAATATAAAATTTAAAAAACGAATATTACTTGACGGGCATTTTGTTACAATCGATTTAAGTAAGTTTGCTTCTAATTTAGATGTTGAAAATAATAATCATTTTGTTACGAAAGGTACGGATTTTAATAGAATTTCTGATGCATTATCTAAGTGTATTGTATATATGCCAGGAGGTATAGTAGGGGAGCACGCTTTTTTTACAATACTCGAAACAGAATTGCGAAATGTCAAACATTATTCAACAGAAGAATTGAAAGAAATTTCGATACATGGTCTTACATTAAATATTTCTATCGAGGAACATGACATATCAAATGACGGGAAATTAGAAGTAACACCGTATTACAAGATAGGCGTATATCTTAAGCACATCATACACATAGATAAAGAATTGCTATTGTTAAGGCCAATTCGATTATATAGTGATATCATAGATGAAAACACCCTTTTGCCAAAACTGGGTGGTACATTTCAGGATAAGGTATGTGCAGCCATGTTATTAAATAATACTTTTTCGAGTGTCGAAAATAAAGATAGAGAGCGTGATCGACGCTTTTATCCCTGGATAAAGGTAGGCAGTATGCTGGATAATCGATATGCAAAAGGTGACATCATCGAAGAATATGAAATTTCTGCCAGAAGAGTATTAAGTGATGATTTTCCACAATCAAAAGCATATTTTCAGAAACAGTTTGAACCCCACTGGGGATACCTGGTAAAATATTTTCATATATGGAAGGGAGAAGTCCTGTTTCAACTCAATACCAATATTGAATCATATGGTATTCTTGATAATGCATCCAGGTTTAAATGTGTTTTTATTCCTCCGGATAATATAATGTTACTTACTAGAATTCGGGAACAAGGCGTTATTAGAGTGATACATTCAACTGTGTCAAATGAATCTGAGGCTTATATTGCATGGTTGAATAAATGGTTGAATTATAGGGAGAAATATCTGATTGAGTTTTCTGTTGAAGGAAATGTTGTTGCTCAGCTTGAACTTTCTGATTTTGACATTCTATTTAGAAGCGCCACCAATTCAAATTTACAAAAAGATATAATACCCCAACTCGAACTAAATCTGGCACATAGGATTGAGCAGGTAGATAATATTGGAAACGACTATATACGATACAGGAGTCATGGTGTTTTTATCCAATATTTTTGTGGAAATAAACGATTAAATGAACTTAGTTATATGGAGCCAATTATAGTTGCTGAGCTTATGGAAGTACTAGCGACAAAAATTTGCTTTTTTGACAATCGTATAAAAATGAGAGTACAAAATGTAAATGAAAAAATATTGCAAAATCAGAGTAATTGTACTTTTTATTCGGAAGATTATCAGGATTGGAAATTGGAAAAAGAAAAAGGATTTTTTAATTATCACTTTTTGGTTGTTCATCTATCTTTTATAGAAGCATTTCTTGATGAAATGGGTAAAAGAAAATATGATGAAAACGATATTAAAAGATTTATAGACGAAGAAATTATTGATGGTCAAGATATACCTGATAATTTTATTCTGGTTATTACTACAGGTCGTGGTCGAACACAATGGTGGGAAAAACTTAAATCCTGGTCAAGTATTGACATCAAACTTGGGGCATCATCAGTACCACCATATACAACTTTTGTCACTTTTAGGCCTGTAGAGTCAATCTTGTCAGCTATCGAAAATGCATTGATGATTAGCGACGATATCGAACTTAAATACCGCCTGGTGAAAGAACTTTTTGGTTCATAATGATAACCACTACCTATGCAAACCCTGCAAAACGCCGTTATGATTATCTTGTGGCATTGGAAAGCCCTGAAAGAAACGCAACGCATTTCCGATAGCATTGATATTGAAAATTCGCCGTCGTGCACAATCGTGCGTATTGATGATAGCGGCGATAAAGACAGTATCGTTGAAAATATCAAAAAGCAACTTTATAAGGCATCTGGTAATAATTCGAAGGTGTTGCTATTGATGCATAATAATTCACTCGACAGGGAGCGGTTTAGAGAAATTGAGCAGGTTTACCAAAATGCTAAAATAGACTATTTTGGAGGTGGAAAAGATTATATCTATTATAATCCCGCTACTGATACCGGATTACTCAATCAATTCGACGATTTTATCCAAAATTCGTTATTAAAATGGATTGATCCTATAACAGGAGAAAACAGAAGAGCGCAAAAAACGCTGGTTATCCCCTCAGCGGAATCGCAGAGCGGATTTGTTATTCCCTATAAATATTTTCAAGCCGTCTGGCAGTATTATGCCTATCAACCCAAAAGAACGGCTTTTGAGCTAAAGGAGAAGTTGTTTATTTACCTCGTAGGAAATCAATTTGGCGAAACTGAAAAACGGGAGCTTCCCGTTATTTTGCAACAGGATAAATCTATTCTCGGCGCGTTATTGTCTTCGTTTTTAGACACTTCACTTAATGCCAATCGCATCAAAGAGATATATGGTAAGGATGAAATAGTATTATCTTATGAAAAGCTTTGCGAATATATCAAAACTACTCCTGTGGGCCATCGAAACTATTTACAGCATCTGCGTAGCTACTTTTCTAATTTACTTCAGTTAATACCCGAAAAAATCTATGGCTGATTTCCATATAGCATATTGGGCCGCGGAAGAAAGTGCTGCCGGGTTTTTGGGTCGGCAATTGCAGCAGCAAGGATTTTCGTGGCGACCCTATGAATTAGGCACTGTACTGGATTGCGACATATTTATTTTACTCAGTCCGGTGTGGTGCAACAACCATTTTATTTCCTGTGATAAGACATGGAAAAAATATCTTGAACTCAATTATCCTGAGGTACGCTTTATTAGCGCCGGATTTGACCGGATAGCTCAAGAAAATTATATTGACTTACTGGACTTGCCTGAGAATTGGTCAACTTTTTTCTTAAATGCCAGAATATCGAGAGATGCTTTCGATATTATTGATACTGGCGGATTGGATATATCTAATAAGCTTAGAGCTTTTTTCGAAGGCCATGGAAATGACAGTATATTGCAAATTTTTTCCCCGATTTACATGGCTTTACGCATTGTTAGGGACGAAATTAATAAAGGGAAAAGTACATATCAACAATTGTATACGGACGTAATATCACAAATACAACTTACCGATAATTGGAGAATATTCCTGTATCGATTCTCAAACTATTATTCATTTTTTTCTTGTTTACCTTTTTTTTCGCTGTTCGAAATGATAAAAACTCATACTGAAATTATCCGACCTTATTTTGATGAGGACTGCAAGGAAGAATTGCTTTTTACTCAGTTGGGGGTCATGGAGCATATTTCTGAAATAAAAAGATATCTTGATGAAGCGGAAAGTTATGTTCGCTAAAAGCTATTATCCCCACAGCACCCCACTTCCCTCACCCACTCCAGTAATATATATCTGCATGATTGCCCGGGTCATAGCTATTTAGATCAGGGGTATCCCTCCGGCTAATTACCTCCCCTCAAGATAGCGCATGCCCACTATTGCATGGATTTCCACCTGTAAGGCAGCAGTTCACTGACTTGCTGGATGAGATGGTCAGGTAACCGGGTCAGGACGTCGCGGAGCCACTGGAAGGGGGTGACCTGGTGTTTGATACAGGTATCCAGCAATGTGTAGATCATAGCGGCACGCTGGGCGGCTTCACTCGCTGCGATAGCGGCCCAGCCAATAACTAAATACCCCCTATTAACTCCCCGCTCCTCACAGAAAGCCGCTGCGTGCGCTAGACGGCCCTTTAAATACAACTCGATTAGCCAATACATCTCCCCCCGAATTGCGGTGCTGTGTCTTTTCTCTTTCCATTTCCTTTTTCGCCCAGCGTTAGACCTCCTGAGAGCATCACGCAAGGTGGGGGTCGCCGGAGGGATACCTATACAGTACAAAAAGCGCAATTTGTCGCCAGCACATTTTGTAAAAGAACTACCCGCTTCGGAACTAAACCTGGTGAACTAGCAATTTACTGATATTATCCCCGGCCGGCTCGTCCTTGCGATGAGCCGGCTTTTTCTTTTTCAAAAAAAATGGCACGGGGGAACTTTTGCATTTATGCGGTGATTATCTATGTGTATACCCCCTCATCATCAAGCCTCTTTTCTGATAGCCTCAAATGCCCGCTGCCTGTTTTTTTGCTTTTATTGTAGCTCGCAGACCGGGACAAAATTCGATTAAACATTTCGGACAAAATGCGGAGAAACTCGGAATTATTCCGGGATTTTCAGGCTTTGCTATTCTGTTTTATTTTTAAGTTAAATAAAATTGAATTTGTTAATTATTAAAAATCAATATTTTAATAATTAACAATCTACTTGAAGCGCGCTATTTGAAATCTCGCATGGTATTGGGTATTAATGTAAGTAAGGAGCAACAAAACATATTTGATAAGAAAACACACACAACTATGTTAATCGCAGCAGCACTTATCTGGTTCCTCATCGCGGCCGTTCTATTCGAGGTGACGCGCTCTGACAAAGGGCAGGGCGAAGCCGTAAAGCAAAGAACTCAAGGCGGGCTGCCGCAGCAGTCCGGGCCCGCGGTTTACTACCCACAGGGACCCGTTATTTCTCCCGATGGGGATTTCTACTGGGATCCTGTTCGCAATCGCTGGGTGCCTCTACAATCGGGCGCATTCGGGAATATACTTGTAGGAGTGATTACCGTACTCATTGTAGCATTGTGCGTGTACTACTGGTTTTCGATGGCTTAATACTACCGGACAAACGGGATAATGCTTGGGGTATTTTTTAACAGCTAATTGTGAGGTTATGAAAAATCAAAATAATTCGATGATGCAATTCTACCCGCCGCAGCTTATCATATCGCCCGACGGCAGGTACTACTGGGATTTCGAAAAGCGCAGGTGGGCTCGGCTGCCCACCAACGGCAGTTCGTTCTGGTACTTTTTGCTGGGAGTCGTATTAACCGCAGCCATATTATATTTCGTTTTCGGCAATTAGGGAGCGGTAGCCCGCAGCCGGCAGTCCGGGGGATGGTCGTTATGACTCCTTCGGACTGTTTGGCTTAATGCCAATAAAACAAGGTGTTTCCCCCTTATTCTGAATTATTATATTGAAAAAGATAGAAGAGAATGTTACTTTTATCCCTGTTTGTCATTATCACCTTATTTAATTGAAAAAAACGCTTGACACATGAAGAAATTCGCAACGCTTCTTCTGCTCTTTCTATCTACTGCAGTACTCTTTGCCCAAGACCGCAACTGCGGGTCTATGAACGTACTGGAACAGCAACTGCTACAAGATCCCGATATGGCCAACCGCATGGAGGCCATCGAACGCCACACAGAACATTATGTAAGAACACACCAGGAAGGCGACCGTGTAGTGATTACGATTCCCGTAGTATTCCACATCGTGCACAATGGTGATGCATTGGGTACCAACGAGAACATCTCTGACGCCCTGGTACAAGCCCAATTGGCCCAGCTCAACCAGGATTTTTCACTGACAAACTCTGATGCTAACCTGATCCCTGCATTGTTCCAGCCTGTAGCTGCCAATACGGAGATCCAATTCTGTCTGGCACAGCGCAAACCCGACGGCACCGCTACCAATGGTATCAACAGGGTTAACGGCGGCCAGACTTCCTGGACGGTTTCTCAAATTGACGCCAATCTTAAGCCGTCTACCATTTGGGATCGCAACCAGTATCTCAATGTATGGTCGGTAGTTTTTGGCGGCGCCGATGCCGGCTTGTTGGGTTATGCCCAGTTCCCCGGTGGAAGCGCTAGTACCGACGGCGTGGTTTGTTTGTGGTCATCATTGGGCTCGGTAGCCAGTCCGAACCCTTCCGGGGGCAACTATGCCCGCGGCCGCACGGCTACCCACGAAATCGGCCACTGGCTCAACCTGCGCCATATATGGGGTGATGCAAATTGCGGAAATGACCAGGTTGCAGATACTCCGGTGCACAATACTTCTAATGGAGGTTGTCCCGCTTACCCGCACTACAGCACTTGCTCGGGCACGCCGGTAGAAATGACCATGAACTACATGGACTATACTTATGATGCTTGTATGTATATGTTTACAGCCGGCCAGAAAGCCCGTATGCAGGCTGTATTGGCTACTGGTGGATCGAGGGTTAGCCTTGCTTCATCACAGGGATGCCAGCCGCCTTCTGGTGGTGGAAGCTGCGGTACGCCTTCAGGTTTGAACGCTACGGCAGTAACCAGTTCTACGGCTACTCTTAACTGGAGTGCCGTGAGCGGCGCCACTTCTTATAATGTGCAACTGCGCCCGGTAGGTTCCGGCACCTGGAGTTCTGGGTCTACCAGCGGTACTTCTATCAATGCAACCAGCCTTACGGCTAGCACGCAATACGAATTCCAGGTGCAGGCCGTTTGCGGCGCCACATCGGGAAGCTTTTCTGCTTCCGGCCTATTCACTACTACTTCCGGTCAGGCTTGCACCGACAATTACGAGCCCAACAATAGCCGTAGCACTTCGCTGCCGCTAACCCCGATCGCTACAGATCGCGTTGCTCAGATTGCATCTTCAACTGACAAAGACTGGTATCGCTTTGCCAATACCTCCGCACAGCGCAATATCCGCGTTGATTTAACCAATTTGCCGGCCGATTACGATCTGCAGTTGTATCAAAATGCTACCCGCAGGAGAACTTCGGAAAATGGCGGTACCACATCAGAAGTGGTTACTTATAACACCAATACGGTGGCTTCCAACTGGTATGCTTATGTATATGGTTATGCCGGCGCTTTCAGCACTACTCAGTGCTATACCCTGCGCATCACATTGAGCAGCTCTGCTTTCCGTAGCGACGGCAGCACTGATGGTGAAACCACCGAGTTTGAAATACCGGTGGAAGTATTGGAATCTAACTTCATCATGTTCCCCAACCCCGCTCAAAACGAGTTGACGCTCGACATTCACATGGAAGACGAGCGCCCGGTACAGGTGAGCATTTTGGATATTACAGGCAAGACATTGCTTCGCAATTCTTACGATCTCGGCAAGGACCAAAACCGGGTTACGATGGATGTGAGCAAGTTAGCGGCAGGCATGTATGTCGTTCGCGTAGAAGACGGCGAAACGGTAGGCGTGCAGAAGCTGACGATTGCCAGACAATAAAGAGAGTGAGAGAGGGAGTGAGTGAGAGAGGGAGAGATCTAAGTTCATTTTTTCTCTCCCTCTCTCCCTCTCTCGCTCTCTCCCTCAAACTCAGTGGATTACTGAGCTAGCGCTTTCCCTTCCTCCAGCATTTTCACAGAAGCTTCCAGGTTGCGTTTATTCACGTCGTCGGGCGCTTGTCCGAGGGCGATTTTGGCGTGTTTCAGGGCATTTTTGAGGTCGCCCACCGCCGAATAGCCGCGCATCAGTCCCACATGGGTGGGCCAGGTATCACCATTTTTCTGGAAATTCTTTTCAAAAACGCCCATAGCTTCCTTGTACTTTTTCTGGTTGAGAAGCTGGCGGCCGTAGCCGTGCATTTCCATTACCGTAGCATTATCGAGAGCTGTGGCCATTATTTTGTCGGCTTCGGCATTATTTCCTTTTTTGCGATGCAAGCCGGCTTGTGTTGACAGAGCCGAAAACGATTTTACGCCGCCGAGGTTGGGGTCGGTAGAGGTGGTTACCCAAACCAGCGCTTCATCCAGATTTACGTCGTTGTTGAGGCACCATTGGGCGCCGGCGATGAGGCTGGGCGGATCGAAGCCCATAGCGCCGCTGAGTTGGCTTTGAATAGAAGCCAGCGTAGTGCTTTTGAGGTCGACTTCCACCTTAAAGGGAATACGCCAATATTCCCATTCGAGCGCTACCACAACGGAGCGGTCGGTATGGTCGGCGAAAGTGTAATCGAGGCGTTCGCGGCTTTGCGGCAGGTTCTTTTGCTGGCGCACCGTGACGCGCAGTACGTCCAGTTCGGACTTATAAAAATAGCTGCCCCATTCCGTCGTATTTTTAGAAAAAATAAGCGTACAGGAATCGGGGTAAAGGGCGATAAAAAAGGCGTATTTGCCGGCGGGCAGTTTTTTGCCTTCTATCGTCACGTCGGTAGAAAACGATACAGTAGTACATTCGTTAGCCCCTGCGCGCCAGGGAGATTCGGTGTAAGAGCCGAAGCCCAGCACGGTAAAGCCATAGTGGGCTACCGGCGTGCCCCAAATTTTGCCTTCGCGGCCTTTAACTCCCGGTGAGTTCCAGTGGATTTCGATGTCGGTGACGCCTATGCGGCGTCCGGCCAAACATTTGTGATTGACGCCGGCATCGGGCAGGGCAAGCATTTGGGCGAAAGCGCCGGGTAAGGATAAAAAAAATGCGGATAGAAGGAGAAAAGCGATTTTTCTCCACCCTGGTTGGTGTTGAACAGTCATTGGTGATTGATTTAGGTGATTTAATATAGGGTAAAATTAACTAAATTTCAAGCACTAGGCTATTAGTTCATCGAGATTCAATTCTGCCAGCGATTCTACCACGAGGTCGGGGCTATAGGCGAATTTGCGGAGGTGTTCGCGTTTGGTGACGCCTGAGAGCGTCAGGATAGTGCGAAAACCCACTTGTTTGCCGCCCATGATATCGGTGGTCATCGTATCGCCAATAATGATCGTTTCTTCAGAGGCCAGCCCGATTTTTTTGCGGGCCACCCGCATCATCACAGGACTGGGTTTGCCCACCGAAAAAGCCTGTATGCCAGTGGCTTCCTCTATCATAGCTACGATAGCTTTGATGCCCAGGTTGGCCCAGCCTTTCTTTTTGGGGGAAGGGTCGAGGTTGGTGGCTACGAATTTTGCGCCTTCCAAAATAAATTCTACGGCATTATTTACCATTTCGAGGGTGAAATTCCGACCTTCTCCGACGACGACGAAGTCGGGTTTTTGCATTACCAACGAATACCCATATTCGTGCAGGCTGTTGATTAACCCGCCTTCTCCCAATACATATGCGGTGCCATTGGGTTTTTGATGGGCGAGGAACCACCCTGTGGCCATGGCGCTGGTAAATACGTCGCTTTCTTCTGCTTCTATGCCCAGGCCTGCCAGTTTGTTGACTACATCACGCGGTGTGCGCTGGCTATTATTGGTAATAAATAAAAAAGGAATTTGCCGTTTTTTTAATTGAGCAATAAAATGGTCGGCGCCGGGAATGAGTTCATTTCCGCTGTAAATGACTCCGTCCATATCAATGAGAAATCCTTTAGCCATATTATTAAGTTGTTAAATGACGAATGACGAATTACGAATTACGAATGACGAATGACGAATTACGAATTACGAATTACGAATGACGAATTACGAATTACGAATTACGAATTACGAATTACGAATGACGAATGACGAATGACGAATGACGAATTACGAATGTTTTTTAATTGAAAATAATTTAATTCATTAAGAATTGATTATTAGTTCATAATTTTCTCATTCGTAATTCGTAATTAGGGGTGTACGAAGGATTAATATAGTGAAAAAAGTTGGAAAGCTGCGAATTCAAGGATCCCTTTTTTTTAGGTATGCCCTTAAGACTTTTTTGAGCCGTTCCACCCCGTGCGGGTTCTCAATCAAT
>Ga0209573_1003128_pt1 | contig 19091 bp, 10 predicted proteins | sample TNRBio252014_DNA_FD_185870 | JGI IMG/M metagenome (GOLD analysis project Ga0209573, IMG submission 185870) | Wastewater treatment Type I Accumulibacter community from EBPR Bioreactor in Madison, WI, USA - TNR Reactor_6/25/2014_ DNA (SPAdes)... | ecosystem: Engineered > Bioreactor > EBPR >...
TGAAAAGTGCAGTGGTCATGTCCATCATGTCAATGGTTTTTCCAATTCCGCCTTCCACTACCATCACTATTCCGGCATCCAGCATCTTTGCCACCCGGGCATTGCTAATCTCAGCCACTGTTCCTACACCCGGATGTCCGGTACCTTCATAAATTACCAGATCGTATTCCTCATTCAACTTTTTGGAAGCGTTAATAATTCTGTCCTTGTAATCGTATGATCCAGGATTGTCAAGGAAAAGCTCCGTTGCACCTTTCCCCAGAATTACAGGACTATGAAGTTCGGCAACAATTTCAAAATCAATTAAGTCTGAAAATAATAGTATGTCTTTATCCACTTTTAGGTTGCCGATGTCCAGAAATTGCTGACCTACCGGTTTGGAATAACCGACATTGATCCCCTGGTTTTTTAAAGCATAAACCAAGCCCAATGTTGTGGTAGTTTTTCCAACATGTTGTGAACTGGCGGCTACGTATATATTTTTATATTTCATATATTTCTTATATTAATAGTCAAATTATCTCTCCAAGGGTAATATTTTAATTGTTTGATCAATCAGACACAATATGATTTATTTAAAAGGATGATGATTTTTCCACATTCATAAAGTTTTAGAAAATCTCAATTGATTCATTATGGAGAAGCATACTTTTCGGGTAATTTTTTATCAGTTAAAGTCAGTAAAAAGGCAATAAGTGCTGCTTTGTCTTCTTCTGATATTTGAATGCCGCCTTTGTGTACATTTTTCATGTTACTGTCTGCATAAGGACTATACTGAAGCCCTTCACTGTAAAAATCAATGACTTCCTTCAGTGTTTTAAATCTTCCGTCATGCATGTATGGAGCGGTGTAGGCAAGATTCCTGAGAGAAGGCACCTTGAATTTTCCTCTGTCCAATTCCAAACCTGTAACAGATTCAAATCCAGGATGCATATTCTCCATTGCATCCAATGCATTGTTGTGAAAACCTGTATTTGTGAATAAAGGATCCACATGACAGTGAAAACAATCACCTTCTTCCGTAAAAAACAGTTCGTACCCGCGCATTTCCATGGCAGTTGGTGTGATCAATCCGGAAACAATACTGTCAAACCTGGTTTCAAAAGATATAATGGATCTCACATATTGAGCCAGCGACTTTTCAACCATGTCCTGAGTTATCGGAGTTACACCAAATGCCTGATAAAACAAAGCCGGATAGTTTTTGTCACTGTTAAGTTTCAATATCAAAGATTCCCAGCCATTGTGCAACTCATCAATCGTTACATCTATATCCTGTTCAATGGTATTGATTTTGCCCGTCCATGAATACCGTTGGTAATATCCGATATTAAATAAAGGCATCGTATTCATGGCCATCAAATGGCCTTGTATGCCTTTCGAGAAAGTCAGCGTATCGGAAAATGCATTTTGAGGCTGATGGCAGGTAGCACAGCTAAATTGGCCATTAAAGGAAATGACCGGATCAAAGAATAGTTTTTTCCCCAGTTGAACACCTTTTTCCGTTAAAGGATTGCCTTTGGGGATGAAAATTGGCGGGTAGTTGGTTGGGATCTTCAATTCATAAGGTGTTGGGTCGTATGTGCCCAGGTCACTTTCAGTAACATCCTTGCAACCTAAAGCAAGAAAAATGACTAAATAGCATACCCAACAAAGTTTTCCGTACATTCAGATTCTTTATTTATTTTAAGTGATTGAATTCATTTTCAGGAAATGGGCCCTTGACTGAAAAGACCGTAACGCCATTTGCTTTCAATACTTCCTGTGCATCCTGATTGCCCATAATCCCAAAGCCAAATGTTTCAAAATTATAAACATGTGGATTTTGCAACCATTCATTAAGATCCATGATGAGATCCATCGAATGATTATTGCCATCAACCAACATATCCTCCATCTCCAGAGTGATGTTTAGGTAGTTTTGATTGCCATAGGTTGCGCCTGTATGAAGATTAAAGTCTTTTATCTTGCCGGAGCCCATTGAGTCAGCTGTTACTTCAAATCTCATATAATGATAACCACCTCCTAATGCTGTGGGCCATTTGAAATTGATCATGTCCAGCTCATCCGGATAGGCGTTGTCTTTATTTCTGGTTTCATTCAGCCCAAATACAAATCTTATTTTGTTGTAGGTGCCTGACGGAATATTTTTCAATACAAAATTCTTTGTTTCAGTTCTTCCCAATTCAAAATAATGTTTCATTGAGAAGGGAACGCTGACACCTTCTGTGTTGATCAGTTCAAAATCTGAATAAACTTTTTGCAATCTCCGGAGTTTGTAGGGATGGCCTGCAGGAGATTGATAAACCCATTCGTTGAGTATCAACGGTTTGCCTGCAATGTGTTGAACCAGATTGATCGTCAGGTCACCGGTGTCTGATTTTTTTTCGCAGGCATTCAAGGTAAACAACAAAATCAGCAAAACAAACCAATTTATTGAAAAAATACGCCTCATAACTCAGAATTTAGTTTTACAATGATAAGCATTTTATCAAAAATACTCAAGTAAATTTATTTTCTGTCAATTGAAATCTGATTATACATAAATTATCTAAATAAAAAGGTTTTTGGGAGTTTACCTTAATAAACTGTATAAACCCGTAATTTAAAAATCAGAGTTGAGCAATGAAGTGAAAATTGATATAAATTGGTGTTTAAAGAATTTCCGGTTGAAGACAACTGATGTTAATATTTCTTTTATTCGATATTTTTACCACATATCTTTGTATTGCAGGTGTTCATTAGTTTAATTTGTAAATAAAATTGTCAAATTGAGCAATTCACTTCTTGAGCTATCCAATTTTTCACTTTCTGTCGGTAATAAAGGCGGAAAGGTTTCTATTCTAAGAAATGTTTTTCTCAAAGTGAATGCCGGTGAATCAATTGCTATTTTGGGTCCATCCGGTTCGGGAAAATCCATGCTTGCCTTAAGTATCATGGGGCTTTTGCCGGATTATGCGATTATTAGCAGCCATGGTGAAATTTTATTTACCAAAGAAGGAGGACCAACAGCAGACCTTACTAAATTAAGCAGATCTCAATGGAGAAAATTCCGGGCTTCAAAAATTGCGATGATTTTCCAGGACGCTGCATCCAGTTTCAATCCTGTCAGATCATGTGGTTCACAAATCGCAGAAATACTGATCGCACATCAAAAACTTAAGCCTGTAATAGCCAGATCAATGGTTTTCGAACTAATGGATAGGTTGGGCCTCGAACAAAAGGAAGCTATGTATCGAGCTTTTCCCCATCAACTTTCCGGTGGGCAGCTTCAAAGAATGATGATAGCTATGGCTATGATTGGCCAGCCTGAACTCCTCATTGCGGATGAGGCAACGAGTAATCTTGATGAAAAAAATAAAGCTGAAATAGTTGATCTATTATTAAGAATTCAAAAAGACTCAGGTTGCGCATTGATATATATTACCCATGATCAAACTGAGGCAGAGAAAATTGCCGGCAGGCTTTTGCTCATGAACAACGGACAGTTAATGGAGTTAAATGAAGGAATAAATGATGATGAATCTGTTACTGTTAATGCACCATTTGTTAAATCTGTCGAATATAGGGCAACTCTGCAGGCCTCAAACATTCAATCTTCACCTTTGATCACTGTTTCCAGCCTTACAAAATGGTATAAACGAAGGAATTTTTTTGGGAAAGTTTATGCCGGAGTTCAGGTACTCGACAATGTCAATTTGCAAATAAATAGAGGAGAAACAATTGGCTTGATGGGTGTTTCCGGCAGCGGCAAAAGTTCATTCGGCAGGTTGATCTTATGTTTGGAACAGGCAGACAAAGGAAGAATATTATTTAAAGGTGAAGAGCTGTCCGGTCTGTCAACCTCTCAATTGCGAACATATAGGAAGCATTTTCAAATCGTTTACCAAAACCCATACAACACATTGAATCCCAGAATGAATGTGTTGTCAATCGTAAGAGAACCATTGGAAGTCCATCGCTTGTTCGACGGTTATAAAGAGAGGAATGAGCGTGCCAGAGATTTACTGTTGAAGTGTGGAATTCCTGAAGAAAAACATCTGCATTATACGTACCAGCTATCAGGAGGTCAACGACAAAGGGTAGCGATAGCAAGGGCAATGATCCTTGAACCAGAATTTGTTGTGTTGGATGAATGTGTATCATCACTTGATGATCGAAACAGGGAGAACGTCCTTGAACTGCTGCACGATTTTAAGGTCAATCAACAGATCAGCTATCTGTTCATTGGACATGACAAAAAATTGGTTGAGCGTTTTTCAGATCGGGTCTTCTTTTTGGAAAGAGGTAACTTAATTCAGGTATAAAAATGAAATGAAGTATTTGAAATTTGACATTTGAAGCCAAATTATTAGCTTTGTTTACCTTTAAAATATTTTTATGATAAAAATTTTAAATAGCAAAAAGCTCACTATTTATGCCATCGGGTTCGTGATGTTTATTATAACTGGTATGCAACTCAACCAAAAAAACTGGCGTAGTGACAAACTTATCATTTACAATGACATTATTTCATATTATGCATATTTGCCGGCAACTTTTATTTATAAAGACATTACCCTCAATTTTATAGATAAAGGAGATGGAGAAGGAAAGTATATATTTTGGCCAAATGTTACTAAGGATGGAAAAAAAGTCATAAAAATGTCATCAGGCATGAGTATGATGTATGCACCTTTTTTCTTTTTGGGGCATTTTTATGCTTTAAATTCAGATACTTATGAGGCAACAGGTTTTTCAGTTCCTTATAGGGTCGCATTGATCATTGGAAGTCTTTTCTGGCTATTGATTGGTTTGATTTTTCTGAGAAAAGTGCTGTTGAAGTATTTTCCCGAAAATATATCCGCACTGACCATTTTGATCGTGGTTTTGGGAACTAATTTGTTGCATTACTCAACCAGGGAACCAACCATGTCCCATTTATATAATTTCAGTCTGTTTGCGATTTTTTTATGGCTGACCATCAAATGGTTTGAAAAACCTACTGTTAAATGGAGCATTTTAATTGGTTTACTGACCGGATTGATCACGGTTACAAGACCAAATAATCTGATCATCGTATTTATTTTCCTATTTTATGGGGTTTATCATATAAAGTCTTTTAAAGAACAATTGCAATTGTTTTGGAGGCAAAAATGGAACATTTTGCTCATTGCTTTCAGCGCTACTATATTATTATTACCTCAATTGTTTTACTGGAAATATGTCACAGGTCATTGGGTATACTATTCGTACGGCGAAAATGAAAAGTTCTTTTTTAATAACCCTCAGATAATTAACGGGTTATTTAGTTATCGAAAAGGTTGGCTATTATATACACCAGTTATGACTTTGGCATTGACAGGTATATTCTTTTTAAAAGGCAAATTGAAGTACATGTTTATACCTGTACTTATATTTTTAATTTTGAATATCTATATTACTTTCAGTTGGTGGTCATGGTGGTACGGAGGAAGTTTTGGGATGCGTCCCATGATCGATTCTTATTCCATCCTTGCGTTGCCGTTAGCCGCCATTATGCATTATTTTTATCAGCAGAGATTATGGATCAAAAATATATTTGTTATCGTGTTATTATTATTTGCCCTCAATGGTTTTTGGGGCAATATCAAGTACTTCAAAGGGTCCATACACTGGGACAGCATGACTAAAGCGGCATATTGGGATTCTTTTGGCCGGGTAAAACCTTCTCCTGATTTTTACAATTTGATCAAAGAGCCGGATTATGAATCAGCAGCTAAAGGTCTGGAAGAATATTGATCAGGTTATGTACTTATTTTTTTTCCAAATTTGCTCAGAATCAAATACATTAAGAGTATACCCATTGGAAAACTCAGTACATTAAAGTACAAATTTTGTGCATAAAAGGCTGAAAGCAATGTGAAGACAAAAGAAATCAACCCGACAACCAGTGCATAAGGCAGCTGTGTTCTGACGTGTTCGACGTGATCACAACCCGATGCCAAAGAACTCATGATGGTTGTGTCTGAAATGGGAGATGCATGGTCGCCCATCACTGAAGCCCCCATGATAGCGCTAATGGTAATGATCAGAATATCAGTACTTTCCTGTGGATTCATTCCTGCCTGAATAGACAACGTCCAGCTTGCAGGAAGGGCAATGGGGAATAAAATAGCCATGGTGCTCCAGCTACTGCCGGTGGAAAAAGAAATCAGTCCGGAAATAACAAAAACTAGGGCAGGCATAAGTTCAGGACGCAATAAGCCTTCCAAAGCTGAAGTAATAAATTCAGCTGTATGGAGTTCCTGAGTTGTTTTTGCCAGAGACCATGCCAATGCCAGGATCATAAGCGCTGGTATCATGGATTTGAAACCATTGGTCATCGTGAGAAATGTATCATTGACTTTCAACAATCGTTGAGTTAAACTCAGAAAGATGGCAACGGTCAACCCGGTCAAAGAACCCCATAAAAGCGCAGTAAATGAATCTGCATTGCCTATTACAAAGCCTGCGTTTACAATAAATGACTGACTGTCTGTGAGTATGGGTATTTCATGCCATATTGAACCCCAACGATCATTAGCTAAATCCGGGCTTTTTTGAATGAGCATTTCAAATGATTTTTGCATTCCTGTAACAATTAAACCAAGGATTGTCGTGATGATCAGAAATGCGACTGGCAAAACAGCATTGAACCATCGCATCGGCGTATCGGGAGCTGGGGTAAAATGTTCGTCCTCTGCATTGCTTCCCTGGTTGCTGCCTTTTTTTTCTATTTTTTTGTTTTTTCTGGCATTTTCCTCCGCCTGATACATCGGACCAAATTCTTTTTTTAAAGTGATCACCAAAAAAACGAAAATCAACGTCAGAAACGGATAATATGCATAGCTGAGAGATTTTAAGAACAAAGCATACGGCGTCAGATTTGACTCAATCCCTTCCAATGTTTTGATGCCATCTCCTATATAACCCAATTCAGCGCCGATCCAGGTGGTAATAAAAGCAGTAGCGGCAACCGGAGCCGCAGTAGAGTCAACAATATAAGCCAGCTTTGCCCTTGATATCCTGAATTTATCTGAAATATTTTTCATGGTATTTCCAACAATCAAGGTATTGGCATAATCATCAAAGAAAATAGCGATGCCCATCATCCAGGTGATGATTTGGGTGCTTACCGGTGTTTTAGCATATTTTGAAAGTCCGGACACAACTCCTGCCATACCTCCGTTTTTCGAAATGATTCCAACCATTCCTCCAATAATCAATGAAAATACAATGACAGCCATGTGACTGAAATCTGTGAGTGTCGGAACCAGATAATCGGTGACTGTGTTAAAAAACTGAAGGAAAAAATAATGAAATGAATCAATTCTTAAACCTCCGGCAATGAAAACACCCGAGAATAAACCCAGGAAGAGAGCTAAAACAACTTCTTTGAACAACAATGCCAGTAATATAGCCAAAAGCGGAGGAATTACAGACAACCAGAGTGGTATGTGCCTGATCCGGTATGTGCCGTTATAACCCTGAGAAATATGGAACAGTGAATAATGTTTTTGGTTTTTTATAAATAACAACTTTCCTTTTTTATCCGTATCAAAACCCTCAATTTTCGCAAAACCACCGGAAAACAGGTATTTTCCCTCCTTTCCGTTGACCTTAAGTATCATCTCAACAGAGTCCTTTGCCGTCGGATTATAGAAATTCAATGATTGCCCTTGTTGAACAATTTGTATTTTTGACCTATCTAGTTGTTCATCAAAGCCATTATTTGCAAAAACAATTTGAGTGGGAAAAATAAAAAGAATAAATATTGTGATCCAGGCAAATTTGGTCTGATGATTGAATTTTTTACTCATAGCTGAAAATACTGGATTTAATTGGATATTTTTGTTGGCGACGGCTGTTATTTATGGTTGTAAAAGCAAATCAGACCATACAGCAGTGCGAAAATCTATATTAAAATTGCTTTTTACAATGCTTTTATGCGATTGATCCGATTTATCATGTTGGTTTTTTTCATGCACTCAATTTTTATGTTGATTGCGCAAGATAAAAATTGTAAGTCAATTGATGTATATGAATCCGGTCGAAAACTGAAAAATCCTTTTGTCGGAGGCCTGGATGCACCCCAATTCAATCAAATGGATGTTGATCTGGATGGAATTGAGGATCTGCTGATCTTTGACAGAACTTCGAGACAATTAAGTATTTTTCTATATACAGCATCTGGTTACCAGTATACTTGTGAGTATGATCACCTTTTTCCTGAAATATCAAATTGGATTTTTGTTGTCGATTATAATGGAGACGGGTTGAAAGATCTGTTTGTTTCACCCAAAGCTTCGTCTTCACCTCATGTCGAAGTGTGGAAAACCTTTCAAGACAGTCAGGGGATCAATTTTTCAAAATTGAGGTTTCCTTATGGTTCCGGTGAGGTAGTGCAATACGCTTATCTGGGTAATTATTTCGGTTTATATGTTTCCAAATCGGATTTTCCTTCCATAATTGACATTGACCACGATGGAGACCTGGATATGCTGAGTTTTGAGCCAGGTGGCGGAACCATCAACTGGTACCGGAATTTGTGTAATGAATACGGAATTCCCCTTGATAGTTTCAAAATGGTGCTGGAAGACAGGTGCTGGGGAAAATTCAGAGAATCGCCTCTGGATGAGGAGATTGTGTTGAGTGAAGATCCTGATGAATGCGCTTCATGGAGCATTGGACTCCGGCATGCAGAATCCACGATCAATTTATTGGATATGGATGGTGATCAGGATTATGATGTATTGTTGGGCGATGCTGAATTCGATGGTTTGATCTATATAGAAAACGGAAAAACGACTGTGGATTGGGGAATAAACATCATCAAACCTTTTCCCGAAGAACCGGATCAATTCAAATTAAGGTGGTTTCTTGGTTCATACAATATAGATGTGGATCGGGATGGAAAAACGGATCTGTTGGTGGCTCCGAATGCTCCTTATGGTGCAAAAAACAAGGAAAATGTTTATTATCTCAAGGACTTGGGAGCAGGTACCAAAAAGGATTTCACCCTTCAAAATAAAGATATGTTTCAGCATGAAATGATTGACTGGGGATCGATGACATTTCCTGTTTTTACAGACTATGATCAGGATGGCCTGGTTGACCTTTTTCTTGGTACTTCAGGATACATAGATGACGAGGGCTTAGTACATCCCAAAATTGTCTATTACCGAAATACAGGCACAAAAAACCTGCCAATCTTAAGTTTGGTGGACGATCAGATGTTCGATGCTCAGAACTTTGGGTTTTCATTTTTGGTTCCGGCTTTTGGTGATCTGGATGGTGACGGAGATCAGGATGTGGTCATAGGAACTGAAAACGGAACATTGATTTACCTGCAAAATCTTGCTGGAAGTGGTAAAGAACCGGTTTATGACCAGCCTGTTTACGATTTTATGAGCATCAATGTAGTTAACAATGCCATTCCAACCATCGCGGATATCAATGAAGATGGCCTGGATGATTTATTGATTGGCAATGCCAGATCGTTCAGTTATGGAGGGAAAACAGGAAGTTTTGCCTTTTTCGGGAACCAGGGAACCAATGGACAGCCATTTTTCCAAAGTGATTGGGGACATCCGTCGAATAAGGTACCTTTTTCTGACATTCGCTTACATCAGAATAATTTTAATCTGCAAACATTTGCCAACGCCTGTATTTTCAGGGATAACAGCCATAATTTATTATTCACTGGATGTGCCAAGGGAATAATTTCAGTTTTTGAAGGCGTTGACAACGGTTTATACCCTTATTTGTTATCGATTGATAGTCTGAATGGACTCAAAATCGGTAATTTCGTTGCACCAGCCATTGCGGATATCGATCATGATGGGTTTCTCGACCTGCTGGCAGGAACCGAAGCCGGAGGATTGCAGTTTTATAATACAAACATTGCAGTCCAACCAGAAAAAACGAATGATATTGAGAAGGATAATGACTTTTTTTCAATTTTCCCAAACCCTACAGACGGTTTTTTCTATGTTAAATCTCATCAGTCGCCTTTGGATTCCTCTTTTAAAATCCAAATCTTTGACCATTTGGGGCAGATCTTGATGGATTCAGATGATTTCAGATTGAACACTAGGATCGATTTTACTAAATCAGGCCCGGGCGCATATTTTATCCGTGTTTTTAATGGAAGATTTGGTTCCATTCAAAAACTTATTAAGATATAATCGCATAATGTTTATTTTTGCTGAAAATTTTCCAAAATGATAACTATTACTGATTTATCGCTGTCTTTTGGTGAACGGGTGATATTTGATAAAATCAGCCTGGCTGTAAAGCCGAAGGATAAGATCGGTGTAGTAGGAAAAAACGGCGCCGGCAAAACAACCCTTTTCAAAATGATCATGGGCGAGTTTTCTCCGGATAATGGCAGCATAGTGATCCCGAACGGAAAAAGCATAGGTTATCTCGAACAAAACCTGACTTTGGCCGGTGAAAGGACCGTCATGGAAGAAACACTCACCATATTTAAGCAAGTGAGAGAGATCGAAACACAAATGGCTGCCATCGAGCGGGAATTGGAACATAGAGAAGACTATGAATCAGAGGCTTATCATCAATTATTGGCAAGGCATGCTGAAATGGCAAATAGTCTCGAAATCCATGGAAGTTCAAGTCTGGAAGCACAGGCGGCAAAAATTCTGCATGGTCTTGGTTTTAAGTTTGAAGATTTTATCAGATATGTGAACGAATTTAGCGGTGGTTGGCAAATGCGCATAGTTTTGGCAAAACTGTTGCTGAGTCAGCCGGATTATATTTTACTGGATGAACCGACCAACCATTTGGATATTGAATCCATTATCTGGCTTGAAAAATTTCTCGTGGATTACCCGGGTGCGGTCATGTTGATCTCGCATGACAAGCAATTTCTGGACGCGGTGACCAATGTGACTGTTGAAATTGAAAGGGAACAAATACAATATTATAAAGCAAATTATAGCACTTACCTGGATATGAGGTTGGAGAGACAGGAAAAATTGTTGTCTTCCTTCAAGAATCAGCAAAGGGTGATCGTGGAAAAGGAACGTACCATTGCCAGGTTCATGGCTAAAGCTACCAAAACAAAGCTTGCTCAGTCCATGCAGAAAAAACTGGACAAAATCGACAGGATTGAATTGGACGAATTTGATTTGGCAGCAATGAATGTTCGTTTTCTGGTTGCTGAACGGAGTGGTCAGGTGGTACTGGATGTCAAAGATCTGGTCAAAAATTATGGTAAGATTGAAGTACTTTCCGGCATCGAACTTAAAATGGAAAGAGGTGATCGTTTGGCATTTATCGGGCAAAATGGCCAGGGCAAAACAACGCTTGCAAAAATTATTGTGGGCGACATTCCTGTTTCAGCCGGTCAGACCAATTTGGGACATAATGTTCATATCGGATATTATTCTCAGAACCAATCAGAAAAACTGGATCCGAAATTGACGGTTCTGGAAACAATGGAGCAAAATTCACCTCTGGAAATGAGGACAAAACTCAGAGGCATACTCGGAGCATTTTTATTCAGTGGACAGGACGTCGACAAAAAAGTATTGGTATTGTCAGGAGGTGAAAAAGCACGGTTGGCTCTTGCAGTCATGCTGCTCAGACCTTTCAACTTTCTGATCATGGACGAGCCAACAAACCATCTGGACCTCATTTCAAAAGATGTATTGAAAAATGCCCTGATGGATTATGAAGGGTCTTTGATCATCGTATCCCATGACAGAGATTTTCTGGCAGGATTGACCAATCGTACGATAGAATTCAGGGATAAAAAACTATATGATTATCCCGGTGATGTGAACTATTTTCTTGAAAAACGTGAACTGGACAACATGCGTCAGGTAGAGATCAGCACTTCCAAAAAGTCTGAAACTGATGGTATCGCCGAAGATGTGAAAGTTCAGAAAAAGATCAGTTACGAGGAAAGGAAAATCCGAATGCGTGCTGTTCAAAAAGCTGAGAACGAAATTGAACGCTTAGAAAAAGAAATAGTAAAAATCGAAACTGAGATGCAGAATCCTGATTTTTTCAACACTTCCGGATCTGATTTAACGATCCAAAAATATAAACAATTCAAGGAACAACTTGAAACCGCACTTGAAAACTGGGAAATTGCCCACCAACAAATGGAAGAAATGGAATCCTGATTTTTCAAATTTTCATCAAATTTTACTGTATTTTTTTTGCAAACCAGAAAAATATGCGTTAAATTTGCATTTGAACAACGCCCTTTTGTTTTCATAAGGCTGGTAGTTTATTTATATATAGCAAGTAATTTGCTACATTTTGAATTCATTCAGCATTTTCATTCATCAAAAAAAATCAGTCATGTTTCACAAGTTTAAAATTTGTAACGGACGCATATTATCCGGTTTATGCTTCACCTTGTTGATTTTGTTAGCTTTAGATTTTGCCGTCATAGCACAAAATGATCTGATTAGACCTCCTGTTTTACAATTGGATACCATTCAGATGAAAGACTTGAAATTGGCAAAACCTGCTCATCTGGTCCTGGACACAATCAGTAGGTTATTATTTGTTTCTGATCCCGGTAAGGGATCGGTTTTTATGATAGACAGAAAGTCGGCTGAATGGAAAGAAATATTCCATCAGAAAGGTACGAAACCGGATTTTATTGCATTGGACCAGAATTTGAAAATAATTTACTGGACGGACAAGTCCGATGGCAGCATTTGGAGAGCCAATTATGATGGCAGCTCCATTATGCCAATTACCCTGAAGAGAAACGAGGTCATAGAATTCCTGTTTCTGGAAAGATCGGGTAAAAAACTGTTTTACCTGGATAAAAAAAGTATGATGGTCAAAAGTATTTCTACGCTTGGCCAAAACAGCGCTGTCGTTTATTCCAGTAAAAACTTTAATATTGCGGCCCTTGCACCTGCTGAAAAAGAAGGTTTTATTTATCTGGCAATTGAAAGTTTGGAGAATGCCAATATTGACTACAAGACTATTTATTCTTTAGATGTTGGCAGCAGGAAAAGCGAACCACTGGTTAAAAATTGTACCAATAGTTTTTCGTCGCTTTATTGCGGAAATGACCAACTTGTGTGGACCGGACACAATCCGGGCAAATTGTACTTTTACAGCTTGAGTCAAAATAAACTTAAAAATCCGATTGATCTCCAACATAACCTGACTGATTTTGTTTGGGATAAATATGCAGATGAATGGGTTTATCTGGCTGAAAAAGAGAAACTTATTTTTGTTTTGAAAGGCAACAAAGTAAACCAAAAACATAAAGAAACGGATTTAGTTAAAAACGATGTCACATCCATTGAAAACGATGGCATTGGAATAAAAGCTACACAACTGACAGAAATCGTATCCGGTCAGGATTCAGTGCGTAATGATAGCCTGATTACCAGTTTGAAAACTGAACCTGTTGTTAAGGTAACAGAATCTTTAAATGAGAAACCCAAACAAGAGAAAGCAGACCAGGATGTTGTTTCAGGGAAGATATTTTTAAGGATACACGAAATCAGGGTAAATTTGAAATCCGGCAATGCATTAACCTTGTATCTTTATAAATCGGATGATAAGTATTTGTATTTTTTGTCTTCTTATTATATGAAAAATGATTACCCAAGGCTTTTTGATCAGGAAAATTTATTTGTCATACCAATGGAAGAAATTGACAGGATCCGGATCAATAAATCTATTGACATCGAGGTGAATGCTGCAACTACAGGGGCTGTTGTTTTTAAGCCGAAAAATTCAAAAAACTATATATTATACGGAGGATTGGCAGGCCTGGGCGCAGATTTGATAGTGCTAGCAGCAGGTGCATTTTCTTTTCCATTGTTTACATTGATCGGAGGTGGAATAGGAATGGTAGCAGTAATGGCTGATTACGATGGTTATAACAGTCAGTTCAGGGCAGTCAAATTAAAAACCAAATATGTCGGTCAGAACGTTTATTTTAAAAATGGCATTCGAGACGCAGATATTCAGTTGTTGAAGAGTGTTTCTATGAAGCAGATTGAACCTGATCAATATCTTTTGAATCAATCAATATTGAAAAGTAAAAATAAAAGCTGGTAAGTGTTGCCAACACTTACCAGCTTTTGCTATTTAAAAAAAATACTATCTAAATGCCTTCATTGTAATCATTTTTTACCGGTTTTATGACCTTTGATGGCATAAAACAGGATAAAAAGATAACACAAAATCAGCATCAGGTAAGCAAGGTGCATATTTCCTCCAAGTGTATCCTTCAACAGTGCGAACAAAGGAGGTAGTAGCGCGCCGCCTGCTATACCCATGATCAGGATGGCAGATCCTATTTTGGTCAGTTTTCCGAGTTTTTCAATAGCCAGCGGCCAGATAGCAGGCCACATAATCGAATTGGCAAAACCAAGCAGAGCAAGAAATAGAATAGAACTCATTCCTTTGGTTGATACGACCAAAACTGTGAATATAATTCCTAAAATTGCAAAATAGGATAGGGCTTTTTGTTGACTGATGTATTTTGGAATGGCTAAAATGCCCACGAAGTAACCAAGGAGCATACCGGTCAGAGTGAACGATGCAAAAAACTTGGAAGTATCAGTTGAAAATCCAAGGTAATTACCATATAAAGCCATGGTATCCACAGCGATGACTTCTGCCCCGACGTAGAAAAATATTGCCAGAAATCCCAATGCAAGATATGGAACTTTTAACACAGCTTTGAGCCTGCTAAACCAATTACCCTGCAATTCTTCACTGTCTTGTTCTTCTATTTCGGGAAGATTTGAAAAGCGAATGCCAAAAGCAAGTATGAACAGCACAACCGCCATCAATATATATGGCAGGATCACTTTTTTTGCGAGCAGATCGAGTTCAATTGCTCTGTCAGCAGCGTTCATGAGTTCAAGATTTACTGTAAGCTCATCGGTTCCGGCCAAAACAACCATTCCGAGCAGGATTGGACTCAGGATGCCTGCGATTTTATTGGCTATTCCCATAAAACTTATCCTGCGGGCAGCACTTTCTATTGGGCCCAAAACTGTGATGTATGGATTGGAAGCCGTTTGTAAAACTGCAAGTCCGAGGCCCTGTACAAAAAGTCCGAACAAAAACAAGCCATACATTCTGGTGAGTGCAGCCGGAACAAATATCAATGACCCAATAGCCATAATGATGAGTCCCAGAGACATTCCTTTTTTGAAACCAATTTTTTCCAGTATAGAGGAGGAAGGTATTGCCATGAAAAAATAAGAAATGTAGAATGCAGTAGTTACCAGATATGCTTCGAAATCATTTAGTTCGCAGGAAATTTTTAGATAGGGTATCAGCGTTGCATTCAACCAGGTGACAAACCCAAACAGAAAAAACAGTGCTCCGATGATCAACATCGGTCCGAAATTGGTTTGATTGTTTTTGTTTTGTTTCATATATATGTATTTTATTAGTTTTATTCCGCTATATTAAATCTTTGATCATAATTTCTGCCTTTGTTTTGGAAATTCAGTAGAGACGATGCCATTTTAGTCACTTTTCCAAAATTTTAACATTTATGACTGGTTTCTATAAACAGCCTGAATGTTATTCGATGGAGACTTACCATGTATCGACTGTGCTTTTCATGTCGATTTCAAAAGTTTGTGTTAATTATTTTTTTGCCAAAAGGAATCCAGAATAAAAAAGATTAAAACCCACACTTAAGACTGTATTACACTTTTGGAAAATCGGCTAAATTTAATGATTATTTAACTTACAGCAAAACCATTCTGTTTTTCTTTAAAATACCTCGATTTTTATATAACTACATTCACAAAAAACGATAAATAAGTTGTACTTTTGAGGGTTTTTTTGAAATATTAAAATTAAGTAATTGTATAATGAATGAAAATCCAAGGGTAATCCCGATCAGTATTGAAGAACAAATGAAGAGCGCTTACATCGATTATTCGATGTCAGTCATCGTTGGCAGGGCTTTGCCTGATGTCAGGGATGGTCTAAAGCCTGTTCACAGAAGGGTACTGTATGGGATGCATGATTTAGGAGTGTCTTACAACAAAGCATATAAGAAGTCTGCAAGAATAGTGGGGGAAGTACTGGGTAAATATCACCCGCATGGTGATTCTTCAGTTTATGACACCATGGTAAGGATGGCTCAGGACTGGTCACTTCGCTATCCATTGGTTGACGGGCAGGGAAACTTTGGTTCAATGGATGGTGACAGCCCGGCAGCGATGAGGTATACAGAAGCAAGATTGTCCAGGATCAGTGACGAACTTCTGTCAGATATCAGAAAAGATACAGTTGATTTCAAGCTGAATTTTGATGATTCTCTTGAAGAACCTACCGTTTTGCCGGCCAAATTTCCAAATTTGCTGGTGAATGGGACAAGTGGTATTGCAGTGGGAATGGCAACCAACATGTTGCCACACAACCTTTCCGAGGTGATCGACGGTGTCATTGCCATGGTGCACAATCCCGAAATTACCATTGATGAGTTGATGGAACACGTGAAAGCACCGGATTTTCCGACAGGAGGTGTGATCCATGGGTACGAAGGTGTAAAAGAGTCTTTCAGAACAGGGAGGGGCAAAATCGTCTTGAGAGGAAAAGCAAAAATTGAATCCAAAGGCGATAGAGAAACCATCATCATATCCGAGATTCCATATCAGCTTAACAGGCAAGCCTGGTTGCTAAAATTGCTTCATTGGTTCACGAAGACAAAATTTCAGGTATTTCTGATATCCGGGATGAAAGCGACAGGACTGGACTGCGGATCGTTGTTGAAGTGAAAAGAGACGCCATTGCAAAGGTGATCCTGTCACAACTGTTTAAATACACACCTTTACAGTCTTCGTATTCAGTCAATAATGTCGTTTTGGTAAACGGCAGACCTGAGTTATTGAATCTGTCCCAATTGCTGCATGAGTTCATAAAATTCAGGATTGAGGTCATCATTCGGAGAACACAGTATGAGCTAAGAAAAGCTGAAGAACGGGCGCATATTTTGGAGGGATTGCTTATTGCTTTGGATCATATTGATGAAGTGATCAGAACCATCAGAGAGTCCAAAACCGTTGAGGAAGCCAGCCAAAGTTTACAGCAAAGGTTTGAACTGTCTGAAATTCAGGCTAAAGCCATCCTGGACATGCGTTTACAAAAGTTGGTCAGCCTCGAGATCAACAAATTGAAAGAAGAGTATGAGGAATTGATGAAACATATTGCTGATCTCAAAGATATCCTTGCAAGTCCTGAAAGACAAAACCAGATTGTCATCAACGAAATGGAAGAAATCCGTGAGAAATATGGTGACAAAAGAAGAACCAGTATTGAAATGGCTGAAGGCGACATCAATATTGAAGATATCATCCCTGATCACAAAATGGTTGTAACCATTTCCCGTTTGGGCTATATAAAAAGAACGCTTGCTTCAGAATACAGAACTCAGGGCCGGGGCGGACGAGGTTCAACTGGTAGTAAGACAAGAGATGAAGATTTTATTGAGCATGTTTTTGTAGCCACCAACCACAATTATCTCCTGCTTTTCACTGAACAGGGGAAATGCTATTGGTTGAGGGTGTATGAAATACCGGAGGGATCAAAAACCGGAACTGGCCGGGTGATCCAAAATATGATCAATATACCTCAGGATGATAAGATCAAGGCGTATATTCCATTGACCAATCTTTCTGATAAAGAATTCCTAAACAGCCATTATATCTTCCTTTGTACCCAAAATGGCATCGTGAAAAAAACATCTTTGGAAGCGTTCTCAAGACCACGTGCAAATGGGATCAATGCCATTACCATACAGGAAGGGGATACCCTCCTTGAAGCAAAACTTACAAATGGCAATTATGAGATCATTCTTGCGAACAGCAGCGGATATGCCATCAGGTTTGATGAGCAAAAAGTCAGACCCATGGGTAGAAATGCTGCCGGTGTGAAGGGAATGAGATTGAAAAGCGGAGATTATGTTGTGGGCATGGTGAGGATTGTCAGAGACGATACAGAAAAGTCAATTTTTGTAGTTTCAGAACTGGGCAATGGTAAACGTTCCGATCTTGAAGATTACAGAGAGACCAACAGAGGCGGTAAAGGTGTTAAAACACTTAAAATTTCACCTAAAACAGGTAAACTTGTCGCCATAAAAACAGTGAGTGATGACGATCATGTAATCATTACAACCAGACATGGAGTGATGATCCGAATGGATATGGAACATTTGAGGGTCATGGGAAGGGCAACTCAGGGCGTCAGAGTGATCAGACTGGATGATGGAGATGCGATCAGTGACCTTGCGGTCATCCGGAAAGCTGGTCTGGAAAGTAAATCAAATGAAGAAGAATGATGTTAACAAAATGTTGTAACATTTTAAGATTTTGTTATACTTTTATGCACTGAAAATTCGTCTATTGAAAGAATTTCTGTTCTGAAGTTGAAAGCAAATTCATGATCAGAAACGTTATAAAAACAGAAACATTTTTATTTTATTTATTTTCAGGAATAAATTGAACCGGCTTAAAACAGAAATTTTTCCATTTTAGGTCTTTTGATTGGTTTCTGACCATTTAAAACAAAAACAAAAACGAAAGAGATGAAAAAAATATTTTTAGTTGTTTTCAGCATGTTGCTGGTAGCTTCCATCAGTTATGCGCAGGATGCAGAGAAAGATATGAAAAAAGCGGCTAGGTATTTGTCCAGCTATAACCTGGATCCTGCTGCAAATCCTGGAAAGTTGCAGGAGTCTTACCAATTGATTACGAGCGCGTTGAATGATCCAATAGTTTCATCCACCTCAAGAGGTTGGATATTGAAAGGGAAAATTCTGAATGAGCTGGCTGCAGAAGAAGTTAAGAAAAAGCTGATCGATCCCAAATATGTGATTACAATGCCGGAGGCAGCGACCGAAGCCGCTATGGCATTAAAGAAAGGAATTGAACTTTCAGTTAAAAAACATGAAGCTAAAGAAGCTCTCAATGCCTTGATCGATACGGAGAATCATTTGAATAATTTTGGTATCTATGCTTTCCAGGAAAAGGATTATAAAGTTGCCTTTACCAATTTTGATATGGCAGCAAAAGTTTTTAAATGGATGACAGATAATGAGTCCGCAGAAAGCA
>Ga0209573_1003129_pt1 | contig 19083 bp, 17 predicted proteins | sample TNRBio252014_DNA_FD_185870 | JGI IMG/M metagenome (GOLD analysis project Ga0209573, IMG submission 185870) | Wastewater treatment Type I Accumulibacter community from EBPR Bioreactor in Madison, WI, USA - TNR Reactor_6/25/2014_ DNA (SPAdes)... | ecosystem: Engineered > Bioreactor > EBPR >...
GATGGAACGAACTGCAGGACGAGGGTATGCACGGATTCGAACAGGTCGAGGCCGCCGTCGAACTGCTCGCGGCGCTCGTCGTCGACCATGCGGGAGATGCGGTCCGGGAAGGCCGAGCGTGTGGCGACCGGGTATTCGGCGACGCGGATGCGCGACACGTCGTACCACATCGCCCAGCCGGCCCCGAGGCCGAGCAGCGCGGTGTTCATCCGGTCGCTGAGCGCGTTACGATCATGGTCCGGCAGCGCGAGGCTGTCGGGGCCGGCGACACGCCAGCCGGCGATCAGGCTGCCGTCCTTGCCGAGCACGACGCCGTCGGCGATGAGCGATCCCCAGTTGAGAAAGTCGGCGAAGCCGGGGGATTTGTCGCGCGGTGGAATTACAGAATGCGCTTGGCGTTGGGGCATTTGCTGTCCTTGCGATAGGGAGTCGAGGTGGCGCGGTAGGCGGGGCGGAGCGTCCACCGCTGGCCGAACATCGCGAACCAGCGCGGATCGGCCTTGGCGATTTGCCGCAGCACGCCCATGCCGAAGACGAGCACACCGACGAGAACCAGCATCGTCGGCCACTGCCGGCCCTGGAAACTGCCGAACTCGGCGCCGGCGACCAGCGCGAAGAAGCAGATGCCCGGGGATCGCTCGACCCCCAGAACCGTCTGGCTTCGGTGCAGTGCCCGATAGACAGGGGTTTCTTGCAGTGTCATCTAGCCGACCATGCCGCCGACGGTGATGCCGAGCGCGGAAGCGAAGGTCGTGAGGCCAACCAGGAACGCCATGCCGATGCAGGCGACCAGGGCCCCCCTGATCCAGCCACTCAGCTCGCCACCGAAGACCAGGCCCAGCACGGCCGCGAAGGCGGCCACCAGGGCCAGCGCCGAGGCGGTCGGGCCGGTGAGGTTGGTGCCGAGGGTAGACAAAGGCCCATCCCACGGCATGCTCCCCCCGGCGGCAAAGGCGAGGCGCGGAGAGAGGGCGGCGGCCGTGGTGATGGCGGCCGTCACAAGGTCATGGGTGTTCATCGTGAGGGCTCCTTGCTGGGGTTGAGGACGTAGGAGCCGTCCGCGGCGAGCGTGTCGTCCAGAGCGAGGACTTCACGGACGGTGCGGCCGGCGGGGGATCTGGGATCGCGAGCAATGGCGACGACGAGGTCGAGCGCCGCTGCGATCTGCGCCCGTTGTGGATTGACGCTGGCTTCCTGAATGCACGCCTCCAGGCGGTGCAGACCACCCAGGGCAGAGCCCGCATGAATGCTGCAATAGCCGGTATGGCCGGTGCCCAGCGCCTTGACGAAGGTCAGCGCCTCCTTGCCGCGCACCTCGCCGACGGCAATGACGTCCGGCCGCAACCGCATGCAGGTGCGCAGCAGTTCGTTCATCGTCAGTTCGCCGGTCGTGTGCATGGCGACGACGTTCGGGCTGACGCACTGCAGCTCGGTGGTGTCCTCCAGCAGCGCGATGCGAGCAAGCGGCGCCGTGGCGGTGACGTGCGCGAGAACGGCGTTCAGTAGCGTTGTCTTGCCGCTGGCCGTGGCGCCGACGACGAGGATGTTGCGTCGGCGGACGATGGCTGCCTCGATCGTCCGGCGCTGGTCGGCGGACATGATGCCGCGTGCCTCGTATTCGGCGAGCGGGAAGACCGCCGAGGCGTGCATGCGCAGGGAGAAGCACGGCGCGGCGACGGCAGGCGGCAACAGCGCCTGCAGCCGGGCACCACGCCACGGATCGCCGGCCGGAAGTTCGGCCGACAGCGCCGGCGAGGTGCGCCGGTCGATGCACAGGCCGAGCGTCGAGGCGGTGGCGGTGATGAACAGCTCGACGCGCTGCGACTCGACGGAGCCGACGCGCCGCATCCCGTCCTGGCCGACCCGGTCGACGAAGACGGCGCCGTCTGGATTGACCGACAACTCGATCAGGCCGGGCTGCGCCAGCAGGGCGATGATCTCGGCGCCCAGGTGATGCGACAGCCGGGCGAGCGACCGGGCGGCGGACTCCTCCCGGGGAGACACGGCGTTCATCGCTCGCACAGAACCATTGTATTGCTCATTCCCCGCCCTGTACTCAACGACGGATTCGCAACCCAACAACGCGCATGCAAATGCTCGCAGCAAAACCCGACGCAAAGACGAAGTCTTTGAGGTCAATCAGCACATACGAAGAATTACCAGTGAGGTTTCGAGCTTCACCCAAGCTCATTTCCTCACCCTCCCGTCGGAAGATTTCCAGCCGACTGCGGCGGCAATGAGGCGATCCGCGCTTTTTCGACTAATGGACTGTCACACAACGAAGGGATGAAGACGGGACGTGGGTTCGGGGACGCGGGCGACCCGATCAAGTTCGAATCGGCGATCCACGCGAGACCGTCGACGCCAAGGTGGCGGCGCCGGCAGTCGAGGTCGCGCACGGCCTGCGACGGCCAGGAAGAGATAACCATGGCCGCCATCGTCGGAGCAGCCACAGGCGTTACGGAGCGAGTGGGTGCTTCTTCAGGATTTCGGCGAGCTGCGACGGCGGGATTTCGGCGATCACGGCGAGGAACGCTAGCGCGCACGCATGAGGCTCGCGCTGGCCAGTGACCCAATGACTCGTGGTCGCTCGGTCCAGCTCTATGCCGGACAGACGCTGCACTAAGCGCCGAAACTCTGCCTGCGAAAGACGGACTGATTCCAGCCGCTCTGCAAACGCCGTGGAGCCTTCGGGCACCGCCACTCCTACCTCGCTGTCTATAAAGCGACTTTGAGGTCAAAACGGCCATGCTTTCAAGACTCCTCGCTCCGGCAGACCGTGAGGGCGCTTCCGATACATTCCGCAAAAGATTTACGATTGTCAACCAATGAATATAATGGACAACATTGCGCGGCTCTTTAATCTTTCGGAGGGCCACTAGAAGCCGACCGCGCCGCCACATCGACAGGAGCAGATCACGATGAACCGTTCCCTCGCGGCTGCCGTGTTCTTACCCCCCCAGCCGCTGCGGCTGAGCTGCTGTGTCACGCGCTCGATGTAAGGGAGAGGGGGACAGGGAGGCGGCGGCGCTCTCGGTATGCCATCTGCCGGGGGACATGGCGGCGCGCTTCGCATGGCCGGCAGCCACGCTCGCTTGCAGCCCTCTTCCTACGATCGCACACCGTCCCCGGACCCTCAGGTCTCGCCGACGGGCAGAGGTCCATGGTCATGAACCTGAGATTCTAGAGAGGACGGGGAGCCAACCAGCGGCAAACGGCCGGCTCCCCTCGATCAATGCGGCGGAGTAAGCGCTATGCAGACCGTTTCAAAAATTACCACTGCCCACGTTCGACGTGCCGTCTGTCACCACGAGTTCACCAGCAGCGTCGATTGGGCCATTGGGCTCGACGAACTCGCCGGATTCAGTGACGCTGAAATCGACGCTCTCGCGAACGACGGGCCGTCTGTTCTGATCATCTTCCAGAAGAATGTGCCGCTGGATCGCATCGCGAACGGCCTAGCAGCATGGCCGATCATCGCGACTCTGCAGCAATCTGAGCTCAGCAATCCGCGGCATGGGTCGAGTCGAACCCTGGATCATGAAGAGAAATCTGCGGGCGTGGGCACGGGCGATTCTTAACGACTTGCGCCCGTGGTGGGGTTTAGGCACGCCCAACTTCCCAGCATGTCGTAGCAAACACCACAAAACGCGGATGCTGGGTTGTCGCCTACCACACTTTGTGGAAGGCTCCCCGGATTCTCGGAGATGGAGGAGATGACCGTGACGGCAATGACATAAGAAAACCCGGCTAGCCTCTCGGCGCCGGGTTTTCTGGAAATTCCTTGGGAAGTGCCTCGCAACCACGTTCCTAAGGAAACCCCAGCGAAAACGCAAGCGAGAAATGCGCCGGAGGCGCAACAGGTAGGTTTTGCCCGAACGGTCCCCAGATATGGAGGACCGAACGTGACTGTTTGTGCCCGCGTAGCCCTCGGCTTACGCCGATTGGCGCCCGACGCCTTGCCGATTAAGACGCAGGCAGACCGCTTCGACGGCCTGCCGCATGGTCTGAGTCCCGGCCAGGCCCTGGCAGCGTTCAAGCGCGCCGCCGCCGCGCTCGGCCTTAGTACTGTCCGCGACCTCGTGGATCAGCTAATGGCGTTCAGTCAGCAGCAGGACTGGCAACGAGGCAGCCGGCCAGTCGTGTGGCCGAGCAACGCCATGCTGCAGGATCGGCTGGGTATCTCTGAACGCCACGTCCGCCGTCTGCTCGGCCGGCTCGTCGCGCTCGGCATCATCGTACCGGTGGACAGCCCGCAAGGCCGGCGATGGGGCCGGCGCGATTCCTCTGGCCGGATCGTCGAGGCCTACGGCTTCGATCTGTCTCCTCTTGCCGGCCGTTATGCCGAGTTCCTGGCCATCGCGGAGAAGGCCGAGGGCGAGCGCAAGGCCCGCGCCGCGCTGCGCCGGCGCCTGACCATCGCCCGCAAGGCGATCCAGCAGCTGGCGGAGACCGCGCTGGAGCACGCCCTGAGCGACCGTGATTGGCGAGCCTGGCTGGCGGACGCATTGACCGCGACTGCCGCCGCGATTGACGGCGGAGCGGCGACGGCCATCCTCGCCACGGCGGTCATCGAACTTGAGCGCCGGCGCCGAGACGGGGAGACGGCACTGGCCAACGCACTGCGGAAACCTGTGGAAGAGTCCGGCTCACCGGACTCCCAGGTCCGCCTCATACTAACTACAACCCAACCCGGATCTGATAGCTCAGCTACCGGTAACAGGGACTCGGGAATGAGGCGTAACGGCCCGGGCGATGGAGCCTCGGTCACAACCGACGACGCCTTGCCCGACGAGCCGCCGGCAGCGACCCCGAAGTTCGTCGTCCGGGTCTCTCCGCCGTTGCAGGATCAGCTCCTCACCCCCTCCCCTACTTGGTCCGACGTCGTCGACGCCGCCGATCGCCTCCGCCACCAGCTCGGCATCAGCCGCGCCGCCTGGATCGACGCCTGTCACGCCCTCGGTCGCTACCAGGCGGCCACCGCCGTCGCCATCATCGCCGCCAAACGCGAAACCATCCACTCGCCGGGGGGCTACCTCAGGGGGATGATCACCCGCGGCCGCGACGGCGAACTCCACCTGCTGCGCAGCCTGCACGGCCTGGCGGAACGACGCCGCGACACCCAGAACGAAACGGGCCCGGCGGCGCTCACCACCATGGCCGGCCGATCCCCGCCGGCGGAAAGGAGCACGAACCGATGAACCGTTGCCTTCGCGCCGTCACCGCTCTCGTGCTCGTCATGGTCTTCGCCACCGCTGCCGCGGCGGCCGAGATCATCGCCGGCCCGGCGCGGGTGATCGACGGCGATACCCTCGCCGTCGCCGATGTTCGTGTGCGAATTTTTGGCATCGACGCTCCGGAGACTCGGCAGACGTGTGCCACTGCCGACGGCCACGACTACTTCTGCGGCCGGGTCTCGGCCTCCGCCCTCGCCGAGAAGATCGCCGGACGGCCGGTGGCCTGCCGGCCGCGCACCACCGACCGCTATGGCCGAACCGTCGCCGTCTGCTTCGATACCGACGACGAGGATCTCGGTGCCTGGCTGGTGCGGACCGGCTTGGCGATTGCCTACCGCAAGTACTCCACCGTCTACGTCGACGACGAGGACGCCGCCCGGCACGCCCGCCGCGGGCTGTGGGGCGGCGAGTTCGTCGAGCCATCGCAGTGGCGAGCGGCGCATGCACACGGGCGGTGAGTATGCCCCGCCGTGATCGCGCATGCTCCATTCAAGACTACGGGCTGCTTGACCGGAGGGAAGGCCGATGACAATTCGCGTCGCGGCATGGCTGCCGGCTTCCTCGAGCGCGTGCCGCGCCAGCCAATCTCGGAGCCCCCGACCACCGGCGCGCGACACTCGCAGTCGATAGATGATGGCCCCCAGCTGGACATCCCCTACAGTCGGGGTCCAGCGCGGCAGCATCGGCTGGTTCCGCGCGTTGTCGATCGAGGAACATGACGGTCGAGGACCACGAGAGGACGTCATGCCGATTGCGGATCCGGTCAGCCACGTCGTCGTGATCATGCTGGAAAACCAGTCGTTCGATCGCCTCCTCGGCTGCATGCGAGCGTTCGACCCGATGATCGACGGTGTCGATCCCTCGACCCCTCGTGCCAACGCCGATCCGCTCTCGGGCCAATCCGTCCGGCAAGCGACGACCAACGCGCGCGGTGCGAGGCTGGACCCCGGACACGACCTCGACGACACCCTGAGGCAGGTCGCCGGCGGCGAATGCTCGGGCTTCGTTTCCGACTTCGTACAGAAGTATCCGCGGTCTACTCCGGCGGATCGCCAGGAGGTCATGGGCTACTACGCCATGGATACGCTGCCGGCGTTGCATGCCCTCGCGCGGTCCTTCGCCGTATGCGATCACTGGTTTTCGTCGTTGCCGGGCCCGACCTGGCCGAATCGCCTCTTCGTTCACAGTGGCACCTCGCTTGGTCACACCAAGATGCCGGAAGGGTTCCACCCGAATTTCCACGTCTACGACCAGCCGACGGTCTACCAGAGACTGCAGGAGCGAGGTTTGCCGTGGCGCATCTACTACCAGGATTTCGCGCAGTCTCTGGTGCTGTCGCACCAGTGGCCGCACAAAACCCACTATCATCGGCTGGACCGGTTTTTTATGGATGCCGCCGGAGATGCGCGTGACTTCCCCGCTTACTGCTTCATCGAACCGAAATACTTCGGCGCGCACGCGGACGACCAACATCCGCCGCACGATATGATGCGTGGCGACGCCTTGCTTGCCCGCGTCTACAACAGTCTACGCGTCAACGAAGCGCTGTGGATGAGCAGCCTGCTCGTCGTCCTCTATGACGAGCACGGCGGTTTCTTCGATCACCTGGCGCCGCCAGAGGCGGTTCCGCCCGACGAGCACACGGCTGAGTTCGCGTTCGACCAGTACGGCGTCCGGGTCCCGGCCGTTCTCGTCTCACCCTGGGTCGATCGATCGGTCGTGCCGACCACGTTCGACCATACGTCGGTGCTCAAATACGTGAGCGACAAGTGGGATCTGGGACCGCTCGGAAATCGCGTCGCCTTCGCCAACAGCTTCGCACCGGCGCTGCTGACCCGCAGCGCACCGCGCGCCGATACACCCTTGTCCATTCCCGTCTCGGCGGTCGAAGCGGCCACCGCCGAGGCCGAGATGAACCAGAATCAGAACTGCCTGTTGTCGTTCAGTCATTTCCTGGAGGCGGTGCTCGGACCAACCCGGCCGGCGGGCGTGCTTGCCGATCGGAACAGACGGGTCTTCCGCGGAGCCACCCAAGGGGAGGTGGCCCGCGAACGTCTCGAGGATTTCTTGTCCGACCCGGTCGAAGTCTCGCCGAATGCGGCGCCAACGGGGAAATAACGGAACCTTCCACGCTTCGCCGGGACGGGATCACGCCGTGGAACGGGCAGGATGGCACTATTCGTGGCGACGTCCGGCGGCGAGGGTCTCGCTGCACGCCAAACTCCCCGCTCACCGCTGGTGAGACTGTCGATGTCGGAACGATCTTCACCCGCTGGATCGGCGGCCACGGCGACGAAGGACAACCTCGCCGGCCTCGTCGAGCGCGTCACCTTCCACAACCCGGACAGCGGCTTCTGCGTGCTGCGGGTGAAGGCGCGCGGTCAGCGCGATCTGATCACCGTCATCGGTCACGCGGCTGCGATCTCCGCCGGCGAATTCGTCCAGATGACCGGGCAGTGGGTCAACGATCGGACGCACGGCCTACAGTTCCGCGCCGGTTTCCTGCGCTCGGCGCCGCCGACCACCGCCGAGGGCATCCAGAAGTATCTCGCCTCGGGGATGATCAAGGGCATCGGCCCGGTGTACGCCAATAAACTGGTCCGGGCGTTCAGCGAGGCGGTGTTCGACGTCATCGAGCAGACGCCGGAGCGCCTGCAGGAGATCGACGGTATCGGCCCGAAGCGAGGCGACAGCATCGTCGCCGCCTGGGCCGATCAGAAGGCGATCCGCGAGATCATGATCTTCCTGCACGGCCACGGTGTCGGCACCTCGCGCGCCGTGCGCATCTTCAAGACCTACGGCGCCGACGCCATCCGGCTGATCTCGGAGAACCCCTACCGGCTGGCGCGCGACATCCGCGGCATCGGCTTCAAGAGTGCCGACCTGATCGCCGCAAACCTCGGCATCGAGAAGACGGCGATGATCCGCGCTCGCGCCGGCATCGGCTATGCGCTGAGCGAAGCGATGGACGAGGGCCATTGTGGCCTGCCGCTGACGCAACTTGTGCCGATGGCGGTCGAACTGCTGGAGGTGCCGGCCGCGATCGTCGAGACGGCGCTCGGTCTGGAACTGCAGGATGCCGAGGTGATCGCCGACGACGTCGACGCGGAGCCTTGCGTCTTCCTCGCCGGCCTGCATCGCGCCGAGCGGGTGATCGGCGCGCGGATCGCCACGCTGCGCAACGGCGCCCTGCCCTGGCCGACGATCGACGCCACCAAGGCCATTCCGTGGGTCGAGAGCAAGGCCAGTATCGATTTTGCCGTCAGCCAGCGCGAGGCGGTGCGGCTCGCCCTGGCGGCGAAGGTTCTCGTCATCACCGGCGGCCCGGGCGTCGGCAAGACGACGCTGGTCAACTCGATCCTGAAGATCCTCGCCGTCAAGGGCGTGCGGATCGCCCTCGCCGCCCCCACCGGCCGCGCCGCCCGGCGGCTGGCGGACAGCACCGGCCTGGAGGCGAAGACCATCCACCGGCTGCTCGAGGTCGATCCGATGCATGGCGGCTTCCGCCGCAAGGAGGACTACCCACTGGACTGCGATCTGCTGGTCGTCGACGAGATGTCGATGATCGACGTGCCGCTGATGCACGCGCTGCTGAAGGCGGTGCCGGATGATGCGGCGTTGATCCTGGTCGGTGACGTCGATCAGCTGCCCTCCGTCGGCCCCGGTCAGGTGCTCGCCGATGTCATCACCTCGGGCGCGGTGCCGGTGGTGCGGCTGACCGAGGTATTCCGCCAGGCGGCGGCAAGCCGGATCATCGTCAACGCGCACCGCATCAACCAGGGGCTGATGCCGGAATGGGCGCAGGACCCGGCCAGCGACTTTCATTTCGTCGAGTGCGTCGATGCCGAAGATGGCGTCGCCAAGATCCTGCAGATCGTCCGCGACCGCATCCCGGCCCGCTATGGCCTCGATCCGATCCGCGACGTTCAGGTGCTGTGTCCGATGAACCGCGGCGGCCTCGGCGCCCGCTCGTTGAACATCGAGCTGCAACAGGCGCTCAATCCGCCGGGCGAATTGCGCGTCGAGCGCTTTGGCTCGACCTACGGCATCGGCGACAAGGTGATGCAGGTCGAGAACGACTACGACAAGGAGGTCTACAACGGCGACCTCGGGGTCGTCGGGGCCATCGATGCCGAGGCAGCGGAAATGCTGCTGGAGTTCGACGGCCGGCACGTGACCTATGGCTTCGGCGAACTGGACGAGATCGTCCTCGCCTACGCCACCACCATCCACAAGTCGCAGGGGTCAGAATATCCGGCCGTGGTCATCCCGCTGACCACGCAGCATTACCCGATGCTGCAGCGGAACCTGCTGTATACCGCCGTTACCCGTGGCAAGCGGCTGGTCGTCGTCGTCGGCCAGAAGAAGGCCCTGGCGATCGCGGTGAAGGGGAAGCAGACCGGGCGAAGGTGGTCGAAGCTGAGGGAGTGGCTGGCCGGATGCGCGGGCTGACCCGCGCGCTTGCCGGAAGCACGATCCACGGCTCACAGCAGAACCCCCTCGCCTGCCGGATCGGCGCGCGCAGCGCGGCAGCGGCGGCGATGCGGTCCGCGTTCGGAACGACGCGCACATCGCATGTGGGATCGTACCGTTGGCGCATTGCCGAACGGCGGACGGAATTTGATGTGCCACACATCCGGGGCCACGCCGCGGCGTGACCGGGAGCGCCGTCGTCCCGGGCGAGCGGCATATGCTATCTTCGGAGCCCTGGAGGATGGCGAACGACGGAGGTGACGGAGGCGGCGGCGGGTGTCGGGATCAGGAGGGCACGGCATGAGTGACGTGACGAAGGGATTGCGTGACCGGCGGTTTCTCTCGCTTTCCGAACGCGACAAGCGGGACATGCTCAAGCTGATGGCTCGGGCCGCCGAGCAGGCCTACCGTCGCGGCGCGCAGCAGGGTGCCGGCCTCGCACGGAGACCATGGTTCCGCGCGGACCTCGGGCAGTGGCGCTACGAGCCGTCGCTCGATCTCTCGCCGTGGCTGGACAGTCCGCGGATGACGACGAGCCTGGAGCGGCTCGACGGCGAATGCGGCGAGGAACTGCGCAGGATCGGCTTGCCGCTCGAGGACACGTCGTCTCGGGCTTCGCGCGATCGACCGTGGCCGATGGCCTGGAGACGCTCCATCTGGGCCGGCTACACGCGAGAGCAGCGCTGTTCCATTGCCGCGTCGGCGCGAAAGGCTTCCTGATGGAGGTGGCCGAGACGAGCCACGCACCCTTCCGATCACGTCTCGCGCCCGGCTGCAAGCGCTGCGATTTGCTCTTTCTCATAATGATCGGCGTATGTCCGGCGGTGGACGGAGAGACCGGGCGACTCATCGCTCCGGCCTCTGCGAGGCCGAGCCTCACGTAACGGCCCCCGTCTCGCCGCTGCTGCTCCTGACCCCCTTCCCTACCTGACCCCGCCGACCGCCTCCGCCACCAGATCGGCATCAGCCGAGCCGCCTGGATCGGCGCCTGTCACGCCCCTGGCCCACCGTTTGCCTAAAAGGGGTCTTCCCTCTTTCATGAAAGCGAGAATTCCTGTGTTAGCGTTTTCATGAAAACGATTGTCGTTGCAAATCAGAAAGGCGGATCCGGGAAATCGACCGTCACGGTTCACCTCGCGGCAGCTGCCGAGAGCGCAGGAGATGGCCCCGTCGTGATTTCGGATACCGATCCGCAGGGCACCGCAGCCGACTGGTTCAACCAGAGAAAAAAGGCCGGGATCGATACCCCCCGTTATTCACCCCTCGCCCTTGACGACCTTGGCGGCAGAATTCAGGCGCTCGGTGATGCCGGCGCATCGTATCTCTTCATCGACACGGCGCCTTCAATCGGAGCGGTCAACGCCAATTTGTTCGCTAAGGGCTGGTCGTCGTCGACTGCCAGAATAATGGCTTGGCGGTCGCGAGGCCTAGATCGGCTGCGCGACTCGGACTTTGGTACCCCCTCCCCTTGTCGGCTCGACTGGGGGGCGGGATGGATAGAGCAACAAGCCGCCATTTTCGGCCTCGACCTTCGCGTCTGGATATGCGGCGAGCGCGAGCGCCAAGGGTTCTTTGAACTTTTTCTTAAAGTTTTTGATGTCGGCAAAGCCACTACCGAACTGGTTGGCAAGATTGTGCCAAGTAAGTTTTATCGGTTTTTCGAGGATGTGCAATCGGTAAGCGAGCCATAGATAAATGTCGATCGCCATAGATCGATGACCGAGTGAGCGAATTGCTGCTTCGCGAACGGGCAGCGGATGTTCGATCAAACTTTTGTAGAAGCCTTCGTCGAGTCTGACACACGGTCTCCATAATTGGAGTTGACTGTCATCCGTTTCGTCATTCGGAAGGATGGCGTCATGGACGAAGCTGCCGTTTGTGATGAACGTCTGCTTTGCACTTATACGAAGAAAAGTGAGACGGCAGAGGCTGAGGCGTCGGGACTGTTCGCGGACGAGGTTATAATTGTGTCCGCCGTTGCCCATCCCCATGGAGTTCAGCCAGTTGTTCATGCTTCGGCCGAGTTCGACATCGCGAGAGCGAGTTCGGACAGCTTCCGTTTGGAGGTAGAGAAGGATCATCCGGGCAACGGAACCGTAAGGGAGGCCGACCACGTCGGTAGCGCTCGTTCTACCGCTCTCCAAGAGCAACTTTACGTCCCCGCTTTGCCGCTCCCAAATCGTTTCGGTTGTTGCGCGGTGAGGGAGTGCTGTCATCGCAAACCCCGCATGCATTATTCCAATGCGCTGCTCTTCATCCGACATCACCCTGTAGGCAGCATCTGCAGCTGCGCGTTCGGCCTTGGTGATGCTTTGAGCGCGAGTTACATGAATACCGTGGTGCAGGATGAGATCGTGAATCTGAGCCATTGGGTTGCCCTGAGCCGTAAGCAGCCAAAGCATGTTGTCCACAGGCGCAAAAAGCAAGATCGGACTTTGGTACCCCAAGCTATTAGAGAGTTATTTGATTCTGTTATTTGAGTGGGGTTCCAAAGTCCGAGGGATTGCCGCGAGTATGGGGTTCCAGAGTCCGAAAATCCGGGTACCTGCGTCCGATATCCCGATGTGGGCGAATCGGGTGGCAATCAAGCGGGGTTCCAGAGTCCGATGGAGATCTGTGGATAACTTGCGCTCGGCCAAGCCTCATAACGAACCCCCATGCGTAATTTGCTTCGGTCAGTCAATAACATGCTTGGTCGGCACGAAGCACCGGTTGGGGCGCTGTCGAGGCTGGGACCGAGTTTCGATCGGGGGTCATGCAGGGGGTACCAAACTCCGACTCGGAAGCGCCTCGCTTAGAATGAGCCGGCGAACTGACGAAGCCGCCGCGGGGGCTCAGGTGCGGCGGCGGGCAGGCGGGCGTATCAATGGTCCTACGTCCGACGGCCAAGGGTCGGGGATGTGTAAAACTTCAGGAAATCCGTCAGAGCAGCCGCAAAGCCCGACAGTGTAGCGATTCGGACTTTGGTACCCCTGCGGTCTTGAGGAGCGTCGCGCCCGCTCGGACTTTGGTACCCCCGAGGTTTCCTCGCGCCCCAAAGGATTTCCATGCAACGCCAAGCATCTACACCGGGCTGGTCACACGATGTCCCTCGAACGTCGACACATCGTTTTTCGGCGCCACGATAGGGACTTTTCCATCCCAAGAACGCGGAGCCGCGGGCAGGCTAGGGCTCGGACTTTGGTACCCCCTGCCGTATCGGACCTACGGTACCCCCCTTGCCTCTGCCGGGAGGAAGATTCCGAATCGGACTTTGGTACCCTCACGGTCATGAGGCGCCGGGCGTCGCGTCACTCCGGGGTAAGCGCCAGATTACTTTCGCTTTGGCATTGCGATTTCCGACATTGCGGAAGGCGGCGAACCGTCGGCCTCGTCTAGGGGGATTGCGAGCCGCTGGGCAAGAGCGTGGACTTCAATGTCGGGAATCGATGTCGCGAAGCGGAATACCCATTGGCCGCCATTACGAGTAAGCGTTCCGATGCGCCTACCTTGATGGACGATATGGCGACGATCGGGTACGGCTGAGCGAGAACCTGTCGTTCCCTCGATTCTACCCTCTGCAGCGCGGATGAGCACGTCGATCTGGGCCGCTGGGTCGGGCGTCCCGCCGGCGCCGACTATGGACCGTCGGTGGCCGTCGAGCGCTTCGAGGATGCGGTTTAACGCAGCAGGATCGCGCTCAATCACCTCCATAATCCGTCGCGCGGGCAATACGGCGAGGCGCTTCGGCTCATCTAGGCGGTCCAGGATCTCGTCAGGAAATCGCGCGAGCCGCAGATAAAGGCTGAATGTGGAGGGATCGACCCCGAACTGAGCAGCGATATCCTTGGCGCTGCTCTTGAGGCGATCACGAACCTCGGCGAACCATCGAGCGCGCTCGAGAGCAGATATGTCCGCGCGCCGCTCGTTCTCGGAAAACTGGATGCGGAGCATCGCTTCATCGTCGAGCTCACGTACGCGGGCGAGGACCAAGCGTCCGAGGCGCTTGCATACTTCCAGCCTGCGTCTTCCGGCAGCCACCTCGTAGACCCCGTCTGGGCCGCGTCGGACTGTGATGGCGTCGTTCTGACCGTTGGTCTCGATATCCGTCAGCAGTTCGTCGAATTCCCGCCCTTCCGACCGTCCGCGGAGTCGATCCGTAGGTAAACGATCGACAACGTTCTCAATCTGCAGGAAGATGAATTCTTCCGCCGCGTCGCCGGCTTTTTCTCGAAGGACTTTGGCACGTTCGAGCTCGGCAGCGAGGTCGCCATTTTTTGACGTCTCGTGGGCCAACTGTGCTTCAAGCCGCGCGATATGTTCGCGCAGGGTTTCTCCGACGGCAGAGAGCGCGGCGGCGGGTTTGTGGATTCCCGCACCCGGCAGCGGCGGGGCCTCGGCTCCCCCAGTCTCGATCCCGACCTCCGCGGTCTTTTCCTTCACAGCCTGCGCGAGCGATGAGAAACGGGATTTCGTGGTGCTCATTTCCGTGGCTCCGGGGAACGGGCAGAGTCAGCGTCCTGTCCCCTCCCCCACACACGTTGCAACTCCTGCTCTATGGCTTGGTTTATGCAGTTGGCACTTGCGAGCACTCGGTTGTACGCTGCCCTGTCCGTGCTCGGCTCGTACTCGTAAAGCGTTTCCTTGCCGAAGCCCGCCGTGCCCATGATCCGAGAGTGCAGAAATTCCCCGGGCAAGACTGCATCGCCAAAGCGCTCGCGAATGAGGCTGACCAGAGCCTCTTGGCTCCGATCCGTGGGGTCGTACGCGGTGACCATCACCTTGGTGAATTGGGTGTCTAGGCTGGAGCCAAACGCGTCGCGGAAATCAGCGACATAGCTTGCTAGGTGCGCGAAGAACTCTCCTGTCGAGGCGAGATCCGTCATCGTTGCGCGCGTCGGAACCACGAGCCCGGTGGCGGCATGAAGGGCAATGGTCATCAGGATATTGACATCGGGCCGGGTATCAACAACGGCGATGTCATACGAGTCGTCCACTGAATTCAAGAAGCTGCTGAGCTCGTCGAAATAGAGGATATCCTCGACCTTCCCATTGCCGGATCTTCGTCCTAGGGACTCCTCGGCCTGAGCGAGGACGGCCCCTCCGGGCACGAGATCGATCGAAGGCCAGTAGGTTTTTTGGCAGATCGATGCGGCCGGAAGGTCTCTGCCTTCTTCCCGCGCCATGGTCCAAGCAGCAAAGCTGTTTTCCAGGCCCACCTCGCGCGACGGGTCGATGCCGAACTGCGCGGTGGCACTGGCCTGACTGTCGAGGTCGATCAGAAGGACGCGGTATCCTGCCCGTGCCAAATATTGGGCGAAATGGACGCTACTTGTCGTCTTGGCCGATCCACCTTTAAAGTTGGTGAAAACCACAGTAGCGAGTTGCTCACTCAACTCGGATCGCCTCCATGGAAGTGCGGAGAGCCTTCCCGAGCTGGCGTGGAGTCGTCGCCGAAGCCCCAACAGTTCTTCCATCGTCAAGCGAGTGCGCGCTGGCGTTTCGGCGGGATCGAGGCGTTTCGTGTAAGCGATAATCTCGCGCGGCTTTGTTCCCAGCAGAGCCGCCGCCTCATGGAAGGAGAGCGTTCGCAGTCGCTTTCTTTTGTCAGGAGCGTTCTCGACCTCGATTGCCGCGCGTTGGGCAGAGCGGATGACCTCCGCAATCCGTCGATATGTTCCGACCAAGTCGACGTCAGGCATGGAATCTCTTTCCCGCTAGTGGCCCGTTGCTTCTGCCGAGACGGGCGAATTGCCGACTCGGATCCTCTTGGATGCATCCAACTTAAGGGGTTTTAGAATCTCGGAACAGCAAAATTCGAGAAATTGGATGCATCCAATCCCCGTAGTCGGGAAGAATTGGGAAGGTCGCATCGCGTTCCCATGACCATAGAGCCCGAAACCTCAGGCTCCGGTTCCCTACGTCAGAGGAGGGAACCGGCCTATTATAGAGGAATTCCCCGACGCCGGATCCCCAAAGGTCGCCACGATTAGCTATCCCGAAGTTGGCGCAACGACTGCAGACTCCCAGAGTGCGGCCGCCGATAGCCGCAGGGCAGCGCGCGGAGAACTTGGCCCGTACAGGCGTTGGGGTAGAACCTCGCCCGGGCGCCGTCTCGGTAAACATCGAGATGGCGACCCGCAGCGAAAGGCCGAACCACTATGCGACGCGTCGTAGTCTGCGGGTTCGCCTCCAGGTCCATGAGTGGTCGCGACACGAATCGGGGAAACCCCCGCCGCCGCGACAGTCCCAGGGCGCGCCTGGGCCGCCTACAGCACGCCGTCGAGCGCGTGCTCCTCGAACAGGTCGCCGTCCTCGATGTAGGCGGCGAGCGTCGCCCAGCTGGCGTGCCGGCCGAGCCGCTTCAGCTGCGCCGGGTGCACGCGGCGGTCCTTGGCGGTGTTGAGCGCGCCGCGCTTCAGGCTGTGGCCGCCGAGGCTGGCCGGCTCGAAGCCGGCGGCTTCGCCGCGCGCCTTGACGATGCGCGCCACCGTGCCGGGATCCATCGGCTCGCTGCCGACCACCCAGGCCGGCGGCTCGGCGGCGGCGGCGCCGCGCCGTGGCGGCAGACGGCGGATGCGCCGGAACACAGCCCCTTCGGTGATGCCGGCGGCGGCGCACCAGCGCTGCAGCGCGCGCACCGGGCACAGCTCGGTGACGCCGTAGGGCACGGCGACGACCACGCCCTTGCCGCGCCGGTCGCCCTTCGAGACCGGCAGGCTCAGCCGCAGCCCGTGCTCGCAGGCTTCCAGGTCATTGATGCGGATTGCCGCCAGCTCGGCGCGGCGCAACGCGCCGGCAAATCCGACCAGCAGCAGTGCCCGGTCGCGCAGACCGGGCAGGTCGTCCTCGATCGGCGCGAGGATTTCGCGCAGCAGGGCGATCTTCGCCGCCAGCTTCGGCCGGGGTCCGCGTCCCTGGCGGCGCAGCGTCCGTTCCAGCCCGGCCATGGTTTCGCTGACGATCGCCGTGGCGGTGGGCGAGGGGAGGCCGGCCAGCCAGTGCAGCCAGCCGATCGACGCCAGCCGCAGCCGCAGTGTCTGCGCCGCCAGCGGCCGGGCCGGCGACGGCGGATAGGCGCCTGCGGCGACGAAGGCGGCCACGTCCTCGGGACGCGCCGGCAGTGCCGACAGCGCGTGGCCGTCGCACCAGGCGCACCAGGCGCGGACGCCGGCGCGGTAGGCGCGCCGGGTGTTGTCCGCCTTGGCGCGCCTGGCCAGCACCGCCGCGGTGCGCTGCGCCGTCTCCAGCGTGCCGTCGGCGGTAGGCAGGATGTCGCAGGTCGCCGTCTCGAACCAGCCGCGGACGGCGGCGGGTGCGCCGCCGACAGGCGCCGGCAGGGGGGTGAGCGGCGCCTCGCTCGCGGACGCCGTCGCGCCGTGCCGCGCGGCGAAGGCGGGCCGGCCATCCGGGCTCACGCGCCGACTGTCCGGGCGGGGGGCGGGGCGAGGGCGGGATGTTCGGCCGGGAGAAGCGGCATTTCCGGAGCTCCGCAGCGGGGAACGGGACGGCGCACGCGGCGGATTCTGCGGGAGATCCCGACGCCCGACAAGCGGCTTCACCTTTCGTCGCAGCGCAGTGCTGAAACGCCCGGCCGCCCGTCGCCGTTTCTGGTGGTAGAATGCCGATCGGACGGTCGCGCAGGTGAAGCGTCCCCACGTCGACCATGCCGAACTCCTCTAGGACGAGAATCGAGGGCGACGATTTCCGTCGGACGGACATCAGGGCGGCCTGAACGCCGTCGCGGCGGCGTTCAGGCGGACCGTACCCCGGCCCGGCGTGCGCGCCGGGGGGCGTTCGGTGGCGCGGCGCGGCGGTTGCCGGGTTTCCGGGGCGGTCGCGGCGATGGTCGATCGCCCGAGTCGGCGCCGCTTGCGTCCGCGGAGCTCGTGGGAGATCGAGACGCGACAAAGTGCAACTCCGCTGCCGACATCCGCAGGTTCGGAGATATCAGGATGACAGAAAGCGAGTTCGACGGCGAGGCCGAACCCATGCGGCTCCTCTACTATAGCGTCGTGCCAACAAGCTGCTCGCGAGACGATCTCAAGAGTATCCTGGCCTCCTCGCGCAAGTACAATGCGATAAATTCCGTCACAGGAGTCCTTTGTCTCGACAATCGCTTCTTCTTCCAGGTGTTGGAGGGGTCCAGGCGATCGATCAACCATATCCTCGGCCGCGTGATGCACGATCCGAGAACCACCGACGTGAACATCGTGCTGGCCGAGCCGTTGGCGGAGCCGGCGTTCCGCGCATGGGCGATGGCGTTCGTCGGCGCCGACAGTTTGTCGCGACGGGTTTGCGAGAGGTACTGCGGCGACAGCGTCTTCCGACCGGACAGAATGTCCTCCCGGTCGGCACGTGCGTTCGCATTGGACATCCTCGCCAGCCTGGTGTCGGGGAAGAAGGCGTGATTTGGTCCGGACGGCCGGGATGCGGTCAGCTCGCAGGCCGGGCTGTTTCGCCGGCGATCCAGTCCAGGTAGTCCGGGTTGCCGTCGTCGATCCGCCAGCAGACGATCGCCGGGCAGGCGTACGGGTGGACGGCTTTGAGGCGGGCGATCAGCGCCGGCAGCCGCTCCTCCATCGTCTTCAGGATCAGCGACGCCTCCGCGTCCTCGGTGAGTTCACCCTGCCACCAGTAGATCGAGTCGATCGCAGGCGAGACGTTGGCGCAAGCCGCGAGGCGTTCGCCGACGACGGTGCGCGCGATGGCGAGCGCGTCCTCGCGCGACGCCGCGGTGACGTAAACGACGACGGTCGACATGAAACGCTCCCTCGTGGTCGCCTCGGATATAAGCAGCCGCTGGCGGCATCGGAAACCAGGGAGGTCGGCGCCGGCCGCTCTCGCCATCGGAAACGGCCATTCGGCGGTCGTACCAGAGGGGTCCTGTTCACGATCGTCCGGCGCAGCGGGCGTTCCGGCCCGGCGACAGTCTCGGCGACGGCGGCGGTGCCGTCGGGTGAGGGGAGGCCCGCCGGCCGATGCCGCCAGCCGATCGACGCCAGCCGCGACGGCCGCCACGTCTCGGGCGCGGTGCGCTGCGCTGCGCCTCGGCAGCGTGCCGGTCGGCGTCGGGCATGACGTCGCGGATCGCCGTGTCGACCAGGCGCGGACGGCGACGTCCTGGCGCCGCCGGTCGGGCGGGCAGGGGAGCGAGCGGCGCCGCGCCGGGCGGCAAACCCCGGCGATCCCAGGATCTCACCGGCGCGCCTGCCGGGCGGCGTTTTCCGGGCTGCGGGGCGGTCGCAGCGGTCGTCGATCGCCCGGACTCCGCGCCCCTTTCCCGTACGCCCGACAATGCGTCTTATCAGGCGTACGGTCGCGGCGCGACGGCATTCGGAAGAAAAAAAGGGCTGTTTTACCATTGGGCCCCTAGGGGTAAGATAGCGACATG
>Ga0209573_1003130_pt1 | contig 19064 bp, 17 predicted proteins | sample TNRBio252014_DNA_FD_185870 | JGI IMG/M metagenome (GOLD analysis project Ga0209573, IMG submission 185870) | Wastewater treatment Type I Accumulibacter community from EBPR Bioreactor in Madison, WI, USA - TNR Reactor_6/25/2014_ DNA (SPAdes)... | ecosystem: Engineered > Bioreactor > EBPR >...
TCCACTCGGCGTTCATGGCAGTACTCCTCCAAACTAGGCATTATCTGGATAGACTATTTACTCCGGTTAGACAACTCCATTCAAAGTTGGTTCACCAGGAATATGGGGATCACTATTAGCAAGACTATAGAAACTGGAACTACTAAAGAGCCATGATAGCTCTCCACAGTTAATCAAGGATGGTCTTTGCCCTGTCTCAAATTTCGCCGGAATTAACCAAACTGGCCATCGACTCGCGGTTTAACCAGCATCGGCCAGTAGGTAAAGATAAAGATCAGAAATGCGGCGATCCACAAAATCTGGGAGATCGCTACCCAGATGACATAGTGATTTTGCATAATCAGCGGCAATATGACCCTGACGACAGCCCCAGCAATGAGAATAACCAAAGAAGCTGTGACCGCTTTTGGGGGATTTTGAACATTTCTTCCCGTGTGACCCAGTGTAACGCGAGCCATCATGCTCAGGGTAATAACGCCGATCCCGCCAAAACTGAAGGCATGAATAACAACAATATTAGGTAAATTCATGAAAATATTTAACGCCATCAGGAGAAAGCCAAGATTGATAAAAATGAAAGCGACAAACAGGCTCCACAGGAGTGGCTTTCTCCAGATTCCGACAGTATGCCAGCTCGCCAAACGGGCTGAATTCGTCAAAAAAAGACTCATCGAAATCAATGAGATGATCCATTGATTGACAATGAATATCTGCGCGATCAGGAATGCGATATACAACATAATAATTGATATATCCAGCCACTTTGAGTTCAAAATCTTGACCGGATAACCCACGCCAGCCTCAATGAAAAAAGGAATGACCCTCCTGCCCATCAAGAGGACTAAACCAACGATCAAAAATAACCCACCATAGATGCCAAAAAATACGCCATGATCGATAAATCCGGCTACTCCAAGGTAAAAAGAGCTATTGGCAACTCCTAGAAAAACAAGAATAACTATGATTCCCAGTTGCTTTGATTGCCTGGCTTTTACAATTGGATAAATAATTGAACTAATCAGAGCCAGTATGAAAAATATGTCAAAAAATCCAGCGATGAAAATCAATGATGTCCCGAATAAAAACAGGACTCTCGCCAGTATCCACAAAATAAATAGCCCCAGCAAATCAAACCTATAGAGCGTTTGGACACCTGTCCAGTTTTTAACCGCCGTCAGCAGAAATCCAGCAATGACCGCCATTGTAAATCCATAAATCATTTCATGAGCATGCCATTGGAAAGAGGAAATCCCAATCATATTCAACGGCCATTGAAAAACATAAACACCCATCCAAAGCGCCATGGAAACAACGGCAAAGATTGCCGCACCGAGAAAAAATGGCCTGAATCCCAGACTGAACAAAGCGGTCTTAGGCATTGGATGGGCTATCAATGGCTTGTCCCCTCGGAACGGGTGATTTTGTTGTAGACGTTGTACTTGCCCACCGGCTTGCGCATGGGCAGCCGTTTCACTTCCTTCAAGCTTGCCGCATCGTAAACGACCAGCGCCCCGTCGTTCTCCCAGATGGAGACCAGCGCATACTTGCCGTCGCGGGTGAATTCAGTATGGGCGGCAGTCTTGCCTGGCTCCGGGCGCAGGGTTTTGACGACTTCCAGAGTGTTCTTGTCCAGCAATTGCATCGTGTCCTTGTCCTTGCTCATCATCGCGTCCACCCAGGCGTAGGGCGTGTTCTCGTGGCTGCGCATGAAGAAGGCCGGGCCAGCCGTCCTAATTTCCCTGATGACCTTCCAGTCCTTCATATCGATGACGCTGACCACGCCTTCCTTAAGATTGGGCGTCGCCATGATCGGACGGTCCTGATACCGCCAGGAAATGCCGGAACCGAGATGCGGCATACCGGGCAAGGGCAAATCGGCAACCTTGCGCCGCACGTCCAGATTCACCACCTGGCCGTTGGGGATGGCTTTATCGCCGCCGCCATCGGCGGGCCGCGCCGCGCCCAGCACATAGGCGTAGTCTTGGCTGAAAAAGAAATCGTCGAGAATGGCGTCAAGCTTCGTCACTCGTGGCGTCCACATCCCCGGCGACGCGATAGCCTCGCCCATCTTGTAGTCGTGGACGTAACCCTTGAACACCGGCCCAGCCTTGGGGTCGTAGCTCAGTTCCCAGACTTCGGGAATATCCTTGAGCGCGGCCACGAAACTTTGGCGCGGCGCGGCGTCGTACACCGCCGACACCCGCGAACTTTTACCGGCCTCGTTCACCACCGGAATGATGCGGTCGAAGCTTAAATCCGCCGCGCGCAGCAGCACCAGGGTATGCGGCAGATAGTTGGCCGCCATGACCCATTGCCCGTCGCCGGACACTGCGATATTGCGGGTGTTGACGCCGGCGCGAATTTCCGCCACCACCTTCAGGTTGTAAATATCGAACTTGCTAATCCAGCCGTCGCGGGAAGCGAAAAACACATAGCGTCCATCAGGAGTGAATTTCGGTCCGCCGTGCAGGGCGAAGCGGCTGGGGAAGCGGTGAATCGGCTCGAACTTGTCGCCGTCGAGAATCGTGACATGGTGGTCGCCCGCCTCCACCACCACGAACAAATTGAGCGGGTCGGCGCTGAAAACCGGCTTGTCCGGCAGGCTACCCGGCTTGACCGGCTCGACCCGCGAGGCGCGAATTTCCGCTTCGCCCCATTGCGGCGTAACCGCTGGCGGAGTGTGGATAAAGTCCGCCAATGCCTGAATGTCCTCCGGCTTCAGCTTGTCCTGGAAGCCCAGCATTTGCGTCGCGGGCCGCCCGGATGTAATGACGGCCAGCGCTTCGGCTTTCTTCAGCCGCTCCAGATTTTGCGGCAGCAACGCCGGCCCCATGCCGCCCAGACGGTCGGCGCCGTGGCAGGAAGCGCAATGCTGTTGATACAGTGGCGCGAGGTCGGGCGCAGCGTCGGCGGCGAAAACCGGCCACAGCAGGCAGACCATCAGCAGCCGGTTTTTCATGGCGCGGCGCTCCGGCAAGCGGTTCGGTACGGAGTCACGGTCAGCCGCTCGCCGCCCGCCGCGACGCCGATTTCCCCATCGTCCAGATAGCAGGCCGGGTCTTCGGCCCAGGGGTCGCCAGTGAGTTGTTGGGCGCGCACGCGGGTATTGCCGCCGCAAATATCGAAGTATTGGCACTGGCCGCAACGTCCCTTGACCCAACGCGGCCTAGCTTTCAAACCGGCCATCAGCGGGGCGGACGTATCCGGCCAAATGGCGGAAAACGGCCGCTCGCGGACATTGCCCAAAGTGTGGTGCCACCACATCGTATCGGGATGGACGTTGCCGAGATTGTCAATGTTGGCGACGTTGACCCCGGAAGCGTTGCCGCCCCATTGGGCCAGTTTGGCGCGGATGTGTTCCTCCATTTCCGGGAATCGTTGGCGAACCCAGAACAGCAGATACACGCCGTCGGCGTCGTTGTTGCCGGTTACAAATTCCCTGGGCCGACCCTCCCGCAGCAGTCGCCAGCAGGTCTCGAACAGCACATCCATTGCCCGGCGGGTCGTTTGATGATGGGCGTCGTCCTTGCGGTTGCGGTTGCCGCGCCCGGCGTAGTTGAGATGGGAGAAATAGAACTTGTCGATGTGTTCGGCGTCCAGCAATTCCAGTAAACGCGGCAAGTCGTGGGCGTTGTCCTCGGTCATGGTGTAGCGAATCCCGACCTTGACGCCGTGTTCCCGGCACAGGCGGATACCATTCATGGACGCGGCGAACGCGCCCGCTTGACGGCGGAAGCGATCATGGGTTTCGGCGATGCCGTCCAGACTGACGCCGACATAATCGAACTCGACCTCGGCGATACGGGCGATGTTGGTTCGGTCAATCAGCGTACCATTACTGGACAGGGCGACGTAAAACCCCATGTCCCTGGCACGGCGGGCGATGGTGAAAATATCGGGACGCAACAGCGGCTCGCCGCCAGAGAGGATGAGCACCGGCACGCGGAACGCCTTCAAATCGTCCATCACCGCGAAGGCTTCAGCCGTTGTCAATTCACCGGGGAAATCGGTATCGGCGGAAATGGAATAGCAATGCTTGCAGGCCAGATTGCAGCGCCGCACCAGATTCCAGATGACCACCGGGCCGGGCGGATTGCGCCGGGGCGTCAGCGGCGTGGGCCAGGCGATTTCCTGCATGAACTGGGTGATGCGAAACATGGGTCTCTCTGGCGCAGCGTTATCTTGAAATTAAATGGTGGTGAAGGTTTATCTCCCTCACCCCCCGCCTCTCTCCCGGAGGGCGCGGGGAGTTTTTGGTTCAACCGCTCAGGCGCAAGCCGGTTTTCTTGAGAATCCGGGTGCTGTACAGGATGGCGCGGGCGCGGCAGGCGTCGCCTAGAACTTCGGCGATGCGGTCAGCCTTGGCGGCCACCTTGTCGCGGCTTCCGCCGTGCGCCATGGCGAACAGGTTGTAGGGCCAGTCCGGCCAGTGGCGCGGGCGGCGGTAGCAGTGGGTCACGAATTCCAGCGCCCCGACCCGCTCGCCCAATTCATCCACCCGTTTATCGGCCACGTCCCAAACCGTCATGCCGTTGGCGGCATAACCGATGCGGTAATGATTCGGCACCACCCCGATGCGGCGAATCGCGCCGGCGTCCAGCAAGGCTTGCAGACCGGCGATGACCGCCGCCGCGTCGCTGTCCAGCCACTCGGCGAGGGCGTGATACGGGCGCGGGGTCAGCGGCAATCCGACCTGCGTGGCGAGAATCAGCGGCTTGAGCGCTTGCATGGACACCCCCGCTTCCATCTGCCTCCCCTCGCCCCTCGGGAGAGGGGCCGGGGGTGAGAGCGTCGGTCTCCCCTCGCCCGCCCCAACCACAAACCGCGCTTCGATGAAATACTCGCGCTGCTTGGGAAAATTGAACACCGGCAGACCAGTCGCTGCCGCGATTCGGGCGATGGTCTCGTTCATCCCGGCGGGCGTCTCGGTCGCCAGCACGAACCACATATTGAACGCATGGTCGCGCTGGTAGTTATGCGCCACTTCCGGGAAGCCGTTGACGAGGGCCGCAATCCGTTCAAAATCCGCTTCCGGCGCTTGCAACGCCGCCAGCGAAAACGCGCCGCCCAGCCGCTCAATCTGGTAAAGCGGCCCGAACCGGGTCAGCGTACCGTCCGCCAGCAATTCCCCCAAGGCGTGCAGCACGGCGTCTTCGCTGGACTCCAGCCGCTCGGCCACCACCGCGAACGGCCGCTCACACAAGGGAAAACCACCCTGCCAGCCGTCAATCAACCGACGTTTCAACTTGTCCATGCCGGATTGACGCCGAGAGGAATGGAGGGCGACGGCGCGGGCGGCGCCAGCGGCAGGTAATACGCGCCCCGTTGCCGGAAACAGCGAGTGCTGAACAGCACGGCATAGGGATACGTCATCAAATCCTGCTCAACCCGCAACTGATCAAGCCGTTCCAGCACCGATTCGCGCTGGTGGCCGTGCATCATGCAAAACAGGTTATAGGGCCAGTGCGGCAAGCGACGTAGGCGGCGGTAGCAGAGATTAACGCCGGATTCCGCCGCCAGCATCCGCCCGACCGCGCCGACCTCGGCGTCGGGAATATCCCAAACCACCATCGCGTTGGCGCGATAGCCCAGCGCACGATGCCGGACAATGACGCCCAATCGCTTGATTAAGCCCTGTTCCAGCCAGTACCGCAGCCGCCCCAACACTGTCCGTTCCGACCGGCCCAACTGTCGCGCCAGGGCGTCATAGGGCCGACTGACCAGCGGCAACCCCGATTGCAGGGCCGCCAGCAGGGTTTGGTCGGATTCTCCCGGCCTGACGCGGGTCGCATCGCCCACCGTCGCCGTCTGGGGCGCTGGCGCCGGGCGGCGGCCGCCCTGCAAATCGAAGCCCAAGTCGATGTGAAACTCCTCCAGCAGCGGCAAATCCAGCAACGACCCGCCGGTTTCATGCCCGATTTCCGCCAGCACCGCTTGCAGGCGCGCAGCCGTGGCGGTGGTCAGCACGAACCACAGATTGAAAGCGTGTTCGCGCTGGTAGTTATGGTTGACTTCGGGATACTCGTTGACCCGTTGCGCCGCCGCCTCCAGCCGCGACGGCGGAACCGCCAGCGCCGCCAGCGTACTGACGCCCAGCCGCCGGGTGGCGAACACCGCGCCGACCCGGCTGACCTTGCCTTCTTCCAGCAACCGGCGCAGCGCCGTTAGCACCTCATTTTCGCTCCAACCGAGACGTTCGGCGATGACCCGAAAGGGGTAAGCCGTTAGGGGGAAATCGCGCTGAAAGCGGTTGAGCAATTCGAGGTCGGCGGCGCTCATCCCGGCATCCTCACCATCAGAAGCCGATGCGATGGGCTCGAGCGGTGAAAAAAATCCCGCTTGGACTTTCCGCCACCAGTTCGGCGCGCTTGGCGAAGCTGGCCGTGTCGTAGACCACGACCTTGTTATCGTCACGCGCCGAAATCCACACCGCCTCGCCGCGCGGGGTGAATTCCAGATGCAGCACCGCCTTGCCCGGCTCCAGGGTTTGGACGATTTGCCCGGTCAGCGTGTCGATGATCTGGACAAAGCCGTTGTCCGGGAAGGCGAAATTGGCCCAGACCTGCCGACCGTCGGGCCGGGCGACCACGAACACCGGCTGACCCCGCACGGCGATACGGGCGGTCTCCTTCCAGTCGAGCGTATCGGCTACCAGCACCTCATGACGGCCAATGGCGGGTAGGTAGACCTGACGCCCGGCCACGGCCCAGCCGCGCAAATGAGGCATTTTGTAAACCGGTAATTTCTCCTCGCCCCGTCCGTAGTTGGCCAGAATGCGCTGCACACCCTGCTGCGGTTGCCAGGTATCGAGCAGCGCGATGCCGTCCTCGCCGAATAAACCGGCCAGATAGTAACGGCCGTCCGGCGTCACCAGCCCGTCATAAGGGGCGCGACCGATGTTGCTGAATTTCTCAACCTTGGGCGCTTTGGAATCGCGCACGTCGGCAATCCAGATTGCATCGGCGTCGAACAGGGAATAGATGAAGCGGTCGCCCGGCAAGTCGGCAATGCCGACCACCTTGGACAGCTTGCCGTCGCCATGCGCGGCGGGAATGTCGGCCACCAGCTCCAGCGTGTCGGCGGCGAATATCTTGAGGCCGCCCGGCTCGTAATTGGCGACGGCCACCAGCCGCCCATCCTGGGAAATCGCTCCGCCGATGCTGTTGCCGCCCTGAACAATGCGTTTCTCCAAGGTTCCGCGCAGGATGTCCACCTTGCTCAGGCCGCCGTCGCGCCCGAACACATAGGCGTAACGCTGGTCGCGGGAGAACACCACCGAGGCGTGGGACAAGTCGCCCAAGCCCTGTACCCGGTGGAGGATGCGGTTATCGCTGGTGCTGACGATGAGGACGCGCCCGGCGCCGCGTTCAACAATGACGCCCAGGTCGCCCGTGCCGCGCCCTTCCGCTTCCCCGCTCCATGCTGGCGCGGTCAACAGGGCGAACAGCAACCAGCCCGCGAGTAATCTCGGCATCGTCATTTGGATTCCTCCGGGAAACCGCGCAGTAGTTGCGCCACAATCCAGTCCGCCTCGGCTTCGCTCATGAAAGGTTGCCACGGCGGCATCGCCGTACCGGGCCGACCCAATAAAATGGTGTATTTCAAACCGGCGGGCGGCTTGTCGCGCAAGGCTTCCGGCAACAACGCCGGCCCCAGACCGCCGCGCAGGGTCAGGCCATGACAAGAACCGCAATCCTGCCGCACCATGCGCACCAGTTCCCGGCTGCGTTCCGGGGATGGCGTGAACGGCTCCGCCGCCAGTGTTGGCGCAATGAACCCCGCTCCCGCCCCAAGCAGAACCAGCCAGCCCATTCCCGACGCCAGCCTGGGGAAAATACCCTCGCTAAATCGCTTCCGCCTTACAACGGGGGGCGAACGCCTGGGGAAGCGCCGACGAGGGTGAATGGCAAACATAAACCGCCTTTTATTGTTATTCCGGTATCCGCTCATCCTGGCAGAGAGGAATGGGTGAGCGGAATTGAGCCAACCGCCGCTCTCGACGAAGGGCGGCTGGATTCATTCACCCTTACTTGGCCATCCCCATAATCCAGGTCACCAGGGCGGTCATGTCGGCGTCGGGCACGGTCGGGTTGGGCGGCATCGGGATTTGCCCCCACACGCCCACGCCGCCAGCCTTCACCTTCGCCGCCAGCGTAGCCGGCGCGTCGGCCTGGCCCTTGTACTTGGCGGCCACATCCTGATAGGACGGCCCCACCAGCTTCTTGTCCGTCTGGTGGCAGGCCAGACAGTTATATTTCTTCGCCAGCGCCTCGCTGGCCTGCGCCGCCGGAACGATGAGCAGGGCCAGGGCCAGGGCGCTCAGGTACTTGATACGCATGATGAATCTCCCATTCTCTCAGTAAACGTCATGTTGCGTGTTGTAAACATTGAACTTGCCGGTCGGTGTAATCAGCTTCGGGTCCTTGATGACGGTCTTCAGCTTCAGGCTCTTGTCGTCCACCACCACGATGGCCGATTCCTTATCCTTGGCGCTCCACACCGAGAACCAGACCTCGTCGCCAGCCTTGTTAAACTCCGGTTGCACCACGCGCTTGGCACCATCGTCCTTCAAACCGGCCCATTCAGCGATCGGCAATACCTGATAAGGCTTGTCCAGATCCGTCACACTGTACACCGCGACCGACTGGCTGATCTTGGCGTCCGGATTCAGTGTGGTGTCCACATACAGGTTCTTGGACATGGGATGGGTCTTGATGAACAACGAACCGCCGCCCTGACCCTTGAGGGTGCGCACCACCTTCCAGGCTTGATCCTTGTGTTTCTCTGGATCGGTGCCGATCAGCGCAATGGTTTCATCGCCCAGGTGGCCCGTCGCCCAGACCGGTCCAAACTTGGGATCAACAAAGTTGGCGCCGCGGCCCGGATGTGGAATCTTGCCGACATCCACCAGCCCCGCCAGTTTGCCTTCCTTGGTGTCCACCACCGCGATCTTGTTGGACTGATTGGCGGCCACCATGAAGTAGCGGTGGCTCGCATCCAAACCGCCGTCGTGCAGAAAGCGGGCGGCGCCGATTTCGGTAATCTTCAGAGCATTGATGTCTTTGTAATCCACCAGCAGGATCTTGCCGGTTTCCTTGACGTTGACGATAAATTCCGGCTTGTCGTGAACGGCCAGGATCGAGGCCACGCGCGGCTCGGGATGGAACTCCTGGGTGTCCACGGTCATGCCGCGAGTGGAGACGATCTTCAGCGGCTCCAGGGTGTCGCCGTTCATGATCACGAACTGCGGCGGCCAGTAGGAACCGGCGATGGCGTACTTGTCCTCGAAGCCCTTGGCCTTGGAGGTCTCCACCGAGCGCGCTTCCAGACCGATCTTGAGTTCGGCGACGTTGTCCGGTTTCTCCATCCATAGATCGATCAGGTTGATGCGGGCGTCGCGGCCGATGACAAACAGATAGCGCCCGGACGCCGACATCCGCGAGATATGCACCGCGTAGCCGGTCTTGACGATGTTGATGATCTGCTTGGTGTCGCCATCGATCAGCGCCACTTCGCCGCTGTCGCGCAACGTGGTGGAGAAGATGTTGTCTAGATTATAGTTGTTCATCTTCTTGGTGGGGCGCTTCTCCGGCGGCACCAGCACCTTCCAGGTCTCTTTCATCTCCTTCATGCCGAATTCCGGCGGGGTGGGCGGCTCCTGCTGGACATAGCGCGCCATCAGATCAACCTGTTCGGCGGTCATCTCGCCGGAGGTTTGCCAATTGGGCATTCCGGCGGGGGAGCCGTAGGCGATGAACACCTTGAGGTATTCTGTGCCTTTTTCGAGCGTGATGTCCGGGGTCAGCGGCTTGCCGGTGGCGCCCTTGCGCAGTACGCCATGGCAACCGGCGCAACGCTCGAAGTAAATCTGCCGGGCCTTGGCGAACTCGTCCGCGGTCATCGGCGGCGCCTTGGGATTGACGTTCTGGTGCATCTCCTCATTGGCCATGGGCGAGCCGCCGGCCTGATACTTGACCTCGGCCTCGGTGACGCCCTTCTTGGCCGCCGGGTCTTCCGCTAGCGTAATACCGACGGCAAGCGGCAGAGCGGCCAGGGCGAAAGTGACCTGTTTTAGTTTTAAGCGCATCTGTGGCATGGTTCACTCCCCATGAGGCGGCGGGCTGCGCCGTAGCCTCGATTGTTGTTGGCACTGGTTTGATTAAGTACCGCAACCGTCACCAAGACGCCTTGATTCACGTCAAGTTTCCGAATAATCGCATCCAGTAAAGTATGAGCGGGCCAGTTTTGCGAAAATGAGGAATACCAAAACAGATGGGAAAACAAATCGACATCGGCAGGGTGCTTGCCAACCTGCCGCTATTTCAGCAGTTGCGCGAGAGCGAAATCAGCAATCTGGCTGCGGAAACGCACGAAGTCGGGCTGTGCAAGGGGCAGATCCTGTTTCAGAAGGGTACGCTGCTGGACGGTTTTTATGTGGCCGTGCATGGCCAGATGAAGCTGGCGTTTTCCTCACCGCAGGGCCATGAAAAGGTCGTGTCCATCATCGGGCCGGGGCAAAGTTTCGGCGAAGCGGTGATGTTCATGGAAAAGCCCTGTCCGGTGTTCGCTCAGGCGCTGGAAGATTCCCGCCTGCTGTACATCGCCAGGCAGGGCATCTTTGCAGCCATCGACCACGACAGCGCCTTCGCCCGCCGGATGCTGGCGGGATTGAGCATGCGTCTGCATGGCCTGATTCAGGATGTCGAAGGCTATTCCCTGCACACCTCGACCCAGCGGGTCATTGGCTTTCTGTTGCAGCTCACTGGAGCTACGACTGAAGAACATGTCGAATTCACCCTGCCAGCTAGTAAGCACATCATCGCCTCGCGGCTCAATCTGACGCCGGAGACGCTATCCCGGGTGCTGCACAGCCTGAGCGAAGCCGGGCTGATTGACGTAAAAGGCAAGCATATTGCGGTATTGGATACAAAGCGCCTTAGCCAGTTTGACAGTACGTTGCTTCCGCCATGCGCAAAGAAGATTGAGCAATCGGCCATGCACGGTCTTTATGATTCTTCGAGGGATGGTTCTCGTGGAGTCCCGCAGGCCGGGCGATGGCGAATCTAAAAAATTGATTCATAAATAAAAAATTATCTAAAAACCAATAGTCAAGAGATTGCCCATCTTGATGCCAACAGAGCCAGTGAGTCCTTAATGTTCAACGAACAGCAATTAGCTGAAGCCGTGCGCGCCGCCTGTATCAAAATCGCGCTGGCGGCCTACGAGGAAGGCGGCGTTCTCGGTCTGTGCGCCGAGGGCCGCTGGGAATATGCAATTTCCGCGATGCAGCAACTTAATATGGCGGAGGTGTTGGAGGCGCCTGCTGCAATCCCGGCAGGAGAAAGGAAAAAGCATGGGCAAACAAGCGGATATTAGCCGACTACTGATCAACCTGCCGCTATTTCAGCAGTTGCGCGACGACGAAATCAGCAATCTGGCAGCGGGAACTCGCGAAATTGGCCTGAGCAAAGGGCAGATTCTCTTTCAGAAAGGCGCGCCGCTGGAAGGTTTTTACGTTGTCGTGTACGGCCAGATGAAACTGGCGTTTTCCTCGCTGCAAGGCCATGAGAAGGTCGTATCCATCGTCGATCCAGGACACAGTTTCGGTGAAGCGGTGATGTTCATGGAAAAGCCCTGTCCGGTGTTCGCTCAGGCGCTAGCGGATACCCGCCTGGTATACATCGCCAAACAAGGCATCTTCGCGGCTATTGACCACGACAGCGCCTTCGCCCGCCGGATGCTGGCGGGATTGAGCATGCGCCTGCACAGCCTGATTCAGGATGTCGAGGGCTATTCCCTGCACACCTCCACCCAGCGGGTCATCGGCTTCCTGCTGCAATTAGCGGGCGCATCCACCCACCATAGCCCTGTCGAATTTGAACTGCCGGCCAGCAAGCACGTCATCGCTTCGCGGTTGAATTTGACGCCGGAGACGCTATCCCGGGCGCTGCACAGCCTGAGCGAAGCCGGGCTGATTCGCGTGAACGGTAAGCGTATTAGCGTACTGGATACGACACGCCTCAGTCAGTTCGGCAGTACGCCGTATCCACCGTGCGCTAAAGAAAATTGAGCGATCCGCTACGAGTGCGCGAACGCCTCCCGCAGCAGATGCTCCATGGTTTCGCCCCAGCGTTGCCGGGGTCGCTGCTGCCAGAATCGGGCATTGGGCCGACTATCGAATTTCTGCTTATAGATCGCCAGCGCCGCCGCCAATAACGCCAGTACGAACCCCAACCCGGCATTCTGGAAACCGGCGAAGGGCAACGCGACCCATGTCAAAAAGGTCAACCCGGCAATCCAACTCCAGGGAATGCTCAGATAATAGTCAATCTCGAACTGGCTACCCTCGCGACGAATGTTGACCTGTATTGGCCAGTCATCCTGGAGCAAATAAGCCCGCCGATGAAATTCCCAGACATTCTCACGCTCGGCGACAAGACGAAACTCCTTGAGCAATAGTGCATTGCGGAATTTTTTCAGTTGTGCGTCGCCGCCCCGCACCGTGGCCCGGGTCATCCGTCCCAAATGGCGGATGGTCAATTCAGAGGGCATCAGTTAGCTGTATCCATAGTGATGACGACTTTACCCGTAGATTTGCGGGTCATCACCTGGTTAAGCGCCTCGACCGCCTGTTCCAGCGGATAGGTCGCCGAGATATGTGGTTTGATCATACCGTCCAGATACCAGTGAATCAGCGTTTGAAAGCTCTCGGTCATCACCTGGGGATGCAATTCCGCATAAGCCGGCCAGTTGAGGCCGATCACGTCCACATTCTTGACCAACAGATGATTAGCGGGAATCTGCGGCACCGTGCCGCCCGCAAAACCAATGACCAGAATTCGCCCCTCAAAGGCGATGCTGCGTAACGACGCAGTGAACAGATCGCCGCCGACCGGATCGTAAACGACGTCGGCGCCGCGACCATCGGTTAATTCCTTGATCCGAGTCCGCACGTCCTCATGGCTGGAATCAATCAAATGATCCGCGCCGTGCTCGCGGGCGACCTCCAGCTTGCCCAGACCGTTCGCCGTGGCGATGACCGTCGCCCCCAACTGCTTACCGATAGCCACGGCGGTCAACCCGACGCCGCCGGATGCGCCATGCACCACCAGCGTCTCTCCAGCCCGCAACCGCGCCCGATGCTGCAAGGCGACATGCGAGGTGCCAAACACTACCGGAAAGGCTGCGCCGTGTTCCCAGGGCATCGCCACCGGCATCGGCGCGCAGCGATTCCTATCGGCGACGACCTGCTCGGCATAGCCACCTTGCGGCGTCATGGCGATCATCCGATCGCCAACTGCGATTCCTTGCACGTCAGCGCCTAATTCCAATACCTCGCCGGACACTTCAAAGCCGGGACTGAAGGGCGGTTGCGGCTGCTTTTGATATTGGCCACGGGTCATCAGGCTGTCGGCGAAATTCACCCCACAGGCCCGGACCCGGATACGCACCTGGCCGGGACCGGGGCGCGGTTCTGGAACCTCATCCAGCCGCAAAGCGGCCGGACCCTTCAGTTCATGGCAGACGATGGCTCGCATGGTAGGAAATTCTCCATCGTTTCAGAAAAAAGCCCTTCTCTGTCCCGCAGGATGAGAAGGGAGTTTTGTCTATGCCCCTCCTGGAATCAGGAGGGGTAGCGCGCAGCGCCGGGGTAGTTGAATCGAGCGCTGATTACTCGCCGATGATCTTGCGCACCACGTCAGTCATGGAAATTACGCCGATCGGCTGATCCTTCTCGGTCACGATCAGGCGATGCATCCGCCGACCGGTCATCAGACTGACCGCATCGCTCAACAGCATATCCGCATCGCAGGTCGCGCAACCCGGGGTCATCACCGCCTTGGCCCGCATCGACCGCGCCTGATCCGGCGTCCGACCCTGCCGCGCCAGCACCATGTCGGTCTGCGATACCACACCGACGGCCTTGCCCTGCTCATCCATGACCACCACGGCATGAATCTCCTTGTTCACCATGATCTTGGCGACCGTGCCAACCGTGTCGTCCGGCGTACAGGAAATGATGCCACGATGCATCAAATCCCGAACCTTCGTGCCATCGTCGGTAATCGTCAGCGCCTCGCCCTCTGCGATCCCCGGCAACGGCGTGGACATGGGATAAGGCGCCGGCGTGGTGTGCACATCGCCCTTGGGCAGCGTCGGATGCGCAATCGCTACGGGTGGCTTGCCGCTAGCGCCTTGACCAAACTCGGTCGCGCCAATCAGCACCGACATGTTGCCGTGCGGATGTTTGTTGTCATGCATCAGTTGATGGGCCACCGGAATTTCGTCATAGGTAAACGCCCGCGACATGCAGGGATCAAGCAAGCCGCGCAACGCCAGTTCATTCATCTGATTGGCTTGCTCAGTATTGGCGAAATGCGAGCCTTGCAGGCGCTTTTGCCGCATCCACAGATAGCGCAGATCGACCGTCGCGTTATAACCGGTGGTGCCAGCGCAAACGACCACTAGGCCGCCGGTCTCGCAGACAAAGATCGAGGTCGGAATGGTGGTTTCGCCAGGATGCTCGAACACAATGTTCGGGGCGCGCTTCTCGCCCAGCACTTCCCAAATCTTCGCGCCGAACGACCGCACGCCTTTCAACCACTTGGCGTAGCCGACGTTGTCCTTCCAGTGCGGCAACATGCCCCAGTGATCGAACTCATTGCGGTTGATGCAGCCCTTGGCGCCCAGCTTCATGCAGTAATCAAACTTATCTTCGCCCGACACCATGGCGACGGAAGTCGCGCCGGCCGCCTTGGCAATTTGAATCGCCATGGAACCCAGGCCACCCGCGCCGCCCCAGATCAACGCCACGTCCCCTTTTTTAATGGCGTTAGCTCCCCAGCCATGCAGCATCCGCCAGGCGGTTGCGCCGACCAGCACATAGGCGGCAGCTTCTTCCCAGTTCATGTGTTTGGGCTTGGGCATGCACTGCTGACCTTGCACCTTGGTGAACTGGGCGAAGCTGCCCCAGTTGGTCTCGTAGCCCCAAATGCGGAACGTGGGCGAATACATCGGATCGCCGCCGCTCTTGACCCATGCGCAATTGCGGCTGTACTGGCCGCAATGCATCACCACCTCATCGCCCACTTTGACGTTAGTAACATCCTTGCCAACCTTGTAGACGATGCCGGAGGCGTCACTGCCGCCGATGTGAAATTCTTCGGGTTCGCCGGCCTTGTTGCGGGCACCGATGACGTTGACCGGAATCCCCAAACCCGCCCAGACGTTATTGTAGTTGACGCCTGCCGCCATGACGTAAACCAGCACTTCGTCATCCGCGATGGGCGGGGTATTCACCACCTCTTTCTGAAACGCTTCCATCGGCTTGCCAAACCGTTCCGGACGGATCAACCAGGCGTGCATCTTGGGGGGAATCACGCCCAGCGGGGGCATTTCACCCAGGTTGTAGAGTTCTTTGGCCATGTTTGCTGCATTCCTCTCTGTTGGGGTTGTTTTGGAGTCAGTGGACAATGATGAAACTTAACTTGGCTTTAGCCTTTAGTCTTTAACCTCTAGCCCTCGATCTTTGACATAACGCGGGCACGCAAATCTTCGTAGGCGGCGATGGGCGAACAGCGCGGCGTTCTCGCAAGTTCCGCAAAGAGCGCCTCATCGCCGCCTAGCAGATTCAGCCCGTAGCGCCCAAATTCCTCGCGCAGGCGCTTGACCAGCCATTCGGCCTGGCAGCGCTGGCGGCGGGCCGTAAACTGTCCCCGTTCCAGCAGCCACTTGCGGTGTCCATCCAGCGCATCCGCCAGCGCTTCAATGCCGCTGCCCAGGGCGGCGCTGGCGGATAAGGCGGGGGCTTGCCAACCCTCCGCATCAGTACGCCGGCCCAGGGTGGTTTTCAGTTCTGACAAAGTCTTGCGCGCCGCCATGCCGATGTCTTCCTTGTTGACGACGATGACGTGCGGAATTTCCATGATGCCGGCTTTTAGAAACTGGATGCTGTCGCCAGAAGCCGGTTGGGCGACGAAACAGGTGGTGTCGGTCATCTTGGAAACATCAATTTCCTTTTGCCCGACGCCGACGGTTTCCACCAGCACGATATCGAACGCCGCCAGCATGGCCAGGCTCATCGGCCAGACTTCGGCGCTGAGTCCGCCAAATTCGCCGCGACAGGCCAGCGAGCGGATGAACACTTCACGGTCGGCGCCGCTGGCGTGCATCCGCAACCGGTCGCCGAGCAAAGCGCCGCCGCTGATTGGACTGGACGGATCGACCGCCAGAATAGCCACTTTCAATCCCCGCCGCCGCCACACCTGAATCAGCGATGCGGTCAGCGAGGATTTACCCGCGCCGGGCGGGCCAGTAATCCCGATCAGATGCCCACCCGTGTCCAGCTTCACTGCCGGCAATGCGTCCAAAAAGGCCGCAGCGCATTGCCGGGCCGCCGGACGACGATCATCCAGCAGGTTCAGCGCCTGAGCCAGCGCCAACCGGTCGCGGGCGCTGACCGCAGACGCCAGCGCCGCCGGGTCGGGAAGCGCCGGAATCATGCCACCGTAACCGGTTGCAGATCGTGGTTTTTACGGATCAGGTTGAGGATATCCACCATGATCCCGTTCATGTCGATGTCCTTCGGCGTGTAGACAGCGGAGATACCCCGCTCTTTCAACAGCTTGGCGTCGCTTTCCGGGATAATGCCGCCGATGACCACCGGCAGATGCTTCAAACCAACCTGAGCCAGTTGATTGAACACATCCTCGACCATTTCCACATGACTGCCGGACAGCACCGACAGGCCAATCAGGTGAACGCCCTCCTCCAGCGCCGCCTTGGCGATTTGCTCCGGGGTCAGGCGGATGCCTTCATAGACGATCTCGAAGCCGACATCGCGGCCCTTGACGGCGATTTGCTCCGCGCCGTTGCTATGTCCATCCAGCCCCGGTTTGCCGATGAGCAGGCGCAGTGGCCGACCCAATTCATTACCGGTCTTGGCGACCTCGGTGCGGATTGCGACCGCCTTGACACTGCGACTGTCGTCATTGGCGGGAATGTCAATGCCAGTGGGAGCGCGGTATTCGCCGAAAATGTCGCGCAGGGTTTGCGACCACTCGCCAGTGGTGACGCCGGCATGAGCGCATAAAATGGACGCGGGCATGATATTCGCTCCACTGCGCGCTGTTTCGGCCAGATTCGCCAGCGCCGCTTTGACATCGGTGTTGTTGCGCTGGGCGCGGAAGGCGTTCAGCCGCTCAATCTGCTCCCGTTCGGCGCGGGGATCGACCTTCATGATGCCGCTATCTACGCCGCCGGTCAGCGGGGATTCTTCGGTTTCCCGGTAGCAATTCAGGCCGACGATCTTGAGATCGCCGCGTTCAATCGCCCGCATTCGTTCGGTATGGCTGGTCACCAGTTGCCGTTTGACATAGCCGGATTCGATGGCCTGCACCATGCCGCCCTGCTCCTGCACCCGGACCATTTCCGCTGTTGCGCCATCGATCAGTGATTTGACCTTGGCGGCGATCACGGGCGAGCCGTCGAAAATATCGCCGTATTCCAGCAAATCGGTTTCAAAGGCCAATACTTGCTGCATCCGCAACGCCCATTGCTGATCCCAGGGACGCGGTAGACCGAGCGCCTCATTCCAGGCCGGCAATTGCAGGGCGCGGGCGCGGGCTTTTTTGGACAGGGCGACGCCGAGCATTTCCAGCACGATGCGCTGGACGTTGTTTTCCGGCTGCGCCTCGGTCAAGCCGAGCGAGTTGACCTGCACGCCATAGCGGAAGCGGCGCATTTCTTCGCTTTGCGCGCCGTAGCGTTCCTGGGCCAGCTTGTCCCACATCTCGCCGAACGCCCGCATCTTGCAGGTTTCTTCGATAAAGCGGATGCCGGCGTTGACGAAGAAGGAAATGCGCCCGACGACCTGTTCAAAGCCTTCCGCGCCAATCTGCCCGGAGTCGCGCACGGCGTCGAGAATGGCGATGGCGGTGGACAGCGCATAGGCCAATTCCTGGGTCGGGGTCGCGCCGGCTTCCTGCAAGTGGTAGCTACAGATATTGGTTGGGTTCCACTTGGGAATATGCTTCACCGTGTAGGCGATGATATCGGTAATCAGCCGCACCGAGGGCTGTGGCGGGAAGATGTAGGTGCCGCGGGAGAGATATTCCTTGAGAATGTCGTTTTGCGTAGTGCCTTGCAATTGCGCCGGGGATGCGCCCTGCCGCTCGGCAACCGCGACATACAACGACAGTAGCCAAGCGGCGGTGGCGTTGATGGTCATTGAGGTGTTCATCTGGGCCAGCGGAATTTGATCGAACAAGGCCGCCATGTCGCTGATGTTGCCGATGGGCACGCCGACCTTGCCGACTTCGCCGCGCGCCAGCGGATGATCAGAGTCGTAACCGGTCTGGGTCGGCAGGTCGAAGGCGACCGACAGGCCGGTTTGGCCCTTGCTGAGGTTAGTGCGGTACAGCTCGTTAGACGCCTTGGCCGAGGAATGGCCGGAGTAAGTCCGCATCAGCCAGGGTTTATCGCGTTTTACGGGGGTGTTCATGGGAGCCTCTTTCAGTGGACTGCGGTTTGGGGTTTGGTTTTTAAAATACAGTTCTTTGCCTCAACTAAGGCAATAATAGGCGCATTGAGAAGCAGTTTTTCACCTGAAAAGCTGATAATAAATTCTTGTTTTTCACTGTGATTTTTCCATTCTACAATAAATTTATTATTTATTTTGAATGATATTTATAAGGCAATCCCATTGTCCAGAGTTTATCAAATATTGAGCAACCAAAGTATCGTAGTCATCAAAAATTCGCACTTCGATGCCATCAGCAACAGATGCCCAAATTTCCTTGTGCAACACTTGAATGCTAAAATTTTCAGCTAGAAAACTTTTTGCCCATCCTTTCCAACCAGTCGTATGCCATTGGTATCCAGATGCTTTGAGAACATCTCTGATTGCAAAAGTAGGGGAAGTACCTTTAGATCTTTGATTACCTACTCTAACAATAAAATAATTTATTTTGTAGCTTTTCTAATAGTTATCCCCACATAGTTTATGCTGGAGACATTTGAGAACCCGCATACTGAGTATCTGGGAGTCTAAAGAACGATTGAAC
>Ga0209573_1003131_pt1 | contig 19064 bp, 19 predicted proteins | sample TNRBio252014_DNA_FD_185870 | JGI IMG/M metagenome (GOLD analysis project Ga0209573, IMG submission 185870) | Wastewater treatment Type I Accumulibacter community from EBPR Bioreactor in Madison, WI, USA - TNR Reactor_6/25/2014_ DNA (SPAdes)... | ecosystem: Engineered > Bioreactor > EBPR >...
AAAAGTAGTTGGCGGAAATCCTTAAGTTGATGCGTATGAGACGGGTTTGAAACCCGTCTCTACGCATGTTATCAATTACGGTTCGCCTAAAAGTGTTACCAAGATACATCATGAGGCGAACACACCCGTTTTGAGCCACGGCATGGTATCAGAGCAACCAAAAATAGAAAAATGATTGACCTACTTATATGCTTTGAATGTCTATATATTGAGGTATATGATGAATCTTCAAAAGTTGTAAGTTCATTTAAAGTTACACAATTACCAGAACCTTTTTTCGACAAGGTGTTAAATGAAGCTGGAATTCCAAAAGCAAAATAGTATTCAAGAATAAAATTTCTTTTACCAAAAAAGTTGGGGTATAATTCTATAACAAACTCTGTGTAATTACTCAATTCTCTTTAGCTGGGCTTCAAATGAAATTTTTTCTAATCCTCGTATATCTATTTTCTTCTTTGACTGCCCAAGCACAAAGCGTTGATTCTGAAAAAAAAGCCGAAACTGAAAGAGAAAAACGCCAGCGTATTGAAAATGAGTATTCAGAACATATTGGTGAAGTTTACGAACTTATTGAAGCAAAAAAGTTACAAGAAGCAGAAGCAAAAATTATTGAATATCAGCCGAAATACGAGAATAAATGGAGTATAGGTCGGTTTGGATATGGTCTGAGAATGAGGATTGGTGAAGCTTACTATAAGCAAGGAAATCACGATGAAGCCTTACGCTTTACGAAATCAGCAAAACCAGGTGGTGGTTGTGGCAATTGTATGGCTTCACAAAATGTTAGTAAGAGTATCCAGATTGCCCATATTTATGAAGCTAAATTGAATTTTCCCGCTGCGTTCCTAACTTATTTAAATGGTATGCCAAATCCATCTTAAGCCAGAATTTCCTTTGAATTAATTTTTGGGCTCATCTATACTGGCTTTATAATGATATTGCCATTGATCGCAATATATTTCATCATAATTTTCTTTAAAAAGAGACACTTAAAAAAATAACTGAAGTTAAATTCATTCTGTTTATTTGTTTAAGCAGAAATGTTTAATAAATTAAATTCATTCTCATGCATACTTTTGTGAGGTGAAATTTAATAATTGTGTTAGAATTCGAACAGATTTATAAACTAACAAATACCAAACTCATTCAATATGACTCGTCTTCAAAAACTTTTAATAGTAATTCTGATACTCGCCTTTGTTGAAATGGTGGTTTTGTTAATTACACCAATTCGAAATCAGTTGATTCGATTGGGGATTATTGAATCGATTTTATTACAATACGCAATTCTTACTTATTTTACTTGGCGCTTTAAGTTAGTTGGTAAAAGTTTACTTGGTATTTTTATTCTTTTTGTTGTTTTTCTTATTTTAACAAAGGGGCTTTATGCACCAGATGAAGAAAAATATGTTGCTGCATTAAAGCGTTATGAAAATGTGCCGTATGTGTGGGGAGGTGAAACAAAACGAGGGATCGATTGTTCAGGTTTAATTCGTATGGCATTATGCGATGTTTACCTAAGTGATTTTAAATGGGGGGCAGCATTTCATATATTTTTTTTTGATGTTGCAGCCAAAGACTTAGGTAAAAAATACAAAAACATTTTGACTTATAAACGCTCTTACCGTTCGATTAATGATATTCCGAAATCAGAACTTAAAATTGGTGCAATTGTTGTTGCAACTGATATTCATACTTTCGCTTATATTGGTGATAATAAATGGATTCAAGCTTCACCTATTGATAATAAAGTTACGATAAAAGATGCAAGCGAACCCGATAAATATTTTAGTGTCGCAGTAGAATTATTCTTATTTAATAAGCAATAACACTTTTCACTACTTACTTAGTCATTACAAAGTAATTTTTTTTGCTTAACCAGATCGGGGCGGTGCCACGCTTAGCCGGTCTAACTACCAGCTGAATTGCTCTCTGAAAGTTATCTTATTTTTACTTACTCAGTTGGTGGTTTTTGCTCTGATTTATCAATTAAATAACGCGCAGTTTCTAGAATTTTCTCAATTGGTGTTGGCTTAATTAGATATTCATGATTAGGGAAAGTCACAACTGTCATATCACTTGAAAATTCAGGGTGGCTAGTATATATAATTACAGCTAGTTTGGGCACACTTTTTTTGATTTTCTTTAATAATTCAGAACCATGTAATTCCGGAAGTTTCATTTCCATTATTAATAGATTAACCTTTTTAGAACTGACATAATCCCAGGCTTCAGAACCAGTTTTTAAATCCTTTACTGAATAACCAGCATTTTCAAATTTTATTTTTAAAAATACCCTAGAACTTAAATCCTCATCCACAATAACAACCTGTTTTAAATTTTCATCTTTACTGATTTCACTAGAAGAAATATTTAAGCCAATTTTTTTTTTGATTTGATTCATGATTTAGACTTAATTAAAAACTTTTTAAATATATAAACAGGTTGCCCATCTTTAAATTTCTGCAATATTTCTTTTTGCATTAATTTAATTTCTTGAACTACAACACTACCTCTTGCTTCAATAATTAAAGTGCCAGTTTTATTAGTTTTGATAGTTGTCATATCCGATAAATTTTTACCAACTATTTCTAACCATCTTTTTGTCAACTGTGGGTCACTTACACTTTCACTATTACTTAATATTTTTTCTTTTTCTACAACTCTTTTTAAACTATCACCTAAAGATTCTTTTCGTATTTCTCTTATTGTACCATAAAAATCTTTTCTAAACTTTTTCTTCTTTTCTACCACTATTATGCTTCTCTTGCTAAAACCGGCATTACAAGATAAGTATACCCTATTTCACCCTTAAAAATTGCTGGTCTTTTTGGGTCTTTCATTTCTATTATTATTTCTTCGTTATTCATTACCTTTAAACCTTCTTGTACATAAGTTGGGTTAAAATTCATTTCAATCGGTGCACCTGAATATTCTACTTCCAATGAAATATGTGCTTCCCCTGATTCAGGCATTGAAGAATGTAAAAGTAATATATTGTTTTGAAAACTAAATTTAATCGATCTTGTAATTTCACTCGTAAAAATAGTCGTTTTACGAATCGCTGCTAATAATAAATTTTTATTTACTTTTACTTCCAAATCACAAGTCGGAATCGCCTTTTTATAATCTGGGAAAATACCATTCACTAATTTAGAAGATATTGTTAAATTTATAGATTTAACTTTAATTCTATTTCCTTCAATCTTAACTTGTACAGCAGTATCTGGAATAGTTTTCATTAAAGTATTTACAAATTTAGTACTAAGTATACAGTTAACATCTTCAACATTTGTTTGTGAATCAAGTTTACGATTTACTAAGGCCAATCTTTTTGTATCAGTCGCAACTACATCAAAGCTTGTACCATCCCCTTTTAACAAAACACCATTCATTTGATATCGACTTGGCTCATCACGAGTTGCAAATACTGTTTTTTCAAACATTGACTTTAAAGACAAACCCAAAATTTCAAATGTCGGTTCACCTTCAAAACTTTCAAAAATAGGGTATTCCTCTGATCTAACAGAATTAATACTGAATTCACAGCCAACGCCATTTATCATTACAGAATTATTTTCTTTTAGTAACTCGTAATCACCTTCACCAATTTCTTGAAGAATCGTTCTGAATTTACCACCATCAATTAAAATTTCACCTTCTTCTACTACTGTAATATTATTTTTAATCTTAATCGTTAATTCTACTTCAGAGTCAGTTGCATAAATAATCAGCTCACCATCTTTAGCTTGTAATTTTAAATTTCTTATTATGGGCATAGTGCTTTTTGCTGGTACAACTGAACAAGCATGTGAAATGGATTCAAATATTGCTGATTGCTTAAATTGTATTTTCACTTCCAACCTCCGTTTTTATTATTTATTTATATATAAATAGCAGTAGTAATAAACACAGTTAAATTACTGAAATCGCGTTTAATTAGTTTTAAGGCTTGCGATTATAAGTAGTTATAAGTAATTGTTAATTAATATCTTTGTTTGTTTAAATAAATTTAATTTGTTAAATTAGCTTAAAATTATCAAATTATTTTAATTTAATAAAAATTTGTTAAATTATGTGTTCATTTGTTGAATTATTTTGTTAATTAAATTGTTAAAGTTTTTATCCTTTTCCATTCTACTTTTAACTTCCTCTTCGGCATGCATTATAGTGGTGTGGTGCCTTCTGCCAAACAGAATCCCTATTTCTTTTAGTGTATAATTTGTTAATCTTCTCATTAAGTAAATTGCTATGTGCCTAGCTTCCACTATCTTAGAAATTCGTGATTGAGATAATAAATCGATTGTTTCCACATTTAAGAATTTAGCGACGGTTGTTTGAATTTCTTGAGCATCGTAATTCTTTTTATTTTTTGGGGCATTTTGAAAGTTTTTTACAATTTCAATGGTTAATAATTCAATGTTTTCGATTTGACAATCTTTTATAATGTCTTTAACTGCTTCTAATAAGTTACTGATGTTTTTATCATATTTTTGAGCTAATTCTTCTATCGCTGCTTTATCATATTTAATTGAATTTATTTCTAATACTTTCTCTAAAATTAGTAACCTTGTTTCAAAATGAGGCTCTAAAAGTAAAGTCGTGAGACCCATTTCTAATCGTGAAATAAGTCTCACTGGAAATTTATCTAATTCTTTCGTATTTAAGGCAGATGATATTACAACCTGCCCACCTTTTTGAATAATATAGTTAAAAGTATGAAAAAATTCTTCTTTGGTGCTTTCATTTTTCTGTAAATGATCTAAATTATCGTATAAAAATACATCCCCCTCTCTCATTTCTTGACGAAATATCTTTAATTCTTCTTCATTTTCTGCATGTATGAATAAATCATTAAAGAAATCAAGGTCAAAATACTTAGTTTTTAGTTCTGGCTTATTTAAATTTAAATCATTTTCAATGGCTTTTAGTAAATGTGTTTTGCCGCTCCCCTTTTCACCACATATAAATAACGGATTAAACTTATCTTTGGGGTTTTCACATACTGCTCTCGCAGCTGCAAATGCTAAACGATTTGATGGGCCAACAATATAATCTTCAAAGGATTGTTTTAAATCTTTGATTTTCATTTTTGGTCAGTTTTAATAATTTCTTTTTCAGGTGCCTTTTTTGAATTTTCTTTTGAATTTAAAATCGCAAGTAATTCTGAATCCTCTTCATGGGTCAGAACAGAATATATAAATGTTAACCAAAGCAGAATGGTAATATTAAATAAACTGATTAAAATTATTTTGCGCAGCTTACTCATATTTACCCAAAAACTGTTTACTTTGTACCTATCCTGACGAATTATAACTTTTATTAATAGATTTTCATTATGAAAATTAAGATTTATTCTTTTGGCAAAGTTAAGTTTTCTTTCCTCCAAGAAGCAATCTCTGAATTTGAATCCAGAATCAATAAATTAGCCTCCATTGAAAACATTTTTTTAAAAGAACAGCCCAATGATAAAAAAAATATTGAAGTTTCATTAAAGGAAGAAGAAAAGCAAATCTTAAAGCTCCATAAGCCTTCAGCAACTACTTATTTGTTGGTTGAAAATAGTCATCAATATACTTCTATAGATTTTGCGAAAAGGCTTGAAAATGATATGGCAAAAACTGGCCCAGAGATCCATTTTTTTATTGGTTCACCCTACGGTTTTAGCCCTAATGTAAAAAAAGTAATTGCAAATCATCTTTCACTTTCTATGATGACCTTTACCCACGATATGGCTCGTTTTCTACTTTTAGAACAAGTCTACCGTGCGCTGACCATTCAAAAAAATATTCCATACCACAATTGATTTTGAATCGCATAAATTCCTATTTTTAAATTTATGACCCCCGCTCTCGTTCAAGTTAGCCTTTAATTTACCCCACTAGATACCCTAAATAAAACACTATTTCTACCCCTAATATTGAATCGTTTCTGAGCAATATTAGTCATAATTAAGTATCAGTGAATGTGAATATTACCGCCCAAATTTAAGTATTAATCATTGATAATTAATTAATGGCTATTATCATTCACACCCTATCAAAAATACATGTTTTTTTTTGATTTTTTTTAATGTTTCATGTGAAACAATACAAATGAATGTAATCGCAATCTGTAATCAAAAAGGTGGGGTAGGTAAGACAACAACCGCCGTTAACCTGGCTTTTGGGCTTAGTATTGCTCAAAAAAAGACCCTTATTATCGATCTAGACCCCCAAACAAATGCCTCTTCGTATCTAGGGTACCGTAACTCAGACCCAAGTAGATGTTCCTATTCTGTACTTGAAAAACCATCAAAAATAAATGAATTATTATTAAAAGTGAATTCATTTTTAGATATTATTCCGTCTTCTTTAAGCTATTTAGAAGACCCAGGCCCACGAGATGGCGACAGCCCTTTTACTCGCTTACGCAATGCCTTTGAGTACTTAAAAACACCTTATGAATACATTATTATCGATTGTCCACCTTCTTTAGGCAGCTACACTTATAACGCCGTAAACGCCAGCGAAATGGTGATAATTCCTGTTCAAAGCCATTATTTATCGCTAGAAGGTCTCAGCCAAATTGTCGGCTTATTTAATGATATTTCGAATGTGAAAGCTCTAGAGTTTAAAATATTATTAACCATGTTTGAAGCCCATCAGCCTTTGTCAGTTGAAGTATTAAAAGAAGTAAAACAATACTTTAGCGACAAAATATTTAATATTGCCATACCCTATGATATCAAGTTAGCAGAAGCCCCCAGTCATGAAAAAACTATTTTTGATTATGCTCCGCTTTCAGCTGGAGCCATCGCATATACATTGTTTGTTAAGGAGATTTTAAATGGATCAAAATAAAAGCAAATTAGGTCGTGGGCTTGGCTTGCTCATGGGTAAAATTGATAGAGTTGCCGCCAGCCAAAAAGCTGATTTGGAACAAGAACTCGATATTAATTTACTCGTACCCAACCCTCACCAACCGCGTAAAATATTTAAAGAAGAAGAGATTGAATCCCTCGCAAACAGTATCAAAGAAAACGGTCTAATGTCACCTGTTATTGTTCGCAAAAGTGGCGATCATTATGAAATCATCGCAGGGGAAAGACGATGCCGAGCCATGCGAAAACTGGGTTATTTAAAAGTACCAGTGATTGTGCGGGAGGCCAACCAAGATCAGATGATTACTTTGTCTTTAATTGAAAACATTCAAAGAGAAGACCTTAACCCCATTGAAAAAGGTCATGCCTTTAAACACATGATGGAAAAGTTAGAAATCACCCAAGAACGACTGGCGGAAAAAATCGGCAAAGAGCGCTCAACAATCGCCAACTTCATTCGTCTGACTACTTTGCCATCAGAAGTACAAGACGCTGTTTCACATGAAACATTGTCAATGGGTCACGCCCGTGCCCTGCTTGGGCTAAAGGAGCCATCGGATCAGAAAGAACTTGCCAAGGAAATTCTTGAAAAAGGCTTCAATGTTAGGCAGACAGAATCAAGAGTTAAAGAAATTAATTCTATTGACAAAGAGAAAACTCCTAAAAAATCGAAAGAATCAAATTTATATGTCAAAGATATGGAAAAAAAATTGGCAGATCATTTAGGAACACGAGTGAAAATCAAAAAGTTGAGCAACAATTCTAAAATCATTATTGAGTTTTACTCGAATGATGACTTTGAAAGATTAACTCGCAAAATGGGTCTCAAAAATTCAATTTAAGAAAATGGGTCTAATGAAAACTTTAATTTTAATTTGTTTGTTTTTTTATTTTACACTTACAAATATTTTCGCCGGGGATGCCCTTGAATTTTACAAAGCAGATAAAAATGCAGGGTGGGATATTTATCAAGAAGGCGATGCTCTGTATCTTTCTGGCGAATTAGATAAAGCTATTTTAAAATGGAAAGAAGCCGCAAAAAAATCTAATCTGCACGCAGCCGCGCGACTGTACAAAGAAGACCTTCAAAGTGGGCAAAAAACTTTTGCTTCTATTTATGAACCCGTTTTAAAAGACAATTTCTGTATAAGCAAGTACTTGTTTTATAGGTATGCGAGTAATGAAACCCCTGAAAAAACTGAAGTTTTAATTAAAAATATTATCAATTCAATGGCAGAACTTGAGGACACGCAAGATTTTTGGGCTATTTCAATTGTTGGCAGTTATTTCACAGATAACCATAAAAACAAAGATGAATTTTTATTAGGCCTTAGATTTTTATTCAAAGCCGCAGAAGGTGGGTATTCCCCAGCGCAAGATAAAATCGGCTGTCTATATTGGGTGGGTCACAAATTTTTTAATATGGATATTCACAAGGCGATTTCCTGGTTAGAAAAAGGGGCCCAAAAAAAAGATAAATTTGCATGTTTACATTTAGCTCAAATTTTACATAAAGGTGCCGAAAACTTTACGGCCGATGTTGCTAAATCGATACCCTATTATGAAGAAGCTGCAAAACAAGGGTTGTTTGATGCACATCTAAATCTTGCGATTATATATGAAGAAGGGCAATCGGTTGCTAAAGACATCGGTAAATCCCATCAATATTTAAATATCCTTTTAGATTGCCAAGATGTAGAAATCTATAAGTTCTTGGGCACACGCTATTTTTATTCGGCCGATGAATGGAAGGATAAAAAGAAAGGCTTAATGTGGTATGAGCTAGCAGCATCCGTTGGGAATTTTGGTGATAAATATCGGTTAGCTGATTTATATTATTCTGATAAGGAAATTCAAAGCTACGAAAAGGCTCGTACTATCTTTCTGGAATTGGTTCCTAAAAACGATGAGATAACCATGCAGACTCAAATCATGGTTTATCTAAGATTGGGGGCAATTTATTTTAATGGGTATGGTGTTAAGCAAAATTATTTAGAGTCCAAAAAATATTACGATAAAGTTGCCCATACCTCAGAAGCATTAGAGGCAATTATTGCAATGTATTTAAACGGTTGGGGTGTGAAACAAAGCGATGAAATGGTGTTGTTTTATATTTCAAAACTAATGGACCCCACCAGAGCAAAAGGCTATGTGCCCGGACCATATTTTGAAATTTTGGCCAATATTTATAAGAAGCGCAATGATATAGCGAAAAGCACAGAAAATTATCGTTTGGCTGCATTGTGCGGCATAGAAAGCTCTATGGCTGAATTGAAAAAGATTTATACCCCATTAAAGGCTGAAACCGCTTGTGACTTAGGCGATATTTATTTTGCAATCCTAAAATTCGACGAGGCTAATGAATATTATAATAAAAAGGAATTTAAAAATTACCCAAGAAGTCGCTACAATTCGATTCGTTTGCTCGCCATAGAAAAAAATAAAAACTATAATCTGCAAAAAAGTGTCGATGAAATGAAAGTGTTTGTTAATGAAATGTATGCCGTTTCTCAAGTTAATTTTGATCACAGTATGACCGATCGCGTTATTGACCCTGAATTAGAAAACATTCCATTAAAAGCGCGGGGTTACCATTGGCTAGCTTTGCATGCCAAAAAGCTTAAAACAGATAAAGATGATAAAATTAAAACCGTTGAAGAAACAGCGAATTATTTTCTTTTGTCAGAAGAAAATGGTTGTAAGGCAGGTGGGTTAAATGCTGCTTCTGTCTATTTTATTAACGATACCCCCGAACACATAAAAAAAGCTCGTGAAATTGTAGAGCGATTATACAAAGAAAAAAACCCATTTGCAGCCGTTATGATGGGAGGGCTACATTCTGTAAGCAAGTTTGGTAAAATAGATTTGCAGAAAGCTAAAGAATATCAAAAAGAAGCTAGAGAATGGGATAAAAACTTAATGTGGAGCGGAATGTCTGTTGATACATTTATTAATAAAGGCGTTATACAATTGTTGATGCCTAATAAACAAGAAACGAATAAACAAGAAAATAAATAGTTATTTAAGCAAAGGGTTTAGTATGGCGGTAGGTGAGTTGACGAGAATTTCTTTTGAGGAAGGGTTAGATCTCTTTCAAAATGCTTCCTTAGAAGATTTAAAAGTAAAAGCAAATGAAATTAGACAATTGAAAAACCCCGGTAATTTTGTTACCTATGTAATTGACACGAACCCAAACTATACCAATGTTTGCACAGCAGATTGCCTATTTTGCGCTTTTTACCGTAAACCAGGTAAAGAGGGGGGCTATACATTATCTGTTGAAGAAGTGATGACTAAAATTGCCCAAAGCCAAAAATTAGGCGTGACAACCGTTTTATTACAAGGGGGCTTGCACCCAGATTTAAAAATGGATTATTATGTAACCCTCATAAAAGAAACTAAAAAAAGATTCCCTGGCGTTACCCCTCATTTTTTCAGTGCACCTGAAATCTATAATATGGCTGAAGTCAATAAAATGAGCATACGGGAAGTATTACAAACCCTATGGGATGCTGGCCAAAGAACTTTGCCCGGCGGTGGTGCCGAAATACTTTCTGAATCTGTTAGAATTAAAATATCTCCTAAAAAAAACAAGAACAATCTTTGGGTTGAGGTGCATGAAACCGCCCATCAAATTGGCTTTCGTTCTACTGCAACAATGATGTATGGCTCTATTGAGACACCCAAAGATATTTTGATTCATTTGCAAACCATTCGTGATATGCAGGATAAATCCGGTAAATTTACGGCTTTCGTACCTTGGAGCTATAAAAAAACCAACACGCCTCTTGAACAAAAAATGCCTGCTTGGGCTGGCGAAAGTGCCTATTATCGAATTCTAGCTTTCTCAAGAATTTTTTTGGATAATTTTGATCACATCCAAGGTTCATGGTTTTCTGAAGGTAAGGAAATTGGTGTGAAATCTCTCGCCTATGGTGTGGATGATTTTGGGGGTACTTTGTACGAAGAAAATGTACACGCGGCGACAACCCATATTAATAAATCCACGGTTGATGAAATTAGAGAAATGATTGAGCTTGGTGGTTATACCCCCGCCCAAAGAAATACCGAATATCAGATATTAAGCAGGTAGTCGTTTCTAATGGCAAAAAACAGACTTCGTGATTTGGGCTTGCAAATTGGTAAATTGCCAACAGGCCCTAAAAACCATATTGTGGATGTGCCAGAAGTCTGGGTTGGCCATTGTACTAAAATTGAAAATGCACCAAAAACAATTCGAACAGGCGTCACGGTCATTTTGCCCTTTCAAAATAATATTTGGAAGGAACATTGTTTTGCAGGTTATTACTCACTGTGTGGGCATGGTGAAATGACGGGTATGCATTGGGTAAAAGAAGGCGGTTTATTGAACTCGGGTATTGGTTTAACAGGTTCTTTTCAGGTTGGTACTGTGTACGAAACCTTACAAGAATTTTGCTTGCCGGGTTACGGCTTGCCAGTGGTTGCTGAAACTTCAGATGCTTTTTTGAATGGGCGTCAAAGAAATTTAATCAATAAAGCTGATGTTTTATCTGCGATTCAAAATGCTAGTCAAAATGAAACCCAAGAAGGTAATATTGGCGGTGGCACCGGCATGGTTTGTTTTCAGTTCAAGGGGGGCATTGGCTCTTCTTCACGCCTTATAAAAATAGAGCAACAAACCTACACTTTGGGCGTTTTGGTGCAAGCGAATTTTGGCCTACGCCATCAATTGATTATTAATGGTATGGCCGTTGGGGAAAAAATCGGTAATACGGTGCCATTGCCCACAGACATTTCAAATGAAAAAAACTCCATCATCGTGATTATTGCAACTGATGCGCCTTTGCTGCCTCACCAATGTGAACGCGTTTCAGCACGCTCTGCATTAGGCCTTGCCAAAACAGGTTGCCAAGGGCAAAACATGAGTGGTGATTTGATTCTTACTTTTTCGACAGGTAATAGAATTCTGCCAAATCAAAAAGTAATCAATCATATTGCCAGCATCAATAATAATGAAATAAACGCCCTTTTTACGGCCGCCATTGAAGCAACGGAAGAAGCCGTACTAAATGCATTATGCGCCGCAGAAACCTTATCTGGCTTTGAAAACCGCACCGTCCACCAATTACCTCATGAATTAATAAAAAAATATTTTTAAAATCAAAACCCCCCCAACATTTTTTAACATCCAAACCCCAGTGCTCGTCCATGTTTGTCCGTGCAAGTTCGTGTAAGTCACAAGGGCAGAATATCAATTTGGTTTATTAAAAAAAATAAAAAATCTAATTCAAAAGGAAAATGAATGCTATCGCCATTAGCCTGTAATTTTTTTTGTTGAGCCTACCATAATGTTTACACCAAGAGCATTTAAAACTTTTAAAACCGTTTCAAATCTAGGTTTTGCGCCCGGCAGAAAGGCTTTATACAAACTTTCCCGGCCTAACCCAGATTCATCCGCAATAAGCTTCATTCCTTTTGCTTTTGCGATGTCGCCAATTGCAGAAATCAATAAGTCCTGATCACCTTCTTCTAGGATAGCATTCAAATACTCAGCTATTGTTTTTTCATCTTTTAAGTAATTAGATATGTCAAATTTCTTTAGCTTTTTAGCCATTTTTTTTCTTATAATAATTACGCAGAGTAATTTTTTGGGTAGCTAATGACTCTCTGTGAGCTACCAAAATTGTTTTAAATAGAGTGTATCCAAATAGATACAGATGTCAATAGCTAAAATAGTATGTAACTCTTTTGCTAATATTGGTTTGCAAGCACAAATGAGCAAAAAATGGTTATATTCTTTATACTCAGTGTATTTTTATTTTTTTTTACAATTGGCGCAGTAGAGACGGGTTTCAAACCCGTCTCTACCTGGTAATCTAAAATTTGCTGAGTGACAAAAATTCTTTAACTTTACTTCGCAGAATACATCTGAGCCTTCTCAATCAAAATTCTATTCTCTTACAATGATATTTATTCCAGATTAAAACAATAATTTTTAACCACTGAAAACACTGAAAAGCACTGAAAAGAAAACCACAATCAACTCTTTTCAAACTATATTTTACTGCGATTTTTTGGTTTTTAAAACAATTCTATTTCTTTCTTATTTCTGTGTGTTTCAGTGCCTTCTGTAGTTAAAAAATTCGTATCTCAGTGTATTTTTATTTTTTTTACAATTGGCGCAGTAGAGACGGGTTTCAAACCCGTCTCATACGCATCAACTTAAGCTTTTAGTGCGTAACCAGACCCGCGATGTGTCGCACCACCGCTGTCTGGTAGAGTAAGCAAAAGATTGTAAGGAATTGGCCAAAATGATTACTTTTTCTAAAAAAGAGCGACTATAAATCAACTCTTTTTTCTCTGTGTCAACTCTACCAGACAGGGGTGGTGCGACAATTCGCCGGTCTGGTTACGCAAAAGAACGAGATAAGTAGTTGGCGGAAACCCTTAAGTTGATGCGTATGAGACGGGTTTCAAACCCGTCTCTAGCTGGTAATCTAAAATTTGCTGAGTGACAAAAATTCTTTAACTTTATTTCGCAGAATACATCTGAGCCTTCTCAATCAAAATTCTATTCTCTTACAATGATGTTTATTCCAGATTAAAACAATAATTTTTAACCACTGAAAACACTGAAAAGCACTGAAAAGAAAACCACAATCAACTCTTTTCAAACTATATTTTACTGCGATTTTTTGGTTTTTAAAACAATTCTATTTCTTTCTTATTTCTGTGTGTTTCAGTGCCTTCTGTAGTTAAAAAATTCGTATCTCAGTGAATTTTTATTTTTTTTACAATTGACGCAGTAGAGACGGGTTTCAAACCCTTCTCTGCTTGGTGAATCTAAAATTTGCGAGTTACAAATTCTTTAGTCTTTTTCGAACGATACAATTCATTTAATAGATTCTACCCCCCATATCTCAGCAATTTAAATGCATTTTTAAATTCACATAAAATCTCAAAATACCTTGCCTTTTCTAGTCTAAAGTTAAAAAAATCCATGAAACGGCAAATTATCTCCATTGTTGGTTTATAGAAATATTTATCATTATTAACGAATTCAACCACAGGAGAAAAAAATGTCAGGGTTTCGTCAAAAGCTATTAGTTTTATATCTAGGCAACTCATCGCCACAATCGGAAGTAATTGGTTGGTCTTTATATGATGGCTCCTCCAATGAAACATTTGAAGCAGCCAACACAATGGCACCGCCCTATGCAACTTGTTTAGAGGCTATGCGAGATGGTTGGCGCGTCATTCGATTTCCAGTTTTGCAAAATGCTACCAAAGGCAGCGAGTTTGATCTTGGCTATTTAGAATATGAATTCATTTTAGAAAAATGGGAGGCTAAAAATGGTTAACAAAGAATTTCTCTTAAGTTCAAAACAAATGGCTGAGTTTACAAGCGATGGATACTTAAAATTCGAGGGTATCGTTCCTAAGGAGTTATGCGATGCAGCTCTTAAAGAAATGGAAACTCGCAATCTAAACGATTTTGATCGACAAGGCTTACCATTTAATTATATTTGGAATAATGAAAAACTCGCGATAGGTAAGGTTTTTCGATTACCGATAGTAGAGGGTATGATTCAAAGTTTAGTAGGGCCAAACCCGCGATATGATCACCACTTTCCGCATTTGAATAAAGCCAATAGCAGAGTTACCGAAAATTTACACCAAGATGCCGAATATGACCCACGATTTGAAAACTTTGATATCCAAATATCATTTTTCCCAACCGATGTAAACGAAGATGGGGGCGGAACTCTTTTTGTCCCTGGTAGCCATTTTAGAAGAGTCCATGAAAGCTCTATAAGAAGGTATCAGAATATTGTTGGTCAGGTGCAAAGCGTATGTAGCGCTGGTACGATAGTCGTTTGGCATCATAATATTTGGCATTCTTCGCGAAGCAATCATTCAAATAAAGATCGCTATATGTTTAAACTACGCCTCAACCCTACCGTTCGCCAACAATTACTTTGGAACACCGACGACTTGAATGCCCCAGAAGTAATATCCATTCTTAAAAAACGCCAAAAATGGCATGGGCAAACAGCCAGAATTGAAGAAATGAACAGAATTCGCTTTTGGCGCCATTTAACCAATCAACCTAATTTTGACCTCCCTGGTTGGTATTGGTCAAGAATCGATAATAAACCAGATACCTTTTACGACTTTAACGCCAAAGGCTCCGGAACATTAACTTATTAATAGCACTAACGAAATCAAATTGCAAAGCAATATAATTTCGCTTTTGGTGTCACCCACAAACCAAAATCGTAGAGCCAAGGCACCGCCTTGGCTCTCTATTACGCCACCTTTTTTAAGGTGTTCGCTGGGAGCGCTGGCAGCCTGCCGGCCTAACTTAAATTTTGCAAAGGCTTAAATTAGCTGAAAGAGCTAAAATAAAGAGGCCGGCAGGCTGCCAGCGCTCCCAGCAGGGTGTTAATTTATTCGCGATTCATGAATCGCCCCTACAATAAATTTCTTTAAATTATGTGTCAATTTATTTCTAAAGTCTACAATCGATTTTTCGCAAATTATTTATGAATGCTTACCAACCGCACGCTACTTAAAAACTGTAATGTGCTTTGAATATCGTAATAATTTTCTTTCAATAACCGCACTTGCAAATAGAGCGGTAAATAGGAGCCCCATTTTGAAAAATGTAACAAACTTGGTTTTGCAATAAATTGTGTTTCAATGTGCATACTCACATTTTCTATCAAATTTGTAAGCTTTTGCCATTGCAACAAAAAAGCGTCCGTAGTTAATTCAGATATAAAAAATTGGCTCGAATAATCGTTGAAACTATTTTTAATTTCCAAGGCATTTAGCAGCAGGTGTAAGGTGCGATTGATTTTTGTACCTGTAAAAGTACATAAAACCAAGTGTTTTTCTTTTTCAAAAATAGGTCTATCATTTTGAAGAAGTGTTTGCCTTACAAAGCCTTGATCCTTTCGTAAATACTCTAAGGCATCCATGCAATTTTGATCAAGAAAATCAAATTTAGTATCTTGGTTTAAAACCGCAAACATTTTTTCCCTAATTTTTTGATGAACCACAACCCCACTACCAGGAAAAATAGTCGCCTTGCCATCACTAGCAGGCTTAACTTCCACTTTTTTTGTTTTGTAATCCACAAAAGTTATTTCCCACATTTTTGCAGATAAAAAAATTTTCTCTTCTGGTTTAACTTGTGGTGTATTGGGTATTTCCCCAATCTTTTTATCCAAATGATATACTCTAAAACCTAATTCGTTTTGAAAAACACAAAAAAAATCGCGATGATTAACAATACGCTCAGCTTCTAACCCGATGATAACTTCATCTCGAATTTTTTCTAAATATTCCAACTGAATTAACTGGTCTAAAATCGCTTCGATATCAACTTTTTCAATTTTATTAAACGCAAAATTTTCAGATACTTTAGTAATTAATACAGAAATTGGTATTCCTGAATGTTCCTTGACTATCGATAAAATTTGATGGCACAATATATCATAAGGTTGCTCATTTGCCATTGGGGGTTCAATAAACCCCTCTTTATATAATGCCCAACAAGAGATAGATTGCAGCAAACTCCATTGATTGGTAGCATATAAGATCAAATGACTTGGCGACCCTTCATTTCGACCACTGCGACCAATTCTTTGAATCATTGAGGCAATATTATAAGTTGCATCGATTTGAATAACCTTGTCAACCACACCAATATCAATGCCCAGCTCTAAGGTCGAAGTGCAAGCAATACAGAAGCTTTGATGATTATTGTTTTTAGCAAAATATTCAATGCATTCGCGAGTGTCTCTATCAATTGATGAATGATGAGTGAAATAATTTAAATGCCCTTTTTCTCTTTCGGCCATTCGTTTTAAACCTACAGCGACATCTTCTGTCTTGCCGCGACTATTTGGAAAAATCAAAACCTTATTTTCCTTCGTCTCTTGATATAGATCATCGATAAGATTTTGTGGTAATGAATCGTTAAAATTCAAAAAAAAACGAAATTCAATTATGGTCTCTTTGATGGTTCGGTCTAGCAGTACTTTTGTTTTTAACTCATCACCAGTAAATTTTTTCGCCATTTGATAATCACCAATCGTTGCCGATAACCCAATCAATCGAAACGGATTAGTGTTTATCTTTTGCAATCTAGATAATATAGATTTGACCTGTGTTCCACGATCAGTACCTATAAATGCATGAATCTCATCAATAACCACATATTTTAAATTCGAAAAAAGTTGTTTTACATAAAAAGGTTTGTTGGTAAACATTGCCTCCAAAGATTCTGGTGTAATCAAAACTACGCCGCTTGGCTCAATAACCAATTTTTTCTTTAATGTTTTATTTGCTTCCCCATGCCATTTTGTAACAGGTACGCCTAAATTTTTGCATAACTCTTCTATGCGTATAAATTGATCATTAATCAAAGCTATCAGAGGTGATATATATAAAACTTGAATGCCAAGTTCATTAAAATTTACTTTTGATAATATCGGCAAAAAAGCAGCTTCCGTTTTTCCAGAGGCTGTTTTGGATGCCAAAATATAATGATCATCAGTTCCTAAAATCTTTTCAATGGCTGCATTTTGAATCGGCCGCAATTGCGTCCATCTTTTTTCGCGAATATACTTTCGAATTGGCTCTGATAATAATTCAAAAGACATACAAAACTTAAATCTCTTCTATGATAGATGAAAGAGCTTCTTTGGGTCTTTCATCTGTAATTACGATTTCGCCAAATATTTTAGCCTTTTCTAGCGTTGGGTTTTGTCTTATAATGTTTAGAATGTTTAAAAAATCCCTTATGACTTCGCGGGGTGTTAAAAATTCAGAAGCACCTGGTTTATTAAATATTTCTTCCATAAAGGTCTTGATATCATGATCGTTAATCAGGTCTTTTGTGTTGTATTGTCGATCAAAAATTAATTGAAGTTTTTTCAACAATACAAAAATTTCATTGTGATCTAATGGTATTAATCGAATCACTGGTTGTGAATAATCGCGAACGGCTTGGGTTTCAAACCTATTCGATTCAAGCCTAGATTTTAAAGCACTATAGCTAAACAATCCTCTTCTTTCATTTTCTAAAAATTCTTTGGTGCCAGCAATATTAAAGAATAAATTTTCTATTTTGCCTTGAAAGCAATCATTGTAAATCGAAAGAATTTTCTCATAGTTTTTTTCTCTTGTCACAGAAGATGAAATTTTATAAAGATTGATAGCTTCATCTAAATTAATCATAAACCCGCTGTAACCAATGCTCACAAATAATTTACAGAAATTTTTCAACATATCGTAATAATTGGTATCATTAATGATTTCTCGAACACCCAAATTTTGACGCGCTTCCGTTTTTGTTCCATATTCACCTTTTAACCATTTAATAGCACATCGTCTTAATTCTTCATCATCCTTAACATAACCTTCATAATACTTAGTAATCACAAACCCAAAATCAAAGCCGCCAACCTCTGTGATTGCATTGGTCGTTTTAATTACATTCTTTTGAATAATATTTAAAAACTTTTCATCGCGAATTTCAGTAAGAGAAATATTGTTTTCTTCGGCTGTTTTAAGAATGATTTGATCCAACCACTTTTCTAGCAGCACAGGCAAGGCACCGCCTTCTGGTTTCGTTTGAATCGCAATATTATCCATAATAGATTTATAAAGCGCTACCCCTTTACCATCCATTGCGTACAACCTATTTTCAGGCGTAAAGTCAGCATTTGCAACAACAAATTTCTGCTTTAAGGCAATCGTATTCAATAAATGAAGCATAAAAGATTTGCCAGAGCCAAAGTCACCAATCCAAAATTTCATCATACTATGACCATTTTTCACATCATCTAAAGCGCTAATCAACGCTTCAATCTCTTTCGAACGCCCAACAGTTATATGCTGCACGCCAACTTTAGGCACCACGCCGCCAACTAAAGAATTAATAATAGAGGTGATTTCTTTTGGTTTGATGTTCTCAATCATTGTTTTTCATTCTAAAAAATGTTTGATTTGGTTTGTTGCGGTGCATAGCCATCACGATACACCACTACAAATTTTCTATTTTTGCAAAATAAGTTTCGCTCACAGTAAAAGTACCATCCGTTTCTTCTATCAACAAATCGTCTAAAGTTTCAAAGCAAATATCATTGATGTTTTCAATTAGTTTATTTGGAAAAGTAGGCGTAAACTGCGATAAGCCCTTACAAAA
>Ga0209573_1003132_pt1 | contig 19063 bp, 18 predicted proteins | sample TNRBio252014_DNA_FD_185870 | JGI IMG/M metagenome (GOLD analysis project Ga0209573, IMG submission 185870) | Wastewater treatment Type I Accumulibacter community from EBPR Bioreactor in Madison, WI, USA - TNR Reactor_6/25/2014_ DNA (SPAdes)... | ecosystem: Engineered > Bioreactor > EBPR >...
GGTTCCTGTGCTGGCGGGGTGGTCCTCGGGCAAGGAGAAGTCGAACTTTCCGAACACCACCGACTGCAGCATCAGGTCGACCAGCTTGCCGACCGACTCGGCACGCTCCGGCGCGGTGACCACGCCCACGTGCAACAACCTGCCGGCATCGGGCCCAGGCATCAGCTGGTGCAGCTCCAGCACCGGCTGGCCTGCCTCGCGACGGCCCTCGATGCGCAGCACCAGCCGCGAGCCGTGCTGCACGCGCGTCACCGCAAGCGGACCCGGGTGGTCGGTGCGGGCACGCTTCTCCAGCAGCTCGAGCACCTTCTCGGCATCGGCGCTGCCGCCTTCGATGAAGGCCAGGCGCATGCGCACACCACCCCCGCTGGCATGCACCAGCAGCGACTGCCCGTCATCGAGCGCATGCCAGCCGAAGGGCACGTCGATCTGGCACAGGATGGCGCCGACCGCCAGCGTGGCGCGCTTGTTCGGCGCATCGAGCGCCACCACCTTGGCCGCGCGGCCGCGCCCGGCCACCCGTGCTGCCGCGTAGAAGCTGTTCCAGGGTGCCAGCGCCGACGCATCGTCGACCAGCGCATGGTCGGCAAAGGCACGCGCCGCGGTCTCGAAGTCGACCGCGCCCTTGCTCGGCCGCAGCGAGGCGCCGGTCAGCGACACCGAGCTGCCCCGCGGGTGGCTGAGGTCGAAGCTGCGCACCGTCTCGCCCCAGACCCGCGAGATCTCCGGCGCCGCATCAGCTGGCCCCATCAAGGCCACGTTGATCAGGCGCTGGCCGTCCTCGGCAAACGCGAAGCGGACCCGCAGCGGCTGATCGCCGCCGTCCTGCTCGGCCACGCCCAGCATTGCCGGCATGGCGCCCAGGAAGCCCTTGCCCATCTCGCGCACGCGCAGACCGTTGTGCTGCATCAGGTAGCGCGCCCAGCTCTCCAGGGTGCCATGCCCATAGGCCGGCCGCATCACGCAGGACCAGACCAGCCGTTCGTCGGGCGAGGCCAGCAGGGCCAGCACCATGACGGCGGTCGGGTCTTCGAAGTCTGGCGTCTCGTCGGGCGCCTCGTGCAGCACCCAGCCGCGCGGCAGATCGACCGCGAAGCCCAGTTCGGCCACGCGTGTGGGCACACGACGGGTCTCGATATCGGTGTGCGGAGTCATGGCAGCACGGGTCTCCGAAAAGTCCACCAGCGTGCACCGGCGGGCTGTGGACATCACCCGACCCCCCGTGGGGGCCGTGCTGGACCGGACTTTACCGCCACCGGGTCGCCCCCGGGCCCTCAGCCGGGGCGGTACTCCGGCACGGCCAGGGCGAGTTCACGCCGCACGGCCTCGTCGTCGGGGCAGGTGTCGGCGGCGGCGGCGAACGCCAGCAGGCGGTCGATCGCATCGGAGCGCTGGCCCAGGCGTGCGATGCGCAGCCTTTCGACCGGCGTTGGCAGGGTGGCGTCGTCGTCGGCGAGAAGCTCCTCGTAGAGCTTCTCGCCGGGCCGCAGGCCGGAGAACACGATGGGGATCTCCTCCACCGTGTGCCCCGACAGGCGGATCAGATCGCGCGCCAGGTCGACGATGCGCACCGGCTCGCCCATGTCCAGCACCAGCACCTGGCCCGACTGGCCCAGCGCACCGGCCTGCAGCACCAGCCGCGCCGCCTCGGGGATGGTCATGAAGTAGCGGATGATCTCCGGGTGCGTGACGGTCACCGGGCCGCCGCGAGCGATCTGTTCCTTGAACTTCGGGATCACGCTGCCGCTGGAGCCCAGCACGTTGCCGAAGCGGACGGTCATGAAGCGCGTACCCGGGTGACGGGCCGCCAGCGCCGACACCGCCATCTCGGCCGCGCGTTTGCTGGCGCCCATCACGTTGGTCGGGTTGACCGCCTTGTCGGTGCTGATCAGCACGAAGCGTTCGGCGCCGGTCGCGGCGGCCGCGCAGCCGGCCTGCCAGGTGCCCAGGGTGTTGTTGCGCAGCGCCGCCCAGGCGTTGTGCGCCTCCATCAGCGGCACATGCTTGTACGCCGCGGCGTGGAAGACGACCTGCGGACGCCAGCGCTCGAAGGTGGCGCGCAGGAAGCTCGCGTCCTTGACGTCGCCCAGCAGCCTCACCAGCTCGAGGCCGACGAAGGTCTCGCCGAGCTCCTGCTCGATGCGGTAGAGGTGGTACTCGCTGCTCTCGATCAGCACCAGCCGCGCCGGCCGGTAGCGCGCGAGCTGGCGACACAGCTCGCTGCCTATGCTGCCGCCGGCACCGGTGACCAGCACCGTGCGGCCCTCGAGGGTGTGCGCGATGCCGGTCTCGTCGAGCTGAACCGGCTCACGGCCCAGCAGGTCGTCGGGCTCGATGTCGCGCAGGCGCTCGATGCGGCTGCGCCCCTCGCGCAGTTCGTCGACGCCGGGCACGGTCAGCACCGGCAGCCCGGTGCGGCCGGCGAGGTCCAGGGCGCGACGCCGCTGCGCCGGGGTGGCGCCCGGCATGGCGACGATCACATGCGTCGCCAGCGCGCGCAGCTCGCGATCGGCCACCGCCTCCAGCGGCCCGAGCACGGGCACGCCGGCGATGCGCGCGCGGCGCTTGGCGGGGTCGTCGTCGAGCAGGCCGACGACCGTCCAGCCCTGCTGGTGGATGCCGGCCAGCAGCAGCCGCGCCGCCGCCCCGGCCCCCATCACGATCGCTCGCCGCACGTCCTTGTCGCTGCCGGTCAGGCGCGAGCGTGCATGTTCGTAGAGCATGCGGTAGGCGATGCGCACGATGCACAGGCCCATCAGGCTGACCACCGGGTGCAGCGCCAGCACGGCACGCGGCACCTTGTGCAGCCCCAGTCCCATCACCAGCGCAGCCGCCGTGACGCCGGCCAGCGCACAGGCCAGGGTCAGGCGCTTGACCTCGCCGAAGCCGGCGAAGCGCCACAGGCTCTGCGGCACGCGCAGCAGCGCGAACGCCAGCAGGTACGCACCCACCACGCCCAGCAGCACCCAGCCGTCGTAGGCGGGTCGTGCGCTGAGCCAGCGCTCGAAGCCGAGGCGGAACAGGTAGGTGACGTTCCAGCACAGTGCGATCACCGCGGCGTCGATGGCCAGCGAGATCGGCTCGCGGTGCGGCCTGAGCCTGGCCAGCAGCAGGTCCAGCCGGCGCCAGAAGCCACCGGTCGAGGCCGTGCCGCGGCTGTCCCCGCTCATCCACGCCTCGACAGCATCGTGACCGTGCGCCACAGCACCGCAAGGTCGCTGCGCAAGGTCGCATGCTCGGCGTAGTCGGCCGCACATTGCAGCTTGCGAGGCAGGATGCGTTCGACGTATTCGCGCTCGGGGTCGGCGGCGGCGGCCAGATGCTGCGCTTCGTCCAGGAACTGCAGCGACGACGGGTCGGTGATGCCAGGCCGCACGGCCAGCGCGCGCTCGCGCAAGGCCGCGGGATACAGCGCCACGTAGCGCGGCACTTCCGGCCGCGGTCCGACCAGGCTCATGTCGCCGCGCAGCACGTCCAGCAGTTGCGGCAGTTCGTCGAGCCGGCTGCGGCGCAACCAGACCCCCAGTCGCGTGATGCGGGGGTCGGTGCCGACGGTCAGGGCGGGGCCGCGCGAAGGCGCGTCGACCACCATGGTGCGGAACTTGTGGATGCGGAACAGGCGCCCGTGGCGGCCGACCCGTTCCTGGCGGAACAGCGCCGGACCCGGCGAGTCCAGCCGGACGGCCAGCGCGAGCAGCGCCAGCACCGGGGCCAGGCACAGCAGCGCCACGGCCGAAACGACGAGGTCGAATGCCCGCTTGGCCATGCCGGGCGGTTCAGGCCCGCAGCACTTCATGCACGGCGGCGACCACGCGCTCGACGTCGGCGTCGCCCATGCGGGTGTAGATGGGCAGGCTGACCAGCCGTTCGTAGGCCTGCTGGCTGTGCGGGAACATCGCCGGCTCCAGGCGATAGCGGTCGCGCCAATAGGGGTGCAGGTGCAGCGGGATGTAGTGCACGCTGCAGCCGATGCCCAGCGCGAACAGTCGCTCGATGAACTCGTCGCGCGACACCGCCGCCGCGTCGCACAGGCGCAGCGCGTAGAGGTGCCAGGCGTGCAGGTCGCCGCCGGCCGGCCGCGGCGGCGTCGCCACCGGCAGACCCGCGAAGGCCTGGTCGTAGCGTCGCGCGATCTGCTCGCGCCGCGCACGGAAGCCGTGCGCCCGCCGCAGCTGGTGCAGGCCCAGCGCCGCCGCGATGTCGGTCAGGTTGTACTTGAAGCCCGGCGCCACCACCTCGTAGTACCAGCTCGGCACCTTGGCCGTGAAGCGGTCGAAGGCGTCGCGGTTCATGCCGTGCAGGCGCATCACGCGCGCGCGCTGCGCCAGCGCTTCGTCGCGCGTGACCAGCATGCCGCCCTCGCCTGTGGTGATGGTCTTGTTGGCATAGAAGCTGAAGACCGTGGCCGCCGTCTCCCCGCAGCCGACCAGGCGACCCCTGCAGCTGCTGGGCAAGGCGTGCGCCGCATCGTCGACGATGGCCAGGCCGTGACGCGCGGCCAGGTCCTGCAGCGCCCCGAGGTCGGCCGCCAGGCCGGCGTAATGCACCGGCATCAGCACCTTGGTGCGCGGCGTGATCGCCGCTTCGACCGCGGCCGGGTCGATGTTCATCGTCGTCGGGTCGATGTCGACCAGCCGCACGTCGGCACCCAGGTAGCGCACCACCTCGGCCGTCGCCGTGAAGGTGTGGGTGGTCGTGATGACCTCGTCGCCCGGCCCCACGCCCAGTCCTTCCAGCGCCAGGTGCAGGCCGGCGGTGGCCGAGTTGACGGCGATCGCCTGCACCTCGCCGCCGAGGAAGGCAGCGAAATCCTGCTCGAAGCGTCGTGCCTTGGGGCCGGTGGTGATCCAGCCCGAGCGCAGCGTGTCGACGACTTCGGCGATCTCCTCGTCGCCGAGCTCGGGCAGCGCGAAGGGCAGGAAGGGCAGCGGCGGCGAGGTCATGCCGGATTATCCCGGCTTGGTGATCCAGGCCAGCCGGTGCGTCCTCAGCAAGGGCAGCGCGTGCAGCCAGCCGTAGAGCCCCGGGTGCAGCCGGCAGGCCGCCCGCGCCAACGGCGGCGCCAGCGTGGTGGCGAGCGAACGCATGCGACCTTGCGGGAACAGCGTGCGCAGCCTGCGCAAGGGCACCGCCCGCACATCGCGGTTGCCCGGGTTGCCGACCACGAAGTCGTACGACAGCACGGCTCCGCCCGGGCGCAGCCAGCGCCACATGGTGGCCGCCAGCTGCTGCTGGAAGCCGTCGTCGAGCAACGAGGAGAACACCGTGAACTGCATCACCAGGTCCTGGCTGGCCGGCGCGATGGGCGCCTGCACGGCGTCACCCAGCCACAGCGTGACGGCGGCCGGGAGCCGCTCGCGCGCCGCCGCATGGCGCTGCGGCAACAGCTCGATGCCGCCCAGGCGCGAGGGCGAAAAACCGAGCTGGACCAACTCGAGCAGGTTGCCACCGGAACCGCAGCCGACCTCCAGCACCTGCAGCTGCGACGGATCGGCGATGCCGGCCTTGGCCAGCAGGCCCAGCAAGGCCAGCCGTCGCGCGTGCAGCAGGCGCACCACATCGGGGGCGAGCGGGCTGTGGCGGTCGTCGGCCGGGCGGCGGGCGTAGCGCTCGGCCAGCGCCTGCGGCTCGCCCGCGGCGGCAGGCGTGCCCGGCGTGTCGTTCATGCCGGTGCCCCCATGGCGGCCAGGAAGCGGCCGGCCAGCACCGGATAGGTGTGCTGGGCGAGCACGAAGGCGCGGCCGCGTTCGCCCATGCGCGCGCGCTCGGCCAGCGGCAGCGCCGCCAGGCGGCGCAGGCCCTCGGCCACGGCAAGGGCGGACTCGGGCGGCACGGTCAGGCCGCAGCCCGCTTCGGCCACCGGATCGTTGCCGGCCTCGACCGAGTGCAGCACCACGCAGCCGGCCATCATGTAGTCCATCAGCTTGTTGGGGGCGATGCCGAAGCGGTAGATGGGCACCCGGCGCCAGCCGATGTAGGCCAGGTCCACCGCCGCCAGCAGTGCGGGCACCTGGGCCTTCGGAATCGGCGGCAGCAGGTGCACGCGGTCCAGCCCTTCGTCGGCGACCCGCCGGGCCAGCCGGGGCTTCTCGTGCCCGTCACCGACGAGCACGAACTCGAAGGCCTCTTCACGCAGGGTGGCCGCCGCGTCGAGCAAGGTGTCGAGCGCATTGGGCAGGCCATGCGATCCGGCGTAGCCGACCACGACGCGGCCCGCGGCGCGCGCCGCCGCCAGCACGGCCGCCAGGCCGCCGTCCAGGGGTGGCGTCGCACCCTGCCACTCCTCGAGCGTGATGCCGTTGGGCACGATGGTCAGCTTGCGCAGGTCCAGCCCGCGCGAGGCCATGTGCTCGTGCACCTTGGGCAGCATCGACACCACGCGGTCGGCCAGCCGGTAGGCGCTGTCCTCGGCCGCCTGGCACAGCACGATGAACGGATGCCAGCGCGACAGGCCGGCCAGTTCGCGCGGCGACAGCGGCCACAGGTCGTGCACTTCGTAGACCAGCCGCGCACCGGCCAGCCGGGCGATGCGTCGCGCGACCCAGATGTCCATCGGGTAGGTGCTGGACGCGATGACCACCTGCGGCTTGAACTCGGAGGCCAGCCCTGCGGCCCGCCGCCAGGCCTGGCTCAGGAAGCTCCAGACATTGCGGACCCGCCCCCAGCCGTTGCCGCGGTAGCGGGGGGTGGCCAGCCACTCGTAGGCAATGCCGTCGATGTGCTCGCGGCCGGGCTGCGGCTGCTTCGCGCGCACATGCGAGAAGTCGGCCGCCACCATCAGGACCGAATGCCCCGCCCGCACCCATTCGCGCGCCAGGTAGTAGGGCCGGAACTCCATGCCCAGGGCGGGGCTGCCCGCATAGTGGTTGAGGTAGAGGATGTTCATGCCAACGAAAGGTCGCGCAGGCGTTCGACGAAGCGCTGCACGGCGGGGCCGAACAGGGCGTGCGAGGCGACCCAGGCACGATTTTCCTCGCCGATGGCCGGCGCGCGCCGGGCAAGGGCATGCAGTGCCTGCGGGTCAGGCCGCTGGTGGGCGCCAACCAACAGGCCGTTGACGCCGTCGCGCACCAGCTCGCGGTTGGCCGGCAGGTCCGACAGCAGCGGCAGCATGCCGTGGGCCATGGCCTCGAGCACCGACACCGCCACCGAGTCGCTGCTCGGCAGGCTCAGGTACCAGGTGGCCCGCTGGTACCAGGCGGCCTGGGCGTCGGCATCGAGCCGGCCGACGAAGCGGACGCGTGGCGCCAGGCCCATGGACTCGGCCTGCGACTGCATGGCCGCCCGCAGCGAACCGTCGTTGGCCACCACCAGGCGGGCCTCGGGCTGCGCGGCCACGATGGCGGAAAAGACCTCCAGCACCCGTGACGGCGCGTACAGAACTTCCAGGCCCCGGTTGGCAAAGCACAGGTCGGGGTCCTTGGCGGGTGGCGGCGGCGGCATCGACTCCAGCCCGAAGGGAAACACCATCACCTCCGCAGCCCCCAGGCCGCGCATGCGCTCGGCCATCACCCGGGAGTCACTGGTGGTGAGTGTGCAGCGCCGCAGCACCTGCCGCGTCAGGCGGCGCCACAGCCAGCCGCGCTCGGGCGTGACCAGGATGTCGCTGCCCCAGGCCGACCCGACCAGCCGCCCCGGCGCGCCGAGCAGGTCGCGAGCCAGCCAGGCCAGCGTGCCGTGCGAGGTCAGGTAGTGGGCGTGCACCCAGTCGGGCTGCACCTGGCGCAGCCAGCGAGCCAGCCGCGGGAGGTGCCGCAGCACGGCGGCGTTGCCGCCGCCGGCCGCCGGCCGGCTGCCCAGCGCGAGGCGGCGGGCAGGGGCCAGCAGCGGCTCGAAGCCGGGCATGAAGCCGCGGCTCGATGCCGCCCACAGCTCCATGCCCGGCTGCTGCGTCAGCGCCCTGGCCCACTTGAGCAGGTGCGGGCTCTCGCCGTCACCCAGCAGGGCCAGGCGCAGCACCCTCTGGCCGTCGGCGGCCGGCGGCGGCCCGGCAGGGTCCTCCCCCCGCATGGCCGTGTCAGTCGCCCGGCTCACGCGGCCGCCCTGCCCAGGCGTCATATCCACGACGATGCTCCGGGCGGCACGACAGCCAGGCCTCGTCGCCCTCACGCGTGTCGCCGACCACGACCGCCGGTTGTCCGGCGACGATTGCGAACGCCGGCACCTCGCCGTCGACATAGCTGTAGGCCCGCAGCAGCGCACCGCGGCCGATGCGGCTGCCGGGCATGACCACCGAATGTGGTCCCACGAAGACGTAGGCGTCGAGGTGGGTCGGGCGGCGAACGAAGCCGGGCGGGTCGGCATCCCCCCAGTAGCGACGCCCCGCCAGGCGAAGCGCCTGGTGGCTGGAATGGGTCAGCAGCGCGCAGTGGGTGGTGATCTGGCAGCCTTCGCCGATGTGCAGGCCACCGGAAGCGTCGAGCAGGTTGAACGGTCCGACATAGACATGGTCCCCGATGTCCAGGCGTTCGCGGCTTTCGACCTGCGTCGCGCTGCTGATGCGCGTGTGGGGCAGCCAGCGACCGTCGGGGTGGCGCCAGCCATAGATCATCCGCGGGCCGGTGCAGGCCCGCCAGGCCCGCTGCAGCAAGTCGCGAAGCCGCGTCATCATCGCCGCCATGCTACGGCCTGCAGGTCACGCCAGCACTGGCGGCCGGGCAGCAGCACCTGGCGCAGCCGCAGCCCCGTGTGGCGGGCGAACCGGCGCGCCAGCAGCCCCATGGTCAGCGCATAGGCCGCGCTGGCAGCGAGCGCCGCGCCGGGCAGGCCCAGCCCTGGCACCAGCAGCCAGGCCGCCACGCCATTGGCCGCCAGCGACCACGCGGCCGCAGCCGCAGGCACCCGCGGTGCACCGGCGTGGTTGGTGAAGAAGGCCGACAGCGCCGAGGCGCCGCCGAACAGCACGACGCCGGGCAGCAGCAGTGCCAGCGGCGGCAGGCTGGCGGCAAACTCCGCCCCCAGCAATGGCGGCACCAGCAGCACGCAGGCTCCGTACAGCACGGGTGCGGCGAGCAGGAGGGCGACCAGGCTCAGCTGCGCCACCCGCACGGCAGTGGCTGCCGCGGCCTGCGGGTCGGCGCTGCCGATGCGGCTGTAGGCCGCCTGCGTCAGCGAGCCGGAAACGAACCACAACAGCTCGGCGGCGATCACGGCGATCGAGTACAGGCCCGTGGCATCCAGCCCCATCTGACGCTCGACCACGAACAGGCCGACGCGGTAGTTCAGCATGCCCACCAGGTTGGTCAGCCCGAGCATCGCCACGAAGGACCACTCGGCGCGCCGCGGCGCGCGGCTCGGCAGGGCAACCCGGCCGCGCCACCACAACCAGCCCAGCAGGCCGGCGGCAACCCCGGCCTTGGCGGCGACCCAGGACCCCAGCAGGTGGCCGAGCGACAGCGCGGGCCACAGCAGGCTGCAGGCCAGCACCGCCGCCAGCGCCAGCAGCGGCGGGGCCAGGCTCAGGCGCGCCATGGGCAGCATGCGCCCCGCGCCCAGCCACAGGCAGGCCAGGTTGGGCGTCAGCAGCACCAGGGGCAAGGCCCAGGCCAGCAGGGCCAGCGGCCCGTAGGCCTCTGGGCCCCAGGCGGCCAGCGCCGCCACCGCCAGACCCGCCGCGCCGCCGGTCAGCAGGCTGGCGCCGACCACTGCCCCGAGTGCCGTCGGCGAGGCCTGGCCGCGCTGCGACACCTGCCGGGCGAGCAGCAGTCCGGGCCCGGAAGCCAGCGCGATCACCAGCGACTCGACACTGGTGAAGAGCGCAAACGCCCCCTGCGTAGACGGCCCGATGCGCGCTGCCAGCACGCTGAGCGCCAGCACCAGCAGCACCGTGGCGCTGCGTGCAAGCAGGTTGACAAGCGTGCCGCGGGCAACGCTGGACATCGGTCAGTGCGTCAGCATGGCGCGCAGGATGTCGCCACGATCCAGCAGCCGCCCGGCCAGGCGACCGAACGGGTGGCGCCAGAACCCGCCGTCGCCGGCCACACCCTCGCTGGCCAGATGCCGCAGCCGCAGCCCGGCGCGTGCCGCCGCGCGCGCCAGCGTGCCGCGGTCGAAGAAGGTCAGGTGCCAGGGCGGCGTCAGCAGGTGCCACTCAGGCCCCTTGCGACGCGCGTAGGCACTGCCCCGGTCGCCGGTGGTCAGCACCAGCGCGCCGCCCGGCGCCAGCAAGCGCGCCGCTTCGTTCAGGACGGCCACCGGGTCGGGCACATGCTCGATGACGTCCCACAGCGTGACGATGTCGAACGACGACGCAGGCAGGGCCGCCTGGGCCAATGTGCCGGTGAACACCGGCAGGCCCAGCCGCTCGCGCGCGAAGGCCGACGACCAGGCCGACAGCTCGACCCCCTGCACCTCGTAGTGCCGGCGCGCCTCGGCCAGGAAGAACCCGGCGGCGCAGCCCACGTCGAGCAGTCGCCCGCGCGAAGGCAGCCGGGGCGGCAGATGCCTCAGGGCCCACAGCTTGCGCCGGGCCTGCGCCCGGCGCGCGTTCTCCTGGCCGACGTAGTCGGTGAACACCGCATCGCTGCCGCCGCGGTAGTAGGCCTCGCCGTACAGGGCGTCGAAGTCGATCGACGCCGGGTCGGTGGCAACGAACAATGCCGTGCAACGGTGGCACTCGGCCAGCGGCCAGCCGTCGCGCTCGAAGGCCGGCGTGGCGCCCTCGGCTCCGCACACCGGGCAAGGCCGGGTCGTCACGCCCGCAGCCGTGCAACGGCCGCGTCGAGCGCCTGCACGACGCGGTCGAGATCGGCGTCGGCCAGGTCGGCGCTCATCGGCAGGCTGAGCACGCGCGCCGCCGCCCGGCGGGCTTGCGCAAAGGCCTGCGGGTCCTGCCCCGCGGCATAGGCGGGCTGCAGGTGCAGCGGCCGCGGGTAGTGCACCGCGGTCGGAATGCCCTGCGCATTCAGCAGCGCCGCCACCTCGTCGCGGCGATCCAGCTGCACCGTCTGCTGGGCAAGCACCGAGTTGCGGTCGGCCCGCACGGCGACCGGCTCGACGCCGTCGATGGCACGCAGGCCGCGTGCATAGCGCTCACCGATCTCGGCGCGCCGCCGAAGCTCCCACTCGAAGCGCTCGAGCTTGGCCAGCACGATCGCGCACTGCAGCGTGTCCATGCGGCCGCCGACGCCGACCCGCACATGGTGGTAGCGCCCGCGCTGGCCATGCACGCGGATCTCGCGGGCCGCCTGTGCCAGGTCATCGTCGTCGGTGAACAGCGCGCCGCCGTCGCCATAGCAGCCCAGGGGCTTGCTCGGAAAGAAGCTGGTGGCGCCGAAGGTCGACAGCGCGCAGGAGCGGCGCCCCCGATACAGCGCGCCGAAACTCTGCGCGGCGTCCTCGATGACCGCCAGGCCGTGGCGGGCCGCCAGTGCGTTGATCTCGTCCATGTCGGCCACCTGCCCGTACAGGCTGACGGGCATGATGGCGCGCGTGCGCGGCCCGATGCGGGCCGCGATCTGGGCCACGTCGATGTTGCAGGTGTCGGGCTCGATGTCTGCATAGACCGGGGTCGCACCGGCAAGCGCGATGGTCTCCGCCGTGGCGGCGAAGGTGAAGGGGGTGGTGATCACCTCGTCACCAGGCCCCAGGTCCAGCGCCATCAGCGCGATGAGCAGCGCCTCGGTGCCGCTGGCCACGGTGATGCAGTGCCGGGCACCGCTGAAGGCCGCAAGCGCCGCTTCCAGCTCGGCGACTTCCGGACCCATGATGTACTGCCCGTGGTCGAGCACGCGCTGGATGCGCTCGCCGATGCGGGGCTGGAGGGCCGCGTATTGCGACTTCAGGTCGGTGAACTGCATGCGATGAGGATGTCGCCCTGGAGGCGGAAGGTCTGTCCGGTGGCCGGGCATGCCACCTCGCCCTGGCCGCTGGCCGGCAAGTCGAGACGCTCGCCATGCGGGCTCATCCAGCCGATGCGTCGCGCCGGCACGCCGACCACCAGTGCGTAGTCGGGCACGTCCCGGCTGACCACCGCGCCTGCGCCCACGAAGGCATGGGCACCGACCGTGACGCCACAGACGATGGTGCAGTTGGCCCCCAGCGTCGCCCCGCGCCGGACCCGCGTACGCCGGTACTCGGACTTGCGCGGCACCGCTGCGCGCGGGTTGAGCACGTTGGTGAAGACCATGCTGGGCCCGCAGAACACCTCGTCCTCCAGCGTCACCGCGTCGTAGACCGACACGTGGTTCTGCACCTTGACGCGGTCACCGATGATCACGTCGTTGCCGACGAACACGCCCTGCCCGAGCGAACAGCCGGCCCCGATGCGCGCACCGGCGCAGACATGGGCGAAGTGCCAGACGCGCGTGCCCTCGCCGAGACGGGCGCCTTCGTCGACGATGGCCGTGGGGTCGACGATGGCCGCCATTCAGAACACCAGCGGCAGGCCCACGCGCACGCCGTCGCGCGCACTGCGGTAGGCGGCGATGATCACCTCCAGCGAGCGCAGCCCCTCGTAGCCGTCGACCTGCGCCTGCGCCTCGCCGCGCAGCGTGGCGATCACGTTGGCGTAGTACAGCGGGTGGCCGTGGCCGTAGACCGAAGGCGGGGCGTAGTTGGCGGCGGCAATGTCGGCGTCCTCCGGCCGGCTGTCGGCGAAAGCCCAGTGTTCGATGCGGTTGACGGCCACCCCGCCGACGCGCACCGTGCCCTTCTCGCCCAGGAGGGTCAGGCTGCCTTCGAAGTTGCGGTCGTGGGTGAGCATGGTGACGTTGATGCTCGCCATGCCGCCGGCGCGCAGGCGCAGGCTCATGACGCCGGAGTCCTCGGCCTCGATGGCCCTGGCCTGCGTGGCGGTGTAGGCGTGCACGCTGTCCACCGGGCCGACCAGCCAGTCGACCATGTCCACGTAGTGGCTGGCCTGGTTCATGAAGGCGCCGCCGTCCATGTCCCAGCGACCGCGCCAGGGGGCGTCGTCGTAGTAGCTCTGCGGGCGGGTCCAGAAGACGTTGACCACCACCATGTGGATGCGCCCGAAGCGCCCCTGCGCGATGGCCTCGCGCACGCGCTGCAGCGTCGGGTTGAGCCGGTTCTGCTTGACCACGAACAGCTTCACGCCAGCGTCACGGCAGCCGCGCACCATCGCCATGCCTTCGTCCCACTTGGTGGCCATGGGCTTCTCGGTCAGCACATGGCGGCCTGTGGCCGCCACCTGCAGCGCCTGCCGCGGGTGCAGGCCGCTGGGCGTGGCCAGGCTGACGATGTCGGCATCGCAGCCGTCGAGCAGCGCGGCCAGCGATGCGAAGCCCGGTGCCCCGGTGGCCTGCATGGCGCGCCTCAGCGCGGCAGGTTCGTGGTCGCAGACGGCCACCAGCTCGGCACTGCCGCCATGGCGCTTCAGCGCCTCGAAGTGACTGGCACTGATGCGCCCGCAGCCGACCAGCGCGAAGCGGATGCGGCGGTCGGCGACGGGCAGCGCGACGGGAGCGGCGGCGCTGCGGGGCTCGGGGGAGGACATGGGGCCGCGATTGTAAGAGCCGCCCCCGGCCAGGGCGCCTAAAATCCCAGCCGCATCAACGAGTTGACGATGAGCGACGACACCCATCAGCTGATCCAGGAGCGGCGCGAGAAGCTCCAGGCCCTTCGCCGGCAGGCCGCCATGGGCGGCGGTGTCGCCTTTCCCAACGACTTCAAACCAACGCACCACGCCGCCGACCTGCACCATGCGCACGGCCAGGTGCCCAACGAGGAGCTCGAGCCGCGCGGCGTCGAGGTGAGCGTGGCCGGTCGGCTGATGCTCAAGCGCGTGATGGGCAAGGCCTGTTTCGGCACCCTGCAGGACGGCTCCGGACGCATCCAGCTGTACGTGACGCAGGATGCCGTCGGCGCCGAACAACTGGCCGCGTTCAAGCACCTCGACCTGGGCGACATCCTGGGCTGCGAGGGCACGTTGTTCCGCACCAGGACGGGCGAGCTGTCCATCAAGGCGCGATCGGTGCGGCTGCTGACCAAGAGCCTGCGCCCGCTGCCCGACAAGTTCCATGGCATGAACGACCAGGAGCAGAAGGTCCGGCAGCGCTATGTCGACCTGATCACCGACGAGCAGGCGCGCACTCGCTTCGTCGCCCGCAGCAAGGCGGTGTCCTCGATCCGCAGCTACATGGTCGAGCATGGCTTCCTGGAGGTCGAGACGCCGATGCTGCACCCGATCCCGGGCGGTGCCAATGCGCGTCCCTTCGTGACCCACCACAACGCGCTCGACCAGGAGATGTTCCTGCGCATCGCGCCGGAGCTCTACCTCAAGCGGCTGCTGGTGGGCGGCTTCGAGCGGGTGTTCGAGATCAACCGCAACTTCCGCAACGAGGGGATCAGCGTCCGCCACAACCCCGAGTTCACGATGATGGAGTTCTATGCCGCGTACTGGACCCATCACGACCAGATGGACTTCACCGAGGCGTTGCTGCGCCACGCCGCGAGGGCAGCCACCGGCAGTGCGGCCCTGAGCTATGCCGGGCGCGAGGTCCACCTTGACCAGCCCTTTGCGCGGCTGTCCGTGCGCGACGCGCTGACTGTGCATGCGGGCCTGAGTGCCGCGCAGGCCGACGATGCCGATGTGCTGCATGCCCGCCTGAGGTCGCTCGGCGAGGAACCTCCGGCGCACTGGAAGCTGCCCGAGCTGCAGTTCGGGCTGTTCGAGGCAGAGGTCGAATCCAAGCTGTGGCAACCCACCTTCATCGTCGACTACCCGGTGGAGGTCTCGCCGCTGGCCCGCGCATCGGACAGCCGGCCCGGGGTCGCCGAACGATTCGAGCTGTTCATCACCGGCCGCGAGGTGGCCAACGGCTTCTCCGAACTCAACGATGCCGAGGACCAGGCCGCACGCCTGCAGGCCCAGGTGGCCAACCGGTCGGCCGGCGACGAGGAGGCGATGTACTACGACGCCGACTTCGTGCGCGCGCTGGAGTACGGCATGCCGCCGGCCGGCGGCTGCGGCATCGGCATCGACCGGCTGGTGATGCTGCTGACCGACAGCCCCAGCATCCGCGACGTGATCCTGTTCCCGGCGCTGCGCCGCGAGGCTTGAGCCAAGGCCGGGTGATGGACGCGCGGCTCGACTCCCTGGCCGAGATCGAGGAAAGGGTCTGGAGCGAACTGCAGGCCGCGCCCCGCGATGCGGCACACCCCTGGCATGTGGCGGTGCTGGCGACCACCGACGGCATGAGCGGCGATGGCCGTTCGGTGGTGCTGCGCGATGTCGATGCAGCCCGGCGCTGCATCGAGTTCTACACCGATGCCCGCTCGCCCAAGCTGATGCAGGTGCAGTCGCATCCGCGAGGCACGCTGGTGCTGTGGTCGGAACCGACCGGCTGGCAGCTGCGGCTGCGCGTGCAACTCGAGGCACAGCTGTCGGGACTCTCGGTCTCATCGCGCTGGGCGCGCCTGAAGATGACACCGGCCGCGCATGACTACCTGTCGCCGCTGCCCCCAGGCAGCCGCATCGCCGCGCCCGGCTTCGACCGCGGCAGTCGAGCGTACTTCGCGGTGGTCAGCGCCCAGGTGCTCGCCATCGACTGGCTGGAGCTGCATGCGCTCGGGCACCGGCGCGCCTTGTTCGAGTCGGGGGAAGCCCACTGGCTTGCGCCATAGGGCAGCGCCTGTCGCGTGCGGCGCCGCGGCACCCGGCGCGACGCTCAGCGGTGCCTGAAGTCGGGCTTGCGCTTGTTCAGGAAGGCGTCCATGCCCTCCTTCTGGTCCTCGGTCGCGAACAGCGAGTGGAAGACCTGGCGCTCGTAGCGAACGCCGTCGTCCAGACCGCTCTCGAAGGCGCGGTTGATGCACTGCTTGGCCATCGCCACGCTGGGGCCGCTCATCGCGCAAATCGTTGCCGCCGCCGCCAGGACCTCGTCGCGCAGTGTGTCGGCCGGCACCACGCGGGACACCAGGCCTGCGCGCTCGGCCTCGGCCGCATCCATCATGCGGCCGGTCAGCACGAGGTCCATCGCCTTGCTCTTGCCGACTGCGCGCGGCAGGCGCTGCGTGCCGCCGGCCCCGGGGATGATGCCGATCTTGATCTCCGGCTGGCCGAAGCGTGCCGTATCGGCAGCGATGATGAAGTCGCACATCATGGCCAGTTCGCAGCCGCCGCCCAGCGCGAAGCCCGACACGGCCGCGATGACGGGCTTGCGCACACGCAGCAGGGTCTCCCAGTTGCGGGAGATGAACTCGTTGCGGTAGACCTGCATGTACTCGAAGCGGGCCATCGCGGCGATGTCGGCGCCGGCGGCGAAGGCCTTTTCGTTGCCCGACACGACGATGCATCCGATGCCATCGTCGGCGTCCTGGGCGAGCAGCGCGGCGCCGAGTTCATCCATCAGGGCGTCGTTCAGCGCATTGAGCTGCTTCGGCCGGTTCAACGCCAGCCAGGCCGTGCGGCGCGCGCCGTCGCCAAGGATTTCCGTCAGCACCAGACTTTCACTCATCGTTGCTCCTCGCTTTTCCGCCACACTATACGGAAGTACGGCCCTGGCGGCGCCGACCCGCCGTGCTGTCGAGTCCACGCATGCCGACGATCTACCGCAAGACCGCCAAGGGGCAAACCGAGGTCGAGACCCGGTCGCACCGCCTTGCGCCGCGTTTCCGCAGCGTGCTGATCCTCGTCGACGGCCGGCGTACCGACGACGAACTGGCCAAGCTGATGCCACATGCCGGCGAAGGCACGCTGGAGGCCCTCGAGCAAGGGGGGTTCATCGAACCGATCTCGGTCACGCTGACCGACCCCCGGCCACAGCCGCGGCCGCTGCCGCCGCCGGTCAGCCCGCCGGCGGCGCCGGCCGCGCCGAGCGCGGCGTTCGTGCAGCACCGGCGGGATGCGGTGCGTCTGCTCAATGACCTTTGCGGTCCGGCAGCCGAGGGCCTGGCGATCCGCATGGAGCGTGCCACGAGCGCCGAGCTGCTCGCACCACTGCTCGATCAGGCCATCCAGATGGTGGCCAGCCTGCGCGGACGGCAGGCCGCACTCGAGTACGGCACGCGCATCAAGGGCGCCTGAACGCCGACTCGTCCTCGGGTGATCCTGCCTGTTCGGGCAAGCCGGCCAGGGTGAGGTCTATCCAGGTCTCGCTGTCCTGCCGGATCACGATGCGGACCGGCAGGTACTGCAGGCTGGGTGCGAACCAGGCCTCGGCCACCAGATCGCCGCCGGGGCGCGGCTGTCGTCGCGGCTTGACATGCACGGCTTCGATGGTGCCCGCCGCCGTGTCCAGGCCTTCGCGGCTGAGTACCTCGTAGTGCCAGGGTTCCACGCGCCGTGGCAGTGCCAGGGGCATCTCGATCACGCTGCCCTGCGCGAGCAGTTCGGGGCGCATGGTGAACATCCAGGTCAGTTGCACGAACTGGCTTGCGCTGTCCTGCACGCCCTGCGGGCGATCGGACAGGCGGCCATCGGCCATCACCACGGCAAGCGGGTTGAAGCTCAAGGTCAGCCGCCTGGGCTCGCGCAGCGCAATGTGCGTCGCTTCGTCGTAGCGTCGCGGGACCAGGCCCGCCTCGGTGAGCTCGCCGTCGCTGACCATGGTGCGGCGCACCAGTGGGGCGAAGTGAGGTCCCACGCTGACCTCCAGGTGCACCTGGTAACGCCGCCCGACGCGCAGCCACTCGACGCTGGCCTGGCCCTCGACCGGGCCCCGCACCTGGCCGGTCAAGGTGTAGCGCAGTCGCGTGGACAACGGCCACTCGAACGCCGGCGCCGACGGGGCGGGTGCGCCCGGACCGGCTGAAGCGGCGGCATCGGGCGCTGCCAGGTCCGGTGTCGGTACCGGCTGCGGCGCCTCCGGCGCTTCGGCCGTGACCAGCGGCTCGGCCGCCGGGGCCACGACCGGCCCGGCTTCGGGGGGCAACTCGGCCTCTTTCCAGGTCGGTGAATCGGCAGCTGCCGACGCCGCGGCCTGGGGCCTTGCCGCCGCCCCGCCGCCAGAGGGCCCTGCGGCCGAAGCGCGCACGGGTCGCACCTCGGGCGGCCGGGCCGGTGCGGCGCTGGGTTCGAGCCGCTTGACAAACGCGACCTGGAGCTTCGCGGGGCCGTGCGAGCCGCTTCCCTGGCCCAGCCGCATGGCGTCGATGCGCTCGACCACGGCCAGGTGCGCCGCCGTCACCACGGTGGCCAGCGTGAGGACCGACGCACGGCGGCCCACCCCAGCGCCTGGTCAGGACCTCGCGCGAAGCGTCAGCTCTTGCGAGCCGCGACCAGCAGACGCTCGACCTCGGCCGCTGGCAGGGCGCCGGGCTTGCGGGTGCCGTCCTCGAAGAAGAGTGCCGGCGTGCCCTGGATGCGGTGCTTGCGCCCGAACTCGACGATGCGGTCTATGGCCACCGTGTCGCACTGGCCGATCGTCTTGGAGGGAGCCTGGCCATCGATCATCCAGGCGCGCCAGGTCTTGGCCGCGTCCTTGGCGCACCAGATGTCGCGCGCCTTGGTCGACGAGTCCGGGCCGAGGATGGGGTAGACGAAGGTGTAGATCGTGACGTCCTTGACGGTCAGGAGGTCGCGCTCGAAGCGCTTGCAATAGCCGCAATTCGGATCACCGAAGACCGCCAGCTTGCGCTGACCGTTGCCCTGCTTGTAGACCAGCGCATCCTTGATCGGCAAGGCAGCGAAATCGACCGCCGTCAGCTTTTCGATGCGCGCCTCGGTCAGGTTGACCTTGGTGCGCGTATCGACGATGGCACCCTGCACCAGGTGGTTGCCTTGCTCGTCGGTGTAGACGATGTCGGTGCCGATCCGGACTTCCCAGAGCCCGGCGATCGGCGACCGGGTCACCTCGTCGATCTTCGGCAGGTTCGGAATCCTTTCGGCCAGGTTCTTGCGGATGACAGCCTCTTGCGCCAGGGCTGCACTGCCGAACAACGCCAAGCACAGCAAGCCGGCAACGGCGACGGGGGTCGACAAGACGATCATCGTGGTGTCCGAAGGGTGTCGGAAGTGGTTGGAACGAGTCGGGCAGGACGACGGGCTCAGCCGTCGATGGCCCGGGAGGTCAGCGCACGCTTGAGCGGGGTGAGCTGGTTGAGCAGACTCAGGCCGTGGTTGCGAAGTTCCCGCAATACCGGGTCGCGGCTCGAAAAAAGG
>Ga0209573_1003133_pt1 | contig 19059 bp, 15 predicted proteins | sample TNRBio252014_DNA_FD_185870 | JGI IMG/M metagenome (GOLD analysis project Ga0209573, IMG submission 185870) | Wastewater treatment Type I Accumulibacter community from EBPR Bioreactor in Madison, WI, USA - TNR Reactor_6/25/2014_ DNA (SPAdes)... | ecosystem: Engineered > Bioreactor > EBPR >...
GCTCAAGGCCAGCGCCGCGCGCCTTTGGCAGGCCGCGCCGACGGGCGGGGGCCGGGGCGCGGCGCAGAGCGTGCGCAACCCCGGGGACCGGCGCGATGTTGTCGGCACGGTGACCGAAGCGGACATCGAGGAAGCCGCCGCCGAGGTGGCGGTGGCGGCGCGGGCCGCGGCGGGCTGGGCGGCGACGCCGGTGACGCAGCGGGCGGCCTGCCTGCTGCGCGCGGCGCAGGCGATGCAGGATGCGATGCCGGAGTTGATGGGCCTGATCATGCGCGAGGCGGGCAAGTCGGCCGCCAATGCGATTGCCGAGGTGCGCGAGGCCATCGATTTCCTGCGCTATTACGCCCGGGAGGCGGATACGGCGCTGGCAGGGGCGCGTCCGCTGGGGCCGGTCGCCTGCATCAGCCCATGGAATTTTCCGCTCGCCATCTTCACCGGACAGATCGCCGCCGCGCTGGTGGCGGGCAATCCGGTTCTGGCCAAGCCGGCGGAGGAAACGCCGCTGATCGCCGCCGAGGGCGTGCGCATCCTGCATGCGGCCGGCATTCCTGCCGAGGTGCTGCGGCTGGTGCCGGGCGACGGGCGGATCGGCGCGGCGCTGGTCAGCGCTACGGCGGTGCAGGGGGTGATGTTCACCGGCTCGACCGAGGTGGCGCGGCTGATCCAGACGACGCTGGCCGGCCGGCTGTCGGCTCAGGGCAGGCCGATCCCGCTGATCGCGGAAACCGGCGGGCTCAATGCGATGATCGTCGATTCCTCGGCGCTGGCCGAGCAGGTGGTGGCCGATGTCGTTGCCTCGGCCTTCGACAGCGCCGGCCAGCGCTGTTCGGCGCTGCGCATCCTCTGCCTTCAGGAGGAGATTGCCGAGCGGACGCTGACGATGCTGAAGGGCGCGCTGTCCGAAATGCGGGTCGGCCCGACGCAGACCCTGTCGACCGATATCGGCCCGGTGATCAGCGCCGGGGCGAAGGCGGGCATCGAGGCGCATGTCGCCGCGATGCGGGCGCGCGGCCATGCCATCGAACAGGTGCGACTTGGCCCCGAGACGGCGCACGGCACCTTCGTCGCGCCGACGATCATCGAGATCGGCGCCATAAGCGAGGTCGAGCGCGAGGTGTTCGGCCCGGTGCTGCATGTGCTCAGCTACCGGCGCAGCGAGCGCGACCGGCTGGTCGAGGCGATCAACGCCACCGGCTATGGCCTGACCTTCGGGCTGCACACCCGCATCGACGAGACCATCGCCGAGGTGAGCGGCCGCATCGAGGCCGGCAATCTCTACATCAACCGCAATGTCATCGGCGCCGTGGTCGGGGTGCAGCCCTTCGGCGGGCGCGGCCTTTCCGGCACCGGGCCGAAGGCGGGCGGACCGCTCTATCTGGCGCGGCTGGCCTCAGGCGCGCCCTATGCACCGCATGCGCCGGGGCGGGCGCCGGACGCGGCGCTGCTGCATCTGGCCCACTGGCTGGAGGATCGCGGCGCCGCTGCCGATTCGGCCTTCGCCCATCGCATCGCCGACGCTTCCCCGCTCGGCTACGAGGTGCGGCTGTCCGGGCCGGTGGGCGAGGACAACCGCTATGGCCTCGGCCCGCGCGGCCGCATCTTCCTGTCGCCGCTGAGCGGGCAGGGGCTCAATCGCCAGCTGGCGCTGGTGCTGGCCACCGGCAACACCGCCGTGCTTGAGCGGTCGGACCTGGCCGACACGCTGCTCTCCGGCCTGCCCGAGGCGGTGGCGCGGCGGCTGATCCGGGTGGGCGCGCCGGATGAGGCCGGGTGGCTTTCGGGCGCGCTGATCGAGGGCGAGGGCGCGCGGGTCGCTGCGGTTCAGGCGGCGCTGGCCCGGCTGCCGGGGCCGCTGGTGCCGGTGCAGGCCGCCAGCACGGCTCAGATCGCGGCGGAGGCGCCGGCCTACCGCATGGCGCTGCTGGTCGAGGAAGTGTCGATTTCGACCAACACCACGGCTGCCGGCGGCAACGCCAGCCTGATGACGCTGAGCTAGCGCGCCGGATCAGGCGACCAGGCGGGCGCCGCCGGTCTCGTGGATGGCATAGGCCGGCTTGTGACGCTTGGCGACATACATCGCCGCATCGGCCAGCTTGAGCGCCTCGGCGGCGCTGGTGTGGTGTTCGGGCCAGACGGCGATGCCGATGCTGGCGCCGACATGGGCGGGCGATCCCTCGATGTCGAAGGGCTGGGTCAGCGCCGCGAGAATGCGGGCCGAGAGGATCGAGGCGCCCTCGCGCCCGGCATGGGCCTGAAGGATGGCGAATTCGTCGCCGCCGAGCCGGGCGACGAGATCGTCTGGGCGCACCAGCTTCTGCAGCCGCGTCGCGACGCCGGCCAGCAGCAGATCGCCGGCGTGGTGGCCGAGGGTGTCGTTGACCTTCTTGAAGCCGTCGAGGTCGATCAGCAGGATGGCGAAATGGCTGGCGGGGTCAGCCTCGCCCATCTTGTGCAGGCGGGCATGGAAGGCGATGCGGTTCGACAGGCCGGTCAAAGCGTCGCGGAAAGCAAGGTTGGTCAGTTCGGCCTCGCGGCTGCGCACCTCGGTCACGTCCTTCAGGCTGGCGATCGCCACGGTGCCGGCGACGGTGTGGATGGCGCGCAGGCTGGCGTCGAAGTGGCGGGTTGCGCCGGCGCAGGCGAGCGACAGCGACACCTGCTCGGACAGGCGTCCGTCGAACCCGGCGAGCACGCCGTCGAACTGGCCGCCGAACAGCACGCCGGCACTGAGCTGCATCGGGTCACGCGTATCGGGGAAGGCGGAGGACATCAGCGCGCGGAAGCGCTCGTTGGCGCCGACGATCTCGCCGTTCCGGCGCACCACGAAGGCGGGATCGGCGATGACATCGACCGCCATGACCAGCGCGTTCTGGCCGACGCCGACCAGTCGCACATAGCGCTTGTGCAGGGCCTGGGCGAGGCGGCTGTCGCGCAGCTTGAGGATCTGCCAGACGAGGATCGCGGCGAGCGGGGGCGCGAGAATCGGCAGTTGGGTGCCGGTCATGCCCTGCAGGGCCTCGATCCGGGACATCCACGCCGCCGTGGCGACGGCCACCAGCACAAAGCTGGTGAAAGACCCCAGCGGCAGCATCAGCAGCGCCAGCACGGCGGCAAAGCCGGTCGTCAGCGCCAGCCGTTCGGTCATCGTGGTGCTGCGGTAGCGCTTGCCCATCTGCACGGTCTCGGCGGCAAGGGCCACGGTCTCGGACCGGCTGAGGCGCTGGTATTTCGGCACGTTGATGATCGAGGTCGGGCTGGGAATGGTCAGGCCGAGGACGACAAGACTGTCCTTGAAGTCGTCCGGCGCCACCGTGCCGGAAACGATGTCGAGGATCGAGACGCGGCGGATGGCGCCGACATCGATCGAAAAATCGAGCGCCAGCGGCTCGCGGCGGGTTGCGCCCTCGCCGAGGATCAGCCAGTCGGCGGCCGGCGGCTCGCCCTGGGCTCCAACCCCGCCGATGCGGCGTGCGCGGCGGTCTGGATCGAACAGAAATTCGGTCGATGCCAGCCGGGCGTGCCGGGCAAACCGGTCGAGCGGTTTCATCAGGATCTCGCCGCCGTCGACCATCGGCATGCGGACGACCGGCAAGGCCATCCGCTCCGGGCCGAGCCGGGCCATGGCCTGTTCGAGACTGAGATCGGTCTCGGCCGATTCCGCGGTGTTGAGCAGCGTCTCGGCATAGATCCGCCGCGCCCCGCTGGCGCCGAGCCAGTCGAGGGTGCGGGCCATCATCCCCCGGTCGATCGGGTATTTGCCGGTGCGGGCGATGACGGTTTCATCGACGACGACCAGGATTGTCCGGCCGCCGGGGCGGGAGGTGTCGGAAAAGCTGAAGTGATCCGACAGGGCGGTCTCAAGGCGCGAAGCCCAGCCGAAGTGGGTGAGCAGCAGCGCCGCCAGCGCTGCGATCAGGCACAGCGCCGGGATGCGCAGGACCGACAGGCGGGTGCGGACGGCAGCGGCCTGATCCGGCCGGCGGGCAGGGAGGGATGTCATCCGGCAAGACTAGGCCGCCACCCCTTAAGAAGCGCTTGCGGAAGTCTTTCGGACTTTCTCCTGTCCGGCGGGTGCGGTTCGGGAAGAGCCGTGGTCCATGGCGCGATCATTCCCACGGCCGGGTTGCGTCAAATGCCATAAATGTATATTTTTATACCATTGTGATCCGCTTCCGGCGCATCTGCCCGGCGCGGTGTCCTTGCGAGGGCCTCTTGAGCGTTCAGCAGTCCACGCCCATTGCCGTGATCGGCGGCGGCCTGATCGGCGTCAGCTGGTCGGCGCTGTTTCTGGCCCATGGCCACGATGTTCAGGTGTTCGAGCCCTCGGCCGAGGCGCGGGCGCAGATCGGCGACAGGGTGACGCGCCCCATGCAGCAGGTCAAGCAGCTCAGCCCGGATCTGCCGGCGCCGGGGCGGCTGACCATTGCCAGCTCGCTGGAAGACGCGGTGGAACAGGCGGGCTGGGTTCAGGAAAACGCGCCCGAGAAGGTGCCGCTCAAGCGCGACATCTATGCCCGGATCGAGCGGTCGGCACCGGCCGGGGTGACGATTGCATCGAGCACCTCGTCGCTGGTCTGGTCCGATCTGAGCCAGGGCATGCAGGCGCCGGAGCGGCTGATCACGGCGCATCCGTTCAATCCGCCGCATCTGATGCCGCTGGTCGAGATCTATGGGCCCGATGCGCAGCGCGTGGCGCAGGCGCTCGCCTTCTACCGGCAGTTCGGCCGGCATTGCGTCACCCTCCGGCGCGAGGCGGTCGGCCATATCGCCAACCGGCTGTCCTCGGCGCTGTGGCGCGAGGCGGTCAACATGGTGTCCGAGGGCATCGCCGACGTGTCGGCGATCGATGAGGCGCTGGTCCATGGGCCGGGCCTGCGCTGGTCGGTGATCGGCTCGCACCTTGCCTACCATCTGGGCGGCGGCGCCGGCGGCATCGCCGATTATCTCGCCCACCTCGGTCCGAGCCAGGAGCGGCGCTGGCAGGATCTCGGCCAGCCGAGACTCGATGCGGCAACCGTCGCAAAGCTTGTCGAGGGCATCGGCGCCGAAGCCGCCGGGCGGTCCGTGGCGCTGCTGGAAAGCCAGCGCGATGCCGCCCTGATCGCCGTGCAGACCGCCTTGCGCGACCGGCGCCCCTGAGACGGGGCGCCTTGCCATGATCCGACCCGGAGGGTGAGCACGAGATGGCCGAAGCCCCGTCACCGACGCCGCTCTACCACAGGATCTACAGCGTGCTGCGCGAGCGCGTCGTCAACGGCTATTACCCGCCCGGCGTGCCGATGCCGAGCGAGGCGGAACTGGCCGAAAGCTTCGCCGTCAGCCGGATCACGACGCGCAAGGCGATGGAGATGCTGCGCTCGGAAGCGCTGGTCATCCGCTCGCGCGGGCGCGGCACCTTCGTCAAGGAAAAGCTCAATACCAGCATCAGCCGGCCGGTGGTCTCCGATGTCACCGGGCTTTTGAACTATCTCAATGCCATCGGCCGCAGCACCCGGCTCAAGGTCATCAGCCTCGACCGCGGCGAAGCGCCGCCGCGCATCTGTGCGCAGATGCAGGTCTCGCCGCAGGTCGAACTGGTGCGGGCGGTGCGGGTGCGCGAACTGGACGGCGCGCCCTATTCGCTGTCCACCTCCTATCTGCTGCCCGAGATCGGCGGGGCCTTTCGCAAGCAGGATCTTGCCTCCACCGCGATGATCGATCTGGTGCAGAAGGCGGGGGCCAGCGTCGAGCAGGTCGAACAGGTGCTGACGGCAACGCTGGCCGACGAAACCGCCGCGCTGCATCTGAGCGTGCCGGTCGGCGCGCCGCTGATGCGCGTCAACCGGCTGTTCTTCAATGCCGGTATGGTGCCGTTCTATGCGGCCGAGATTCTCTACAGGGCGGATCTCTACGAATACCGGCTGACGCTCAAGCGCGATGCGAGCAAGGAGTTCCTGCTCGATCAGTCCTGAGGCTTGAGCGGCTGGCGCAAGGCCTGGCCGAGCTGCGGTACAAGCCGTGGCGGCAGACCGTCCGTCAGGCTCATGAGCAGATCGATGATGCGTGCGGCATGGGCCTCCCCCCAGGCTGCGCCGAGCAGCGCCCGCGCCTTGGCCAGCACATCATCGTCAGTGAGCGCGGCGGCGCCATCGCCCCTGGGCACGTGCACCTCGGCCGTTGTCTGCGTGCCATCGTTCAAGGTCAGCGTGACGCGCGTCGGGCGGTTTGCCGGATAGAGGGCGTCGAGAGCGGGGTCGGCGACCAGGCGGACGCGCGCGGCGATGCGCGCCACAGCGGGCGTCAGGAAGCGCGCCGGGGCAAAGCTGTCAAAGCGCACGGCACCGTCGATCAGCGCCAGGGCGGCAACCGTCCTGAAGCTGAAGCGGGCGCCCAGATCGGTGCCGGGGGCGGGGGCGTCGTAGTGCAGGGCCGTGCTGTAGATGCGGACTTCGACATCCTCGATCCGCTCGACCGGGATGCCGCCCGGCCGTCCCTTCAGCCGGCCAAGGCAATCGAGCATCGGCCCGAGATGGGCGCAGACCGGATGCCATTTGAGATAGGCCTCGCTGATCTCGTACTGCGACCAGCGGCCATCGGCACCGATGCCGGGGCAGAGCCGCTCAGGCTCGAAATGCTCGCCGGCGCGCGGGCCGAAGAAGCGTTCGAGCGTGCGCGCCGAAGGCAGCAGCCCCGCATGGGCGGCCAGCGCCGCCTGAACGCCGTTTTGCGTGCCAAGTCCGACGAAGAGGTGGTGCACGCCCGCCCCTTCCATGCAGGTGTCGCGGAAGGGGAACAGCGCCACGGCGGCGGCATTGCCGATGGCCTGTTCGATCAGGTCGGCGCGCTCGGCGTCATCGGCCAGCAGGTGGGCGGCGGCGACCGCCGCGCCGATGGCGCCGAAGGTGCCGGTGTCGTGCAGCAGCGGCTGCATGCCGCCGAGCGAGGCGCCGATGCGGGCGCAGACCTCGTAACCTGCGACGGTCGCATTCAGAAATGCCGGCGCATCCGCCCCGCGTTCCTCGGCGATGGCAAGCGCGGCGGGCAGCACATGGCTCATCGGGTGGCCGCGGGCGCGGCGGTGCCCATCCTGCAACTGGAGGGGGGTCATCGCCGCGCCGTTGACCAGCGCGGCGGTTGCGGGCGCAACGCCCTGGGCAAAGCCCAGGGCCGAGGCGGGTCCGGCGCCGCCGCTGCGCACCAGAAGCGCCCGCGCCGGGGCCAGCGAGGGATGCGCGGCGCCTGCCGCCATCACCGCCAGCGTGTCGAGCATGAAGTTGCGATAGCGCGCCCGCACCGCGCCGGGCAGGTCGTCAAACCGGCTCCGTGCGGCGGCCCGCGCCAGGCGGGCCTCGGGGGCGCTGGCCTCAGCCACGGCCGGCTTCAGCGGCGGCGCCGGCCTTCATCATCGCCCGCAGCATATCGAGACGCGGCTCCACCGGCGGGGCATAGGCATCGCGGCCATGGCTCAGCCCGAGGGCAAGGAAGGTCTCGACCAGCTTGTAGGTCAGCGGGCCGGGGTTGACCACGGGCACCGGCAGGTTCGCCGCCAGATACTCACCGGCCTGATGCATGGTGGTGGAGCCGAGGCAGATCACTTCCGCGCCGTCCTCCTCGATGCAGCGCATCGCCACGTCGCGCATGCGGGGGAAGACCTTGTCCTCCTTGCCGTCGAGCAGATTGGCGAAATCCGGCGGCTGATCGAAGCTGCGGACCGAGGCGCACTGGCGCTCGAAGCCGTATTCGCGGATGGCCTTGCGATAGCGCGGCAGGGCCGGTTCCCACTGCGCCAGCACCGAGAACTTGCCGCCCAGCGTCAGGGCATAGAGCATCGAGGCCTTGCCGGCGCCGATCACCGGGATGCGCAGCACCGAGCGCAGCGCCTGCATGCCGCTGTCCGACATCGTATCGATGCAGACCGCGTCGAACCCGTCCTTCTCGGCGGTGCAGCCGGCCTCGAAGATCGCCATGTCCATCAGCCCCCAGTCATGCGGGGACATGAAGGAGGTCGGCCCGCAGGTCACCGGGCGGTAGGTCAACTGCCAGCCGGCGGGCAGCGGCACATAGCCGGATTGCGCCTCGCGGTTCCTGATGCCGGCCTCATCCAGCGCGAAGGGGACGATGACGAGAATGCGGGTCATTGGTTTGCCTCCAGCCAGGCCGCGCCGGCGGCGCCGATGGCGCGGATCATGTCGTGCTTGGGGGCGAGCGGGGCGGGATAGGTCGCCTTGCTGTGCGTCAGGTTGAGGTCAAGCGCGATCGCCGCCAGCTTGTAGGTGAGCGGCCCGGGATTGATGACCGGCACGCCGATGCGCTCGGACAGCCAGCCGTGCGCCTCATGCATCGTGGTGGAGCCGAGGATCAGCACCTGGGCGCCATCCTCCTCGACGCAGCGCCGCGCCGCATCGAGCAGAAGCGGGAACACCTCGTCTTCCTTGCCCGAGAGCAGGGATTTGTTGTCGGGCGTCACACCGATGGAGCGCAGCGAGGCGCATTTGTGCTCCATGCCCAGTTCGCCGAGCGTCTTGGTGTAGAGCATGCGCCAGCGGTCCCACATCATCAGGATGGAGAACTTCTCGCCCAGCATCTGGGCGATCAGCATGGAATGGCGGCCGGGCGCGATGACCGGGATTTTGAGGATCGAGCGCAGCATGGCCATGCCGCTGTCGGACATGGTGTCGATGCACAGCGCATCGAAGCCCTCGGCCTCGGCGTCCAGCCCGGCGTCGACGATCGAGAAGTCGGCCAGTGACATGTCGTGCTGGCTCGAATAGTTCTTCGGCCCGACGCGCACCGGCCGGTAATGCAGCTCGATGCCCGGGCCGAGGTCCACCGCCTTCATCTGGGCCTGCCGGCGGGCAAGATCTCCTTCCCCCATCGGGAAGGGTACGACGACCATCACCTTCTTCATGTGTCCTCCTTGGGGAGACTGACCGGTGTTGTTGAAAACCGAACGTGGACCTAGGCCTTCGCCGCGAGGCGCGCGGCGCTGAGGCCGGCGAGGCGGCCGAAGGTGGTGGCGGCCAGCAGTCCGTTGCCCGAGAGATAGCCGTAGTTGGAATCACCCGATACGCCGCGCGCCGCGCCGCCGCCCGCCATGATGTTGGGCAACGGCTGGCCGTCTGGCCGCAGAACGCGGGCATCGCGGTCGATCACCAGCCCGCCCTGGGTGTGGAACAGTGCGCCGTTGACCTTGACCGCGTGATAGGGCGGCCGAAGCAGCTGATCGGGCGTGAAGCGCCGGCCGAACCGATCCGGCGTGCCGGTGCGGGCGGATTGTTCGATCTCGCCGAACGCACGGGCCAGCGCCTCGGCCGGCAGGCCGGTGGCGGCAGCCAGTTCCTCGATCGTTTCCGCCTTGCGGATGGCGCCGAGCTTGGCGATCTCGCGATAGTCGTAAAAGCCGCTGGCAGCGTCATGGCCGCGCAGGTCGTAGACGTCCCAGGCGACGTGGCCGGGCTGGGCGGCCACCTCGGCGCCATGCTCGGAATAGCCGCGCATCTCGTTGGAGAAGCGGTGGCCCTCCATGTTGAACAACACGCCGCCAAGGGTGATGACGGCCCAGGTGAGCGGCAGGGAATGGGGGTGGGCGACCGAACCGTGCCCCTGATAGGCGCCCATGTCGGCCACAGCGGCGCCGAGAGCGAGACCCCATTTCACCGCATCACCGGTGTTGGACATGTGGCCGCAACACTCCGCATCGGCAATTTCGGGAATGTACCGGCGCACCATTTGCGCATCGCCGGCAAAGCCGCAGCAGGCCAGCACCAGCGCCTGACAGCCCACCGTTTCCAGCTGCCCGTCGGGGCGGCGGAAGCGCAGGCCGCGCACCCGGCCATCGGCATCGGCAATGAGATCCTCGACCGAGGCGCCGGTCATCACGTCGATGCCGGCGCTGGACACGGCAGCCAGAAGCGCCTGCTCAAGGTCGGCGCCGGTGCGGCTCCTGGGCCCGTGCATGCGCATGCGCGAATGGCCGGGATAGAGAAACCCGGTGACGAGTTCGAACTCGATGCCGTGGGTTTCCATCAGCCAGTCGATCATCGGGCCGGAGGTTTCGGCGGCGCGCAAGGCCATGTCATGCGGGGTGTGGCCATGGGTCTTGGCGACAAGATCGGCGGCGAAGAGGTCGGCGCTGTCCTCGATGCCCGCTGCCTTCTGGAGCGCGGTTCCGGCGGCCGGAACCAGCCCGGCGGAAAGCGAGGTGGAGCCGCGCGGGTTGTCATCCCGTTCCAGCACCAGCACCTCGGCGCCCGCGTCATGGGCGGCGAGCGCGGCCGTCAGCCCGCAGGCGCCGGCGCCGATGATCACCACCGGCACATCCACTTCGAAGCTCACGCCCTCGCTTGGCAGGATCGCCATCGTGTCATTCTCCTCGGCAGGGGTCAGTAGGTCGTGCGCTGGGTTTCGGGCGTGCCGTAGCGCGCCTCCAGCTCCTGCACTTCGGGCATGCGCACGGTGTCGAAGAACTGGCGGAAGTTCATCACCCGCGTGGCGACGGAGGCGATCGTTTCCTCGGTCTTGAGGACCTGCAACGTCTGCCGCGCCGCTTCGCAGGCCGAGAGCAGCAGCCAGTTGGGATAGATGATCAGCTTGAAGCCGAGCGCCTCGATCTCGGAGCGGGTGAGGAACGGTGTCTTGCCGGAGGTGGCCATGTTGTAGAGCAACGGCACGCCGGGAAAGCGCGGGGCGATATGGGCCAGGTCATCCGGCCCGGGGCTTTCGATGAAGATCACGTCCGCCCCCGCTTCGCGATACATCTCGCCCCGGTCGAGCGCGGCATTGCGCCCTTCCAGCGCCAGAACGTCGGTGCGGGCGATGATGGTGAAGTCGGCATCGATGCGCGCATCGACCGCCGCCTTGATCTTGGCCACCATGTCCACGGCCGGGATGACCTGCTTGCCGGCGAGATGGCCGCAGCGCTTGGGCAACACCTGATCTTCAAGGTGAAGGGCGGCAACGCCGCCGCGTTCATAAAGCTGCACGGTGCGGCGCACGTTGAGCGGCCCGCCAAAGCCGTTGTCGGCGTCGGCGATCAGCGGCACATCGGAGGCATCGGCGATGCGCGTGGCGTTGTCCGCCATTTCGCTGAGCGTCAGAAGCCCGACGTCCGGATAGCCGAGCCGGGTGGCGGAGGTGCCGGCGCCGGTCATGTACATCGCCGGAAAACCGGCCTCGGCGACCAGCCGCGCATACATCGCATCGACCACGCCGGGGGCCATCACCGCCCGTTCGCCGGCGAGAGCCTGGCGGAAGCGCTTGTTTCGGGTGAGGGCCATGGTGTTCTCCGCTTTCAATGACGACCGCCCGGCGCCGCAGCCCCGGGCCACAGGATCAGAGGCCAAGATAGGCCTGACGTAATTTCGGATCAGCCAGAAGCCCGGCCGCATCGCCCTGCATGACGAAGCGGCCCTGCTCCAGCACATAGGCCCGGCGCGCGATGCCGAGCGACTGCATCACGTTCTGCTCGACCAGCAGCACGGCGACGCCATCGGCGTTGATCTGGGTGATCAGCGCGAACATCTCCTCGACCATGATCGGGGAAAGCCCGAGCGAGGGTTCGTCAAGGATCAGCAGCTTGGGATCGGACATCAGCCCCCGGCCGATCGCGAGCATCTGCTGTTCGCCGCCCGAAAGGGTGCCGGCGAGCTGGTCGAGCCGTTCGCGCAGGCGCGGAAAGATCGTGCACATCCGCTCGAAATTGTGCCGCACATTGGCCGAGGCCCGCCGGAAGGCGCCGAGCCTGAGGTTTTCACGCACGCTCAGGTTGGGGAAGATGCGGCGCCCCTCGGGCACCTGGGCGATGCCCATCGCCACGATGTCGCGCGGGGGCAGGCCGGTGATCACCTCGCCCTCGAAGCGGACGGTGCCGGCGGTCGGACGGATGAAGCCGGAGATGACGTTGTTGAGCGTGGTCTTGCCGACGCCGTTCGAGCCGAGCAGCGCGATGATCTCGCCGGCCGCGATCTGCATGTCGATGCCCTGAAGCACCGCCATCGAGCCGTAGCCCGCCCTGATCCCGGAGACCTCAAGCATGGCCGGCCTCCTGTTGCAGCCGTGCCGCCGCGCCATGGCCCAGATAGGCTTCGATCACCGCCTGATCCTTGACCAGATCGCGCGGCCTGCCATGGGCGATCATGCGGCCGTGGTTGAGCACATAGGCTGTCTCGGCAAGGCTCATCACCGCCTGCATGACATGCTCGATCAGAAGGAAGGTGTGGCCGTCGTCCCTGATCTGGCGGATGATGCCGACGATCTCGGAGACTTCCGCCGGAATGAGCCCGGCCATCACCTCATCGAGCAGCAGCAGCTTTGCGCCCGTGGCGAGCGCCCGCGCCAGTTCAAGACGCTTGCGGCCGGCGATGGTGAGGGCCGAGGCGGGGCGGTCGAGCATCGTGCCCATGCCCAGCCGGCGGCCGATGTCGCGCGCCACGCGCATGGCGTCGCGCCGGTCGTGATGATGCAGATAGGCGCCGACCGCGATGTTCTCCTGCACGCTCAGCCCGGCGAAGGGCTGCACGATCTGGAAGGTGCGGATCATGCCGAGCGCGCAGATGCGGTGCGGTTCGAGCCCGGTGATGTCCTGCCCGAGAAAGCGGACACTGCCGGCATCGGCCCGGGTGAAGCCGGCGATCATGGTGAAGCAGGTGGTCTTGCCGGCGCCGTTGGGACCGAGCAGGCCGACGATCGCGCCCTCGGCCACGTCGAGCGAGGCATCGCTGACCGCCTTGAGGCCGCCGAAGCTCTTGGTCAGGCCGCGCACCTCAAGCATCGTGATCCTCCTTCTTGCGGAAGGGGCCGAAGCTGGCGGCCGCGCCCATCAGGCCCTGCGGCAGGAAGCGCAGGGCGCCGAGCAGGACCAGCGCGTAGAGCACGAAGTTCAGGCCCGGCGCGTTGGAGAGCAGGTGCTTGGCGCCCTCGCCGAGGAGATGCAGCCCGAGCGTGCCGACCAGCGGCCCCCAGACCGTGCCGGCGCCGCCGATGATCGGGCCGATCAGCGCTTCCACCGAGATGGCGCTGCCGTAGACGATGGTGCTGTCGATGAACAGCCAGAGCTGGAGGTAGAGCGCCCCGGCCAGCCCCGCCAGCGCGCCCGACAGGGCCATGGCCTGCACCTTGATGCGGTAGGTGTCGATGCCCAGCGCCCGCGCCGCATCCTCGTTTTCGCGCACCGCCACCAGATAGGCGCCAAACCGCGAGCGCTGCATCAGCGCCGTCAGCGCCAGCGACAGCGCCACCGCCGCCAACAGGATGGTGTAGATCATCGGCCGGCTGGCGATCTGAAGCTGGGCGATGCCGGGAGTGAGCTTGAGTTGCAGGCCGCTGCCGCCGCCGAACAGGCTGAAGGACGAGGCGCAGATGCGCAGCACTTCGGCAAAGGCCAGCGTTACAAGCGCGAAATACGAGCCCTTCAGCCCATAGCGGAAGGCCAGCGCGCCGATGAAGGCGCCCATCGCCGCGCCGGCGAGGATGCCCGCCAGAAATGCCGGCCAGGCGTTGATGCCGTACTGCACCTGAAGGATGGCCGAGGCATAGGCACCGGTGCCGTACATCGCGGCATGACCGAAGGAGGCGAGACCGCCAAAGCCGCCGGTGACGTTCCAGGAGATGGCGACGACCACGATGACCAGCGCATTGATGGTGAAGCCCATCCAGACGCTTGAGGTCATGACATAGACCGCGGCGAGGTAAACGAGGCTGAGGCCGATGAGCAGCGCCTGGCCGAGCGATTGCGGTTTCATGGTCTGGCTCGCGCGCCGAGCAGCCCGGACGGCCTGAACAGCAGGATCAGGATGAAGGCGAGGAAGATGCCGATCTGCCCAAGGCTTTCGCCGAGAAACAGGCCGCAGAGCGATTCGATCACGCCCAGCAGCAGCCCGGCGATCAGTGCCCCCGGCAGGCTGCCCATGCCGCCGAGCACGACGGTGGTGAAGGCGACCAGCACGAAGGTGTAGCCGACCTGCGGGGTGACATAGAAGGTGGGCAGCAGCAGGCAGGCCGCCAGCGCAACGCAGGCGGTGCCGATGCCGAAACAGATGGCATAGGTGTGGTTGACGTCGATGCCGACCAGTTCGGCGCCGCGCTTTTCGATGGCCACCGCCCGGATGGCGGCGCCGGTGCGTGTATGCGTCATGAAGGCCCAGAGCAGGGGGGCTGCGGCGAGCGCCGCGACAAACGCCACGACCCGACCGAACGGCAGGAAGGCGCCGAGCACCTCAACCGTGTCGTAGGCATAGGGAATATCGACCGTGCGGGTGTTCGAGGTCCAGAAATACAGCGCGAGATTGTCGACGATCAGCGACAGCGCCAGGGTGACCAGCAGCACGTTCTGCTCGGAGCCCTGGCTCATCGGCGCGATGATGCCGCGCTGAAGCGCGTAGCCGAGCAGGAAGAACAGTGGCAGCACCAGCGGGATGGCGAGATAGGGATCGACGCCCAGCCGGAGGTTGAGGAAGTACACCGCATAGAGCGCCAGCATCAGCAGGCTGCCATGGGCGAAGTTGATGATGTGCAGCACGCCATAGATCAGGGTCAGCCCGAGAGCGACGAGCGCGTAGACCGCGCCCATCGTCAGGCCGCTGAGGATTGCCGGCAGGATCAGAGAGGACATCGACGATGCTTTCTATGCGCGCGGCCCCGGGGCTGTGTCCCGGGGCCGGTCGCGCCTTGATTCAGCCCTTCGGCGGGATCGGGAACACCGCTTCTGCGGTGGCGAACTTCTTGGGGAACACCAGTTCGATCTTGTCGCCGCGGATCTGGGTGTTGACCGGCTGCGAGGCCTGATTGTCGCCCTTGACGAACTTCGTCGGGCCGTAGGGCATGATCGAATCGAAGGTGGAGGCGCCGAGCGCTTCGATCATCTTCGCCCGGTCGTCGGAGCCGGCGCGCTCCAGCGCATCGGCGATCACCTGAACCGTCGCATACGAGCACATGATGTCATAGGTCAGGTCGAGCTTGGCGTCGGCCACCTTCTGGCGCAGCGCCTTGGACAGCTCCTTGTTCGGATCGTACCAGTGGTTGCAGTCCATGACGTACTGGGCGACCTCGTTGTTCTCGCGCACGAACTTGATGTTCGAGGCGGCGCCGCCGAGGATCGAGTAGATCGCCTTCAGGTCCACGCGCTGCTGGAACAGCGCGCGGGCCATCAGGGTGTATTCGTTGAGGTAGTTCGAGGGGATCAGCATGTCGGCCTTCGAGGCCTTGACGCGCAGCGCGATGTTGCTGAAGTCCCGGTGCGGCGTCGGGTGGGAGATCGTCTCGACGACCTTGATGCCCTGCGCCGGCAGGCGCTCGTTCAGGATCTTCGCCATGTTCGAGCCGAAGGGGCCGTCCTCATGCACGATGGCGGCGGTCTTGATGATGCCCTTGGCGCCTTCGTTGAGCAGCTTGAGGTTGTCGAGGGCGACGCTGGTGCACTTGTTCACGCCGGGGGTGAAGCGGAACACGTTGGGCAGGCCGCGATCGACCACCGCCTCGGCGGTGCCGATGGAGAAGACCTGGGCGAGGTTGTGCTTGGCGGCGGCCTGCGACGAGGCCAGGCCGAGGGCTGAAGCGGTGGCCCCGGTGAAGGCGCAGACGCCGGCTTCGACCAGCGTATCGACCGAGGAGGCGGCGACCTCCGGCCGGCTCTGGGCGTCGACGATGACGAGTTCGATCCTGGCCCCGCCCATGCTCTTGATGCCGCCGGCGGCGTTGAGCGCCTCGGCGGCGAATTTCGCGCCGGCGGCGGACTGGGTGCCGTTGTAGGCGAGGTTGCCGGTCAGCGGCTCAAGCACGCCGATCTTGACGACCCGCTGCTGGGCGCGCAGCACGCCCGGCATGGCGACGGCGCCGAGCAGCGTTGCGGATGAGGCCTTGAGCAGGTCGCGACGGTCGAAAGTCCGGGTCATTGGGGTCTCCCTGGGTGTTTGAGTGGGTGAAGGCGGCGGAACTCAGCGCCCCAGCCACGGGCTGGCGGCGATGTGGGCAGTCTCGAAGGCGCTGATGGCCTCCATGTGGGTGAAGGTCATCTGTATCTCGTCGAGGCCGCGCAGGATGCAGTCGCGGGCAAAGGCGTCGATCAGGATCGGGTGTGCGCCAAGATCGCCCGGCAGGGTGATGAGGGCGCGCTCAAGATCGACGGTGACGGTGGCCTCGGGGGCCTCAGCCAGATGCGCCGCCAGGCGGGCGCACAGCGCTGCCTCAAGGCGGACCGGCACCAGAGCGTTCTTCAGGGCATTGTTGTAGAAGATGTCGCCGAAGCCCGGCCCGATGATCGCGCGGATGCCGTGATCGACCAGGGCGTAGACCGCTCCTTCGCGCGAGGAACCGCAGCCGAAATTGTCCTCCACCAGCAGCATCGTCGCGCCCTGCGCCTCCGGCCGGTTGAGCGCAAAGGCCGGGTCGAGGGCGCCGGCGGCGTTCCGGCGGATATCGTGGAACAGGAACTGACCATAGCCCAGGGCACGGTCGGATTTCAGGAAGCGGCCCGGCAGGATCTGGTCGGTGTCGCAGTTGGCGCCGGGGATGACGACGAGGGCGGAGGTTTCCTTGATGAAAGCGCGCATGGCGGTGTCCTCAGATCCGGCGCACGTCGGTCAGCCGGCCGGTGATGGCGGCAGCGGCGGCCATGGCCGGGCTGACCAGATGGGTGCGTGAGCCGGGCCCCTGGCGGCCGACGAAATTGCGGTTTGAGGTGGAGGCGCAGCGCTCGCCCGGGGCGAGCTGGTCGCCATTGAGTGCGGCGCACATCGAACAGCCCGATTCACGCCATTCGAAACCCGATTGCCGGAAGGCGGCGGCCAGCCCCTCGGCCTCGGCCTGCGCCTTCACCTGGGTGGAGCCGGGCACGATGATGGCGGGGATGACCGCCTTGCGTCCCTTGAGCACGGCGGCGGCGGCGCGCAGATCCTCGATGCGGGCATTGGTGCACGAGCCGATGAAGACGCGGTCGATGGCGAGGCCTTCGAGCGGCGTTCCGGGCGCAAGGCCCATGTAGTCGAGCGCCTTGAGGCTGGCCTTGCGCTTGTCGGCGCCGGCAAAGCCGGCCGGATCGGGAACCCTGCCGGTGATGGGCACCGCATCCTCGGGCGAGGTGCCCCAGGTCACCATCGGCGCGATGGCGCTGCCGTCGAGATGAACCTCGCTGTCAAAGAGCGCATCGGCGTCGCTGGCAAGGCCGCGCCAGTGGGCCAGCGCCTGTTCCCACTCGTCCTCGCCCGGACCATAGCGGCGGTTGCGCACATAGGCGTAGGTGGTTTCGTCCGGTGCGACCATGCCGAGCCGCGCGGCGGCCTCGATCGACATGTTGCACAGCGTCAGCCGGGCTTCCATCGACAGGGCCCGGACCACGGGGCCGGCAAATTCGATGGCATGGCCGCTGGCCCCCGCCGCGCCGATCCTGGCGATCAGCGTCAGCATCACGTCCTTGGCGGTGACGCCGGCGCCGAGCACGCCGTCGATGGTCACGCGCATGGTCCTGGGGCGGATCTGCCACAGGGTCTGGGTGGCCAGCACATGGGCGTTCTCGGATTGCCCGATGCCGAAGGCGATGGCTCCGAAAGCACCCTGCGTCGAGGTGTGGCTGTCCGAACAGACGATGGTCAGCCCCGGCAGGGTGATGCCCTGTTCGGGCGCCACCACGTGCACGATGCCCTGCTCGCGGCTTTGCAGGCCGAAATGGCGCACGCCGCCCCAGTCCATGTTCTCGTCGAAGGTGCGGATCATCTGCGCGATCGCCGGGCCGGCGGCATCCTCGGGCCGGCGTCCGGTGGTCGGCACGTAATGATCGGCGATGCCGAAGATCTGCCTGGGCCGGCGCGGCTTGAGGCCGCGGCGCCTGAGATCGGCGAAGGCGTGGAAGCTGCCCTCGTGGATCAGGTCCCGGTCGATGTAGAGCAGCGAGGGCCCTGAGGGATGGCGCAGAATCTCATGCGCCTCCCAGATTTTGGCGAACATCGTGCGTGGAGCGGGAGAAGACGCCAGGGCCATGGCCTGTCAGCCCTGCGCCCGGAACGCAGCCGCGATGTCGGCAACCGGCGCCGTCCAGACGCCCTCGTGACCCAGCATATAATCGAGCACCTCGGCCAGATAGGCGACGCGGTAGGGCATGCCGGAAATCCAGGTGTGCAGCGGCAGGCTCATGATGCGGCCGCCATGGCTGGCGCTTTCGCGATAGAGCACGTCGAAGCGGTCCTTGACCTGACGCACCCACTCGGGCTCGCTGTGGTGATATTCGGTCGCCACCACGCGGTCGTCAGTCTCGTAGGCGAGCGGGAAGGCCATCATCCCGCCGGCGTTGGTGCGCATGGCATAGGGCATGTCGTCGTTGGCCCAGTCCAGCGCCTGGCGGATGCCGTTCCTGACCAGACGTTCCGGCGTCTCGTAGCCCTGCGCGCGGCCGGGCGACAGCCAGCTTTCCACCGGCTGCCCGCTGCCCTCGCGCAACAGGCGCAGGGTCTCGGCGATCAGCCCGTCCTCCTCGCTCTCGCTGAGGCCCGAATGGTGGACACGGCCCATGTCGAGCCCGTGGCCGATGATCTCGTGGCCGGCGCCGGCGATGGCGGCGAGCGCGGCGGGATAGCGCGCGGCGATGGCGCCGTTGACGGCGAACGAGGTCTTCAGCCCCCGCTCGGCCAGCACCCTGAGCACACGGTAAAGCCCGACGCGGTTGCCGTAATCGCGGTTGGTGTAATAGCGATAATCGGGATAGGGCATCGACAGCGCGCCCGGCGCCTTGAACGGCTTGGCCGGCATGTCGAGCGGGAACCACTGGACATGGGTGACGATCGACAGGGCAACGCGCGCCTTGCCCGGCCAGGTGACCGGCTTGCGCTCGAACAGGTCGGACCAGTCATAGCGGTCCTGGTCCATGCCATAGCGGCGGGCGGGATAGTCGGTGTAGCTCTCCGGCAGCGGCATCAGACGGCTCCCCGGTTGTGGTCGGCGATGGCGGCCTGCATGGCATCGTACCAGCCGCCGGCGTGATAGGCCTCGGCAATCTCGCGGCCCGTCGCCAGCCAGGCGCCGTCATGTCCGGCGATGTAGGCGATGGCCTCGGCAAAGGCGTCGATGCGGTGGGGCTGGCCGACGAGATAGGGGTGC
>Ga0209573_1003134_pt1 | contig 19057 bp, 18 predicted proteins | sample TNRBio252014_DNA_FD_185870 | JGI IMG/M metagenome (GOLD analysis project Ga0209573, IMG submission 185870) | Wastewater treatment Type I Accumulibacter community from EBPR Bioreactor in Madison, WI, USA - TNR Reactor_6/25/2014_ DNA (SPAdes)... | ecosystem: Engineered > Bioreactor > EBPR >...
CTTCCTCAAGGTGCTGGCGGCCGATGTCGATGGCTTCGCGAGCGCGGTGGAAGTCCATCAGCTGGAAGTCTGCGAGGTCGGGGCGCAGGACCAGGTCGGGGGGGTCCATGGCCAGGCGGCTGCGTGTGATGTGGTCCTGCATGATGTTCACGGCGCTGCTCATGACTTCGAATAAACCGGGATCGTTGCGCTTGCTGCGGAAGGACTCCACCAGGCCGTCCACCAGGCCGGCCCACTTGCCCAGAATGGCAATGCCCTCGGCGCTGGCTTCGGGAGCTGCCTGGATTGCGGCGTCACTTGCCGCTGCCTTTTTCCGATCCTGACTGTCGCTAGTGCCTTCGGCTGCGCGCATGGCCATCGTCGTGAGCGAGCGGCGCAGGTCTATCGCAATAACCAGATCGGCACCAAGGGCCCGGCATAGCGAGACCGGAACCGGATTCACCACGCCGCCGTCGATCAGCCAGCGCTGCTGGTGCCAGGTGGGCGCCAGGAGGCCGGGCAGACCACTGGAGGCACGCACGGCGGCCATGAACGAGCCCTCACGCAGCCAGATCTCCTCGCCCGTGTAGAGATCTGTGGCCACGGCGCCGAAGGCTATCGGCAAGCTTTCGATCGGCGCGTCGCCGATCTGCTTGGCGATGGTGCGCATCAGGCGATTGCCGGTCATCACGCCGCCGCCACGAAAAGTCGTGTCTACCAGGTGCCAGACATCGCGCTGCGTGAGCGTGCACACCCAGCGTTCGAGGGCGTCGAGACGGCCGGCTGCGCACGCTGCGCCGACGAGTGCGCCGACCGAGGCGCCGGTAATCACGTCGGGCCTGAGGCCGCGCTCGGCGAGCGCGCCGAGAATCCCGATATGCGACCAGCCGCGCGCCGACCCGCTGCCGAGCGCAAGGCCGAGGCGTGGACGGGTCATGGTCACCGCATCTGGCCGCTAAAGCGCAGGTCTGCCTGCTTGCGCGAGCGGCGTGGCGAGCTTGCAGCGAAGCTGGCTGACCACTTTGCCGACGCTCCAGTGGCAGACGATCCGGATCATGCCTTGTCCGCGAGTTGTGATGAGCACCAGCGAGGCAACGACGAAAAGCAGCCAGGAGGCTTCGGGCATGGCGTGTTCCTTGTGGTGGTCGAGTGGTGCTTGAGTGGCGAGTCTAACGGGCGACGAAAAGCAGAGGCAAGTTCTTCCTTTGTGCCGTCCGCCTTGCTGCCGATTCGTCGCGTTTTGCTTTACAGCAGGGGAGCTGATCCCTATAATGCCGGCTTCTTTCGCGCGGGGGTATAGCTCAGCTGGGAGAGCGCTTGCATGGCATGCAAGAGGTCCGCGGTTCGATCCCGCGTACCTCCACCAACAAGCCGAAAGAAGTTCCGGGTCCCCATCGTCTAGAGGCCTAGGACACTACCCTTTCACGGTAGGTACCGGGGTTCGAATCCCCGTGGGGATGCCAATATTCGCCGAAGCAAGAGCGTTCGCTCCCTTGTCTGGCTTCGGCCCAGGGTTATCAAAGAGGCGCTCAGCGCGATGAAATGCGCGCAAAGCCGGGCTGTTGGCGTCGATGCCCTGCGCCTGGCCATTATTGATTACACCCTTCCCTCGAGCGAGCAAGGGCAGTCATCAGACGAGCCTGGGCCTGTTTCTCACCGATGTCACTCGCCTATCATGCGGCCCTGGCACGGCCCCCTTGTCGCAGTGCGGGACCGGCAGTCTGACACTGACCTCGCCGCTCAAGCAGGCATCCCTCTACTATCCTTGCCAGCTTGCATCGCTGATGGCACTTTCCAGCAGAGAAATCCTACGCAATTGCTTTTTCCAGTGAGCGCACGGAGATCTGTCTGGAATTGTAGGAAGCCCCTCTGAAATGTATGACGTGTTGGCGCGGGATTGCGATAATCTGGCTGTAGCTAAGGGCATGATCTTACGCCGTCGCGGCGGAAGACGTAGATATCAACCGAACGGAAGAGTGAAAACCATGGAAAAATCACGGCAGGCAGGAAAAACGAAAGTTGTCATCGTCGGTGGTGTGGCGGGTGGTGCCTCGTGCGCCGCGCGGCTACGGCGGCTGGACGAGAACGCGGAAATCGTCATGGTGGAAAAGGGCCCCTACGTCTCCTATGCCAACTGCGGCTTGCCTTACCATGTTGGCGGCGTGATCGAGAAGGAATCGAGCCTCATGGTGGCGACGTCCGATACCTTTCGCAGACAGTTCGCCATCGATGTGCGCACCGCTTGCGAGGCAATCCGCATCTCGCCGGAGAGCAAGACCATCGAGCTGCGCGACGTGGCCAGCGGCGAAGTGAGCAGCGAGTCCTATGACAAGCTGGTGCTCTCGCCGGGTGCGCTTTCCGTTCGCCCGCCCTTGCCGGGTATCGACCTGCCGGGCATTTTTCAGGTACGGACCGTTCCCGATGCGCGCGCTATTCGCGAATGGATAGAACGCGGCTCCATGTTCCTGGGTGGGATGGACAAGTATTCCGGTTTCCAGACGGTCAGGCCGAAGACCCGCGCGGTCGTTATCGGTGGCGGCTTCATCGGCTTGGAGACGGCGGAGAACCTGGTGCACCGAGGCTTCGACGTCACCCTCGTCGAGATGCTCGATCAGGTCCTGGCGCCGCTCGACCTGGACATGGCCCGCATCGTCGAAGGCTACGTCGAACGTCACGGCATTCGCCTGGCGCTCAACGACGGGGTGGCCGGCTTCCAGCAGGCGGGCGACGGCGCACTTGAGGTTTTGACGAAATCCGGAAAAACGCATCCCGCCGACATCGTTATCCTCGCCTTGGGAGTTCGCCCGGATACGGCGCTGGCGAAAACGGCTGGCCTGGAAATCGGGCAGCGTGGCGGAATTCGCGTTGACGAACAGATGCGCACCAGCGAGCCAGATATCTTCGCCGTCGGCGACGTTGTCGAGGTCAGGGATTTCGTGACCAGCGAATGGAGCCTGATCGCCCTTGCCGGGCCGGCCAACCGCCAGGGACGTATCGCGGCCGACGTGATCGCTGGACGCGAGTCGCGCTATCGGGGGACCCAGGGGACCTCGATTATCGGCCTGTTTGGTGCGGCGGCGGCCTGGGTCGGCGTCGGTGAAAAGACACTGAAGCGGCTTGGCGATAGCGATTACGAGAAGATCTACCTTTATCCGAATTCACATGCCGGCTATTACCCGGGCGCCCGGCCGATCGCCATGAAGGTCCTTTTCCGCAAGAGCGATGGACGCCTTCTCGGCGCGCAGGCACTCGGCGAGGATGGTGTCGACAAGCGGGTCAGCGCGCTGGCGATGGCGTTGCAGATGGGGGCAACTATCTACGATCTCGAGGAAGCCGAACTTTGCTACGCGCCACAATTCGGTAGCGCCAAGGATCCGGTCAACTTCGCCGGGATGGTCGCCGCCGATATCCTGCGTGGTGATATGCCATCGGCTCACTGGGATGGCAGCGCTGCCGGCTTTCTCCTCGATGTGCGTGAAGCGACCGAACTGGCGGTGGAAAGTGTGTCCGGCGCGGTAAACATTCCGCTCGGACAGATCCGTGCCCGCCTTGGCGAGCTGCCGCGCGATCGGGAAATACAAGTCATCTGCCGCTCTGGCCAGCGCGCCTATTACGCGACCCGTGTCCTCCTGCAAAACGGCTTCAAGGCAAGGACGATCGCTGGCGGCATGCTTTCGCGCTTTCATACGCGTTTGCTGGAGGACTGAAGGGAAGCGCCTCTCCAGCAGGAGAAATCGAGCCGGCTACAGGAGGCGGCTTGGGGCGGCGAGTTCATGTCTCTTTGTTGAGGTATAGCGAGCAATGAGCAGTAGTGATCAGAAAGGCGGGCACTGGAAGGAGAAGATCTTCCGTAATTTCGGCGAGTACGCGACCATCGTTATCTACCTTACCCTCGTGTTTGCCGCTTTCACGCAGTATCGCCGGCTCGTCCTCGCTGCCCATGATATTAGCTACACGAACTACTGGATAGCGCTTGTCGAGGCGTTCATCCTGGGCAAGGTGATCATGATCGGCTCCGTGCTGCGCATTGGTCGTGGCCTTGAGAATATGCCCCTGATTTTTCCGGCGCTCTACAAAGCCGTCATGTTCACCCTTCTGGTTGTCGTGTTCACGCTCTGTGAGCATGGGCTCAAGGGACTATGGACAGGCAAGGGTTTCGGCAGCGGCGTGCTTGAATTCCTGGGTAAGGGCTCGCATGAATTACTCGCCGGGTCTCTGGTCATCTTTGTGGCCCTGACCCCCTTCTTCGCCATCAGGGAGCTTGGGCGGGTCGTGGGTACGGACAAGATATGGGCTCTATTTTTCCGGGCACGACCTCGTCAATGAATGTTTGAACGCTCGCCACGGATGAGCGACCACCTCTGGAATAGAAACATGCCGATCCGTAATGAGAGCCACCGTTTTTTCCGCCGCTTTGTGCGCTGCCAGGTCTGGGTCTTGTTGCTGGTTTCGGCGCTGCTGATCCCTGTAGCGGCAGCGGAGGCGCCGGGACTTGAGCTCTTGAGCCAGGCGACGGCAGCGCTCGGTCGCATTGAACGTCAGCTCGACTCTGCCGGGACAGCAACAAAGCAGGAGCTGAGAACGCTTGAAGCGCAAGTCGCCACGGTTCGTGCCAGCGCGCTGGACTGCGTGCAAGGGGCAACGCTGGAGGTCAAGAAGCTGGACCGCGAGCTGGTCATCCTCGCTCCAAAAAACGGCAGCGACGCCAAGGCGGCCAAAGAGAGCTCATCCAGCGAGCAAGCTGGCAAACCGGTTTCGTCCGCCATCGGCGAGCCGCTGCAAGATGTGCAGCGCCGCAAGGCCGACCTGGAAGAACATATTGCCCGCTGCAAACTGCTACTGCTACGCACTGACGATCTGGACGCGCAGGTGAACCATTACCAGCGCCGTCTGCAAACGCGGCAGCTACTGGTGCGCGGACCTGGCCTGGTGGATCTGGTGCGGGCCAATCTGGATGGGGCGGAGCGCTGGCTGGACTTTACGACCCAACTGGCGGCGCGATCCACCGGCTGGCATGCGCTTGGCCCTCTGCAACTGGCTGTTGCCGCGGCCCTTGGATTGCTGGGCTTTTTCCTCGGCCGCCGTGTGCAGTACCGGCGGCTGGCCCAGGTGGCCGCCATGAAAGTCGAGAATGGGGACGTCTCTGCCGGACTTGTTCAGGCGCTTGTCGCCTGTGCCGTCAGCTATGCGCCTGTTCTGCTTACTCTCGGAGGTATCAGCGCCTATGTGGCGATCATTCCGCGTGCCGGTGGCGATCTGCCCTTTGTCGCCAATCTGGTTTACGGCCTGCTCGCCTACTTTATTGTCGTGGTCGGTATCCGCAGCCTGCTCAGCCCCTGTCGGCCCGCGACCTACTATCTGAGCTTGTCGGAAAGCGTTGCGCGACCGCTAGGCCGGCGTAGCCGCATGTTGCTCCTGCTGGCGCTGATCTGGTGGCTGGTGCAAGAACTCCGGGCGGAGGGCCTGCTCAGCGAGGTCATGTTTGCGCTGACCAGAAGGGCTTTCGATCTGATCTGGGTTCTCAATGTCATCTGGGTTGTCTGGCTGCTGCGCCGGCTCCATGACTGGCGTGACAAGTGGACCGCCCCGCTGCTCATCAGCCTGGCCTTGTTCGCTGGCCTGGTTGCCGGCTGGATCGGCTATGCGAACCTCGAGAGGCTGATAATCAACGGCGTCAGCGTCAGCTTGCTGCTGTTCGGGCTGGCCCTGGTGGCGAGTCGGTTTTTCGCCGATCTGTTCAGTGGCCTGGACGAGGGACGCTATCGCTGGCAAAAAGCCCTGCGTCAGGCCATCGGACTCAAGGACGAAGAGTACGTGCCCGGCCTGTACTGGTTGCGACTGCTGGTCAAGCTCTTGCTGTGGATTGCTGTCGCCTTGCTGGTGTTGAGTGTCTGGGGCGCTGGTGAGATCAACAGCGATATCCTGCGCTATTTCACAGAGGGTTTCGAGGTCGCCGGCGTGAGCATCGTCCCCGGTCAATTACTGTGGGCCATCCTGGCGCTCGTCGTCCTGCTCACACTGACCCGCTGGTTCAAGGGCCGCCTGGAGTCGAAATGGTTGCTCAATTCACGCATGGAGCACAGCGCACGGGAAGCGCTGGTCACCACTTTCGGTTACGTGGCCGTGGCTCTTTCGGTCATCGTCGCGCTATCGATCGCCGGCATCCAGTTCACCAATTTGGCCATCATTGCCGGTGCGCTGTCGGTGGGCATCGGTTTCGGCCTGCAGAATGTCATCAATAACTTCGTATCCGGCATCATCATGCTGGTGGAGCGGCCGGTGAAGTCCGGCGACAGGATCATCGTTGGCGGCACCGAGGGTTACGTCGAGCGCATCAGTATTCGCACGACGACCATACGTACCTTGGAGCGCGCCGATGTGATCGTGCCCAACTCGGACCTGATCTCCGGCCAGGTGACCAACTTGACGCTGCGCAATACCTGGGGAAGGATCACGGTACCCATAGGCGTTGCCTACGGCAGCAAGGTCGAGAGAGTCATCGAGATCCTTCACGAGGTCGCCAACAATCACCCGGAAGTCATCCGCGGCAACCCGCAGCTATCCGAGCCCTATGCGCTGTTTCTGAGCTTCGGCGACAGCGCGCTGATGTTCGAGTTGCGCGCCTTTATCCGCGAGGTCGACCGGCGCCAGCGCGTGATCAGCGACATCAATCGTGCCATCGATGCCGCGTTCCGCGAAGAGGGTATCGAAATCCCCTTTCCGCAGCGTGATATCAATTTCCGCGGCCCTTTGCGGATCGAGCGCACCCCGCTGCGGCGAAGACAAGCCGGCGGCGCGCGGGGAGGAGGCGATGAAGAAGCTGATCCGGCCAACATGTGAATTGCGCGGCCAGCTTGCTGTCTGTAACGGTGGCTGGGCCTGTCATACTGGCGGGCAAGCTGAGGGTGGAAACCCGTCTCCCCCGCGCTTCCCCAATTACCCGCCGCAACACTGTTTGCGGCAAACCTCAAAACGGAGTCCCCCATGAAAGGTGACAAAACGGTCATTCAGCTGCTCAACAAACAGCTGGCCAACGAGCTCGCGGCGATCAACCAGTATTTCCTGCACGCCCGGATGTACAAGAACTGGGGGTTCAACGCCCTCGGCAAGCACGAGTACGAGGAGTCGATCGAAGAAATGCAGCACGCCGACAAGATCATTGAACGCCTGCTGTTTCTCGACGGCCTGCCCAAGATGGAGGTGCCGAAGCTGTCCATCGGCACCAACGTTCCCGAGTGCCTGAGCGGCGACCTCAAGCTTGAGCACGCTGCGCACGCCGACCTTATCGACGCCGTGAGCCACTGCGAATCCGTCAAGGACTACGTCTCCCGCGACCTGCTGCAGGAGATCCTCAATGACACCGAGGAGCACCTTGACTACCTCGAAACGCAGCTCGATTTGATCGACAAGGTTGGCTTGCAGAACTATCTGCAGACGCAGATGGGCGGGGCGTCAGGGGACTGATTGTGGCTGGCCGCAAGCGCTGCGCGAGCGCTGGCTCGTTCGTTCGAGTGCCTGACTCGCCAGGCTGCGCGCGGCTATTCCGCTTGCCGCGAATCGAGGCTGATCGTTACCGGACCGTCGTTGATCAGGTGAACTTGCATGTCGGCGCCAAAGACGCCGGTCGGCACCTGCCGTCCCAGGGTCTTTTCGAGGCACAGGACAAAGCTCTCGAAGAGCGGTTGCGCCAGGTCCGGCGGTGCCGCGCGGTTCCAGGAAGGGCGGTTTCCTTTCCGGGTCGATGCAAAGAGGGTGAACTGGCTGACCGCCAGCATTTCGCCATCGGCATCGACGACGCTGCGGTTCATGACCCCGGCCGCATCGGCAAAGATGCGTAGCCGGGCCAGCTTGGCGGCCATCCAGTCAAGATCGGCGTCGGCGTCGGAGGGCTCGAAGCCGGCCAGGACCAGCAGACCGGCGCCGATGCTGCCGGTCACTTGACCATCGACTTCCACCCGTGCCGAGGCGACGCGTTGGGCGACGACCCGCATCCCTTGCTCAGCTTTCCGGCACGCCGCGTGGTTCGCCGGGCGCCAGCCAGCGGACGGCATTGTGCAGAGGTTCCGGCTGTAAGGTGACGTGCGTGATGCCTTGCTCGGAGAGGACCTGCCGACTGGCGGCAAGGACCGCCGGCCAGTGCGCCAGCGATTCGACGACCAGATGCGCCGATAGCGCGATACGGTTCGACGACAGGGTCCAGATGTGCAGATCGTGCACCGAGGCGACGCCCGTCACGCCCGCCAAGCGGCGACCGACCTGCTCGGTGGACAGGCTCACCGGGACACCTTCCATCAACGCCTGCAGGACCTCGCGCAGCAGGCGCAGGCTGGATACCAGCATCAGCGCACAGATCAGCAGCGAGAGCAGCGGGTCGACGGTCATCCAGCCGGTCCACATGATCACCGCACCGGAGACCAGCGCGGCCACCGAACCGAGCAGGTCGCCGAGCACGTGCAGCAGGGCTCCGCGGGTATTCATCGTTTGCTCGCCGTGCATCAACAACCAGGCAACACCGATGTTGAGCACCAGTCCAATCGCCGCAACGATGGTTACCGCTTCGCCGTTGACCACCCCCGGTTCGAGAAAGCGGCGCACCGCCATCACCGAAATGCCGACCACGACCACGACCATGAACAGCACGTTGGCCAGCGCCGCCAGGGTTTCGACGCGGCCGTAGCCGTAGGTGTGCCGTTGTGTCGGCGGCCGTTTCGAGATCCAGGCGGCAAAGGCGGCGAGGGCCAGCGAAGCACTGTCGGTGACCATGTGCCCGGCATCGCCGAGCAGTGCCAGCGATCCCGACCAGAAACCGGTGACCGCCTCGACGGCGGCAAAGCCCAGCGTCAGCAGCAACGCCCAGATCAGGCGCGGGCCGGCGTCCGCGTGGTGGTGATGCGCGTGGCCATCGTGATCGCCATGCGCGCCATGGTCGTGCGCGGCGCGGCCAGCTACGTGCGAATTGCCGTCGTGATCGTCGCCCTCGTGGCCCTCGTGGCCCTCGTGCTTATCGTGTGGGTGGTGTTCGCGCATACTGCCGACATTCTAGCCGACATCAATGGCGCTGGGGGTCAGCTCGGGACTGCGGGCGGAAGATGCTGCCGTTTGCTGAAAGGAGAAAAGGATGCGGGTACTACTGGTCGAAGACGACGCAATGATCGGCAATGCCGTTCTCGCCGCCTTGAATGATGCTTCCTACGCAGTTCCGAGAAGTCATCAAGAACATTAGGGGGGTTGGATGGATGGTCTCGAAAAGCGTCTGAGAGAGTCGCTGCAAAGCAAGCTGTCCGTCGGGCTGTCCCTGACGATTCTCGGTGTGGCCCTGATCGCCGGCATCTTGGCTTTTTTTCTGGCGCACCATGAGGCTGAGGAGTTGCAGGACGACGTGCTGCGTCAGCTTGCGTCGGTCATTGTCCGGCAACACTTGGCCTTGGCTACTCCGCCTGTGGGAGAGCTCGGTAACGAGGAAGTTCGTGATCGGGAGAATCGCGTTTTCGTGCAACTCCTCGCCGGCAGTTCCTCGATCCCCAGCGGTGTGTCTGCCGATCTGCCCTTGGCGCTGCCAGCCGATCTGGTCGACGGTCTGCAGACGGTGAGCATTGGTCATGAACGCTATCGCGTTCTGGTCAGGGCTCTTGACCGTGGGGATCGTCTAGCCGTAGCGCAGGAAACGGCTGTCCGCGACGAAATTTCTCGCGGCGGCGCGCTACTCACGCTGACGCCCTTCCTGATCCTGGTTCCGATCCTGCTATTGGTCGTCGCCGCGATGGTTCGCAAGATATTTCGCCCGCTTGCCGCGCTCGCCCATGAAATCGATCAGCGCCACGAAGACGAGTTGCATCCGATTGCCCCCGGGACTTTGCCCAACGAAATCCGCCCCTTCGTTCTGGCCATCAATCGGCTCTTGCGGCGAGTAGAAACGTCGATGGACGCCCAGCGGCGTTTCGTTGGCGATGCGGCCCACGAGTTGCGCTCGCCGCTGACTGCGCTCTCCCTGCAAGCCGAACGCCTTGCCGCAGCCGAAATGTCGCTCAACGCCCAGGAACGACTGAAGACCCTGCGCCAGGGTATCGAGCGTGGCGCAGCATTACTGGATCAACTGCTGGCTCTGGCACGTGCCCAGGCTTCGGCCAACACTTCGCAAAGCAAGCTGTCCGTACAAGTGGTTTACCGACGCGTGCTGGAGGACTTGATGCCCTTGGCCGAAATGAAGGCGATCGATATTGGCGTCGTCTGCGCTGCCGACGCCGAACTGGTCGTCAACGACTTTGACTTGATGACCCTCGTCAAGAATCTGGTGGGGAACGCGATTCGTTACACGCCGGCCGGTGGGCGCGTCGACTTGTCGGTGCTGGCTACCGCCGCCGCGACGACGCTGGTAATCGAAGATAGCGGTCCCGGCATTCCGGACGCAGAGCGAGAGCGGGTGTTTGATCCGTTCTATCGCGTCCTGGGCAGCAACGAGATCGGTTCGGGCCTCGGTCTGTCGATTGTTCGGGCAATTGCCGTTCGTGTGGGTGCCACGCTGGCTCTTGGCTTTGCTAACCAGCAATCGTGTTCAGGCCTGCGCGTGACGGTGACTTTTCCGGCCGTAGAGAAGCGATGCTGCGAATGATCCGAGCACGACCCTGTTCGGCGATCAGCAGCTGCCCCGGAGCCAGCGACAGCACGGTCTGCGCCGAGCGCACATGGCGCAGGATGACCTGTAGCGATCCGCTGCTATCGAGCAGCAACCGCCGTGGCTGGGTGGGTCGCATCTACGGTGACATAAAGAAACTGGTCATCGCCGGCTTCCGGGCTAACGGCGATGCCATCGTGCAGCAGCACCAGGCCATCCGGTTTCGACAGGCCGGCGAGGACCTGCGGGCGGCTGCCGTCGCCGACGTTTACCCGTCGTCGCCGTTGACGTACAGTGAGCGCCCGCTTCGTCAGCCAGAGGCGTCCGCAACGTCTACTGTCTCGCCATCGGCATGCCCTGGAAAAATTGGTCTTCCGAAAGTCTCGGGGTCGCGCTGGCGATTCTGGCGGCCTTCGGCTTCTCGTTCAAGGCGATCTTCGTCAAGTTCGCCTACGCCGTCCCGCAGGCCGTGCCGGTCGAGGCGATCACCCTGCTCGCCTTGCGGATGAGCTTCGCCCTGCCCTTCTTCGCGGTCATCGCAGTGCACGCCAGTCGCGCGGCGCCGTCCCTGTCGCGCCGTGACTGGCTGACGCTGATCGCGCTCGGCCTGCTCGGCTACTACGGCGCCAGCCTTCTCGACTTCATCGGCCTCAGCTACATCAGCGCCGGTCTCGAGCGCTTGATCCTGTTTACCTATCCGACGCTGACGGTGATGATCGGCGTGCTGTTCATGGGCAAGAGCTTGCAGCGCCGCGAGATCGGCGCGCTGCTGCTGTCGTACGCGGGAATCGGCCTGGTCTTTTTCCATGACCTCGAGTTTTCGGGGGAGGCGCGATCGGTGATCATCGGCTCGCTTTTCATCTTCGCCTCGTCGCTGGCCTACGCTTTCTACCTGGCGGGTAGCGGCAGCATGATCCAGCGCCTTGGTTCGGTGCGCTTCACGGCCCTGGCGATGCTGGTCTCGGTCCTCGCCACCGAGCTGCATTTGCTCGTCACGCAGCCGCTGTCGGTGTTGTTGCTGCAGCCGCTGCCAATCTATGCCTACGCAGCGGCGATGGCGCTTTTCTCCACGGTGCTGCCGGTCTTCCTGCAATCGGCGGCGATCCGTCGTATCGGCGCGAGCAAGTCGGTGATGATCGGGACCCTTGGCCCGATGCTGACCATCGTCTTCGCCTGGTTGCTGCTCGACGAGCCGCTTTCCCTGGTGCAGTTGGCAGGCGCTGGACTGGTACTGGCGGGGGTATGGCTGGTTTCGCGGCGTTGAGTCAGTCCAGCATCCAGCAAGCGCCCGCAGCTGCGAGTCGAGCGTGCTGGCCGGCGTGCCCACGCCACTAGTCTAGTGAATGATGCAGTTTTCCTTGAGGTAGGCGAGTGCCTGGCTGCCGGAAGTGTCGGCGGGGTCGACCAGGGCGTTCTCCAGCTCGGGAAAGACCTCATTCCAGAGGGCCTCGAGGTCATCCTGCATGGCGTAAGGGGCAAAAGCGCGGATGAAGGCCAGTGCCGGTTGGCGTTGCAGGCCCTCTTTCCGGACTTTGCCGATCAGCGTACGTGCGGCGGCCTTGCTCAGTGCAGCCTTGGGCGTCGTATCAACCGCCAGACAGAGAAAAACCGTCAGCAGCGAATTCTCGTCTACCTTGCCAGCGGTGATCTTCTGCCAGTCCTGCGACACCCCTGCACTGAACTGGCTGGCTTCCTCGAGACCGAAGTCGCGCAGGAAATACAAGGGCTCAAGCTCGGGAATCAGCGTGCTCATCGCCTGCGAGGCGTCGAGAATCCGCGGCAGATCCTCGCTTTCGACCTTGTGCAGTTCCCTGCGAGCGACCGCCTGATAGGCTTCCGGCAGCGCCTTGAAAACCGCCCCGAGGCTTTTGCTTCCTTTGGCGCGGACGCCTTTTTCGCGGAGTTTTGCCAATATGCCGACGAATTCGGCGGCGTTGGGAAGTGAAGTTGCCTTGCTGCCGGCGAGATGCAGGAGGACGGCAGTACGGATGATCGACTCGCTGGCCACGGTCGAAATCTCTTCCGCAGGGACCCCGAGGCTGTCCGCAAACCACAGCGCCGTGTCGATCGTCTGTTGGTGGTCTTGCCGTTCGGCGCGCGCCTGGCGATAGTCGGCGCTACTGCGCAGCGACCAGTCGGCGAGAAACAGCTTCTGGGACTGCTTGATCATGATTCCGAACGAGGCATCTTCGGGCATTGCCCAGAGGCTTTTCAGCATTTCCGAGCCGCCTCGCGAATGCGACAGAAAAGTACCGTCACGCAAGGAGTGTGCCGCTTTTTCAAGGTCGCCACCGCTTTGTTCCTCAAGGAACAAACTGACCAGATTGACGATTCGTTGGCGTGCTTCGTCAATGTTCGGGCGCAGGTACTGGGTGCCGAAATACTCGGCGATCTGCACCATACCCTTCGGCCCGTCGTCGACAATGGCGGCAATTTTCGCGTCGGCCAGGATGCCGGCGCGGACGCCGAAAACGAGCGCACGTTCGAAAAAAGGTCGGTCGTCGAAAACGGCGAGCTGGCGGTGGTCGTTGGGCATGGGCGGTCAGATGTCTGCGGCTAGCATTGGGTGCGTCGAGCTCTCTGATCTACAAGGCTGATTCTTCCTCGGGCTCGCCCGGGGGGCGGCGCTGCTCATTGGCACGCGTCGGCGTTTCGTCGCTTGCCAGTTGCGGTTCTTCGGCTCGTGCGCGCGCCCGCAAAATCAGCAGGACGTCGCGGAAAATCTCGGCATGTTCGTAACGCAGGAGCCAGGTCAGCTCCATCCAGTCCTGATCGCTGACTTCGCTATGGCTGAGGAAGGGGCGATTGGCCTCGGGATCCGACAGTTCGTCGAGACGTTCGTCGTCGTTCAACTCGGCAGCCGCTTCATCAACGTCGTCGAAGAAGCCGAAAGTGCCGGTCTTGAAGAAGTGCTCGACGATTTCGGCACGATCACAGAGATAATCGGCCAGCGCGTCACAGCCGCCGTCGACCGCCGCGATGGCCTCGATGAACTCGCCGGGGTCGCTGTCAGCCCGGAAAATGACTGAGTTGATGATCGCCTGCAGGCGTTCGTGAGTGGCATCGCCATAGCGCCGCTCAAGAACGATGGCGCGCGCGAATTGCGCCGGCAGGACCAGCAGGCTGACCACCGATTCCTTCGAGGAATCGAAGTCGCGGAGGACTGCCAAGAGGTCCTTGGCGGCGAAATCATCGAGTGCGACGACCAGGGCGCCGTCGCCGTCGCTGTCTACCAGGGAGGCCAGCGCCGCCTCGGCACCGACGATGTCGCCGACACGGATCAGCTTCTCGGCGCGCACGAGTACTGGATGGCTCATCAGTTGTCTCCCGAATTTCGATCTTTGCGGTCAAAACCCTGTTCGGCAAGCCAGTCGGCGCCCGCTTCCTCGAGATCGATGTCGTCGCCGTCGCCCTCGGCGTCGGAGCGTTCGTCGTCGAAATCGTTGCGCTGCCGCCGATCGCCTGACTCTGACGATGGCTTACTTCTGCCGTGCAGGTATTCCAGGCAGGCTGTGATGACCAGGAAGCGTTCGCCGTTCGGAGCGTCGAGGACCGTTTTCGCCAGCTCGCTGGCCCACGGCTGCAGATGCACGCTCTCCAGCAGTATTTCCCAGGAAGGCAGGTCTTCCGGGTCCTGAGACGCCAGATCGCGCATGACTTCCGGGCAGGAAAAGTCCATTCCCTTGTGGAACGTGACGGCGACCATTTCCGGGCTGAATTCGATCATCGGCAGCAGTTCGGGAAGCTGACTGCGCTTCAGGCGCAGCCGCTGCGCGAGGACATCGTGTCCTGCCGAATCGGTCAGCAGGTCGTCGAGCTCAGCGTCGTAGGCCGAGCTGAGTTCTTCAAAAAAATGCGACAGCCTCACTGCAATATTCCTTCCAGGTAGTTCTTCCAGATCTCGCGCGCGGTTTCAAGCGGTTTTTCGAGAAGATTGCGACGCCGGTTCTCGTCATAGTCGTGCCGCTTGCTGGCGTCGGAAAGCGTTTCGTACGCTTCCTGAACGTCGCGGAATCGGTCAGCGGCGTCGGCCGCGGTATTGCGGTCAGGGTGGAGCTGCAGGGTTTTCTTGCGATAGGCCTGCTTTACGCCTTCGAGAGACGTATCACTGACCACGCCAAGTACTGCGTAATAGTCCTTCATGCGTCCTCTTGGGGCTGGGTCGGCGGCGCGCTGGCGCGCGTGCCGCGGTAGCAGGCGAGATTGCGCAAAGCGGGTCATTCTAGCCCGAAATCAGCGCTTTCGGCCTGCGCACGAACGAGGCAGCCGCTGCGCGCGACGCTGGCAGGCCTGCTGCCGCCGGCGAAGTTACTTTGCCGGCTTGCGATTGCGCGCCGCCGCGGCCAGCGCGGCACGCGCCCAGGGCAGCATTTCCTCGCTACTCTCCATCGCCTCTTCGGGCACCGTCCAGTAATTCATGGTGTCGCTACGGCCGTCCTTGCGAACCAGGCGGAAAGGCTCGCCGCCGACAGTTTCGAAGGTGGCTGCGCTTTGCACGTCTGCCTTGAGGTAGAGGATGTCGTTGGCGACGATGGCAAAGAAGAGATCGTCGCAATAGAAGCCCCAGCCGCCGAACATCGCCTTGACGCGCAGGGTGCCCAGCGGAGCGAAGAGTTCGAGAGCATAGCGGACGACTACGGGTAGCTCGCGTGCAGCCATCTTGAAAACCTATGAAAGACGGAGGCGTTGCCACAAGGCGGCGGTCAGCGCGTCCTGGTTGAGGGTGTAGAAGTGCAGGCCCGGTGCGCCGTTGGCCAACAGTCGTTCGCAAAGCCCGGTTACCACGTCGAGGCCAAAGGCGCGGATCGATGCATTATCGTCGCCGTAGCTTTCGAGCTTCTTCCTGATCCAGCGCGGTATTTCGGCACCGCAGGTGTCGGAAAAGCGCGCCAGGCTGCTGTAGCCGGCAATGGGCATGATGCCGGGGACAATTGGCAGGTCGATGCCGATTGCCTGGCACTCGTCGATGAAGTGCGCGTAGGCGTCGAAGTTGTAGAAGTACTGGGTGATCGCCGAGTTGGCGCCAGCGTCGAGCTTGCGCTTGAAGCTTTGCAGATCGTCCTGCGGATTCTTCGCCTGCGGGTGGTACTCGGGGTAGGCGGCGACCTCGATATGGAAGCAGTCGCCGGTTTCGGCACGGATGAATTCGACCAGCTCGTTGGCGTAGCGAAAAGCGCCAGGCCGGGCCATCCCGGACGGCAGGTCGCCGCGCAAGGCGACGAGGTGGCGAATGCCGTTCGCGCGGTACTGTTCAAGGATGCTGCGGATGCTTTCACGCGTCGAGCCGATGCACGACAGGTGCGGCGCCGCCTGGTAGCCCTCCTGCTGGATCTCGAGCACCGTTTCGAGCGTCCGGTCGCGGGTTGAGCCGCCGGCACCGAAAGTGACCGAAAAGAAGCGCGGCTTGAGCGCGGCCATGCGGGCTCGCGCGGCGCGCAGCTTTGCGGCGCCCTCGGGCGTTTGCGGTGGAAAGAGCTCGAGGCTGAAAGTACGCTTGTTCTGTGTCATGAGGAGAACATCACTGGCCCTTGCGGGTGGTCAACAGGGAAGAAAGTAGCGACGAGATGATGCTGTACAGCAGCGCTCCGAAGACGCCCGGCCAGAAGCCGCTGACGACGAATCCTTCGAGCAAGGAACCCGCCAGCCAGAACATCAGGCCGTTGACCACGAACAGGAAGAGGCCGAAGCTCAGCAGCGTGACCGGGAGCGTCAGCAAGACCAACAGAGGGCGTAAGGCGGTGTTCACCAGCCCCAGCAGCACGGCGGCGATCATTGCCGTGCCAAATGATGCCAGCTGTATCGACGCGGGCATCAGGTAGGCGACGGCTAGGAGTGCGCAGGCGTTGAGCAGCCAGAGCAGGATCAGGCGCATGACGATGTCTCCCCTGTTGAGGTCTCGGGTATCAGTAGCGGTAGTGGTCCGGCTTGTAGGGACCGTCCTTGGCGACACCGATGTACGCTGCTTGCGCATCGCTCAATTCGCTGAGCTGGGCGTTCAGGGTCCTGAGCTGCAGGCGGGCGACCTTTTCATCCAGATGCTTGGGCAGTGTATAGACGCCGATCGGGTAATCGGCGGTCCGCGTGAACAGCTCGATCTGGGCGATGGTCTGGTTGGCGAACGAGGAACTCATCACGTACGACGGGTGGCCCGTGCCGCAGCCGAGATTGACCAGACGACCCTTGGCCAGCAGGATGATGCGCTTGCCGTCGGGAAAGATCACGTGGTCGACCTGTGGCTTGATTTCTTCCCAGCTGTAACCCTCGATCGAGGCGACGTCGATTTCGTTGTCGAAGTGCCCGATGTTGCAGACGATGGCCTGATTCTTCATCTTCGCCATGTGGCTGTGGTCGATGACATGGTAGTTGCCGGTGCAGGTGACGAAGATGTCGGCCTTGTCGGCCGCGTAATCCATGGTCACTACCCGGAAGCCTTCCATGGCCGCCTGCAGCGCACAGATCGGGTCGACTTCGGTGACCCAGACCTGGGCGGAGAGGGCGCGCATGGCCTGCGCCGAGCCCTTGCCGACGTCGCCATAGCCGGCAATCAAGACGACCTTGCCGGCGATCATCACGTCGGTCGCCCGCTTGATGCCGTCAACCAGAGATTCGCGACAGCCGTAAAGGTTGTCGAACTTCGACTTGGTGACCGAATCGTTGACGTTGATCGCCGGGAAGCGCAACTCGCCCCTGGTGTGCATCTGGTAAAGGCGATGCACGCCGGTGGTGGTTTCCTCGGTGACGCCCTTGACCGCCGCCAGGCGGACGGAGTACCAGGCAGGATCGCTGGTCAGCTTGGCCTTGATCGCCGCGAAGAGAATGGTTTCTTCTTCCGAAGTCGGCTTGGCGAGAACCGAGGGGTCCTTTTCGGCTCTGGCACCAAGGTGCAGGAGCAGGGTTGCGTCACCACCATCGTCGAGAATCATGTTGCTGAAGCCGCCGTCGGGCCACTCGAAGATGCGGTGCGTGTAGTCCCAGTAGTCGGTCAGCGATTCGCCCTTGACGGCAAACACCGGCACGCCGGATGCGGCGATGGCTGCGGCGGCATGGTCCTGGGTCGAAAAAATGTTGCACGACGCCCAGCGCACTTCGGCGCCGAGCGCGGTCAGCGTCTCGATCAGCACGGCGGTCTGGATGGTCATGTGCAGCGAACCGGTGATGCGTGCCCCCTGCAGGGTCTTGGCAGCGGCAAATTCTTCGCGAATCGCCATCAGGCCAGGCATTTCGGTTTCGGCGATGCGCATTTCCTTGCGGCCCCAGTCGGCGAGGCCGAGGTCGGCAATCACATAGTCTTGGGTCTTGCTAAAAGCGTCCAGCACAGGTGGCTCCTTCAGAACTTTGCCGGGACAGGAAGCCGTCGCGTGCCCACTGAAGGACTTCAGCGTGGGCCCATCCCGCTTCCCATGTCCGGCATGGGTTGGTTGGATGAGCGCCGTTTGAGAAATCCGAGCCTGAAACTGTCTAGCGACAGCCCTGCAGCGCCCCTCGGATTAGGCTTGCCATTATAACCGGATCCTGGCCTGTTAACGGTCATGACATGTCGAGACACCCCTGATCATGAAAGTCATGACCGCCCCCCTTCCCCCGGCCCTTCTCCCGCGAGGGGAGAAGGGAGTTTCGTGAGTCGCGTACGCGACTTTCACATTAAAGCAGGGCTTTCGTCACGAAGCAGTGCCCTTGCCGCGCCCGGTTCAGTAAGCGAGCGAATCGTAAGTCTGCTTGCTTCCCCGTACCTCGACGCTGACCTGGTTGGGGGCGCAGATGGCGATCTCGCCGGGGCGCGACAGCCAGCCCTGGCGCACGCAGTACTGGCGGAGGCCGGGATCCGAAGCGACGCGCACGCGACGCTGGTCGACGACTACCGTGGTAATACCCAGCGGACCGGGGACTTCGATGCGCCGATTGCGTGATAGTTCGAGTTCCGAGAAAACGTCGCCGCCGCGCCGGATGATGGCTTTTTCAGCAACGCCTGCCTGCCAGGCCAGCGGGAAGGCGGCGGCACAGAAGGCCAGGCCGAGCGCCACGATCAGCCAATCGCCGGGCTTGAACAGCCCGAACCAGCGCATGACCGTTACCGTGAAAGTCGCGTCCGCGACTCACGAATCTCCCTTCTCCCCTCTGCGGGCGAAGGGTTGGGGAAGAGGGGGGCGGCCATGACTATCATGAGCAGGGGTTCCGGGACGTCATGACCGCTAGGAAATGTCGAGAGTGAGCATCGGCGGCGGCAATTCCCGGTGGCGAACCAGCACCCGGGCGCTGCTGCGGAATTCTCGCCCCAAACGTTCGGCGAGGTAAACCGAGCGGTGTTGCCCGCCGGTGCAGCCGATGGCTACGGTCAGGTAATTGCGACTGTCGCGGATATACGCCGGTAGCCAGGCGCGAACGAAGCCGGCGATGTCCTGGCGCATGCGCAGGACCTCTGCTTCGGCTTCGAGAAAGGAAATGACCTGCTCGTCGCGGCCGGTCAGC
>Ga0209573_1003135_pt1 | contig 19055 bp, 20 predicted proteins | sample TNRBio252014_DNA_FD_185870 | JGI IMG/M metagenome (GOLD analysis project Ga0209573, IMG submission 185870) | Wastewater treatment Type I Accumulibacter community from EBPR Bioreactor in Madison, WI, USA - TNR Reactor_6/25/2014_ DNA (SPAdes)... | ecosystem: Engineered > Bioreactor > EBPR >...
CGATTCCCAACGTCATCCAGGGCAACACGCTGCTGCATCCTTACCATAAGGATGGCAGTGAACTAAAGCATTTCGATTACATTGTCTCGAATCCGCCATTCAAGCTGAATTTCAGCGATTACCGCAACGAGCTGGATACCAAAACCAATAAACAGCGTTTCTTTGCCGGTATTCCCAAGATCAAAGCCAAGGCCACGGACAAGATGGAAATCTACCAATTGTTCCTGCAGCACATCATCCACTCTTTGAATCCTGGCGGCAAAGCGGCTGTAGTGGTGCCGACCGGTTTTATTACCGCACAATCCGGCATCGACAAAGGCATCCGTGAGTATTTGGTCAAACATAAAATGCTGGCCGGCGTGGTATCCATGCCCAGCAATATCTTTGCGACTACCGGCACCAATGTGTCGATTCTGTTTATCGACGCCGGCAATAAAGATAAAGTCGTGCTGATCGATGCTTCCAATCTGGGCGAGAAAATCAAGGATGGCAAAAACCAGAAAACTGTGCTGAAGCCGGAAGAAGAACAGCGCATTATTGACGTGTTCAATGCCAAGCAGGCGGAAGAAGATTTCTCGGTTGTCGTCAGCTATGACGACATTGCCGCCAAGAACTATTCGCTTAGCGCGGGGCAGTATTTCGATGTAAAAATCGAGTATGTGGATATTACGCCGAAGGAATTTGCCGCGAAGATGAAAGGCTTTAGCGACAATCTGGACAGCCTATTCAGCCAGTCGCGGGGGTTGGAAGAGGAGATTAAGAAGCAGTTGGCGGGATTGAAGCATGATTAAGACTATTTCAGCGTCTCTATACTGTGAATCTATTTTTGATGGCACGCACGATACACCGCAGCCGTCGAATAATGGATATCCGTTGGTTACTTCGAAGCATATTTCCAGTGGTACGATGGATTTTAGTACCGCGTATCTAATATCAGAAGAAGACTTCAAGGAAATCAACAAAAGAAGTAAAGTTTCTCAGTGGGATATTTTGTTCAGCATGATAGGTACAGTCGGAGAGGTATATTTAGAAAAGAACCAGCATGTCGGTTATGCAATTAAAAATATTGGAGTCTTTTCTTGCAAGGACGAAAAACGAGCTAAGTGGTTATATTACTATTTAAAAAGTCCGGCAGCGAAAACTCATATTAATAGATATTTGAATGGCGCTGTGCAGAAGTTTTTATCTTTAGGAGGATTAAGAGAGTTTCCTGTTCTTCCATTTGATGAGAAGGGTAGTCAAGGAATAAACCTAATTTCTGCATTGGACGCCAAAATCGAACTCAACAACCGCATCAATGCCGAACTGGAAGCGATGGCGAAGACTCTGTACGACTACTGGTTTGTGCAGTTTGACTTTCCATTCGACTTCGCTCTTGGAAAACCCGCTGCCAACGGCAAACCTTACAAGTCCTCCGGCGGAAAAATGATCTACAACCCAATCCTGAAGCGGGAAATACCGGAGGAGTGGAAAGTAAAACGTTTGTCGGAGATCGCTAATATAACGATGGGACAATCTCCCGACGGAGAATCCTATAACAAAGATGGCCGAGGCACTATTTTCTTCCAAGGCTCAACAGATTTTGGCTGGTTATTTCCTACAGTTCGCCAATTTACAACTGCTCCAACGAGAATGGCTAAGAAAGGCGATATTCTTTTGAGCGTCCGCGCTCCAGTTGGCGATATAAATATCGCCAACAATGATTGCTGCATAGGACGAGGCTTAGCCGCATTAAATAGTAAAGTGGGCTACGATGGTTTTCTTTTTTATGTAATGAAATATTTTAAGCAAGTTTTTGATCGCAGAAACTCGGAGGGAACAACCTTTGGCTCTATAACAAAGAATGATCTTCATTCATTGGAGCTTGCATATCCAGACGATGCGCTTTTGCAACGATATGATGGAGTTGTGGCAAATTACAATAAAATGATTTTCAAGCGTAGTCTCGAAAATCAGCAGTTAATTGAACTTCGTGACTGGCTCCTTCCCATGCTGATGAACGGTCAGGTAACGGTAAAGTAATGAATTTCGCGTCCGGTTACCGGATGTTTATTACCGATCCTCCCGGCCATGCCAGAGCCGCAAAACATAAATCGCTTCACCGGTTAGCTCGTAGCGTAACTCATAATCGCCAATGATCATTCGGCGCACATCACGGGGCAAGAACTCTTCGAGTTTTATTCCAAGCTGCGGGTACTGAATGAGCTGTTCCGCACCTGCAATAAGCTGCCGAACCACTTGTGCCGCTGCGCGAGGATTAATTGTAGCCAGAAATGCATGAAGCCGAACCAAGTCACGCTCAGCGCTCGTAGTCCATCGCAGGATCATTGCTTAAACTGATTTATCGAGATTCTTGGCCCAGGCATCAATCGCTGCATGATCGACAAGGCGGCCAGCATCAACATCGGCCAATCCCTCCAGTGTAAGCTGATGGCGCTTGGCTTCAAGTTCGACCCAAGACATCAGCGCCTGTTTGACTATCCAGCCTTTAGGACGATCCAGGCGTTCTGCAAGCTGATCGATTTGTTCGGCCAATTCGCTGGGGATGTGGGCGGTAACTACGCGAGTACTCATTTCAGTCGGTGCAAATCAATGTTAATCGGAATTAATAGCGTCAGTGTATCAGTATTTGTATTTCGAGGATATTTGCCAAAATACCAAAACGAATTTCGATTGCAAACCATCATCAATAATTCCAGAGTAAAACTCGGCATCGAAACTTGCGAGCGTCAGGATACGACATCTTGCAAGGTTATCTGATTCCGGAACCGATTCCGGCCACGGCTTTTACCCGCAAGTTTTGCAACAAACTCAATAGTTGTACCACCAAGACATTTATTTCTACTCAGCAAGGTTTTTTTCGTAAAACTGCCGCTTTAATCTCGTTCCGGAAACAATGATAGAATCTGCTACTGGGTCAATTTGTGCGTGCTGCGCGCGCAACGTCAACTAAAAGGAAAACTCATGGCAAATTGGTTTGAAGATAATTCATTATCGATTGGACATACGCCGCTGGTGCGCCTCAACCGGGTAACCGACGGCGCAGCGGCACTGGTGCTCGCAAAAATCGAAGGACGTAATCCCGCTTATTCGGTTAAATGCCGTATCGGCGCGGCGATGATCGACGATGCGCAACAAAAAGGATTGTTAGGCGCCGGGAAAGCAATTGTCGAGCCGACCAGCGGCAATACCGGCATCGCATTGGCTTTTGTAGCGGCGGCTCGCGGCATACCGCTGACTTTGACGATGCCGGAAACCATGAGCTTGGAGCGGCGGAAATTGCTGGTTGCGCTGGGCGCCAAGCTGGAGCTGACCGAAGGCGCGCGTGGTATGAGTGGTGCGATCGCCAAGGCGGAAGAAATCGTCGCTTCCAACCCCGGGCGCTATGTGTTGTTACAACAATTCAAGAATCCCGCCAATCCGGCGATTCATGAAAAAACCACCGGGCCGGAAATATGGAACGACACCGATGGCGCGGTCGATATTTTTGTCGCAGGCGTGGGAACCGGCGGCACGATTACCGGCGTTTCCCGTTATATCAAGCAAACCAAAGGCAAGGCAATCACTTCGGTGGCGGTTGAACCGGCTGCGAGTCCGGTGTTGTCACAGAAACGCGCCGGTGCTTCATTAGCACCCGGGCCTCATAAAATTCAAGGCATCGGCGCAGGTTTTGTGCCGGACAATCTGGATTTATCCCTGGTCGATGAAATCGAGCAAGTCAGTAATGAAGAGGCGATACAATACGCTCGCCGTCTGGCCCGAGAAGAAGGCATTCTCGCCGGTATTTCCTGCGGCGCCGCGGTAGCGGCTGCGGTGCGCCATGCCAAGCGTGCGGAAAACGCCGGCAAAACCATCGTGGTGATCCTGCCGGATTCCGCCGAACGCTATCTGAGCAGCATCCTGTTTGAAGGGATGTTTGATGCACAAGGTCTGACAACATAGTGAACAATAGTAAAAGAACGCGAGAGCTCTTGCTGCGCAGCACGCATCTGGATATCGACAGCATCGTCGGCGAACTTCGCGCGCTGCGCGTGGCATCACTGGAAAGCCGCAATCGCCACGACCGCCCTCCCCGGCTGCCATCGCGTAAAATTCTGGCAAGTGTCGCGGAAGGCTTAAGCGCCGCCATGTTTCCAAACCGGCTGGGTTCAGCGGAGCTGGCGGACGAAGGTATCGATCACTATGTCGGGCATATTCTGAATATGACACTGCGCGAGTTGATGGTGCAAATTCAGCACGAATTACACTATAACTCCGGCCTGGAGATCCTCAGCGATGAAGATCGCGCGCAATCGGTCGCCATTACCCAGGCGTTCGCCAAAAGTTTGCCGGAAGTCCGGCGTTTGCTGGAAAGCGATATCAAAGCGGCGTATGAGGGCGATCCCGCGGCGCGTAATATTGATGAAGTCCTGGTTTGCTATCCCGGCATTACGGCAATCACGCACTACCGTTTGGCGCATGTGCTGCACGAATTGGGCGTGCCTTTAATCGCCCGTATGATTTCGGAAATCGCCCATTCGGTCACGGGGGTTGAGATCCACCCGGGCGCGCAAATCGGCGGCAGTTTTTTCATTGATCATGGCACGGGGGTGGTGATTGGTGAAACGGCAATCATCGGCCACAATGTCCGTTTGTATCAGGCGGTCACATTAGGCGCTAAACGTTTCCCGGTCGATGAAAACGGTGCTTTAGTGAAAGGCAATCTGCGTCATCCGATTGTGGAAGATGACGTTGTCATTTATGCCGGCGCGACGATCCTGGGCCGGATCACCATCGGCCGGGGTTCAACGATCGGCGGGAATGTCTGGCTGACCCGCAGTGTGCCGCCCGGCAGTAATATCACACAAGCTCAAACCCGGCATGAACTATTTGAAAACGGCGCCGGCATTTGACTCTTTGCAAAAATATAAACACTGACGATCTTCAATTCTTATCATGATGACGACTCAAAAAATAATACTCACACTCGACGATGCTAAGCGAATCGCCGCAGCCGCCGAAAACGAAGCGTTGCAGAATCAGTGGCCTGTCGTGATTGCCATCGTCGATGATGGCGGTCATTTGCTGTACTTGCAGCGGCTCGACAACACCCAGTTTGGCAGCGTCACTGTCGCCATTGAAAAAGCCCGTGCTGCGATCGCTTTCCGGCGTCCGACCAAAGTCCTGGAAGAAAACATTGCCGAAGGCCGTCTGCATTACTTGCAATTACCCGGCGCATTGCCGGTTGAAGGCGGTTTGCCGATCATTATCGATGATCAATTCGTTGGCGCCGTCGGCGTCAGCGGCGTGCGGTCTTTCCAGGATGCTCAGATTGCTCAGGCAGGTATTGCCGCGTTGATATCCCACTTGCAAAACCGCTGAGACGCGGCAAAATTAAATCGGCATCGGGCAAGTTATAGCAGCCTTTGGCGATCATTCAGGCATGACGCTCGTCATCAACCTGTATCAAATAGATCAGCGTTACAGCGATGATCATTACAAAACGGAACGCGGCTTGCTGACCATTGGCAACTTCCGATTGCCACATCAGAAACCATTCACCGCCGATGGTCATAAAACCCGTGAACCACAGCAGGAAGCCAAGAGTTAATCCCAGAATTGCCGTACTTTTCGCTTGATTAAAGGATGCGGGATCTTTGATGTTCCGGCACAAACGCCAGCCACCGAGCCAGCATAGCCCTGCAATCAGCGCTTCTACCGCAATGATAAAAATATACACGGCATGATGGATAAACGGTGAGTCGATGGCGCGCCACAGTCCTTTGTTATCCGGAAAAGTGGTATCCATCGTCAGTACATGGCCGACAAAGAAAAAATTCGAGTCGTAATCGGTGATATTGCTGAATGCCACCAAGGTTGCAAAAAATGCAATCGACCAAACCAGTATGACTTTCGATAGCCGCGTATACATGAGAAGAGCGCTGTCTCAATTCATTCAATACGAGTTAAGCGTCCATTGAGATACATCAATATTGCAGCATTCTAAGCACTGACTGATTGTTGAGAAACCTGGCCAGCAATGCAATGCTTTCCCGGCCAGGTTCGTGTTGAATAATTCTTGCGAATAATACTAGGAAACTTGCTGAATACCGGCCAGTAACCAAGTAGCCTCTGGATCTTTCAGATCTTTCTGCACATGCCAGATTTCATCAAACGCTTCAGGCTCGCCATCCGGCAAATCACGCAGTTGCCCGGTAAAGTGGACACTGGCAATCGCCATGTCGCTGGTCGTCTCGACTTCCAGCAGATTGGCATCAATAAACATGACTTCGGTTTGTTGCGGCTCATCGCCCCGTTCTTGAATTTGCGCGCTGATTTCAGCGAGCATTTCCGTAGTCGCAAAATCACGGATTTCGCTAATATCGCCACGGTCATTCGCAGCCTGTAAACGGATAAACGAGGCTTTAGCGTTGCGCAAGAAAGGCTCTACCTTGAAGTCAGCAGGAATATTCGGCTGATTTGACGAGCTGTCGCTGGCTGTTGTTGCCCCTCCGGCAAACGGAGGTGTTTGAAAACGATCCGGTGTCGTGGTATTCATGCCGGAATATTGCATGGAAGCGGCTTGTCCGTCAGTTCTGGGTTTGCGCAGCATACGGATAATGAAAAATACTGCGCCTATCAATAACGCTAAAACAACAAAATCCATCATATTGATATTCTCAAACGCACCACCCATGAAAAGCGCTGCCAATAGACCACCGGCTGCCAGACCAGCCAATGCGCCGCCCCATTTGCTGCCGCCAGAAGCCGCCGCCGCTGGTGCGGCAGCAGGCGCTTGTTGTGGCGTCGGTGTTGCTTGCTGTTTGTTTACGGCTTGACGTTGTGTGCCGATATTTTTACCACCGCCCATGCGCTTTGCTTCTGCGTCGAAGGCGAGCAATCCAAAACTGAGAAAAGCCAGTGTCAGAAAGGTGAGTGTTTTTTTCATCGTTGTCTCCCAAACTGTTATTGAAAAAAAAGAGTATAGCATCCGGTTTGCGTTACCAGCCATACCGGACTAATTTGATAGTAAATTCCAAAAAAAATTGCAAATGGGCCCGCAACGCATTTCCCATGCTGTCAACGCAGCAGGACTAAACGAGGCACGGCATCCTCAGCCATCCATAAAATGGCATTCTGAGAATACTTTTGCCCGATGAATTTAGCGGTATCGAAATCCAAACCCGCCACAAAGAAGCTTTTTTCGACGGGCCAATGCCCCGATGGGTCGAGGTTAATGCCTTCAATAATAGGGTAAGACCGGTGGATTAATAATTTACGTAGCGAGCGATGCGCTGTTTCGTTTTCGTCATGACCCAATTGCTGGCTGTAAGGGTTGTAAGCGCTAATAATTGCCGCGCGAGTACATTTAAGTTCGTTTAGAAGATCTGAAAGGGATCGTGAAAATTGACCGATTCGCAGTGCGATTGATCCCGGCCCGGTGTCTATCCGGTAAATTGCATGGTGATAACTATCAACAAGATCGCAAGCTATTGCAGATGAAGCCACCGGAATTTCATCGGAAGCATTACAACAATTATCAATGTGCATGATCATGGTGCTCATGATCCGTCGCATGGTCCTGGGTTGAATGCGTCAGTTCCTTATATTGCGCTTGGGTCATGCCGCTCATTTTAAAAATAAACGCCACCATCGCCCAAATGGTCGCATCGTCGTGACTCAATCCCCAAGACGGCATAGCGGTCATTTTAATGCCATTTTTGATAACCCAAAAATAACCCCTTGCCAGATCCAGCATTTCGGCTTGATTACTGATTGTTTCTCGTTGAGAAAAAACAGGCGCCTGCGGATAAAGCCCGATCGACAGTTCAGTAGGCTCCATGCCGGGGGCTAAATGACAGCCTGTGCACATTGCATGATAGTGTGTGGCGCCGATCTTGATCATATCGCCGCTATCCAGCGGTGGAACTCCGATATCCTTTGCGTGTGCATTGATAGAACTGATGCGAATCCACTCAATTAACTTTTCTGTAATAGGCCAGTGCTTTTCTGTGGCAGCAAAGTTATAGACGCCGGAACTGATGGTAATTGCAGCTAATGCTAGCGATATCAACATCAAACTAAGGAATTTTTTCATTTAGTCACCTTGCGTAGTGTTTTTGTGTCCGAATTGCCGGCCAAATTCATACCATTAAAATAAGAAAGCGCTACACAATCCGCCAGTAATATAAAATGCAAGAAAAGCTGAGTACAGCACACGAAACCAGATTTGTCGCAGGCGCGTCAAGCGCTAATTACCACGGCAACTCGATTGCAAAACAAAAAATCAGCGTTTCCATAGTACTTCTATTCCAGCCCGTAATCAAACGACATTCTGTTAGACTGCTAGAAACATTGTCTATTTCAGCGGATAACGCTATGCTGATAACTTATATTATTATTTTTCTGTAAAGTATGGCTACAATGACACAAGATGAACAAAAGAGAGCAGTTGCAGCAGCGGCAATTCAACATATTCCAGTCGGTTGTATTGTAGGAGTCGGTACGGGGTCTACAGCGAATTATTTCATTGATGAACTTGCAAAAATAAAACACAAAATTGAAGGCGCAGTTGCAAGTTCGGATGCGACGGCTCAGCGTCTTAAAAGTCACGGCATTGAAGTGTTGGATCTGAATAATGTTGTTGACTTGCCCGTGTATGTTGATGGAGCCGACGAAATTACCGAACATCTGCATATGATCAAAGGCGGCGGTGGCGCTCTAACACGGGAAAAAATTGTTGCAGCAGTTGCACGTAAATTTGTATGCATTACCGATCAAACTAAGTTGGTCAACATTCTTGGGGAATTCCCATTGCCGATTGAAGTTATTCCAATGGCCCGTAGTTATGTTGCACGCGAGATTGTCCATTTAGGCGGGCACCCGGCATTACGCCAAGGTTTTATAACTGATAATGGTAATGTCATTTTGGACATTCATGGTTTGCAAATTATGAATCCTGTAGAACTTGAAGCAACTCTTAATCAGATTACAGGCATTGTAACCAACGGGCTTTTTGCACGACGCCCAGCCGATACTTTATTGCTGGGAACCGATAATGGTGTACGTACTATAACTGCTTGATAGGTATCAGCTGTTCCGATTCGTATATTTCATCTTGAAATGACAAAGGCTACATTTTATGGCAAACAAAGAACATATCTCTAAGCAGTTCGATGCAGATCTCGAAGAAGTACGTACGCGTGTTCTGCAAATGGGTGGTTTTGTCGAAGAACAGATCGAATATGCCATTGACGCGCTGACCAGCGGAAATGAGGAATTGATCGATCAAGTTATCACGCGAGATCATCGAGTGAATGCTATGGAAGTATCCATTGATGAAATTTGCAATCAGATTATTGCACGTCGGCAACCTACAGCAAGTGACTTGCGTTTGATTATGATGGTCATAAAAACCATTACCGATCTGGAACGTATCGGTGATGAAGCCGCGAAAATTGCGCGTATGGCTAAATTAATTTATTCCTCGGATCGGATGCATATTCCACGTTTTAATGAGATTAAACATGTCGCAAGTATCGCGATGGATATGCTGCATAAGGCACTTGACTCATTTGCACGACTGGATTTAAACGCAGCCGCACAAATTGTCAGACAGGATGAATTCGTTGATGAAGAATTTCGCTCTATTCTGCGGCAATTAATTACATTTATGATGGAAGACCCTAGAAAAATCTCCACGTGCCTGGAGATTGTATTTATTGCCAAAGCTATTGAGCGCATTGGAGACCATGCCAAGAATATGTCGGAATATGTCGTGTATATGGTAAAGGGTAAAGATGTGCGCCATGTAACGGCGGATCAGATTGAGCAAGAAATTAGAGAATAAGCAGAATTCACGCTAAGCAACACACTTCCTTCCGACAATTTTCTCTAAAAAAGCTATCTTTTAAACTAGCGATTCCAACAATCCGCGATATTACCATCGGCGCCTTGCACGCCTGTATGTGTCAACGTAAGCGTTCCACAGATATCGCCCGCCATCGTCCCGGTCGGAATTGCTTGGAGGATAAATGTATTGTCCGTTACCGCTTGCAATGAAATATTATATTGAACCGTTCCATTTCTAGGTGACCGTGTAAGCGGCAAAGCAACCGCGATATCGTCTCCCCCTCTATTCGCAACACCATCTGCGCCAACAGTCGCGTCATACTGATTATTTTGTGTATAAAATCGCTCCATAAACTGGGCATTCTCGTAAAGTAATGATTTTGCAACAGCACGGTTAGATTGCCTTACGTAATTTTGATAGGAGGGTAAAGCAACCGATGCAAGAATACCTAAAATGGCGACGGCAACCATTAACTCAATTAATGTAAATCCCGTCACTTTGATAGAAGAAAATTTTAAATTCATAGTTCTCGCAATATTAAGAATTAAATAAATATTTTTTGATTCGACTGTTATTGAATAAGCTCACGCCAAGTAATCCTGCCTCGCAGCCCCGCTGCACCCTTTGCTGTAGTTGTTTGATTCAATAAACCATCTGCGGTTGAGTACACGAAAATATCCCGTGATTCATCGGAGTGTCCTCTAATACGCGTAACGCCGCCCACGGAAAAACCAATTTCCATCCCGGCGGACAAACCATCGTCAAGTGCCAGAACTCGATTTCTATTGGTATCAAATGCTGGAAATGGCAGCATCCCGCCCGTCAAATAGTTGATAGCATTAACAAACCCTCTACCACCAAAATCACAGGGTGACGCAGACGGCACGATCGTGTTAAAAACCAGAATGCCATCCTCCAAGTTGGGAATGCCTGTGAGTCTTTCACCGCTAACTGGTAAATCAATGTACCAGCCTTTAACCGTTGTCGAGTATGGCACAGCATTCTGTGTCAGTGTTCTTACGGAGGCATCAGTCATTACTTGTTGAACAAGTGAGCTTACTGTTACGGTTGCAGTCGTATTGTTATCCCAGATACCATAAACGGATTGGGTATTGGTTGTCGTTGTATCTGCTGTCTCTAAATATTTACCTGTTCCGAATAGGACAAGTTGGCCGCCTTTTGGATGAAAACTTACCGATGGTGGAGAGATAATCGGTTTGGATGTACCGGATGAAAATAAGGGCGCGCCGCTAATAGCAACTTTCCAGCTTGCCGGAGAAGATGTGCTGACATCGAATTTCCATAAATTCCCTTTGAAATCACCGGCATAGATCACATCAACTTTCCCATTTCCATTCGAATCAAATGGAGTCGGCGTGGAAAGACCGTTTCCTGTCCCAGCATCGGCGATCAACTTTATATAATCTGTACCTAATGTCCAAGAACCATCTTCTCCACCAGAAATAAATAAAATATAAAGAACTGCTTTGCCCCCCGTACTGTTATAACCATTACCGACAATCACAGCCCATTGATTATTCTCCATTTTAACGATCTGCATTGATTGACTAGTAAACGGATTGATTTGCGGAAGATTGTGGCTATAACCCATATCCGCATCATCATTACTCGTAAATTCCCATAACAATAAACTGGCCGCATTCGCTGCAGTAAAAGTTGGAGCTGATTTTGCCGCATCTGCAGGATTAGTCACATCCAATGCAAAATATCCCTGCCCACCTCCATTTAAGCCACTAACTAGTAAAGTTCTCCATGTCGAAGTAGCGCTCGAATAAACATCTCCCATCATTGGAGAGCCATCAACAAAATATCGATGATTTGCAGTGTAATCTTTATCAGTTAGCCTACTCAGATTCTCATAGGTTGTGCTGGGCACATAGACTAGTAATTCCTTGCCAGCATCCGCGCTGGTGCATCCAGGTGTCACGCCAGGTATACAGGCATTAAACCCGTGTAACATTCCATCGTTAGCCCCCACGTATATCATGGGCACACGATCTTTATAATTATTTTTAAAAGCTGCATACCCAGGATGATCCACATTGGAATAACCAGCAATCGGTTTCCCTACATAAAGTGGACCAGAGTTAATGATATCGCCCAGTTTACTTGTTGGACGAACACGAAAATTATTAACAGCCGTTGAACTAGTACAAGTGAATGTTCCGCTTGCATTTTCACGCGCTGCGTCTCCTCGCAAAAATGCTACTCTTTCAGGCCCGCAGTTATCAATAACACCCGATGCATTTTTGTTAAGCAGATCTTTTTGTGCAGAAGTTAAATTGCCATACTCGAATGAAACCCCATCACTACTGCCTTTTGTAATAATTACTCGAGAAGAAGGGCTTATTGATCCCGAAGCAAGAGATATTTCTCCGGCATTCCATTCAGTTGTACCCATTACACCTGAGGAGTTGATCGGAATTGACAGAAGCTGGCCACTCCAGTCGCCACTATTAAATTTTGCCTGATATACACGACCATTTGTCGTTAATGAGTTGGAATTGGCTGCTACTGCCGAAGCAGAACCAGTTCTGGCAACAATAGTTCTTAGCGCATTCGTTAACGCATTCGTAAATGCTGTTGGATCAGCGGCGCTAAAAAATTCTCCACGGCTATTTACCGCAGCATGCCATAAATCATCAATTTTATTCGCATCATTTAAGGTTGGATCCGGCCAGGTCTCCGCCCCAGTTGGTATTGAAGAGCGAGAACCTTGAACACCCAAACCGACGGTAAAATTCACCAAATGCTGCCAGAAAGCTGGATCATGCGGGTTAGTTGGCACTTTATTGGGTAAATCTGTACGCAAATCGCTCTTCCAATAGCGCATTGCCACATCGGCCAGCGTGTTGCTATACGCATCCGAATAGGGAAGCGCCGGAACATAACTATAACTCGCGGGAACGGCCGGAGAAGAGTCATTGACGATTGAGCTACCAGACTCATTATCGGAGTTATTCACGCTCGTGAAGGAAGTCTCGGACCAATAACCATCCGTCATCAAAATATTATAATTTTGCCGGCATACGTGCTGAGTACCACCAGTCGATCCCGGTGTTTGTCCCCAAGGCCCTTTATCATCCGTTCGTTTAAAATACTCACCGACCGCCATTAATGCTTCCCGGAGCGGCGTACCTTCTGCCGGAATATCATGATCATAAAGATTATTAAAAAAATTTGTTCGATCGGTTCCGGTAAATTGCCGGACACCAGTTTTTACAACGGTTGTTGCTACACCATCGACCGTCGTAGATCCTTTATTGATTGCGGCGAAACCAACCCGCATGGTATTACCTTGTGCAGCAAAAGCCCGCCCAATCCCTGCGCGTGCCAACAATATGCGAGATCGATAATAGGTATACCAATTGGCAAAATTTTGAATTTCTTCAGCATAAGTACATGTAGGAGCTGCAACACAGTCGGTACGATTAGGCCCACCGGTATAAGTTGAAGTTGTTGATATAATCTGAACTTGCGTATAACTGCTTGCAGCATTGATGCTGCCAGAATTGTAATTGAAGTAGACTGCAGGATAAAAAGTTTTAGAGGTACTGGAAGATCGTGTTCCGTCATCTTTCAGCCAACGAGCCGTCTGCGTGTTATTCACGGTAAGATTTCGACAACCCACTCCCGTGTTGAATGGATTATGGTGAGCACATGTTGGACTCGCATTGCTCATCAGTGATCCATCTGCATTACTCCAAGGCAAGTATCTGACAGTTGGATTGTAATAGATTTTGTTAACATAGCTAGAGCGTAACCTAGCGGCATACCTGTTCGCAGGATCAAAATCGACCACGTAGCTGTTGTAATCATCAGCTCCGTATACACCTGATGCGCGTGGAAACATATAACGCACTTCTTGGATAATCAACTCTTCCGGCATGATCTCAAAATGCATGGATCCTGAATCATCAAGTGTGAACATCACATTCGGAGAGATATTTCCTCCGAGAAAAAGCGGACCATTTGATAATGGTGGAAGCGCATGGGACAAATTAACGGCAAAAAATAAGGCTGCCCCCACCAGACTATTTACTGATATAGAACTACAAAAGAATACCCTCTTCATGATACCAAGCCCCTTTTATTTATCGGGAAGATTTATGGTCTAAATATTTCTTGCAGCCACACAACCGTACCTTGTTTTGCACCTTGAGCACGAATCGTAATTCGATAATAGTTACGCAATACATTTCCTGGCGGTGTTTTCTGTATCCCTTCAATAAGATAAGTTGGTGCGGGCACTCCAGGAGGTAATATAGGTGCTGTATATGTCACACCGTCCACCCTGAAAATTGTCCCTTCAACATAGGCAATCGGACATGTCGGAGTACAATAAGTAGTCCAAGAAGATACCGTATCAACAACCACTCCCGGCGCCTCTGCGCCAGCACCGTAGTAACAAAGCCCATCCGTACATCCAGTATCAAATTCAGATAATCCCTCAATAGGTTTCGGTGAAGTCGTTGTAGGGTCGTTATCGCGGATATGCTGTTCAGCATAACGCAGTCCCATTTCAGCTGCTTGCATTGCCAGCATGCGGTCACGCATATTTCCAGACATTCGTTCCTCTACTGTTGCCATTCTCACCGCAGTGATACCCAGTAGGGTTAGCACCATAAGGAAGATTAGGCCGGTAACAAATACAGCTCCCCTTTGCTTAAAATGAAAATTAGGATTTTTATTCATGGCGCAGAATTTATACGGTTCCGCAAATTGATAGTTGCCGTAAATGCTCGTCTTAGCCGTCTATCTGAAGGGATCGCTACTGATGTGCCACTACAATTGAGGTAGTTTCCTGCGGATACCACATTTAATTTCTCCGAACGAATCAACACACAGATACGAGTAGTCACAACTTGATTCCAGTCCACCGGCATTTCTGTATATTGATCAACAGATTGATCGCCGCTGGTATCTATTCCGTAGAGTACTTGGAAATCTTCAACATTATCCAGTAACACTTGTCCTGATGGCGGTGCTGCTGGTACAGGAGGTATATCCGCGATATCACCTTTACACTGTAATTGAGCATTAAGCGAGTCAAGATTAAAATGATTTTGAATAATTCTTCCGGCAACAGTCACCCCAGTACCTTCGCAATCTCTGTCGCCGACAGCACCTTCGTATTGCACCGTCAGAGTATCTGCAACGCCACCGGCACCATTCGTTCCGCTGATCGCAGTACCCTCAAAAGCAACTTTGAAACCCGTGAAAGGAACCTCTACATGTCCCGCTTGTTTGATACTTCGCCCAATAATTTCCAGTGCGTATCGGCCACTTTCTTGAAGCCGAGCATTATCCTCTTGCTCACGAAAAATCTGGCGGCTGCTAACAAAAACTGTCCCAATGACTAATAGCAAAACCAGCCCCAATGTCATAGCTATCATCAGCTCAACCAAGCTAAAGCCTCGCTGACTTGATTTTTCAAAATTTTTAGCGCTCATTTTCATGGAGAAATTCTTGTTAAGAAGCAGCGAGTATTGACCGGAGTTCCGCCCGGGCATGCGGAATCTTCTTGGCCGTTCATCTCTTTTTCTATCCACATTAGCGTGATCTCAAAGCCAGTCGCCACATTGCCATTCACTGTCCCTGAACCGCCAGGAAGTAATCTGGAATTGGCCGTATTCCATTGTGCATGATCATAAGCTGCCACTTGTATAGCATTGCAAGTATTCGTCAGACAATCGCCACTTTCAGGGATATTTGCAGCAAGTGCGTTGTAAGATCCGGCAGACACCCCGGCTAAATTCGCACGCATACGATCGGCGATGTCTTCGGTTTGCTTACTAGCAATTGAACGGTAGTGCGCAATATTGTTGCTGCGCGCCCCTGACAAAATCAACGCTGCCATACCAAGCAAGCCAAAAGATACAATTAAGATCGTAATGAGGACTTCTATCAGGCTGAAACCACTATTATTTCGTGGCTTTTTCTCCAAGTATGCGCGATTCATCCACATGTTCCAGTTCCAGTTTCAGAACGCAGACGACCTTGATTATTCAGAACCAATGCTCTCGAATACGTTGCTCCACGGCTGTCACATAAAGAGAAAGTACCATTAAACCCTGATGAAAAACCATTTGCCGTGAAAGTAACTCTAGTGCGTGTTGGCCCAGATCTAAGGGTATTTCCACCAGAAAGCGCCGCATTCACATGTAAGATTTGATCCCCAGCATCAACAACGCCATTACCGTTGGCATCTGCAAAAACCAGCCAACCATCCGACCATACGGTACCCCCTGTACAACTGGTACCATTAGTACTCGGACACATAGTTGCCTGGCTGCTGCGTCTGATTGCTTCGCTTTTTGCTAAAGTAATTGAAGATGCGAAATTATTGCTATGTACAACCATTAAATTATCTTGAGTAAAAGTACGGTAACTGGGAACTGCAACGGATAACAAAATACTTGCCAGACTTAATGTCACAAGTAACTCAACCATGGTAAAACCACATTGAATTTGTAACTGATTATATTTAAAGACATTATTCATTCCCGGGATCCCCACTACTGCTTTGCTGCTTTCTTTTAAATCAAACCAGAATATTTTTGTCGTTTTTTTAGCGGCTGCAATCACAAGAAACTTTAGCGAAGTAAAGATGAATCACTTCTTTGACCGATTGGGCAGTCGGTTACGACTAACAATGATCGGTATCAGATAGAATTATTGGATTTCCCTGGGCTCTTCATTTTTGGTATAAACGGATAATCAAACATCATGAAACAGGACATCATTATCATCGGCGCTGGGATCATGGGTCTTGCATCAGCTGAGCGTCTTTTGGCACAAGGTGCCAGCGTCACGATTTTGGAAAGAAACAAAATAGGGCAGGAATCTTCCTGGGCTGGTGGTGGTATCTTGTCACCGCTCTTCCCCTGGAACTATTCTGATGCTGTAACCCAGCTTACCGGTTACAGTATTGGACTATTTCCAGCCTGGACGTCCAGCTTGAAGAAAAATACCGGGGTAGATCCTGAATACAATAGATCCGGCATGCTGATATTTCCGCCTTTCCAAGCAAACATTGCGATGGATTGGTGCCAAATTCGCGGAATAACGATAGAACATATCGAGACCCCTCTCACCCGAATCAACGAAAAGTGTGTCGGTTCTACCGGCAAAAAGATTGATGATCACGCGTTGTATTTACCGGATATCGCCCAAGTACGCAATCCAAGATTGATAAACGCCTTATTTACACGAATTAAACAGTTGGGTGGAAGAATCATTGAAAATTGCGATGTTTATCCACTAAACACAGAGTCGCAGCAGATAACATCTGTCACCACCGCATGCGGAGAATTTAAAGCCGATCATTTTATCGTCACTACCGGCGCCTGGAGTAAAGAAACATTGGGAATTCATGCTCTTAAGCTGGACATCAAACCGATAAGAGGACAAATGCTGTTATATAAATTCGATACCCCGCCAATAGACCATATCATCGTCTGGGAAGATTTATACATCATCCCTCGCAAAGATGGCCATGTACTCATAGGCAGCACATTGGAAGACGTTGGGTTTAACAAACAGACAACTGCAGCAGCGTTCGAACACCTAATTGGGAATGCGGGAAAAATCTTGCCATTACTTTACCAAATGCCTCTCAAAAGGCATTGGTCGGGACTCAGACCTGCATCGCCTAAAAATATCCCGACTATTGGACGACACCCGGAAATTCGTAACTTATCAATCAATTGCGGGCATTTCCGTTACGGCGTAACAATGGCTCCTGGTAGCGCCGAAATACTGGTTAATGAACTAACGGAATCGACGCAGCCATTTGATGTCAGCCCTTATCGGATGGGCTGGGATGGTCATTGATAAATCAAGCCTTGGGAAGCGGAAACACCACAGATTCAACCACGCCGCTCAATTCTTCGATCGTCACATCATCACCGATTTGTTCAGCGCCAATTTGTTTTAGACGGGATATTACTTGCTGTACCAGAATTTCTGGAGCAGAAGCTCCTGCTGTGATGCCAATGTTTCTCTTACCGACAAACCATCCTTCCTGCAACTGCTCGGCACGATCAACCATATAGGCTTCAACATTTGCATTTCTTGCCACCTCGCATAGCCGGTTAGAATTAGAGCTATTTGGAGAACCGACCACTATGACCAAATCACATTGATTCACCATTTTTTTCACAGCATCCTGCCGATTCTGAGTAGCGTAACAAATGTCATCTTTTTTCGGACCGGTTATCATCGGAAACCGTTTTTTTAACGCATCGACAATCCTTGCAGCATCATCAACTGACAGGGTAGTTTGCGTGACATAAGCCAGGTTAGCCTCGTCTTTGACATTCAGAGTTTCGACATCCGCTTCCGTTTCCACCAAGTACATTCCTTTATCATCACCCTCAATTTGTCCCATTGTCCCTTCAACCTCGGGATGTCCTTGGTGACCAATCATGATGATTTCTTTCCCTTCCTTACGCATTTTTGCAACTTCAACATGAACTTTGGTAACCAGCGGGCAAGTCGCATCAAAAACTTTTAACTTGCGCTCCGCAGCTTCACGGCGTACCGCGTGCGACACACCATGTGCACTAAAAATAAGAATACTGTCTTGCGGTACTTCATCCAAATTTTCCACAAACACAGCACCTTTCTTCTCCAGGTTTTCTACCACAAAGCGATTATGCACTACTTCATGGCGAACATAGATCGGTGCCCCATGCATCGTTAGCGCGCGTTCAACAATTTCTATTGCACGATCCACACCGGCACAGAATCCTCGCGGATTTGAAAGTAGTACTTTAATCATTTGTATCCCTCCAACAATGGATATTTGCTCTTTTATTGCGTACATACGTTGAAATGCACACAACATCTATCTAAAAAATAAAAACTCACTCGTCATTCGATTCCAAAAAAATAACGCAGCATTTTTCCTGTAAACCTAAAACTGATCAGCGGTTCCAAAGAACTGAACACTTGTTATTCTCGCATTCTTTACCAGCAAATTCATTGATTGCTCAAAGCGGTGCAAACTTGCTTTGACCGTTCATCCAATAAACCTATTAAAATCTTAGACTCCTTTTAATCTTGACCCTAATAAGATCTGCCGATCTGCAAATTCTAAACGAAGAAATTGTCAGTTACCATATTTCCAGTTAACACCTACCGTATGAAGCAATTAAACCGGATTTTCCTTTAATGATTGCACATAACCCTTTCTCTT
>Ga0209573_1003136_pt1 | contig 19050 bp, 18 predicted proteins | sample TNRBio252014_DNA_FD_185870 | JGI IMG/M metagenome (GOLD analysis project Ga0209573, IMG submission 185870) | Wastewater treatment Type I Accumulibacter community from EBPR Bioreactor in Madison, WI, USA - TNR Reactor_6/25/2014_ DNA (SPAdes)... | ecosystem: Engineered > Bioreactor > EBPR >...
CCAAACAGGGGCTGGCCGACATGTTCGGCTCCAACGCCCCGGCCCAGGTCGTCAAGGGCAGCCTCACCCCCTGGGCCAGCAATCCGTGGACGCGCGGGGCCTATGCCGCCGCCAGGCCGGGCCGTTATGCGGCCAGGGCCGTGCTGGGACGCCCCATCGCCGACAAGGTCTTCTTCGCCGGTGAGGCGCTGGCCGGCGGCCTGATCCAGACCTGCGGCGGCGCTTTCCGCTCGGGTGAAGCTGCGGCGCGAACGGTGTTGAACACCCTCGGCTGAAACGAAAACGCCCGGCGCGAGGGCCGGGCGTTTCCAGTCTTGCTGATCAGGCGAGGCCTCAGTGGCCGACGTCGCGCCAGATCTTCTTGTAGCTGAACCAGGTGATCACCCCGAACAGCAACAGATAGATCAGGACGGCAAAGCCGGTACGCTTGCGTTCGACCTGATGCGGATCGGACGCCCAGGCCAGGAAGGCCGCCACATCCTGCGCCATCTGGTCGACCGTCGGCTCGGTGCCGTCGTCATAGGTCACGGCACCCGCTATCAGCGGCGGGGCCATGGCGATGAAACCTCCGGGCGGAACATGATGATCGTCGCCCTCCCAGAACGGGCTCATGTCGCCGTTCATATAGGGATTGTAATGCTGGCCGGGATTGATCCGCAGGCCGTCGGGCGCATCCCGATAGCCGGTCAGGATCGAATAGACGTACTCCGCGCCACCATGACGGGCCTTGGTAATCACCGACAGGTCCGGCGGAGCCGCCCCCCCATTGGCAAAGGCCGCCGCCGTCGAATTCGCGAACGGAGCCCGGAAGTGATCGGCCGGCGTGGCCGGACGCATGATGGCTTCGCCGGTCTCGGTGTCGACGTCCGGCACCTCGATCTGGGCGGCGATGGCCGCGACGTAAGGGTTGCGGGCGGCGTCATAGTGCTCGTCATAGAAGGGGCCGCCTTCCTGTCCGAGCATCCGGTAGGCCATCAGGTTCATCGAGTGGCAGGCCGCGCAGACCTGCTCATAGACCCGGTAGCCGCGCTGCAGTTGCCCCTGGTCGAAGGTCCCGAACGGCCCTTCGAAGCTGAAGTTGACGTTGCGCGGATGCAGGGCCCCGCCTTCGGCCTGGGCCGCGCCGGCCCCCATCAGGGCAGCGGCGGCGAAGAGGCCGGCAGCGACGCGCTTGGAGAGCGTGGTGATCATCGCGGCTTAGCCCTTCTGTTCGGCTTCAGAGCCGGACAGTACCGGCTCGGAGATGGACGCCGGCACCGGCGAAGGAGTCTCCTTCAGTCCGACCCAGGGCATCAGGACCAGGAAGAAGAGGAAGTAGTAGGCCGTCAGAACGCGCGTCAGCCACAGGTAGGTGTTGATGTCACCATCAAAGAGGGTGAAGCCGCCACCGATGCCCGGAATGACGTTGGCGTCCGGAAGTTGGGCCCCGCACCATCCCAGGCCGATGCAGACCACGACGAAAATGACGAACAGCTTCTTCATGGTCGGGCGGTAGCGCATTGAGCGCACCCGCGAGGTGTCGAGCCAGGGCAGGACGAACAGCACGCCGATGGCCGCGAACATGGCGACCACACCGCCGAACTTGTCGGGGATGGCCCGCAGGATCGCGTAGAACGGCAGCATGTACCATTCCGGCACGATGTGGGCCGGGGTCTGCAGCGGGTTCGCCTCGATGTAGTTGTCAGCGTGGCCCAGTGCGTTCGGCAGGAAGAAGACGAACACCGCAAACAGCATCAGGAACAGGATGATGGCAAAGCCGTCCTTGACCGTGAAGTACGGATGGAACGGCAGCGTGTCCTGGGCTCGCGTCTCCTTGGGCAGCAGGATCCCGACCGGATTGCTCTGACCGACCTGGTGCAGCGCCCACAGGTGCAGGAACACCACGCCCGCAATGGCGAACGGCAGCAGGTAATGCAGCGAGAAGAAGCGGTTCAGGGTCGCATTGTCGATCGCCGGACCGCCGCGCAGCCAGATCAGGATCGGCTCGCCGACGACCGGGATCGCCCCGATCAGATTGGTGATCACCTCGGCACCCCAGTAGGACATCTGGCCCCACGGCAGGACGTAACCCAGGAAGGCGGTCGCGATCAGCAGGAAGAAGATGACGCAGCCCAGGATCCAGATCATCTCACGCGGCTGCTTGTACGAGCCGTAATACAGACCGCGGAACATGTGGATATAGACCGCGATGAAGAACATCGAGGCCCCGTTGGCGTGGACGTAGCGGATCAGCCAGCCGCTCGGAACGTCGCGCATGATGCGCTCGACCGAATCGAAGGCCAGCGCCGTGTTCGGCGTATAGTGCATGGCCAGGGCGATGCCGGTGGCGATCTGCACCACCAGGCACAACGTCAGAATGGCCCCGAAGGTCCACCAGTAGTTCAGGTTCCTCGGGGTCGGCAGCGCCATATAGTCCGCGCCAAAGCGGATGATCGGCAGGCGCGCGTCCAGCCACTTTTCGATGCCGGTCTTCGGCTCGTAGGTCGATTCGTGATCGCTCATGGATGCCTCAGCCGATCCGGATGGATGTGTCGGACAGGTACTCGTACTCGGGCACCACAAGGTTCAGCGGCGCCGGTCCCTTACGGATGCGGCCCGACGCGTCATAGTGCGAACCGTGGCACGGGCAGAACCATCCGCCAAAGTCGCCGGTCCCGAAGGTCGGCACGCAACCCAGGTGCGTACAGGAGCCCACCACGATCAGATATTTCTCGTGGCCTTCCTTGGTGCGCTCCGCGTCGGTCTGCGGCGGGCTGCCGACGGCACCTTCGCCAATCAGCTCTTCCAGCTCGGCGTTGGTGCGATAGCGCACGAACACCGGCTTGCCCTGCCAGCGCACGACCACCTGCGAGCCCTCGGCCACCTTGGTCAGATCAAACTCAATGGACGCCAGCGCCACCGTGTCGGCCGCCGGGTTCATCTGATTGATCAACGGCCACACGCAGGCGGCACCCGCGCCGATGGCCGCAGCCCCCGCCGCAATGTGAATAAAGTCGCGGCGATTCGGATCGCCGCTGTCATCGTGAACGACCTGATCGGTCACTGAGCCCACCTTCGTCAGGGCCGCGAATGCGCGAACGCCGTCGCGGCAGCAATAGCCGTACGTTCGACCGGGCTTAGAGCCGGCTCGCGGCTTTTTCAACTGGCCAGTTCGTCGAAATCCACGCTTTCGCGTATCCAGACCCCTTGTTGCGATTGGCTCGCAGCTACTCGGCCGCGCCGTCCAGCTCTTCGAGGGTCGCATAGTTGGCCGGCTCGTCGGCCAGCTCTGCCGCTACCGCCTCGACCCGCCGCATGACGCGCAGCATGTTGCCGCCGGCCAGCAGGGCCAGGTCTTCGTCCGACCAGCCGCGTCGCGCCAGCTCTTCCAGCAGGGTCGGGTAGTCCTCCACCCCGTTTAGACCCTCGACGGTCGTTTCGATGCCGTCGAAATCACCGCCCAGTCCGACATGGTCCGCGCCGGCCACATCACGGACATGCTCGATATGGTCAGCGACCTGGCTGAGAGTGGCGATCGGTTGCGGGTGCTCCGCTTCCCAGGCTGCCAGGGCGGCCTCAACGGCGGCATCGTCTGCCGTGCCGCGATCAGGCCATTGGGCCATCAGCCGTTCATTCTCGGCGGCGCGCGCCCGGCTCCAGTCGCGGATTTCCTGCGAGATGAAAACCGGCACGAAGGTCACCATGACCACCCCGCCGTTCTCGGCCACGCGACGCAGGACCGCGTCCGGCACGTTTCTGGGATGATCATCCAGCGCGAAGGCCGAGGAGTGCGAGAAGATCACCGGGGCCCGCGTGGCATCCAGAGCGTCATTCATCGTCGCCTCGGAAACGTGGCTCAGGTCCACCAGCATCCCCAGCCGGTTCATCTCGCGCACCACCGCCACGCCGAACGGTGTCAGGCCGTCATGCGCCGCCGCATCGGTCGAGGCGTCGGCCCAGTCCAGATTCTGCGAATGGGTCAGGGTGATGTAGCGCACGCCCAGCGCCTGGAATGACCGCAGCACCCCGAGGGAATTGTCCAGGGCGTTGCCACCCTCCATACCGATCAGAGAGGCGATACGACCCTCGGCATGCGCGCGCTCGATATCGTCGGCGGTATAGGCCATGGCGAAGACGTCCGGGTGACGGCGCACCAGTTCCCGGACCAGGTCGATCTGACGCATCACCTGGACGGCGGCGCGCGGACCGTCCAGCGACGCCGGGACATAGACCGACCAGAACTGGCCGCCGACGCCGCCCGCCCTCAGGCGCGCGATGTCGGTGTGCATGGGCGGATCGAGCTGGGCCAGATCCTGGGTCACATCAAGCTGGCGCGCATCACCATTCCAGCGTCCGGCCACCTGCCAGGGCAGGTCGTTGTGTCCGTCGATCAGGGGGGTCGCCGCCAACACCGCGCGCACGCGCTCGGCTTCTGGGCTGTTCTGGGCGGCGGCGGGGGTGGTGATCATGGCAAGGGCAGCGGTGAGATACAGAATACGGCGCACATCAAACTCCTGAAGCTGGCGCATCATAACCGGGGTGACGGCACCGCGCGACTGTGATTGAAGGCCCGCCATGACCCTGGAACTCGACACCAACGAACGTCAGGAGCTTTCGCGCGCCTGGTTCGAAAGCTTCCGCGACCAGCTCTGTGCCGCCCTCGAAGCCCTTGAAGACGCCGCCGATCCCGACCTCTATCCCGGCGAGGCCGGCCGCTTCGAGCGCACCGCCTGGACGCGCGACGGTGACGGCGGCGGCGGCGTCGCCTCCATCCTGAGGGGGCGCGTCTTCGAAAAGGCCGGGGTCCATGTCTCGACCGTCTGGGGCCAGTTCACGCCCGAGTTCGCCAAGGCGATCCCCGGGGCCGAGACCGACCCGCGCTTTCACGCCACCGGCGTCAGCGTGATCATCCACCCCAGAAATCCGCACATTCCGACGTCGCACATGAACACGCGGCTGATCACCACGACCCGATCCTGGTTCGGCGGCGGCGGCGACCTGACGCCGATGCTGAATGCCCAGCGCAATCAGGACAATCCCGACGCCGTGGCCTTTCACGCCGCCATGAAGGCCGCCTGCGACACCCACGACCCCGCCTGGTATGAGAAATACAAGGCCTGGTGCGACGAGTACTTCTTCCTGCCGCACCGCCATGAGCCACGCGGAATCGGCGGCATCTTCTATGACCACCACGACTCGGGCGATTTCGCGCGCGACTTCGGCTTCACCCGCGATGTCGGCCTGGCCTTCATGAACAGCTACAGCCAAATCGTTCGCAACCGCATGGGACAGGCCTGGACTCCCGCCGAGCGTGACGAGCAGTTGGTCCGGCGCGGTCGCTACGTCGAGTTCAACCTGCTCTACGATCGTGGCACCACCTTCGGCCTGAAGACCGGCGGCAATGTCGAATCGATCCTCAGCTCCATGCCGCCCGTGGTGAAGTGGCCCTAGGGGCCCTCCAACGCCCGTCATCCCCGGGCTTATCCCGGGGATCTCGATCCAGGTTCACCCCGCCAGGGATGGCCGGGACACGCCCGGCCATGACATGCGGAATAACGCGCGCCATTAGATCCGCCCGCTCCCGTCGATCGGCTCGCGCAGGAAGTTGCGGATCCATTGGCCGACGATCTCGCGATCATTGGGCCCATCCAGGCTCGCAAAGGCCTGCCGGGCGAAATGCGGGGCATAGCGCTCGCCACGAAACGCGATCAGGGCCTCGGCATATTCAGGCGTGAACTCCGGGTGGCCCTGGAACGAGATCGTATCGCGCCCGTGGATCAGCCCGGCGTAGGGACAGAACCGGCTGGTCAGGGTCACCCAGGTCGAGACGCCGCGATACTCGACCTGATCCTGATGCGACACCGGCAGCCGCACCGTATCCAGCGGCGGATCCATCCACGAATGCCGACCCTCGACCTGGTAGGAATGCACCCCGATCCCCCAGCCGCGCTCGGACTTGCGAACATCACAGCCGTTGGCCTCGCCGATGATCTGATGACCGAAACAGATGCCGACCATCTTGCAGCGCCCGTGTGCCCCAATGATCCACATCTTCAGATCCTGGATCCAGGCGTCACCGTCATAGACGCCCGAGGGCGACCCCATGATGATCACGCCCTGATGCGCGCCGCGCTCGGGCAAGGCCCCCGTTTGAACGTCAAAGACCTCATACTCAAAGCCGTCGTGGCCGATCAGGGTCATCATCATCTCGGGATAGCTCCCGAAGCTAGCCTCCAGCTCAGGCGGCGGCGCCCCGGTTTTCAGAATGGCGACCTTCACGCGCGTCTCCTCAGGAACTTCAGGCCCGACCAGTCGGCATCGACGGCACAGACCTTCACATCGACCCAGCCGGTCGGCAGCACCATCTCGCGCACACCGTCCTCGGTCAGGTCCACAAACAGCCTGGAGCTTTTCTTGGGCCAGCTGATCCAGACCATCGCGCCGGGCGGACGATCTTCGAAAACGGTCTGAACCTGAGTCTCCAGACTCACCCGATCGCGCACGAACAGATGCGTCACGGCTGCCCGACGGTCGGAGCCGTTCACCCGGCTTGTGCCGGTCGGCAAGGGCGCGACCAGATCGTCATAGTTCGACGGCGCATCGATCACCGCGACGACATCACCTTCGCGCACGCCGAGCTTCTGAATCAGCGGCTTGCCGGAATATCCTGCCGTCATGGTCACGCTCGGTCATTCTCGGAAACCAGGGCCGCCAGTTGCTCTTCCAGACCCGTTTCGGGAAAATCATGCGCGACCCACCAGGCCTCCAGCTGCGCCAGGACGCGGCCCATGCGAGGGCTCGGACCCAGCCCCATCGCCTTGAGATCAGCCCCGCCGATCGGGAACTCCGGCCGGACCCAGTGATCCGCCAGGTCGATCAGAGCCTCGGCGGTCTCCCCCTGGCTCAGGTCCATGGCCCAGGCCCGCTCGATCCGGTCGCGGAAGGCCTGGCGGCCAATCTGATACAGCGCCGCCCGCGCCGCCGCAGGCGTCATGTCCAGGTCCACTGTCACCTCGTCCGGCAAGGCGGCCACCAGCCGGGCCTTCTGGGCATTTGACAACCGCAGCGCGGCAGTGGCGGCGCGTACCGTCTCGGCATCTCCCGGCAACAGGGCCGACAGCCGCAGGAGCGGATCCCGCGAAATCCCGACCATCGGCAGGAACATCCGGCCACTGTCGGTCCACGGCAGCACCTCGGCCAGCACGCCGGTGTCCGCCATCAGGTGCACGGCCCGGCTCGGGTCAGGGGCCGCCAGGAGTTTCAGAAGCTCTGCCGAAACCCGCTCGGCCGAAAGCTGCTGGATCCCGTCCTTCAGACGCGCACACGCCGTCAGCGCCGCGCGATCCCCCTCGTCCCTGCCGAACCAGGCCCAGAATCTGAAGAACCTGAGGATTCGCAGATAGTCCTCGCGGATGCGCTGCTCGGCATCCCCGACAAACACGATCCGGCCCGCCAGCGCGTCGGCGATCCCCTGCCCTGTCGGATCGACCACGACGCCGGCCCGATCCGCGTACAGGGCGTTCAGTCGGAAATCCCGGCGCGCCGCGTCCTCGTCCCAACTGTCGGTAAAGGCCACCGTGGCGCGCCGACCGTCCGTGGCCACATCTCGCCGGAGTGTCGTGACCTCATAGGGCCGCCCACCGGACACCACCGTCACCGTGCCGTGCGCCAGGCCGGTCGGAACGGCTCTCAGACCCGCAGCCTCGACGGCAGCCATCACGGCCTCTGGACGCATCGGCGTGGCGATGTCGACATCCGAGACGGGCCGGCCGATCAGGGCGTCGCGCACGCAACCGCCGACGAAGCGGCCTTGGCTCCCCGCCCCCTCCAGGGCATCGAGGACGGCCATCGTCGCCGGTGCCGTCATCCAGGCCTGGTTTATCAGGCGCATCATGTCGCCGGCCCCACAGCTGTCGCCAGCTTCTGCTGCAACGAGCGGATCATCCCGGCCGTCGCGCCCCAGATGTACCGCTCCGTCCCCGCATCATCCCAAGGCATTGCCCAGTACCAGCGCTCTGCCCCGTTCCAGACCATTGAATCGCGCCGGTGGTTGGCCGCGTCCATCAGAAAGTCCCACGGCGTCTCGAACGCCTCGGCCACCTCGTCGGGATTGAGCGTCAGATCAAGCGGCGGCCGGATTACCCCCACCACTGGCGTCACGCAGAACCGGCTGCCGGTTTCATAACGGTCGGACAGGCCGACGAGGCTGACCCGTCCGGGGTCAAGCCCGACCTCTTCGCCCGCCTCTCGCAGGGCCGCCTGAACCGCCCCCTCGCCCGGATCCAGCCGGCCACCCGGAAAGGCCACCTGACCGGTATGGCTGTTCAGCGTATCGGCGCGCCGCGTCAGCAACACCGTCAGTCCCGTCTCGCGTGCGATGATCGGGATCAGCACCGCCGCCTGTTTCAACTCATGCGACCGCGCCGGCCGCATTTCGGGATTGAGGTCAAAGTCCGACCGCCGGGGGGGCGTCGGAGCCTCGCCCGCCTCCAGCGGATCGAGCACGGCGCTCAACCGCAATACCAAGTCGTCGATACTCACCGGTCACGGCCCAGTTCAAACCAGACACCACCCGACCATAGGCCCAGTACGCCCTGATCGTTGCGCTCGGCGGCCTCGACCAGATCATAGAACACCGCGCGCTCGATCCGCGCCTCCAGATCCCCGCGAACATGGACATAGGGCCGGGGCTCGCCATCCTCAGCGGTGATCACGCGGATCGGGTGCTCGGGTCCGGCAACCGTTTCGTCGCCGACATCGGTCGTGAAGATCAGATCATTGCCCTGGCGACGCACGGCCACGGCCCGGAAGGGCACATCCTCGACCCGGATCGTCAGCCGCTCGACCGGGGTGACCAGACAGTAGCCGTCGGGGTCCTTCCTCAGCACCGTCGAAAACAGCCGCACCAGTTCCTTGCGCCCGATCGGGGAGCCCTCGTGCATCCAGATTCCGTCGGCCCGGATCAGGATGTCGATCTCGCCGCAATGCGGCGGATGCCACAGATGCACAGGTGGCAGGTCGCGCCCCGCCGCGTCGGCGATTCCGATCAGTCCGGCCGGTATGGCTCCGATCATGCTCATGCGGCCAAGGTGGAAGCCTTGGCGCGGATCGGCAAGAGGCTAACGCTTGTCGACCCGGCCGGTCGGAGGGCTGCCATCCAGGCCCAGCCACAGCAGCCGCGCCGGATCGACCGGACCCGGCAGGCTGACGCCCTCGATCCGCTCAAAGGCGAACCGCCCAAAATACGGGGGGTCACCGACCAGCAGGATGCCCGGCATGCCCTGCTCACGCGCCCAACCCACACACGCCTCCACCAGGGTCGCACCCAGGCCCGCCTCTCGCCAGGACCGGTCGACGGCGATCGGCCCCAGAAAGGTCGCCGCCTGTCCTCCGATCATGATCGGCCACAGCCGGACCGACCCGATCACGCCTTCGGCTCCGCGCATGACGAAGCCGACCTGGGGTTCGGAACCTTCGCGCAGGCGCTCCGCCGTCTTGGCGTACCGACCTGGCCCGAATGCAGCTTCGACCACACGCGCGACCGCCTCCGCATCAACGGCGGTTTCGGTCGACAGCATGGGAATTTCAGCGGCGGCGTCAGTCATGGGACGCGCCCCATAAGGCTGATCCGCGTGTCAGCCAAGCGCGAACACTCTGGCGTGACCCCTGGTGGGGCAAACCCGGCTTGGGGGAGGACAAATCCTCTGGACTTTTCGCCGTGTAATCACTGCCTTCGCGAGACAAGGAGGACCGCTTTGAAATCTTGCCGTCCCCGCGCGTCACGCACCGATTGTGATTTGCGAGGATCGACGTCGAGATGTCTGCGATCCTGATGGTGTTTGACATTGCCATGACATCCGCGCCGCGGCCCAGCGACGCGCAGAACAGGTCCAGACCCCCGTTTCCACGGTGGACATCCGGCAATTATTGTCCACGCGGACTTTTCGGGCCGGCCTCGGCGTGCGCCCTACCCGACGGACGCGAAATTCGGGGCGCGTTTCTCGAAGAAGGCCGTGAAGGCCTCGCGCGCTTCGGGGCTCAGCATCTGGGCCCCGAAGACCTCGCCTTCGGCCTGCATCAGGGTCCACAGGCTTTCGGCGTCCCGCATCAGCCGCTTGGTCCCGGCCAGCGACCCGGGAGCCCGCTGAGCCAGGGCCCGCGCCAGCCGCATCGCCTCGTCCTCGACCGCCGCGCTCTCGACGCAGCGGTTGGCCAGCCCCCAGGCATGGGCAGTCGTGCCGCTGATCGGCTCGCCCAGGGCAAACATCTCAAAGGCCCTCTGGTGGCCGATCGCCATCGGCAGCAGCAGCGTCGAAGCCGCTTCCGGGGCCAGCGCCAGGTTCACGAACGGCGTCGACAACAGGGCGTCCTCGGCCACCACCACGAGGTCGCAATGCAACAGCAGGGTCAGTCCGATACCGACAGCACGCCCCCTGACCGCCGCCACGGCCGGCTTGTCGAGATAGGCCAGGCTCTTCAGGAAGCGGAACACCGCCATGTCCGTCGGGCGCGTCCCGCCCATGGCGATGCTGGCGAAGTCGCCGATGTCGTTGCCGGCTGAGAAACTGTCGCCCTCGCCCCGGAAAAGCACGACGCGCACCTCGGGGTTGGCCTGAGCCCCAATCACGGCATCGGCCAGCGCCGCGTACATGGCCTGGGTGATGGCATTCTTCTTGTCGGCCCGGTCCAGGCGGATGCTCAGGACACCATCGGTGAGTTCGGTCTTGATGTGGCTCATGTGATCCTCAAACGGCGCGCCAGCGCCAGACGCCCTCGGCGTCGGTCTCTCGAATAGCCCGGCCCTGGCCGACCAGATAGGTCAGATGCGCGACGCTCTCGCCGGTCGCCATGCCCAGCAGGCCATCGTCGATCGGTCGTCCGAACAGGGTCGCAAAGACGTCGATCGCCCGTTGCGGCTCCTTCAGGCGACGGCACAGCCGCGTGAGGGAGGTCTCGTGGCCGCGCTCCAGCGCCTCCAGGCGACTGTGCAATCCGAAGAAGGGCTCTCCGTGCGACGGCAGAACCAGCAAGTCGTCGGACAGTTCGCGCCTCAGGCGGCGCAGGGAAGCCATCCAGTCTGCCAGCGGGTCGGCGTCGGGCTCGGTTGGCCAGACCGAGACGTTGGAGCTGATCTTGGGCAAAACCTGATCGCCGGAGATGAAGACGCCGTCCTCCTCGCGCAGCAGGCAGATATGCTCCGGCGAATGACCGTCGCCCCCGACCAACCGCCAGTCGCGGCCATCGATTTTCAGTGTGTCGCCGGCGATCAGCCGCACATAGGACGCGGGCGGCTCGCTGACGGCCCGTCCAAACAGGCCGAAACGGCTTCGCCAGTGGTTGATCTGGGCCTCGCTCCACCCGCAAGCCCTGTAGAAGCGCGCGCCCGCCTCCGGTGCCGGACCGGTATCGGCGACCAGCATCCGCATCGTCACATATTCCAGACGGCTCATCAGCAGCGGCACCTCGAACCGGTCGCACAACCAGCCCGCCAGGCCGACATGGTCCGGGTGCATGTGGGTGCAGATCACCCGTGTCACCGGACGCCCCCCAAGGGGGCCGGCCAGGAGGGCGTCCCAGGCAGCCTTCGAATCTGGCACGCCCAGGCCGGTATCGACGATCGCCCAGCCGCCTGCGTCCCTCAGGGCCCACACATTGATGTGGTTCAAGGCCATCGGCAGAACGAGCCGGAGCCAGAGTACGCCATCGGCGACCTCGAGCGCCTCACCCCAACCCGGCTGACTGGCGAACGGGTACCTCAGCGTGGCCTTCCCGCCGAGTTGCGGACCCCGTTTCCCTGCTGAATTGCCGTCCGGCAAGGCTGCGTCTCCTTTTGCAACGCTCCCCTCATACGCATGCGTTCACCCTGACGTCAAAATCAATGTGCGACACGCTGGGCCAAGGGTGCGATCATGCGGCTCACGAGTTGTCACTTGACCCGACCCGAAACGGTGCCTAGCCGTTCGACCTGCTCTCCAGACGAGGATCCTCTCCGATGCGACTCTCCCCCTTCGCCCTAGTTGCCGCTGCGGTCGCCGCCGTCATGATGATTGGCACCCCCCTGACGGCCTCTGCCCAGACCCGGACGCGCGGCACGACACCGGCCCAGTCCCAGGTCGATGAGGCGCTTCGCATGATCATCCAGCGGGATCGACTGCCCTGCGAATACGGCTCTGGCCGCTTTATCGGCCGTAACAACGAGGGGCGGACCCTCTATGAAGTCGGCTGTCGCGGCGCGCCGGGCTTCCTGCTGCTGGACAACGACCCGGCCACGACCATCAACTGCATTGCCAACAATGCCTCGGTCGCGGCCCGCCGCGCCGAAGATCCCGACGCCGAGGTCGGTGCCGAATGCACCATCGCTGAAAATACCGATGTGGTCGGTTCGGTCGCCGCCTATGTTCAGGCCGCCGGCATCACCTGTGCCGTCGATCAGGCGCGCTGGGTCGGTGCCACCAACGCCGGCGACCAGCGCTATGAGGTCGGGTGCCCCGGGGCGGACGGCTTCTGGTTTGACGCCATCGCGGCCGGGGGCGTCGGCAATGTGATGCCCTGCCTTCAGGTCGCCGCCGCCGGCGGGACCTGCCAGTTCTCGCCGAGTTCCGAACAGGCGGCCTGGGTCGCGTCTCTGGCCGCACCGGCCGGTCGCTCCTGCCCGGCCACGACCGCTCGCTTCGTCGGGGCCAACGGCCAGACCGGCCAGCGCTACTACGAAGTGGGCTGCGCTGACGGCGTCGGCTTCATGGTGCGCACCAATGGCAGCAACGGCTTCGAGTCGGTGATCGAGTGCGCGGCCGCCGGCGGTATCGCCGGAGGGTGTACCCTCTCCGACACCAGCGCCGTCGCCACCGCCAGCGCCGAGGAGCTCCAGTCGCGTCTGGCTGCGGCCAACATCCCCTGCGGCTACATCGAGAACCGCGCGCCGCGCCAGGAGACCTCTGGAGACCGCCGCACGGTGGTTGAGTTCGCCTGTACGGATCGTCCCTGGGGCCTGGTGGCTTTCCTGCCGAACGGCTCGGGTAGCCCCGAGGAGATCGACTGTCTGATGGCCGAGGCCCGGATCGGTGGCTGTGCCCTGACCACGCGGGCCATGATGATCGACGGTCTGAACATCCTGGCGGGCAATCGTCCGACCCTGTCGTCCTGCATCGTCACGGACTACCGCATAGTCGGACGCCTGTCGGGAGCCGAAGCCGGCAGCGGCGAGCTGTCGGGCGACGTCGTCGAGCTGCGCTGCGAGAACGGCACCGGCTATATCGCGGTGGTCCGCCCGGATCGCTCGGCCATCGTGCAGTCGCAGACCTGTGCGGTGTCGGAACAGCGCGGCGGCACCCGCTGCGAAATGGGCGCCTGATCCAACCCACTCCGAAATGAAGAAGGCCCCGGGCACGATCCCGGGGCCTTTTTCTATTCTTGCGCCGGATGCGCCTTTTCGGCCCCGGCTTCGGCCCTGCCCTCGTTTTCACGACCGCGCGTCTCCACCCAACACCGGGTTCGCGCGTGTCGGAGCGCGCTCTAGGCGGCGTTCAGGGTTTCCTGGAACCGAACGGGCCGGCCCTGGGCCGTGTCGATCAACTCGCCGTCGCGCATGACGACGCGGCCGCGCACGATGGTGGCGACGGGAAAGCCCTGGACCTCCATGCCGTCAAACGGTGTCCAGCCGGACCGCGTGGCCATGTCGGCGTGACGAAGGGCCCGTCGGGCCTTGAGATCGACCAGCGTCAGGTCCCCGTCCCAGCCCTCGGCCATGCGGCCCTTGCCGGCGATCTGGAACACGCGCTGGGCCCCCGCCGACGTCAGGTCGACAAGCCGCTCCAGCGACAGCCGGCCCTCAGCGACATGGTTGAGCATGACGGGCAACAAGGTCTGGACGCCTGGCATCCCGGATGGCGAGGCCGGATAGGGCCGGGCCTTCTCCTCCAGCGTATGGGGCGCATGGTCCGAGCCGATGACGTCGGCAACGCCCTGGGCGATGCCGTCCCACAGCCCCTGAACGTGCCGGCGCTCGCGGATCGGCGGGTTCATCTGGGCCAAGCCCTGCAGCCGCTCATAGGCCTCCGGTGCCTCCAGCGTCAGGTGCTGGGGCGTGAACTCGACCGTCGCCACATCCTTGTGATCGGCCAGAAAGGCGACCTCCTCGGCGGTGGTGACGTGCAACACATGGATCCGTTTGCCCAGGTTTTCCGCCAGTCCGACCAGCCGCCGCGTCGACCTGAAGGCGGCTTCGGCATCGCGGACCTCCGGGTGGCTGGTCCAGTCGCCGGTTCGCGCCAGGCCCCGACGTTCCGCCAGCCGGAACTCGTCCTCGGAATGGAAGGTGGCCCGGCGATGGACGTTCTTCAGCACCGCCTCGACGCCCGCGTCGTCGGCAATCAGCAGCGACCCCGTCGAGGCCCCCATGAAGACCTTGACCCCACAGCACCCCGGCAGACGCTCAAGCTCTCCCAAATACGCGACATTCTCCATCGTTCCGCCGATGTAGAAGGCGTGGTCGCACCACATCCGGTCGCGCGCCCGCGCCAGCTTGTCGGCCAGGGTCGACGGGTCCGTCGTGGTCGGCTCGGTATTGGGCATCTCGAAGACCGCCACCACGCCACCGAGCGCAGCCGCCCGGCTTCCGGTTTCGAGGTCTTCCTTCCACTCCAGGCCGGGTTCGCGGAAATGAACCTGAGTGTCGATCACACCCGGCATCACCAGCAGGCCGGTCGCATCGACGACCTCGCCCGCCGAGGCCTGACCGAGGTTGCCGATCCTCAGGATGCGACCGTCCTTGATCCCCACATCGCCTAGGCCACGCCCGGCGTGATTGATGATCTCGCCGCCCCGCACGATCAGATCATAGGTCTCAGCCATGGGCCGGCTCCAGGACGGGACGCTCGGTCGCCTGAAACAGCCCCCGCGCGGCTGTGATCACCGGCTCAATCGGCACATCCATCATGTGCTGAATATGCTGGTTCAGACCCGGATCAATGGCGCGGAACTCGTCCAGGGATCGCGAGCCGCGAACCGCCACGCCCGTCCACGGGCGGGTCACGATCTCATCCGAGGGGCCATAGATACCGACGGCGGGCACGCCGACCGCCACGGCCAGCTGGGTCCAGATCGAGTCACCGCCGACAAACAGGCGCGCGTGCCGAAGGGCTGCGGCGGTTTCCAGAAAATCCAGCTTGCCCTGAAGCTCGATGACCCGGTCGCGAGATACCGCGAAACGGATGGTGTGGGCCGCGTCGCGGTCTTCGGCGGTGCCGACCAGCATGAGCCGGCCTCCCGCCATCGGGCCGCCCTCGCCCAGCAGAGACGCCGCCACCTTGGTGAACCGCTCGGACGGCCAGCGTTTGCCGATCCAGTCCACCCCGGGGCCGACGGCCAGGATCGGCTCGGGGCGATCCCCGACCCGGGCGTCGGCAGCGGCCAGAACCTCGTCTCCGAAGAACAGTCGCGGTGCGACGGGCGCATCCATCCTGAGAACCTGGGACGCCGCCTCCACGGCATGACGCGGCTTTTCCGACGGCGTCCAGATAGCCCGCCGCTCGCGCTTGAGCCAACTCGACAGCTTGGAGCCGCGCATATCGACGACGACACCCCAGCGCCTGCCCTTCAGGCGATCCCACAGCTTCAGCCAGTCCGCGGTGCTGTCACCAGGAAGCACCAGCAACCGGTCTAGCCCTGGCGTATCGCGAAACAGAGGCGCGCTTTCGGTCGATCCGACCACCGTAATGCGCGCCCGCGGGGCCTCAGCGACCATCTGGGCCAGCACACCGGACGACAGGACAGCGGCCGCCGGATCGGCTTCGGCAATGTACAGGATGGTCAGAAGGCCGGACATACGGACCTCTTAAACCCTAAAACGGCTGAGTCGTCGCTAGGGAAGCCGTCCCGCTGAAGTCGCGGGCCATATAGACCGAGCCGGAGCCATATCGCGCGATCTTGGCGGCCAGTGCCGGCGGCATCGCGACCGGGCCCCATCCGCGCTGTGCCCAGAACGGAGCCGCCCCGGGCACCGCCACCAGTTCCGAACGACGGATATCGGGATGCGCCGCGCGGCACGCCACCAGAAGCCCGTCGCCCAGTCCCTGCCCGCGCGCCCAGGGCGCGACCGACAGATCATGGATGTACCAGACGTCGCCCTCGGCGCTTTCAAGGCAGGTGTCCGGGGCCGGTGGGGCCATGGATACCCACGGATGGCTCAGCAAATAGCCGGCCAGCTGACCCTCGATCTCCACGGCCCAGCACCCGTCCGGCGCGGCGGTGATCCGGCTGGCGAAGGCCGCCTCCCCGTCGCGTATCGCGGGCGGGTAGCATTCGGCCTGGATGGCAAGGGCCTGAGAGAGGTCGGCCAGGGTCAGGGGGCGGATCACCCGCCCAGCAGCTCCCGACCGATGAGGAAGCGACGGATTTCGTTGGTGCCCGCCCCGATGTCGTAGAGCTTGGCATCGCGGACCAGCCGCTCGACGGGCCATTCCTTGGTATAGCCGGCACCGCCGAGGGCCTGGACGGCCTCCAAGCTGACCTTCACCGCATTCTCGCTGGCCAGCAGGATCGCCCCGGCGGCGTCATAGCGTGTGGTCAGGCCAGCATCACAGGCTCGCGCCACCTGATAGACATAGGCCCGGGCCGAGTTCAGGGCGACGTACATATCCGCCACCTTGCCCTGCATCAGCTGGAACGAGCCGATAGCCTTGCCGAACTGCTTGCGGTCGCGAACGTAGGGCAGCACCACATCCAGCGCCGCCTGCATGATGCCCAACGGCCCGCCCGACAGCACCGTACGCTCATAGTCCAGGCCGCTCATCAGCACGCCCGCGCCGCCGCCGACGGGGCCCATGACGTTGTCCTCCGGCACTTCGCAGTCTTCGAACACCAGCTCGGCGGTATCGGACCCGCGCATCCCCATCTTGTCGAGCTTCTTGGAGACGCTGAAGCCCTTCATGCCCTTTTCGATCAGGAAGGTGGTGACGCCGCCATTGCCGTCACCGGTGCGGGCATAGACCACCAGGGTGTCGGCCGTCGGCGAGTTGGTGATCCAGAACTTGGTGCCGTTCAGGATATAGCGGTCGCCCTTCTTCTCGGCGCGGGTCCGCATCGACATGACGTCAGAACCCGATCCGGCCTCTGACATGGCCAGCGATCCCAGATGCTCGCCCGAAATCAGCTTGGGCAGGTATTTCTGCTTTTGCTCCGGGGTGCCCCAGCGTCGGATCTGATTGACGCACAGGTTGGAGTGCGCGCCGTAGCTCAGGCCGATCGAGGCCGAGGCACGCGACACCTCTTCCATCGCCACGACATGTTCGAGATAGCCTAGGCCCAGGCCGCCGAACTCCTCGTCCACGGTGATGCCATGCAGGCCCAACTCGCCCATCTCGGGCCACAAGTCGCGGGCGAACTCGTTTTTCTCGTCGATCTCGGCGGCGCGCGGGGCGAGCCGGTCGGCCGCCCAGCGCCAGGTGGTGTCGCGAATGGCGTCAGCGGTCTCGCCGAGGCCGAATTCCATGGATTGGGGGGCGTTGGGAATGCTCATCCGGTCGAGTTAGCACCCGTCCGCCGCGCACGGAAGCACTAGGTCTCTTCGGGCCCGCCCAGGCGCTTGAACAGGTTGTAGGCCCCGATCCAGACGCAGACCACGCCAATCGCCACCAGCACCCAGGAGATCGCGGTCTTCTCATCAAAGGTTCCCGGCGCGATTGCGTCCTGCCCGGCCATCTGGAAGCCCGCGATACCGAAGCCGAACGCCGCCAGTCCAACCAGGCTGGTCGTCACATAGGCCCCGGTGTCACTCCAGCGCGAGGTCCGGTCGGCCGTCTCGTCCTGGGGTTCGTAATAGATGACGGGGTCTCCCTCGTTCACGCCGGCCGCCTGGCCGGTCGGGTCGAACAGAGGGGCCTGGTCTTCCGGAACTTCGGCAGCCTCAATCGTCGGGGCGGGCTCCAGCACCGGAGCCCGAGGTTCACCGGCGACCTCAGGCGGCGGCGTCAGGATCAACACCAGCGGCGGCTCGTCGATCTGGGCCCCGATCGGAGGCGCATCCATAAGGCCGGTGGTCTCATCTTCCGGCTGCGGCACATTCGCCGCGTTCGGCTCGCCCTGCGGGCCAGCCGCGTTCAAGGGGGAGAAGGGCGCAATCGGAACCGACGAGTAGGCGCGCGCCGGCGAGGCGTCCTCTGCCAGGTTGACAGGCACCGGCGGCTCGGCCGCATGGTCGTCCGAAACGCGCAGGCCAGCTCCGAAGGTGGACAGGCCGTCCGCTACCTCCGGGGTCTCGCCGGTCGGAGCGGCCTCGGTGTCGGCGTTACCCGCGGACGAGGGCCCGGTCTTGACTTCGGCCTGCTCAACGGGCTCGACGGCAGCCTCGCCGGTGTCGGGCCCGGCCGGCGCGAGCGGTTCGGCCAGCGGCACTTCCTCGACGGCCGGGACGGGAGCCGCCGCGTCTTCGTCGGCAACGACAGCCTCCTCGACCGGTGCATCCTCAACCAGGCGCACGCCCGCCTGCTCGCCGTCGAACGTCTCTTCGATAAGCGCCGGCGGTTCTGACGGCAGGGCCACCTGGGCCTGGGGGTCGATCTCGGGGCGAACCAGGTCGCTGGGGGCTGTGCGACCGTCGCGCCCCAGCATCAGGGCTTCCTCGGCCGAGCGACGCCGAACCAGGGCGTCGAGCACGACTCGGCGACCGTTGAAGGCACCGGCTCGCCAGATCGCCATGGCCAGGGCCGCCTCGGTCATACGCTCCTGATTGACCCGCTGCAGCACCTCCGACTGGCTGAAGGCCTCGATGCCGACGTTGAAGGCGAAACAGACCAGGGCATCGAACTGGTTTTGCGAAATCTCTGGAACGACACTGTCGTTGACGGCGGCGACGACCGGGATCAGGTCGTAGATCAGCAACGCCTCGGCATCACCGGCGGTGATCGTCGCCCCTTCGCGCGCATACTGGGTATGGCCGTGCCCCATGCTCCAGCGACCGTCGGACAGGCGCACCGCCGTCAGGCGCAGGCCCTCAAACTCCTTCAGGAGGTCAAGGCCTTCACGAGACATCTTTAGGCGCGTTTGCATCTCGAATCCGTACGCGGCTGGTTCAAA
>Ga0209573_1003137_pt1 | contig 19042 bp, 19 predicted proteins | sample TNRBio252014_DNA_FD_185870 | JGI IMG/M metagenome (GOLD analysis project Ga0209573, IMG submission 185870) | Wastewater treatment Type I Accumulibacter community from EBPR Bioreactor in Madison, WI, USA - TNR Reactor_6/25/2014_ DNA (SPAdes)... | ecosystem: Engineered > Bioreactor > EBPR >...
TCTCCAGCATCAACAAATAGCCAAGCACCATGAAACATACCCAAACCCAACAACGCCATTCGACCTCCGGCTTCACCCTTGTCGAAATGATTCTCGTCCTCGCCATCGTCGCGCTGCTGGTCGGAGCGGCGGTGGTCAACTTCGGCGGCGTGCTCGAAGGCGGCAAGAAAACCACCTCCAAGGGGCACATCAGCGGCATCGTGGCCGCGCTGCGCGCTTACGAGGTGGACAACATGTTCCTGCCCACCACGCAGCAAGGTTTGTCCGCCCTCGTGGAAAAGCCGAGTGGTCGCCCTGCGCCGACCAGTTGGAGCGCCAAGCTCAAAAAGCTGCCCATCGACCCCTGGGGCAACCCCTACCACTATCGTCGTCCCGGCACGAAGGACAAAGGCGGCTTTGATGTCTATTCCGCAGGGCCGGACGGGGTGCCTGATAATGCGGATGATATTGGTAGCTGGGACATTTGAACGGCTTCGCCGAAATGACGAATGACGAAATCAGAATGACGAATCTCGGAGACATCGCGAATCACATGCCTGCCACGCTGTTTGCTCAGCGCGGCATTCGGCATTCCCGCGCGGCGGGCTTCACGCTGCTGGAGATCATCGTCGCCATGTCTCTCCTGATCCTCATCATCGGCATCGCTGTCATGAGCATCTCTGGTGTGCGGGAAGAGGACAAGCTGCGCCGTGCGGTGGCGGTCATCGAGACTTCAGCGCGTCAAAACCTGCTCCAGGCGCTCAGCACGCAGCAAACCGTCCGTATCGAGCTTTCGGCGGGCGCGTTCCATGTGGGAGAAGAGTTCGGCGGCATGCTGCAGGTGCGCCGTGTCGGTGAAAATGCCTTTCGCGCTCCGAAACGCGGCGAAACCTGGGAATTCAGCCCCACCGGCATTTGCGAGCCAATCGAGGTCCGCATGTCCGGGCCCGCTGGAGTCATCGAGCTCGCGTTTGATCCGCTGACCGCGTGCGCCAAACGCAAATCCATTCAGATCCGAGGATGAAACACACACGCACAGCCTCCTCCGCGCCTGGTTTCGCCCTTCTCGAAATCATCCTCGCCCTTGCGCTTTTCTCGCTTGTGGCCGTTGGCATGACGCAGGCCATCGACGCCATCGCCCGGACCTCCAATGACTCCCGCATGGAGGCGCAGGTGCTGCGCGTGCTGGAGTCGGTGCTCGCCGAAGTCGCGCACCAGCCCGAGTTCAAAGCCACCAGCATCACCTTCAATCCCACGGCCGACGGCATTGATGCCAGCGCCACGATTGAGAAGGTCAAACTCATCACCAAAGACAAGGTCGAGCTCGACCACATGTTTCGCATCCGCGCCGAAGCATGGATCTCCGACGGGCGCTCGCGGCGCATGAAACGCAGCATGGAAACCTATGTGTATTCGCCCCACAGCCCGATCTAAGGCCGCGTTCACGCTGCTCGAAGTCATTCTGGCCATGGCCCTCATCGGCCTGATCCTCGGCGGCGTGTATGGCGTGGCGAATGCCACGCTGCAGCTCGGCAAGTCGATGAACGAGGCGCGGGTGGCGGAGACGCGGATCACCAACTTCGTCAATCAGTGGCGTGATTACCTTGAAACGATGCCGCCGGGCATTCAGCTCACCGCCGGGGCTGAAAAAGTCTCGCGTGGCTCCTCTGGCAACCTGTTCATCCTCGGCGGTCACATGCCCTTCGTGTGGGATCGCCGACTGAAGCTCGCGGACGCCGTTGAATTCGGCCTCGTGCGAAACAAAGGAGCGAAGGATCTGTCCCTCGTGGTGCGCCATCTCAAACAGCCGAAAACCACCCGTGCGCCGGGTGAGTTCACCACCCTGGCCGAGCTTCCCATCATGGAGGGGCTCAAGCAGATGCAGTGGCAGTTCTATGAGCCGGTCGAAAAGAAATGGTTCACGAGCTGGGACCCCACCAAGCGCCCGCAGCCGCCGTTGTTCATGAAGCTCCGCTTCTCCTTCACCGCCGATCCGCGTGAGCATGAGTACACCTTCTGGATCGCGAATGATCTCTCCCAAGTCACGGCTCCGCCGCCGGTTGTTCCAACCCCATGACCCTCGAATGCCATAACGCGAAACCGTGGAGTGCCGACGATTCGTCGGCCTTCCGGCTTCGTATTGATCTGGCGACGATTCGTCGCCACTCCACACAACGCGGCTCCGCGCTCATCGCGGTGTTCTGGATGATCGCGGTGCTGGGAATGGTCATGTTCGCGGGCGCGAAAGCCTTGCAGGCGGACACGCAGTACACCCGCACCATGCGCGGGCGCATCTTTGCCAAACGGTATGCGGAAATGGGCCTCGAAGTGGCCCGGCATCCGGCGATCCAGCACGATGATCCGCTGCTGCACTTCAGCTCCAACGACGGCGGCGGCTACAACGTCACGCTGGTGGCCGAGGAGGCGCGGCTGAACATCAATCACCTGCTGCAAACGGGCGACAAGGTGCTGCTGCGCCGTTTGTTCACGCGCTGGGGCTTCAAACCGGAGTTCACGGCCGCCTTGTGCGACGCGCTGAAGGACTGGATCGACGGCGATGAGAACGTCAGCCTCAACGGCGCGGAAAAGCGCGAGTATGAAAAAATGGGTCTCGAAGGACTGCCGTTCAACCGCCCGTTCAAGGAGGTGGATGAAATGCTGCTCGTGCGCGGCATGGAGATCGTGAACACCGCGCGTCCCGACTGGCGTGAGTGGTTCACCGTTTTTGGCGACGGACGCGTGGACATCAATGACGCGAGCGCCGAGCTCGTCTCTCTGCTGGGCGATGTGCCGATGGAACGCGTGCAGCCGCTGCTGACCTTCCGTGCGGGTCGCGATGGCGCACCGCGCACTCAGGACGACCAGCGCCTGGCCAGCGTGCCGCAGGTGGCGCAACTGCTTGGGGTGTTCAATCGCCAGACCGTCGAGCAACTGACACAATGGATTCAATTCGCAGGCCCGATCCGTCGCATCGAGAGCGTCGGCTCGCTCGGCCCGCTGCAACGCAAACTCATCCTCATCACCCAGGGCGGCCAGGCCGTCTGGCGGGGTGAAATTCCGGTCCATGGCAAAGACACGTAAACCCACCCACGAGCTGCTGCTCCCCGGCGCGAAGGTCTGGCAAAGCTGGACCGGTGTGGAGGAGGCGTTGTGCCAGGCCAATGGCGAGGCCACGGCTTTTGGCAAAGACGCGCCGCGTCGTGTGCTGGCGCTGCCCGCCACGCATTTCTGGGTGCTGCCAGCGTGGCTGAAAGGCCAGAGCGAGCACCTGCGCGGCATGGCGCTGCTCCATCTGGAGCGCCTGGGGGTCAAAACGAATGATGACGAGGCCAGTGTGCAGGTGCGCAGCATCGCTGAGAAAGAAGGCGCGCACCTCGCCCGCATCCTCGCGCTCAAAGACCAGCCCGTGCCGCTCACGGACACCACCCGTCTGCCAGACGAGGTCACGCTGCACGCGCTGTGCTACCCGCTGGTGCAGAGCAGCATCACCATCTTCCGCGAGCTGGGCCGCCTCGTCATCGCCATCACCAGTGGCGCCCAGTTGATTTACTGCACACCGCTGTCTTCCGCGCATCTCGACGATCATGCGCTGGCTGAGCTCAACAACATCTGCCTGCAACTTGGTTTCCAGGGCGTGCTGGGCCGCCTCGAGAGCCTTGTGCTGTGGGTCGAGGACGGCGACCTTTTGAAGATCCAGCGCGCCACCGGTCTCACGCCCTATCGTTGTGACATGCCCGCGCCGACGATGCCGATGCGCGGCTCCAGCCTGCTGATGCCGGAGGATTTGGTCATCGAGCGCCAGCGTCAGAATACCCGTGCCCGCACACGCCTCATCGCGCTCACCATCGGCGCGGCGTTGGCGGCGGCCATCGCCCTGATCGCCACACTGACCTCGTTTGCCCTGCAAGAACGCAACATGCTGCGTGAAAAAGTGGCCGAGATGGCGCCACGCGCCGGGAAGGTGATGGATCACAAGCGGGCGTGGCAGGAGGCCGCACCTGCGGTGGATCCCGCGACCTGGCCGCAGCAGATGCTGCTGCATTGCATGGGGCCAAAGTCCTCGAAAGAGGCCAGCATCACGCATTGGGAGTGGACGCCGAAGCGCATGAGCATCATCGGCCGCATGCCGAGCGCGTCGCTGGCGCTGGAATACACGCAGGAGCTCAAAACCAGCGAATCGCTCGCCCATTTCACCTGGGAGACGCCCGCGCCCGTGATCGCCAGCGACAACAGCGCCACCTTTGAAATGAAAGGAGGGCAGCCGAATGAAGAAGAGTGAGAAAGTACTCCTCGGCGTTTTTGCCGCGCTGTTCCTCGCCCTCGTCGGCGGTGGCGGTGGCATGATGGCGTTCAAGAACTACCTCGAAGTGCGCGATGAGGTGGAATCCCTGCGCGACCGTCTCGCCGACATGAATCTGGCCATCTCTCAGGGCGCGAACTGGGCGGAAAGGCATGACTGGCTCGATGAATCCGTTCCCGGTTTCAGCAGCAGTCAGGATGCCTCCGCCAAGCTGCTCGAAACCATCAGCCGTGAGGCCGAAAAACTCAGCCTCACCATCGGCGGCAAAGAATTTATCGAGCAGGCCAAAGTTCTCGGACCTGACGGCCTGCCGCTTGATGAAGAACAGGGCTATTTTGACCAAGCCTCGGTCAAAGCCACGCTGACGGGTGTTTCGGAGCAGGTGTTTTTCGCGTGGCTGCACGCGTTGCAGCAGCCGAAGTCCTTCATCGGCATCACGCGTCTCCAGATCAATCCCAGCGGCACGAACAAGACCATCAATGTGGAGGTCGAGTTCACGCAGTTCTACCACGAGCGGCCTGCTCCCAAAGTCTCCAAAGTCAGCCAGTCATGAACCCCCGTCTTTTCCATGGCACCATTCTCAGCGGGGTGATTTTGATCACCACGGGCCTCGGTGCGCAGGAAGCCAAGCCTGCGGAGCCGCCGGTGGAATTTCCGAAACTGGAGAAGTTTGAGCCGCTGTGGAAGCGGTCCATCTTCACGACGAAGGACCTGCCCTCGCCTGACGCTCCCACGGGGCCGAACTTCGCGGACAATCTCAGTCTCTCCGGCATCTACGAGATCGACGGCGCGGTCGTGGCCGTGCTGGTGGACCGTGTGACCTCGCAGGTCATGGAGGCGCGCATCGGCGCAGAGAACGAGATGGGCATCAAGATCCGTCAGGTGACGCCGGGAGCCAGCGTGGACAAGACGCGCATCCAATTGCAGAGGGGCGATCAGGCCGGCTGGGTCAGCTTTGCCGATCCGGCTGCTGCGCAGCCTTCGGAAGTCGTTCAGCGCGCGGTCATTCCCACCCAGGTGCCTGCCGCCGGAGCCGTCAAGCCGCCGCCCATGAACCGCCGGTCGCCGATCATTCCCAATCCCATCCTTCCCCCGCCAGCAGCCGCTTCCAAAAGCGATGTGCCGCTGCCGCCACCTTGAGCGGCTGCTGATATGTGACCGCTCAAACACGCGGTGTCGCCAATCTGCTTTGAGCGGTCAGCCTATGACAAGTCCTCCTGCTCTGCATTCCCCTCTTTGCATCGCCTCGCCGCGACTTCTTGAAAAATAACCATCGCCAGCGGCGCAGGGATTGGGTTAGGATTTCATTGAAAGGTCATTCACCTGCATGAGCACTGATCCCAGCCCTGCCACCTCTCGTGCCGGAACGCAGCCCGGAGGAGGCTGGACACCGCCCACCGTGGAGCATCTCCAGTCGCTGCTGCCGCAGTATGAGATCACCGCCATGCTCGGCCACGGCGGCATGGGCGCGGTTTATAAAGGGCGGCAAAAGTCGCTCGACCGGGTGGTGGCCATCAAAATCCTGCCGCCGGGCCTGGAGAACAGTGATGCGAAGTTTGTGGAGCGTTTTCAAAACGAGGCGCGGACGATGGCTCGTTTAATGCACCCCGGAATTGTGGCTGTATTTGATTTTGGTGAGACGGAGGAGGGCCAGCTCTACTTTGTGATGGAGTATGTCGATGGCACCGACGTGGCGAAGATGATCCAAAGCAGCGGCAAGCTGCCGCAGGACTACGCGCTGGCCATCACGGCGCATGTTTGCGATGCGCTGGCCTACGCGCACGCGAACGGCGTCGTGCATCGCGACATCAAGCCCGCGAACATCCTCATCAACATGCAGGGCCAGATCAAGGTGGCCGACTTTGGCCTGGCGAAGGCAGACGACCCTTCCCAGACCAGCGGGCTGACGAAAACCGGCTACGCCATGGGCACACCGGACTATGTGTCACCCGAAGCGCTTATCATAGGCAGCAGCATTGATGGGCGGGCGGACTTGTATGCAGTCGGCGTCATGCTCTACCAGATGCTCACGGGCGAAATTCCGCGCGGCCTGTTTCAGATGCCCAATGTGCGAACGAATGGCGAGACTGACCCGCGCTTCGACGCCATCATCAGCAAGGCGATGCAGACCGATCGCGAGGCGCGCTATCAATCTGCGGCGGAACTCCGCCGTGAGCTCGATGTGATCCTCAGTACTCCGCACATCAAACAGGACGCCTCCAAGGTGATTGCCGCCGTGCCGCAGCAAGCCGTGGCCGAGACGCCGGGCAAACGCTCTGCCGTCGCTGTGAAACCCGGCGCCAAAGGGCCGCAGCAGCAGGCTGTGACGCCCAATCGCCAATCAGCCATGGCAGAGACCAAACCGAAAACGGGTCTTTGGCTTGGGATCGCCGCAGCCGTCGTGGTGATTGGTGGGGCCGCATTCATGTTGAGCGGTGGCAAACCGGAAGTAGCTCGACCTTCCAAGGTCGAGAACTCTGCATCACCAGACTCGACTTTGGAAAGTCGAGCTACGCCGCCGAAGCCCAAATCAGCGCCGAAAGCCGCCACCATTGCTCCAACGAACTCCGACGGCTGGATCGACGGTCTCGCCGAGTGGCTGGCGGTGCCGGGGAATGCCGTGAAGGGCACATTAAAACAGGAGGGGGCTGTATGGCGCTGGGTAGGGCCTGAGGCCGTCTTCCTCGGCGCGAACCCGCCCGCTAAGTCTCTCGCCAATGTGGCCGTGCGTCTCACCTTCCAGCATGGGGGACGTAGCACGGTCGGCATCAAGCTGCGCATCGGCAAAACGGCCAATTACAATGCGGTCATCCGCCCGGACGGCGTGACGGAAATCAAACTGATGAAAGACCTGCAGGAGACTGTTCTCGCCAAATTCGATCCCATTCCCGGATTCGATCCCCGCGTGAGCCACGTCATGGAATTCCGCGCACAGGGCGATGTGCTCACGCTTCTCGTCGATGGTCAGACGCGGGGATCAGTCAAGGATGCCACGCTCGTGACCGGCTCGTTCGCGGTCGTTTACGGTTTGATCGAGAAGATTGAGTATCGCGATCTCGGCACAGCGCGTGCGGCACTCGTGGTGGCTGGAGCAGGCAGCGACGGCTGGACCGACGGCTTGGCCGAGTGGCTGGCGGTGCCGGGGAATGTGAACACTGGGATTTTGACGCAGGAGAACGGAGGCTGGCGCGTTGCCAAGGGTGAGAGCGTGAATCTCGCCGCAAGTCAGTCGGGCAAGCGCGGCAAGGCGCTGGCCAATGTGGCGGTGCGCGTCACGGCACCGGCTCCGGCCAGTTATCTGACGATCAACCTGCGCGGCCAGCAGCCTCTCGCATACTCGGCGACTTTGCTGAAGGACGGCAAATCTCAGATTTCTGAGATGAAGGATGGCAGGTCACTTCCTTTCGAGAACGGCCAGTTTGCGCGGAGCCCGGATTTTGATCCCGCAGGCCGACACGTCATGGAATTCCGCGCCGAGGGTGAAGTGCTGACGCTGATCATTGATGGCCGCACCGTTGGGACGATCCAAGACGCCAGTCTCTCCAACGGCAATTTTTCAGTGCATGGCAGCGTGGGCAGTGTGATCGAGAAGATCGAATACCGCGAACTGCCCGCACTGCCAGCCGCAGCGCAACCAAGCGCGCCCAAGGAGACCGCTGCCCTGGCTCCTACCGTGCCAGTGGTTCCACCGCCCGCCGCGCCCGAAGATCCCAAACTCGCCGCGCTGCTGGCAAATTACATAAAGGCGATCACGAATGGCCTAGCTGCAGCCGCTCCCGCTGACAAGTCCGCGTTCGAAGCCGAACTTGCGCGTCTGAAGATCAACGCGCCGCTGCCCGACGCTGCGGAAGATGCGAAGCTGCCCGCTGAATTAAAACGCCTGCGTGGCATTTTGAGAGCGCAGATGGGGCCGTAGGCGGCGCCGACCGGAAGTTGTGGCAGTGAGCTGATGGAGGGGGCATCGGATGCTGTCAGTTTGTCACCCGGTCGTTTTTTTATTGGCGCGACTGAAACACCAGCCCGGCCTCAACGAAAGGTATGGGAAAGATGAAACACTTCCCTCCTTTATCATCCAGCGCGCTGTTTCTCACGCTCATGCTGGTGCTTCCAACTGCTTCTTTGAATGCCGCTGTTGTTTTCAGCGACACTTTCACCAACAGCAGTCCCGACCGGGACGCTGGCGACTCGCTCAACGGCCTGACAACTGAAGCTGGCGGGGGAACCTGGGTTGGGCGCAATGCTTTTACCTTCACGGCCAGCGGTTCCATCATCGTTCCATTGCCGACACCGCCTTCAGGCGGCACGGAAACGCGTGTCATGTCGGTGGCGAGCCCTCTGCTTGGAGGGCAGGTTTACACGCTGGAGGCGGACCTCACGGCTCCGGTGAACGAGCTCCCTGCTGACTGGGGAGCCATTGGCTTTGCCAACAATCCTGGCGGCACGTTCGACTCCGGTTTTTATAATTCTCCCGTGGGGCAGCTCTGGATGTATCTGGCGAAGGATGGCAGCTACGGGGTGGTCGCCGGTGCCGGCACGTTTCTCACCACCGGGCTTGCGGGCACCGCGCCTTTGTTCAATGCCACCGGTTTCAATCACCTCGCTCTGAATTACGACACGAGCACCAACATCGCTTCCGCCTCCATCAACGGCACCAGCATTCTTGGCGGCTACGACCTGGACGGCCTTTCATTCACGCCGACCATCAGCCATTCCGGCTTTATGTTTCACCGCGTGGATGGCGCGCAGATCGACAATTTCTCACTTTCTGCCACCGCCGTGCCAGAGCCAGCGCGGATGCTGCTCCTGGCGCTTGGGAGCCTGGGTGTGATCTTGCGGCGGCGCAGAAGGTCTTGGTCTTGAAACTTTGATGAAGCAAAATTCCGCCGGATCAAGCGCGCCTGCGCCGTATCAGCAGGCATGTCAGGCCCAGGCCGGCGAGCAGCGTGCGGGAAGGCTCCGGGATTTGGGTCAGACTGAAGTCATCCCAAGACGCCGAGGTTTGAGCCCCGCCAAAGAACAACTGGCTGTTCGTGCCATTGATGAACGGTGCCGTGGTGGAAATATCGGCGACGGTGTAGGACATGTCCGAGATGAATGAGCCGGTGTAATTCTTGTCGAGATCAAAGGTGAGCGCATCGTTGGCTTTGGTCAGCCGGATGCGGTGTGTGCCGGGGCTGGTGCCCAGAGCGTTGAAGTTTTGCTGGAGTATCGTGGCGGGACCGCTGCCAGTCAGCGTGGCCACATCCACCCGTCCTCTATTGTCGTCAAGACCGCCGATGAAATCCGGGCTGTGAATCCGCAGGTAGAGAGAGTCCTGCGGCTCATTGCCATAGCTGGAATTTCCCAGTCCGGAACCCAGTCCGACGAACATCATGGAACTCGAATCAAAGGGCGAATTGAGAGTGACCTCAAAAACGAAGTCTGCGTTGATGTAGTCACCTGAAATCGTGCTGATGTAGGCGCGGTCTGCCGGGCCTGCGGAACTGGCCCTCTGAATCGTGCCTCCGGAGATCGTGAAAGCAGCGGATGGATTTTGGAGGTTCGCATTGAGGCTGCCGCTAAAATCCTCCGTGAAAAACGCGGCCGCGCTGACTGGAGTTGCAGATGTGCCGACTAACAGAAGCATGGTGGCAAACAGATGGAGAGGGAAGGGTGGTTTCATAAATTTAAGGCGTGGCGTAGTGGAAGAGCGATCCACTCAGCGGTCCGGTGGACTGTGTCACCGCCGCCGGGTCGGGGTTGCTGGAGACGGACATAGGTGTCGCATCGCTGTAGTTCGCGGCAAAATCCGCCAGCACATTCGCGGCATGGCTCGCCACTGGTTGCGCGAGCAGGAACAGGCCTGCGGCAGCCATCAGAAGCACACGTTCCATCTTCATGCGGTGGATGATCTGAAATTGAATGTTGTGGTTCAAGGCTATTTTCTGATGAGGATGGATTATCCTGCCGCTGCACGGAGGCTTCCTAGATAATCTCGAAACCCAGGGAGCCTTGTTTCACTTGCCCGTCCAAAAATCTCCCGGACTCTGGTTTGCCTTTCTGCCATGACCTCCGCCGCTTCCAATGATGACCTGCGCAGCCGTGACACGCTGCTGGGCGTGGCATTTCCCACCACGCAGTGGAACCTCGTGCTCGAAGCACAGCGAGAGGGAGCCGCCGCCGCGCTGGCCATGAACGAGCTATGCCGCCGCTACTGGTATCCCATTTATGCCTACCTGCGCTGTCGTGGCTTTGACCGGCCGGATGCGCAGGACATCACACAGACCTTTTTTTTCCGTGCCGTCACCGCGGGTCTTGTGCAAAACGCGGATCAAAGCCGCGGGCGCCTGCGCTCCTTTCTCCTCGGCTCGCTTGGCCGCCATCTGGCCGACCACCTGCGCCATGAGAACGCCGAAAAGCGTGGCGGACGCGCCATCGTTTTGCCGCTGGAGTGCCAGACGGCGGAAGATCGCTACGAGCGCGAGCTCATTGAGCATCGTGATCCAGAATCCCTGTATCTATCAGCCTGGGCGCGTGAGTTGATCGACCGCGTGCGCGAGAAGCTGCGCGCTCATTATGCCCGCACGCAGCGTGGGGAGTTGTTCGATGCCCTGCAGGCGTGCCTGGGGATGGAGGATGAATCCACGCCCTATCGCGACCTTGCGCGGCAGTTCGAGGCCAGCGAGACCGCCATGCGCCTCCAGGTTTTCCGTTTGCGCCGCCGCTTTGGCAAAATGCTGCGTGAGGAGGTCTCCCAGACCGTGGAGACTCCGGCGGAACTGGAGGAAGAACTCGCCTGGCTCGCCAAGACTCTGCGCCAGATGTGAGGGGCTGGTTCTTTTGCAGCCCCCTCCGCATTTTGATGGTTGAGAGCGCCCGTGCCGGACGTAATCTCCGGCATGAAGCGAGCGTTCTCCCCCGTGTTTCACCTTTGCATACTTCTCTTGGCGACTTTCATCGCACGGCCGCTTTCCGCCCAGTCTCAGCAGGTGGATGAGAAGGATCTGCGGAACTGGGCCGACCGTGGTGATGCCGACGCGCAGTTTGAGCTGGGGCTGCGCATGATCACTGGCGAAGGGGTGAAAAAAAATCTCGCTGAGGGCGTGAAGTCCATCGAGAAGGCCGCGAAACAGAAACACCTCCGCGCCCAGCACATCCTCGGAACGCTGCATGAAGATGGCGTCGGGGTGAAAAAGGATCTGGCCAAGGCGGCGGAGTGGTACAAGACCTCGGCTGATCTCGGGTTCGCGCTTTCCCAGCACAGCCTGGCTGCGATGTATGAGGAAGGCAAAGGAGTGAAGAAAGACCCGGTCAAGGCGGCGGAGTGGTTCAAAAAAGCGGCGGAGCAGGGGAATCCTCCTTCACAGACCGTTTACGCCTCCAAGCTCGAACGTGGCGACGGCGTTCCGAAAAGCACCGCCAAGGCCGCGCTGTGGTACCTCAAGGCCGCTCAGCAGGACTTCGTGCCTGCCATGACACGTCTGGCCAACTTATACTACACCGGCCAGGGCGTGCCGGTGGACTACCGCCGTGCCGGCGCCTGGTACCAGCGTGCCGCCCGCTCCGAAGATCCCTGGGCCTCGAACAATCTCGCCTGGTTCCTCGCCACCTGCCCGGAGGAGAACCTCCACAATGGCGAGACTGCCGTGCTGCTCGCCCGCCGTGCCTTGAAACTCGTCGCCGAAGTCGCTCAGAGCGATGAACAGCCTTATGAGATGATCGACACCATGGCTGCCGCACTGGCCCGCAACGGTGAGTATAAGGAGGCTGAGCTTTGGCAGCAGCGTTCCCTGCTCATGCTCAAGGATGACAGCGATCTGCCCCAGGATGACCGCCAAAAGCTCAAGAGTGAGTTTGAGACACGCCTGAATCTTTATCAAAAAGCCACTCCCTTTGCCGAGCCCGGCCCGAAGGGCGAGGATGATGCCGAACCGCTGCCGCAGGACACCATTTTGCAGGATGAGGGGCTGCCTGACTCCAAACCGCGCAACAAAACCACGCCGAAGAGCAGTCGTGGCACGGTGGTGTGACAGGTCGTTTCAGGCATCAGGGCACCCTTCGGAGTTTTTTGTCAGCGAGCAAGATTCGCACACCGCGCCGCAATATCTGCAAGACAACCGGCCTCTCACACGGTTAAAGCGGCACACTCGTCATTCTGAATCCGTTATTTTCCCTCCTTCCCGCATGTCCACTGTCGCCGTCCGTTCTGCCGCCCTGCCGCCGCCCATTCCCGGCTTGAACCGCCGTATCCGCCAGCCGAAGAAGAATATCCCGCAGACCAAGCCTGAGCGTGATCAAATCCTCGGCTGGGTGCGCGCGTATGCGGAGGATCAAAAGCTCGTTCCACCGGTGCCTTTGGCAGAGCTTCAGGAGCACACGGACAAAATCATGGCCATCCACGCCATCGACAAAATCCACCGCGATTACGTCGGCGTTCTGCTTGCCAATGAAACCTGGCGTGAGTCCCTCGCCACGGTGCCGTATGAAAAACGTTTGCTGCTGATGCCGAAGTGCCTGCGCGTCGAAAGCAAATGCCCCGCGCCCTTCGATGAATTTGGCCTGCTTTGCAAACAGTGCGGCCTTTGCTCCATCCAGGATTTTCAAAACGAGGCCGAGAAGCTCGGTTACGCCGTTCTCGTCGCTGAAGGCAGCGCCATCGTCATGTCGCTCATCCAGACCGGCAAGATCGAGGCCATCGTCGGCATTTCATGTCTCCCTGTTCTTGAGCGCACCTTCCCCTACATCGAAGCCGCCGCCATACCTGCTGTGGCTGTGCCTTTGCTGCAAGACGACTGCATCGACACCCTCGTCGATATCGACTGGGTCTGGGATTACATCCATCTCACCAGCGACGACAAAACACGCCGCCTGAACCTCAACGCACTTCACGACGAGGTGAAGACTTGGTTCACCCGCGAGTCGCTCGATGCGCTCATGGGGCCGTCGCGCGGTCACAGCGACGACATTGCCCGCGAATGGCTCTCCCGTGCCGGCAAACGCTGGCGTCCCTTCCTCACCGTCGCCGCCTATCAGGCGCTGCGTGAAGATCCTGAAGGCCCGGTCTCCGACACCGTCAAAAAAGCCGCCATCGCCGTCGAAATCTTCCACAAGGCCTCCCTCGTCCACGATGACATCGAAGACGGCGACGCCGAACGCTACGGCGAGACCACGCTGCACACCGAACACGGCATTCCCGTCGCCTTGAACATCGGCGATCTGCTCATCGGCGAAGGCTACCGTCTTCTCGCCGACAACGATGCTGCCGCACACATCCGCAGCGCCGCCATTCTCGTCGCTGCCGAAGGTCAGCGTGAGCTTTGCATCGGCCAGGGCGCGGAACTGCTCTGGACGCGCCATCCGGTCGCTCTCAGCAGCACGCAGGTGCTCGAAATTTTCCGCAGCAAGACTGCGCCCGCGTTTGAAGTCGCTTTGAAAGTCGGTGCCGCCCTCGCCGGTCAGCTTGATGAGTGCGCCGACGTTCTGCACGCCTACAGCGAGAATCTCGGCATCGCTTATCAGATCCGCGATGACCTTGATGATCTTGGTGAAGACTCCGCCGCTGGCAATGAATGGAACATGCGCCCCAGCATCGTCCTCTCTCTCCTGCGCGAAAAAGGCAAAGGCGAGGTCAAAGACCAGATGGAAGCCCTCTGGAACGGCGTTGCCGCCACCAAGCCCGACAACGCCACCATCCGCCAATGGGCGCTCGACAGCGGCGCGCATGAAAAAGCGATGACGCTCCTCGAAAGCTACAAGGAAGTCGCCATCCGCTCCCTCCAGGAAGTCGAACTCCCCAATTTGAAAGGCCTCCTGCGTCGTGTGATCGGCAAAATCTTCAACGAACTCGAAATCAAAGGCTGGTGCCGCGAATTCGAGCAGAAGAACCTCAATCCCGAACTCCGCGCCGAAGCCGCCAAGGCTGCCGAGCACCTCGTGCCGAACGTCGCAACTGCATAAAGGAGTTCGCACACTTCGAGTGCGGCAGGCGAGCGTTCCTTGATTCCGAGCGCCGCACAGAGGACTGTGCAGACCACTTTCCTGCGTGCCCGCCTCCTCCACTAGACTCCGCCTCACCTTCGGCCTCGGCTTCCTCGCGTTTGTCGTCGCGGGATCGCTGCTGCTGCTCGCTTGGTTGCGGCAGCGGGAACGTGAGGAGTCCAATCGGCTGTTTCACGCGTTGGCACAGGCAGATGCTGAATTCGTGCGGCGAATGAACCTGCCACGCAGCGAAAAACTCGCGGGTGATCTTGAGCAACTCCTCGGCATGCGGATCGAATTCCGTGAAGCTGGCAAAGGCATGGCGAAGGGTGATGACACGCTCGTTGTGACGCTTGATGACAAGAACGACATGGTTTTCACGCGTAGTTCTGTCCCATCACAACTTTCATTGCGTGATCCGGCCACGCGGAATGCCTTCATCGCCTTCTGGCTCGTTTCCGGCATTGTCGGCTGGCTGCTCGCACGTGAACGGCTCAAACGGGCGCAGTCCGAACGGCTCGCGATGCTGGGCCGTGTGGCGACGAGTCTGGCGCACGACATCAAGAATCCGCTCGCCTCGATTCAACTGCATGCGCAGTTGATGACGCCAAGCGATGGAGAGGACGCGAAGGCTCTGAAGATGATCGAGAGCGAGGCCGAGGTCATCGCCGGACTCGTGAATCAGTGGCTGCATCTCGCCAATCCTCTGCCGCCGAAGCTGGTGAAGCTCGATGCGGCCGAATGTGTGGCCGCCGTGGCTCGAAATCTGGAAGCGCAGGCAAGGCATGCCGGGGTTGAGATCGAAAACGGCCTCACCAGCCCGATTTGGGTCATGGGTGATGCTCAGCGGCTTTCGCAGGCGTTTCGGAACCTCATCGTGAACGCGATCCAGGCGATGCCGCGAGGCGGAAAGCTGCGAATCAGTGCCGACAGCCATGAAAACATGATTCCCCTCCGCTTTGCCGACTCAGGCCTCGGTTTCTCCGAATCCGCGCTCGCTCGCGGCACCGAGTTGTTCTTCACGGAGAAGGAAGGTGGCATGGGAGTGGGCCTGAACATCGCCGCCAGCATCGTGGAGGCGCATGGTGGACGACTTGAATTGCAGAATGACCCCAAGGGCGGGGCGGTTATCCTCGTGTCGCTTCCCTCACTCGCCGCATGAACGCCCATATCCTCATCATCGAAGATGAATACGCCCTCGCCGCCGCGCTCTCGACCTTGGTGCGGCGTCTCGATGCCACGCCAGTCGTCGCCGCCAGCGGCCAGGGCGGAATCGACAAACTGGGCACGCAACCATTTGTGCTCATCATCCTGGATGTCGGATTGCCGGACATGAGCGGGCTGAAGGTGTTGGAGAAGATTCAGACGCTGCCGAAACCGCCGCCGGTGCTGGTGATCACGGCGCATGGCACACTCGACACGGCTTTGGAGGCTCGTCGGCTCGGCGCACGCGAGTATTTCCTCAAACCGCTGAATCTCGCTGATCTTCAGCGGACGATCCGCGAGATCCTCACGCCTGCGAAGATGGAAGCGCCTGTGCAGACGACCATGATTGGCAGCAGCGAGCCGATGCAGCGCGCGTTTGCCGTCATCGCCCAGGCGAGCGGCAATGACGCGCCTGTGTTGCTCCTGGGGCCTCCCGGCAGCGGCAAAAGCATCGCCGCCGAAGTGATTCACCGGCACAGCGTGCGCGCGGGTGAGCCGCTGGTCGTGTTTCGCGCCGATGAATGGCCTGCGGATCGCGTGGAGGCCGCTTTGGATGACGCCATCGCGAAAGCGGGCAAAGGCGTGCTCTTTCTGGATGAGATCAGCGTGTGGTCAAAGCCGCTGCAGGCCGCGCTGATGCATCGTATGGGTGATTTGAAGGCACGGCTGTTCAGCGCATCGAGCCGCGAGCTGTCCACCGTGCGTGAAGATTTGTTTTACGCGCTGGCGGTGCTGCAAGTGACTCTGCCACCGCTGACGGAGCGCACGGGCGACATTCCAGCGCTGGCGGCATCCTTCCTCGGTGAGCGTGTGCTTTCGGCGGAAGCGTTGGCCGCTTTGAAGGCGCATGTATGGCCGGGCAATGTGCGCGAACTGAAGACGGCGATGACCCACGCTGCTGCCGTGTGCAGCGGCAGCACCATTTTGCCGCATCATCTGCCTGCGAATCTGGTGAAGGCAGAGGTCGCGAATCATCTCGAAGACACGATGAAGCGTAGCCTCGCCGCTTGGCTTGATCAAAAGACCACCGGTGCGGACGAAACGATGCCTGCGTATGATGATCTGCTCGAAACGGTGGAGACGTCGATGCTGGAGACGCTCTTGAAGCGCTTCGACGGCAAACCGACACGACTGGCTGCCGCCATGAAGATGAACCGGGCCACGCTGCGTAGGAAGCTGCGCGAAGAATGATCACTTGCCGTCCGCCTTGCCCGGCACACGCGGATCATGCGCCGGGAAGAAGAGTTTCTTCTCTTGATCGAAGAAGATGGCCTGGCAGGCTCCGAAGGTCGTTGTCTCCGCGAGTTTGTGGCCGAGGGCTTTCACACGGCTGAGCGTGCCCTCGCCGAAAGCCTTTTCGATTTTCAGTTCGTCCGGGTTCCACTGGTGGTGAAAGCGGGGTTCGGCAAGGGCGGCGGCAGGGAGCATGCCATCGTCGATGATGTTGCTGATCAACAGGAGCGCCTGGGTGATGATGGTGGGGCCGCCGGCCGCGCCGGTGACGATGAAGGGTTTGCCGTCTTTGAGCACAATCGTCGGACTCATGCTGGAGAGTGGGCGCTTGCCGGGGGCGATGGCGTTGGCTTCGGCTCCGACGAGTTTGAAGGCGTTCGGCACACCGGGCTGCACGGCAAAGTCGTCCATTTCGTTGTTGAGCAGGACACCGGTGCCGGGGATGACGACTTTGCTGCCGAAACCGGTGTTGATGGTTTGATTGAGGGCCACCCAGTTGCCCTCGGCGTCGGCGGTGCAGAGAAAGGTGGTGTGTTTGCCGAAGATGTCGCCCTCCCAATGCGGCGGCATGCCGTGGCCGGACACCTGGATGGCGTGGTCGAGGTCAATTTTTTTCGCAAGTTCGGCGGCGTAGGCAGGATCGACGAGACCACGCGGCACTTTGGCGAAATCGGGATCACCCAGCCAGTGAGCGCGGTCGGCAAAGGCGAGCTTCATGGCCTCGGTGATGACATGGATGCGGCTGCTGGCGCGGAAATGGCGGATGGGGAAGTGTTCGAGGATGTTGAGGATTTGCGCGACATGGACGCCACCGGAACTGGGCGGCGGCATCGTGATGAGGTCGTAACCGCGATACTTCGAGCGGATGGCCTCGCGCTCGGGTGCTTTGTAGTTGGCGTAATCGGCGGCGGTCGTGATGCCGCCGTTCGCTTTCATCCATTCCTCGGTTTTTTGGGCGAATTCGCCTTCATAAAACCAGGCGATGCCTTTTTCAGCCACGGCTCGGTAAGTGGCCGCAAGGTCGGCTTGGATGAGCGTCTGATCCTTTTCGAGCGGTTTGCCGTCCTTGAGGAAGATGGCGGCCGAGGCGGGGAACTGGGCGAGTTTGGCAGCCGTGGCGGCGAGTTTGCGGGCATAGACTTCGTCGAGGAGGAAGCCCTTTTCGGCGATCTCAGCGGCGGGGAGCAGCAGATCGGCGAGTTTGAGCTTGCCGTGCTTCGTTTGGGCGGCGGCGCAGGCTTTGAGGTAGCCCGGCACACCGGAGGCGAGCGCACCGGTCTTGCTGGCCTCGTCGTCGAGCTTGCCGTTGATGACATACATGTCCCGTGAAGCCTTGGCCGGGGCCATTTCCCGACCGTCAATGCAGGTGACGCTGCCGTCAGCGGCGTGGATGACGAAGAAACAGCCACCGCCGATGCCGGAATTGTGCCCGTCCACGACGCCGAGCGTCAAACCGGCGGCGATGGCCGCGTCGATGGCATTGCCACCCTTTTCAAAAGCCTGCATGCCCGCCTGTGTGGCCAGCGGATGCACGGTGGCGATGGCATGTTTTGGAAACGAGACGTCTGCGGCATGCAGGAGACCGGCGGCAAGGCAAAGCAGGGCAGGGAGCAATTTCATGCCCTGAGGCTAGCAACGCCCGCACGGGCGTCGATGAAAAAAGCCTCGCCAAAATCAGCGACCCAGCCTCAGATCCCGCGTTTCCAGTTCAGCCAAGCTTTGCGGTAGGTGAAAGCCATGGCCATGATTCCGGCGAACAGCAGCAACGCCCGGCTGGGTTCTGGCACAGGCTTCACGGAACTGGCATCCAGGTTGGCAAGGTTGAAAACATCAGGATTTACCAACCCGGGCTCTGCCGCGCCGACAGCAATGACGGCGAGGGCGCTACAAGCGAACCAGTAGATGACGGGGCGGAATGACATGGAATTAACTAAACCTTTATTCAATGAATGGGGGGGAGGACAAGACTTATTTTGCGACAGTTCTGTTCTAATGATCTCATTTTCAGGCGTTCGAGGCCTTCGGCTTAGGAGATCGGCCTGTGTGTTCAAAGGGTGCCTTCCTGCTTGCGAGTTCACCAGGCCTCCGCCATGACTACGGCCCTTCAACCCCGGCTTCTCTTCCATCATGTCCAACGTTAGTTCTCCGCGTGTCATCAACATAGGCTTGGCCGGTTTAGGCAATGTGGGGGCGGGTGTGTTCAAGAATCTCGAAAAGAATCGGGCACTGATCAGCCAGCGCATCGGTGCCGAACTGCGCATCACACGCGTGGCGGTGCGTGATCTGGCCCGTCCGCGAGATGTCGAGGTGCCGAATGAGCTTTTGACCACGGATTGGAAGGACTTGGTCAACGACTCCGCCATTCCG